>Ga0315900_10000351_pt1 | contig 82239 bp, 77 predicted proteins | sample LakEriMetagenome_FD_203521 | JGI IMG/M metagenome (GOLD analysis project Ga0315900, IMG submission 203521) | Freshwater fungal communities from buoy surface, Lake Erie, Ohio, United States - Buoy 12 MA114 | ecosystem: Environmental > Aquatic > Freshwater > Lake > Lake biofilm | place: USA: Lake... | reverse complement strand
TCATAGGTGGCAAGTAGCCTCTTTACCCAGTAATCTTGGCCTACAGCAACCTAGCAAGTAGAGCCCTACGCCTTAGGTAAGCAATTAATCACCTACCGTGTAGAGGAGAAGAGTTATGACAACCACACAAACAACACCAAAGCATGACATCGCAGATGCATCCCTAGCTGCCGAAGGCCGCAAGCGCATTGAGTGGGCTGAGCGCAACATGCCAGTTCTTGCTCAAATTAGAGAGCGTTTCGAGAAGTCACAACCATTTGCAGGAGTACGTATTTCTGCGTGTATGCATGTGACCACTGAGACTGCAAACTTGATGCGCGTTCTTAAGGCTGGCGGAGCAGAGATTGCACTTTGTGCATCAAACCCACTGTCAACACAAGATGACACAGCTGCAGCCCTTGTTCACGAATATGGAATCTCTGTATTTGCTCGCAATGCTGTTGATCGTGATGGCTATTACTCACACATCAACGCCGCGCTAGATATCGAACCACATCAAGTCTTTGATGATGGTTGCGATCTTGTTAACACACTTCACACCACACGTCGCGAACTTCTTCCAACCATCACTGGTGGATGCGAAGAGACCACAACTGGTGTGATCCGTCTCAATCAGATGGCCAAAGATGGAGCTCTAACTTTCCCAATGATCGCTGTCAATGACACTGATACAAAGCACATGTTCGATAACCGTTATGGCACGGGACAATCAACACTTGATGCTGTCTTCCGCGCAACAAACTTCTTGCTTGCTGGACGCATCGTCGTTGTCGCAGGCTTCGGCTACTGCGGCAAAGGTGTTGCAGAGCGTGCAAAGGGTATGGGCGCTGACGTTGTCGTCACCGAAATTGATCCAACAAAGGCACTCGATGCGATGATGCAAGGCTTCCGCGTCATGCCAATGCTAGATGCAGCAAAGGTAGGCGATGTCTTTATTACAGTCACAGGTAACCGTGACGTATTGCGCGATGAGCACTTTGCAGTCATGAAGGATGGCGCGATTATGGCTAACTCCGGTCACTTCGATATCGAAATCGATGTAGCTTGGCTTGAGCAGAATTCAAAGAAGAAGAACGCAAAGATGCGCCATCAAACTGATGAATATGTACTTGAAGATGGCCGACGCCTACTACTTCTTGCTGAAGGTCGCCTAGTAAATCTTGGTGCAGCAGAAGGTCATCCAGCTTCAGTAATGGATATGTCATTTTCTGATCAGGCACTTACAGCCGAATACCTCGTTAAGGAAGCAAAGAACCTTAAGGCAGGCGTTCACATGGTTCCGGAATATATCGATAAGGAAGTTGCATCACTCAAGTTGATTTCAATGGGTGGGCGCATCGATGTATTAACACCAGCTCAAGATATGTATTTGAACTCTTGGGAGCACGGTAGCTAATGACCTTAGTGATGGTCGTCGATGACGACCAGGATCTTGCGGAGATGCTCGGCATCGTTTTAACAGGTGCCGGCATCGACGTAGATCTAGTCAGTCGTGGAGACGAGGTCATGGATGTTTTTCGAAATAATCCACCAGATCTCGTTCTCCTCGATGTGATGTTGCCAGGTCTTGATGGAGTTGAAGTGTGTAAGTTGATTCGGGCCGAATCTATGGTGCCGATTGTGATGTTAAGCGCCAAGGGCGATACCCAAGATATTGTTGCCGGACTTGAAGCTGGCGCAGATGATTACATGGTTAAACCGTTCAAACATCCTTCTGAACTGATTGCTCGCATTCGTACTCGGCTACGTCGTACAAATTCAGATGTAAAGGGATCTCTGACGATCGGAGATTTAGCAATCGATGTCACGGCACATGAAGTACGACGCGGAACCAAACTCATTGCACTTACTCGCCTCGAATTTGATCTTCTTGTGGCACTAGCAAAAGAACCAGGTCGCGTCTTTACCCGTGATTCCCTTTTGAGTGAAGTGTGGGGGTATCGCCACTCAACCGATACTCGCTTAGTAAACGTTCATGTGCAGCGCCTTCGCTCTAAGGTTGAGCACGATCCAGAGCACCCAACAATCGTGATGACGGTACGAGGAGTGGGATATAAAGCTGGAGTTGTAGGCGCATCGTAATGAGGTCACAACGTTCGCCTCTCGCACAATCTCTAGCAGCCAAAGTCATTCTCTCAACAGTGCTCTTATCTTTAGGTGTCGTTTGGTTAACTGGATCTGCTCTCTATTCTCAGTTGTCTGATGGAATTAAGGCTGTAAACCTCGAATCCTCTTTGGCTGATGCGCGTTCTGTCTTCTATAACGCCCGATATCAGTTCCTGCTTGTTGAGGGAGCTTCTCAGCCTGAGATACAAGCGCAGGTCACAGATGTGATCACTTCGTCAACATCAATTGGTACAACCGAAGGCGCAAGAGAGATAATTTTGCTCAAGATATTTGGCAAGGGTGATACTTCCAAGAATGGTCAACAGGCAAACTACAGTCGTGCATCAAACAGTCTTTTGGCCACAACAATCCCGGAAAATCTGCGAAGCAAAATGTCAAAGGATTTTGATTTATCGTATCAATTTGCCCCTCTGACTTATCGAACAGGTGAGACGATTGACGCTCTCTATGTAGGTCAGCGTGTATCGATACCTGATTCAGGCCGCTATGAAATGTATCTAGTTTTTACTCTGGCAAACCAGGGGGCAACTCTTGATCTCATTCAAAACTCTCTCTTTCTCACCGGTATTGTTCTTCTTCTCCTTATTGCTCTCATCACGTGGCTCGTTGTACGGCAGGTTGTTAAGCCCGTTCGAGATGCTGCGCGAGTAGCCAGTCTCTTTACTCAAGGTGATTTCACACAGCGATTACAAATTCAGAGCAACGACGAGATTGCAACTCTTGGAAATGCTTTTAACGAGATGGCAACTTCTATTCAAGCCCAAATTGGTAGATTAGAAAATCTCTCACAAGTACAGCAACGTTTTGTCTCCGATGTTTCTCATGAGTTGAGAACTCCACTCACCACATTGCGAATGGCCTCGGATGTCATACATGCCCAGCGTGAAAATTTTGATCCTGCGATTGCCCGTAGCGCCGAGCTCTTGCTTGCACAGATTGACCGATTTGAGATGCTGCTGCAGGAACTCCTAGAGGTCAGTAGATTCGATGCAGAGGTAGCGGTTCTTGAACCCACAGATTTTGAATTTACTGCCCTAGTGCGCCGCTGTGTAGCAGATCTTGGTGTCGTTCTCGACTCTTCAGAGTCTCAAATCATAGTTGTGGCTCCAAAAACGCCAGTCCATATCCGCGCAGACTTTAGGCGAGTAGAGCGAATCATGCGCAATTTAATCTCTAACGCCCTCGACCATTCTGATGGAAAACCTATTGAGATTGAATGCGTTGAGACACTCACTGAAGTTGCGGTCAGCGTTCGTGATCATGGAGTTGGAATGGAGGAGGCCTCACTCATCCGAGTCTTCGATAGGTTCTGGCGTGCAGATCCTTCACGAGCTCGCACACGCGGCGGAACAGGTTTAGGTTTATCTATAGCCCTTGAAGATGCCAGACTCCATAACGGAGAGCTTGATGCCTGGGGTGCACCAGGGGATGGCGCAAACTTCGTTCTTACTCTTCCTAGGATTGCTGGCAATGAAATCGCTGGAAGACCGCTTCCGATTAATCCACATAAGCGAAATGAAGTTCAAATTTAATCAATTAACTGGTGAAGATCTACTCTGTGATCTCACTCCCTGCGCTATCTGAATTAATTTTTCCCTCACGATGTCTCGGTTGTCGCCAGCTTGGCATCCGAATCTGTTCAATGTGCCGAACGTCGTGGCACCCTCATATCTACCGAACTACTGTCTCGACAATTGACTTTTCTTTTCCTGTTTATTCCGCTGTTGCCTACTCACCTGTTGCCCAGAGAGTCTTACTGGGCGCAAAAGAAAGTGCTTTAGAGGATGCTGATCAACTTATACTTCAAGCCCTTTCCCATAGCTTGGTCTATTTCTATAGTGAAGTTGGTATCGCCGATCTGGTTCCAATTCCGTCGAGAAGAATGAATACGCGAAAACGAGGTCGTGATTTCTTACTGGAACAAACGTATGAAATCGCACGAAGCCCTTCAGTCGGAGTTCGAGCAGTTCTGAGCCATTCACGAAAAGTGAAAGATCAAACGACCCTTAACTCTCGTTCCAGAGAGATAAATCTCAGCCAATCAATGAGATGCGCGAACCGAGAAGAGTCATCGCTTATTCCCGTGATCATCATCGATGATTTAGTTACATCGGGGGCGACCCTGCGAGAGGCAGGCAGAGCCCTTTATGGAGCCGGATACACGGTGATTGGCGCAGTTACTGCCTGCGTTGCCAAACCCCTACGATATACCCAGTGACGAGCGGGGGAACTCCGCCCGTCAGGTTGTCTCATAAGGGAAGTCTCTGAAAGGTTTGTAGATGTCATCGATTCTTGATCGGATTATGCGCGCAGGTGAAGGAAAGATTCTTCGCCAACTCTCAAAGATTGCTGCAGAGGTAAACACTTTTGAAGCAGCCATCGCGCCTTTATCCGATGAGGCACTTCGCGCAAAAACCCAAGAGTTTAGAAATCGCCTAACGCAAGGCGAAGACCTTGATGACTTACTTCCAGAAGCATTTGCAGTTGTTCGCGAAGCGGCAAAGCGCACACTAGGACAGCGTCATTATGATGTTCAGCTTATGGGTGGGGCAGCGCTGCACTTGGGAAATATTGCAGAAATGAAAACTGGTGAAGGAAAAACTCTCGTTGCCACACTTCCATCGTATTTAAATGCTCTTGCAGGCAAAGGTGTTCACGTCGTTACAACAAATGATTACTTAGCTGAACGCGATAGCGAATGGATGGGACGTATTCATCGTTTCCTTGGCCTGACTGTAGGCGTCATTGTTAACAGCATGTCCCCGGCTGAACGTCGTGAGGCTTATAACTGCGATATCACCTACGGAACAAATAATGAATTTGGATTTGATTACCTGCGCGACAATATGGCTTGGAGCTTGGAAGAATGCGTACAACGTGAACACTTCTTCGCGGTAGTTGACGAAGTTGACTCAATTCTTATCGATGAAGCGCGTACGCCGCTGATCATAAGTGGTCCAGCCGATAAGGCAACGAAGTGGTACGTTGAATTTTCAAATATCGTAAACCAGCTCTCACGCGATACGCACTATGAAGTCGATGAGAAGAAAAAGACGATTGCAGTCATTGAAGCTGGCGTGACAAAAGTCGAGCAGCTGTTAGGTATTGAAAATCTCTACGAGGCTGCAAATACGACCCTCATCGGTTACCTCAACAATGCCGTACGTGCGAAGGAGCTTTTCAAGCGCGATAAAGATTATGTGGTCATGAATGGTGAGCTCCTCATTGTTGATGAACACACTGGCCGCATGCTCTCAGGACGCCGCTACAGCGATGGATTACATCAAGCCCTTGAAGCGAAAGAGCGCATTGAGATTAAAGATGAGAATCAGACTCTTGCAACTATTACATTGCAGAACTACTTCCGTCTCTACGCAAAGATTTCGGGTATGACCGGAACGGCGATGACTGAGGCATCAGAATTCCATCAAATCTACAAGCTAGGCGTCGTGCCAATTCCTACAAATCGTCCGATGCAACGTATTGATGCAGCTGACCTCGTCTACAAATCCGAAGCTGGAAAATTTGTCGCTGTTGCGCAAGATATCGTCGAGCGCCATCGCAAGGGACAGCCAGTCTTGGTCGGTACCGTTAGCGTTGAAAAATCAGAAGAACTCTCTGCAGTTTTGAAAAAGAATGGTGTTGCGCATGAGGTTCTCAATGCAAAGCATCACGAACGAGAAGCGATGATTATCGCTCGTGCCGGTGTTAAAGGCGCTGTAACAGTTGCAACAAATATGGCGGGTCGTGGTACTGACATTATGCTTGGTGGCAATCCTGAATTTATGGCCGACTTTGAATTGCAACGTCGAGGAATTTCTCCAGTAGATAACGCGGCAGAGTATGAGGCTGCCTGGCCAACTGAGTTAGCAAAGCAGAAGGAAGCAGTCGCCTCTGGCCACGAAGAAGTTGTCGCTCTCGGCGGACTTTATGTTCTCGGAACAGAGCGTCACGAATCACGCCGCATCGATAATCAGCTTCGTGGTCGCTCAGGTCGCCAAGGCGATCCAGGTGAATCACGCTTCTACCTTTCACTTCAAGATGACTTAATGCGTCGCTTTAATTCGGGAATGGTTGAGCGCTTCTTATCTGCAGCCGGTCTTCCAGATGATGCACCTATCGAGTCAAAGATGGTCAGCAACGCGATCAAATCTGCGCAAACACAAGTTGAGGCGCAGAACTTTGAAATTCGAAAGAATGTTCTTAAGTATGACGACGTCATGAACCGCCAACGCGGAGTCATTTATGGAGAACGTCGCTTAGTTCTTGAGGGCGAAGATATTTCTACACAGGTAGGACAATTCTTGGCAGATACCATTCAGGCTTATGTCGACGCGGAGACTGCTGAAGGCTATGCAGAGGATTGGGATCTGGAAAAACTCTGGACCGCTCTCCGCTTGGTGTATCCAGTTTCAATCACCATCGATGGACTTATCTCAGAAGTTGGATCGATAGGTGGTCTCGATGCTGAGTTCTTAGGTGCGCGAATCATTGAAGATGCACAAGCCGCATATGTGAAGCGTGAGCAAGAACTTGGTCCTGAAGTCATGCGCGAACTTGAGCGCAAGGTGCTCCTATCAGTGCTTGATCGCAAATGGCGTGAACATCTCTACGAAATGGATTACCTCCAAGAGGGAATCGGACTTCGAGCGATGGCTCAACGCGACCCGCTTGTTGAGTATCAGCGCGAAGGTTATGAACTCTTCTCAGCCATGATGGATGCTATTAAGGAAGAGCTGGCTAGCCTCGTATTCAATGTTCAGGTAAATGTTGAAGATGGCAAGAAAGTTTCAGCTCCATCCATCGAGCCAAAACCTGCAGAAGTGAGCGCACTTTCTTATACAGCCCCAGATGAATCTGGTGTTGTAAGAAAGAATGAAGTTACGCGCAATGCTCCTTGCCCATGCGGTTCAGGCAAGAAGTACAAACGTTGCCATGGTGCTGCCTAACTTTTAAAGCAGGTCCAACTCGGTGCATAACCAGCGCCCGTCGACGCCCTCAAAGCGGATGACGATGGCGCGCATCCTTTCTCCAAATCGCACTGTAATTGTTGATTCGCAAATTCCATCCAATGGCTCACTTTGATGAATTGTTCTCACTCTGCCAACTTCTTTCTGGGATCCAGTCTTTCGAATGAGCTCGTTGTAAATCACTCGATGACAGCGAGCCATTAATTGTGCAGGTTGTCGCCTGCCAGCCCAGATTTCAAGCAGTGCTACAACAAATGTCATTGTCCAGGCATGTAGTTCAGGTAAATCACTCGCTGACGTTGGTTCTGGGCAATCATCTCCTTCGAAATCTTCTCCAAAGTGTGAGGGAACTAGGTAGAGCTTCGCCTTTTGAAGTGGGAGAGGTGGCAGAGGTTCAAACCTTGGCGAATCTGGATAGAGATCGAGAATGGGATGACTCCATAGCGCTTGATCTTCGCTTCTGGAAGTGAGTGTGAAATGTGGGTTTGAGTAAGTTGTCATTGCGTCAGCATCGCTAGCGCGCACTGCTCTTCCATCGCCTGCATGGTTGGTTCTCTTTCAACCTAAAGGTTGACTGTGGATGAACTGTGGCAAATATGTAGTTAATAGCGTTTGCTCCACCCTTATGTCACATCAGCTAAATACCTCACTCTCATTGAAATCACCCCGAGTCATCGTTGCCGGCGTTCTCTTCCTAGCTGCTTTGCTCTCCTCGTTTGTATTTGCAGCGCTCTCAGATCACAGCTCTGGCTATTGGGTTGTCTCTCACCCAGTTGCCGCTGGCTCACTATTAACATCCGGAGATTTAGAACTTATCGAAGCTTCCCTTGTTGGTAATAGCGATCTCTATCTACCTGCAGATCTATCACCGATTGGATCAACTACCACTCGCTACATCGCAGCAGGTGAATTTGTTGCAACCAGTGCAGTAACTGAAGATCTCCAGGAATTTGATGCTGAGCAAGTTCCACTTAACATCTCGGCATCAGATATTCCCGCCACCATCGAGATTGGGGAGCCAATAAGTATCTACTGGGTTCCAGAACCGCAAGATGCTCAGAGTCTGAGCACTCCAGAACTGCTGCTCACCGGGATATTCCTTCGCTCAATCGACCGCAAGAGTTCTAATTTTGGAAATGGAATGGCTATCACTGTCTCAGTTGATAATTCTCAGGTCCAACGACTCTTAGCCGGCACTTCAAATGGAAGATTGGTTATTGTTAAATCAAATGGCTGAGCTCAATGTCATAACGGCGATTAAAGATCCAGAATTTGAGGCGATGGTTGCCGGAACACTCTTTTCGCATGGTTGGAGTGTGATCTTTCGTGCTCTAGATGCGGGCTCGTTGCAGAACTTTCTTGCAACAACAACTGAGTCAAAACCTTTACTTATCCATTCGAGTGATCTGTTAGATCTAGATTCGACAATGCTGGCAACACTTTTGCCCTATTTGGATCGAACGATAGGTTTTCTATCTGTTCATGAGAGCCAAGCTCGAGATGGATACTTGATGAGACCAAGAGATGAGATTGAATTACTGGCGATGATTCGCTCACCACATAGAGCCCCCATGCTGAGATCAATTGGATCCGATCACTTTCAATCTAGCTGCAGGATGATCGCCTTCACGGGCGTTAATCATGGGGAGGGAGTAACGCTGACAGCGCTTAATCTTGCTATTGAGCTCACACTCCATGGCAAAAAAGTGCTTCTCATCGATGCCAATCACAGCATGCCAGCGATCGCAACCATGATGGGGGAGAGGCATGCGAACAAGGATTTTCTCAAGGAGGTGAGTCCGGCACTGCAGATTTTTGAAATCACTCGCAATAATGCAACGAGCGCAGTCGGACTAATTCTGGATGCAAGTCGAAACGTTGATTTCATCATCATTGATCTCGGTCTTATTTCTCACTCTGAACCTTCCTCGCTCAATCGGCGCTGGGAGAGTGTTCTAACAACGTGGGTTCTAGAAGTTGCAGACGACCTATGGGTTTTCTCCTCACCACGAGTTGTAAGCACACGAGCGCTACGTGAATTCACAACTGCACTGCCTCATATGACAATTCGAGGAAGGGTTACGCATCTCTTAACACAGCGCATCCCAGGTAAAAAAGGAGATGAGCAAGAGGAGAAATTTCTCTCTGTTGTCTCCCCAACTCAGCCATATGCGCTGCGAATAATTCCGCTAGACCCTAGAAGCGCGAGCGCTGCTGCTCAAGATCGCTCAATACTCGTTGAGAGTAATTCCAGAGGCCTACTTCGACGATCGCTAGCAGCGTTAGCCCTCGAACTTACTCAATAGCCTCTCACCTTGTACTCTTAGCAATATGCGCAGCTATGTAGGGGTTTCAATTGATGAAATCGATGCTCTCCTTACGAGCGCATCAATCTCAATTCCCACCCTCTACGCTCCCACAGCAGAGTTCGTTGCTACCCATTCAGACCTTGGTGAAGAAGAACTTGAATTTATCCTCTCGATGTTGGCAGCTGATGAATCTCTTGAACTGCGCAACGATGGGCAAGGATATGTGCTCGCAGTTGAGGTGCCAGATTCGCTGATCAAAGAAATGGGTGCAGATAGCATCTCAATTGATGCGCCGATCGCTCTTGATTGGGTTGCCTGTATTTTTCTTGTTTCACCAGAGGATGAAGATCTCACCTGGTTTGATATTCAGGAAGTTGCCTCAATGCTGCCAAGTTGGAGAAAGTAATGCCAACTATTGAAGAGTTTGTTCAAGGAAAAAGCCCACTGACTCCACCCCAGATTTATCGGCTACGTGAACTCGTTGCAGATTGGCAATTGCTGTCAGATCTTTCATTTGCAGACCTCATTTTGTGGGTACCGCTTCGCAAAGATATGAAGAGCTGGCCAACAGGCCATGTTGCTATTGCGCATATTCGCCCCATGACCGCTGCAACTGTCTTTGCCCATGATGTATTGGGTGAAGAAATTGGCTGGGGAGAACGTCCACACATTGATCAAGCGCTCTCAAGTGCTGAGATTATTCGTGACACGGTTCCTGAAAAAGTTGGTGACCTCTTAATCAAAGAAGAGACAACCCCAGTTTTATATGAAGGCGAAGTAATCGCTGTCATCTCACGACACCGAGATTCAGAGCTCATGCGTCAACCTTCTCGTTTGGAACTTAACTACCGTGAAATTGCGCATCAGCTTTATCGGATGGCAGCCGAAGGAAATTTCCCTTACGAACATGCAAATTCATTCTTTGATCCCGCGCCACGCGTCGGTGATGGGTTACTTCGCCTGGACATTAACGGTGTAATTACATACGCAAGCCCTAATGCCAGATCAGCGTTTGGTCGATTAAGTTGGAATAGCGCTCTTGAGGGAAAGTCTTTGACAGAAGTAGCAGAACAAATCGCCTCACCTCAAAGTCAAGCGCATGAAGAAGCCCTGCGCGTGCAACTTTCGGGGCGGGTGATTAGACGCGTTGAAATGGAAAATAGTGGAGGCACCATCGAACTTCTAGTTCTCCCACTTATTCAAGGCAGTGATCGAATTGGTGCGCTCGTGCTATTGCAGAATGTCACTGAACTGAGGCGGCGTGAGCGCGAACTCGTCACTAAAGATGCCACCATTCGCGAGATTCACCACCGCGTTAAAAACAACTTACAGACTGTTTCTGCCCTGCTTCGCTTACAGGCACGTCGTATCGATGATCCCGCTGCAAGTGCTGCACTCAACGAAGCTGTTCGCCGCATCGCATCTATCGCTCTCGTGCACGAGACACTCTCATCTGGAGCCGATGCCTCGGTAGCCTTCGATGACGTATTAGATCGATTGGTCTCGCACTCACTTGATTTGAGTTCACGGATGAATGAGTTGGTAATTACTCGCAGTGGACAATTGGGATCACTCGACCCTGCGATTGCAACTCCACTTTCTCTAGTAGTCACCGAGCTCATTCACAATGCACTGGAGCACGGATTAGAAAATGGTGGAAGCTCGTTGGAAATTCTGCTTGAGCGAAGCGCTGGCGCTGCTCACATTTCAATTATCGATAACGGTGTAGGGCTTCCTGAAGGATTTGACCTCATGACATCATCAAATTTGGGGCTGCAAATTGTGCGTACTCTGACGGAGAACGAACTTAAGGGTGAATTAGTTTTGGAATCAACAGAACGAGGAACTACTGCTCGACTTACCTTCCCGATCTAGCGCACGCTAATTAGGAGAAATTAATTGTGTGGTTCCATCGAGCGAGCACGATTTCGAGCCGCACGACGCTTGAGCGCACGGCGCTCATCCTCTGAAAGTCCGCCCCACACTCCGGCATCCTGACCGCTTTCAAGAGCCCAGGAGAGACAGGCTTCACGCACGATGCAACGCTGACAGACCTTCTTCGCCTCTTCGATCTGAGTGATCGCAGGGCCTGTATTGCCAACTGGGAAGAAGAGTTCAGGGTCTTCATCGCGGCATGCTGATTGATGTCGCCAATCCATGATCTCTCCTTTACAAAAGCGCGCGGGCCATACGATGAGATTTCATCAGGCGGAACGCATATTCTCTCGTGTATTACTCTCTTAAACAAGAAGGTAGCGAGAAAGATTTCGTAATTCAGGGTGATATAGATCGCCCTTGACACTCACAAGACTGGAATTGAGTGGTGCCCCCGACAGGAATCGAACCTGTGCACCCGCCTCCGGAGGGCGGTGCTCTATCCCCTGAGCTACGGGGGCGCAGGTGTGGCTAGTTTACGTGATGAAAGTTCTCATCAATCATGAAAGACTTCCGCCATGAGCACTTCACGAGAGATTGCATACTTTGCTACTGGCTGTTTTTGGGGTGCTGAGCGTAGATTCTGGATGCTAGATGGGGTCATCGAGACTTCGGTCGGCTATATGGGCGGAAATACATCCACGCCGAGTTATGAGCAGGTCTGCACAGGATCAACTGGTCATGCTGAAATGGTTGCAGTCACCTTTGATCCATCTCTGATTTCCTACGATCGATTACTTGAAGAATTCTGGGTGATGCACGATCCCACATCTCTTAATGCTCAAGGAGGAGATATCGGTACTCAATATCGAAGTGCGATCTACACCTCTAATGAAGAGCAGATGGCAAGAGCGTTGGCATCTCGCGATCAATATCAGGGTGCGTTGACTTCGGCTGGCCTTGATCACATTGTTACCGAGATTAAAAGTGCTTCAGGCATGGAGTATTTTCTTGCCGAGGAGTATCACCAGAAATACCTAGCGAAGAATCCCAACGGCTATGACTGCCACTCCAGTACAGGCGTAGCCTTTCCGGCATAGCGCTCGCCCCTTGTTATTTGCAGGATCTGGCGATACTTTTACAGTTGTTGCAGTTTTTTACAGTCGCAACCAGCTAGGAGCGCCTCGTGGCAGGAATCAAAGAGATTGCAGCTCTCTCTGGAGTCTCGATCGCCACAGTGTCGCGAGCGCTACGCGGCCTTCACCACGTCAATCCTGAAACACGAAAGAAAATCATCGATGCTGCCGAATCATTGGGATACCCCATCGAAAGTGATTCGCAGAAAGCCACAGCCAATCGAACAAATAGCGTAGGAATTGTCGCACCATATATTTCTCGATGGTATTTCGCGCAGGTAATTAGCGGCGCCGAACAAGCTCTTCGTGAAGCCGGTCTCGATCTTCTCCTTTATAACTTTAGTCAGATGAAAGGGCGAGAGCGCCTTTTCCAGCACCAACTTCTCAAAGGTCGCGTCGATGCCCTGATTGTTATCAGCCTCCCACCGACAGAGGAAGAGTTTGAATCCATGCTCAGCCTTGGTATTCCAGTTGCCTTGGTAGGTATGCACCATAAAGATTGCGCCAGTGTTGCAATAGATGACGTAGCAGCAGCACGAACTGCAACCCAGCATCTAGTCAATCAAGGACATCGAAATATTGCACTGATGTCTGGCCACCCGGATGATCCATTTAACTTCAGCGTTCCACAAGATCGTCGTAAAGGATTTCTCCAGGCGCTAGTTGAGAATGGACTTGAGTGGGACCCATCTCGCGAAGTTCATGGCGGATTTACGATGCACACGGCTGCGCGCGCAATGGATGATCTCCTTGCTCGCCCCAACCGACCAACGGCAATATTTTGTGAGTCAGATGAGATGGCCTTTGGCGTGATGCAGGCAATACGACGCCATGGACTTAAATGTCCTGATGATATTTCGATCATTGGTTTTGATGGACATGAGATGTCTGAATTTTCCGAGTTAACGACAATCGAACAGCCGGTCCAATTGATGGGCGAGATGGCTGCGTGGTCGATTATGGAACGCCTTCGTAAACCGCTGAAAGAACCGAGCCCATTGATTGTGCCCACAACACTTGTGGTTCGAAACTCGACAAAACGTCTAGCCCCCGAGCACTCTTAGTGGAATACTCGCGACATGAGCGACATCGATGTCACTGCGCCTTCTCTTGCTGAACTTGCTACCCACCATAGTGAGAAATGGCGCGCTTTCGCACCTGATGTAATTCCACTTCCTGTAGCTGAGATGGATTTCCCAGTGGCAGCACCGATCCGTGAACTTCTACATTCTATGGTTGAGAAATCAGATATGGGTTACCTCGGCCCAATTCCCGAACTGGGAAACTCATTGGCAGCATTTACTGCAGAACGTTGGAACTGGAAAGTTGACCCTTCCAAAGTACGTGTGGCAACCGATGTTGGTGTCGGTGTAGTTGAAATTCTTCGCGTCTTGACTGCTCCTGGTGATGGCGTCTTGATCAGCTCACCTGTCTATCAGAATTTCTACACCTGGATGAATGAGACGAAAGTAAAGTGCATCGATGTTCCATTCATTCATCAACAATCCGAAGATGTTTCACTGGCATGGAGTATTGATTGGCAAGGAATCGAAAAGGCCTATAGCAGCGGAATCAAAGTTCATCTTCTCTGTTCACCTCACAATCCTATTGGCCGAGTTTTTTCTGAAGAAGAGCTCCGTAAGTTCGTTGCACTAGCGAGTAAATACAACGTCATCATCATTAGTGATGAGATTCATTCACCCCTTGAATATGCCAATCATCCGTTTATTCCGATTCTCACCCTCGGTAAAGAGGCGGAAGACAATTGTGTAGCAGTGACTGCAGCAAGTAAGGGCTGGAATATTGCAGGGTTAAAGTGCGCGATTATCATCTCGGCCAGCGATGCGATGCACGAAAGACTCAACGCACTTCCTCCAGCCCTTCATTTTCGTGCCTCACTCTTCGGAGCTTTCGCGACTGCAGTTGCATACGAAAAATGTGTTCCTTGGTTAGATGCTGTCATCAAGCAACTCGATCACAATCGCCATCTCATCTCAACGCTAATAGCCGAACATTTACCCGAGGTTATCTACAATCCGCCACAACATTCATACTTAGCCTGGCTTGATCTCTCTGGACTTAATTTAGGCAATGAACCGACTGCAGTAATTCTCGACAAGAGCAAAGTAGCTCTCAACGCTGGCCACATTTATGGAGCACAGTGGGGGCAATTCGCTCGCATGAATTTTGCGACGAGTCCTGAGATAATTACGCAAGCAATAACTCAGATGGCAAGGGGAGTACGTGGCTAATCTCTACGACGCAATCGTTGTAGGTGGAGGACATAACGGACTCGTTGCCGCCTCCTACTTGGCCAAAGCTGGAAAGAAAGTCCTTCTCCTTGAAGGAGCTGCCGAACTCGGTGGAGCTACGGCCAGTGTTCGGACATTTCCAGAGTTCGATGCTCGCCTTTCTCGCTATTCCTATCTAGTAGCACTTCTTCCCGATCAAATCGTGAAAGATCTTGGAATCAACTTTGAAACCCTGAGTCGAGAAGTTTCTTCATATACCCCTTATGAAAAAGATGGCGTGCATGATGGCCTTAGCGTCTCTACGAATTGGAATAAGGAGACTGCTGATTCATTTGCAAGGCTTACAGGTTCAGAGTCCGAGGGCATCGCTTGGCAAAAGTTCTACTCCGAAATAGCAGAGTTTGCTGCTCGATCAGCACCATCGATGCTTCAACCATTGATGACTCGTTCGCAGATGCGTAAATCTGTAGGGATGGACTCCGTCTGGGATTACATGATCGAGCGCCCCATAGGAGAAGTCATCGAAGATCGATTCGCTAACGATCTTGTGCGCGGAGTCGTGCTCACCGATGCACTCATCGGCACATTTGTTGATTCCATGAGCATGCAAGCAAATATTTGCTTCCTCTATCACCTGATTGGTAACGGCGTAGGTCAGTGGAAAGTTCCACGTGGAGGAATGGGAGCACTCGTCGCCGAACTCGAGCGAATTGCTCGCGGGCATGGAGTAGATATTCAGCTCAATTCACACGTGATTGGGATTGATAGCAGCGGGGATCATGTGCAAGTTAGGACATCTGATGGCCGCAGTTATGTGGCTACTGATCTTCTCTTCGCCGCGGCGCCACAAACGTTGGCCAAGATTCGAGGCAAGACCCCACCACTTTCTTTGCAAGGCTCTCAAATTAAAATGAATATGCTTCTTACTCGCCTGCCACGATTGAAATCTGGTGTGGATCCACGCATTGCCTTTGCTGGCACATTCCATATTAATGAAAGTTACTCGCATCTCGATCAGAGTTATCGAATCGCTGCCGGCGGTAAAATGCCAGATCGCCTTCCACTTGAAATGTACTGTCACACACTGACCGATCCAAGTATTCTCTCTCCAGAATTAGCCGAACAGGGATATCACACACTCACACTCTTTGGATTACATACTGATGCATCTCTCTTTGATGTTCATCCAGAACAAGCGCGCGAGAACGCGGTGAAGAGTGCTCTTGCTAGCTTGAATGAATATTTAGAAGATCCGATCGAGAGCGTACTTGCAAGAAATTCAGATGGCAGTTTTGCACTCGAAGCGAAATCTCCACTTGATCTGGAAGCGGCGATCGGGTTGCCTCGAGGAAACATTTTTCATCGCGATCTTGATTTCCCATTTATTGAAGACCATGAAGCTACAGATGTTCCGCAGTGGGGCTGCGAAACCGATGATCCCCATATCTTTATTGCGGGTGCAGGGGCTAGGCGCGGGGGAGGCGTCAGCGGTATTGCAGGCCATAACGCTGCAATGTCAGTTCTCTCTCGCCGATAGTCTGCATTAGGCTTGCACCATGAGCCACGATGCATCGAATAAGAAGCTCTCAACCAGAGCAATTTCTGCAGGCCGTCCACTTCGCGCCGGCGATAGCGCACTTAATGCACCGATCTCGCTCAACAGCACCTTTACCGCCGGTGGTCCTATTGGTTATGGTCGCTATGGCAATGAAACATGGAGTGCAACAGAGTCTGCAATTAGCGCACTCGAAGGTGGCAGTTCACTAATTTTTTCTTCAGGAATGGCGGCGATCACTGCCGCTTTTTCAACTCTTCCTTTAGGCGCACGTGTCATCGCTTCACATCAAGGCTATAGCGGTGTTATGACTTTACTTAAACAGTACGGCGAAAGCGGTCGCCTTAAAGTTGTATTGGTCGACGTTGCAAATACAGATGAAGTCCTAGCCGCTCTGCCTGGTGCTGATTTGTTGTGGCTTGAATCTCCAACAAATCCATGTCTTGATGTCGCAGAACTTCCGCAGTTGATTTCGGCAGCCAAAGCCGCAGGTATTCTCGTTATGGTCGATAACACTTTTGCGACAGCGCTGACACAACGTCCTCTCCACATGGGAGCAGATGTGGTTATGAATTCGGTAACCAAATTCCTTTCAGGCCACAGCGATGTTCTTCTGGGCTCACTCTCTACCGAAAACTCTGAGCTTTTGGCCGCACTTGATAGCGCTCGAAAACTTCATGGCTCGATCGCCGGTCCATTTGAAGCGTGGCTAGCTCTTCGAGGAATCCGCACCTTTGCCCTCAGATTTACCCAATCGTGTAAGAGCGCACAGGTCTTGGCCGAGCGTTTAAATACCCACCCGAAGGTGTCACGTGTTCGCTACCCAGGCTTGGTCGGCGATTCACAACATGAACGGGCGAAGAAGTTCATGGAAACCTACGGCGCAGTCCTCTCCTTCGAAATTCTCGGTAGCGCAGCAGATGCAGACCGAGTGTGTGAGAGCTCTTCGATCATTACGCACGCAACTAGTCTTGGCGGCGTTGAAACACTGTGGGAGCGTCGTAGACGTTGGCCGAGCGAGAGCCCATCTGTTCCAGAAAATCTCATTCGCTTATCCGTTGGCTGTGAAGATGTCGAAGACCTTTGGGAGGATATCCAGAAGGCGCTTGCTGCAATTTAAGTCGGTGGTAGGCATTTTCTGAAAAAGAGGAGTAAATTTAAGGTATGAAAATCATTCGACGAATCCTCGCCGGGCTGGCTGTTATAGCTCTGGCCTTCAAGGGCGTCGCATCATTTCTTTCATGGGTCGAGCGTCAAGATGATCAACCAGCTGAAGCGTGGCTTGATGAAGACGAGTTAGATGAATCCGAACTCGAAGAAGCGTAAATGAGTACTGAATACATTCCAGGTACCTGCAATATCGGCGCCGGCGAAGTAAAGCGCCGCCAATTTGTCGCAGCAGTCGGATTTCTACTTTTCATCACTTCCTCAATATCCCTATTTGGGATCGATGCGCCTCGTGGTGCACGGCTTGCGCTCTTCTTTCCTTTGATGGTTGCAAGTATTGGTTGGGTTCAATCACGTAAAAAGTTTTGTCTCGCCTACGGATTTATGGGCACATTCAATTTTGGCAAACTCGGCCAACTCTCACGAGTTTCTGACAAGGCTGCTAAGCGTGCCGATCGAGTAACTGCGATTTCAATATTGGTGCAGGCACTTATCTATGCAGCGGCAGGTACTGCTGTGATGTATCTGCTACCAACGTCTATCTGGTAGCCCTTACCTTTTCTCCCTTTTACTGCCATTGTTAGAGGCACTCCTCTCCTGGAGAAATGAGGGTTATGATGAAATTAATTATTCACACTCGCCACGCAGATCTTGCAGATGACTTTTCTCAGATTGTGGAAGCAAAGATCAATTCCCTAGAGCGATTTAGTGTTCTGATTGAGCGAATTGAAGTAGAAGTCCTCCATGAAGCAAATCCTCGGCAAGGCAAACACGCTCATCAAATCATCATCACGACTCATGGTGCGGGTCCATTAATGAGGGCAGAGGCTCGTTCATTTAATGACTTGGCCGCATTCGATGAAGCAGTGAAGAGTATTGAGTTGCAGATTAGAAAAATTCACGAAAAAAGTAAGAGCAAAGATCGAGATTCACTCCGCTTTAAAAATCCTGCTTGAGAAAGTGTTAGTTCTTTTTTCCAGGTTTTTGGGAAGGTGAAAACATTTTTGCACCCTTGGCCGGTTTTGGAGGAGGAGTAGGTGCAACTGGCTCAGGTCCAAGGAGAGCTACTGATTCATCGCGTGCGGTAGCTGCAGAAGCGCGTGCAGCAGCGAGCGTAGCTTTACTTCCAGCGCTCTTACCTGACATTCGCGCTTCTTCAGATGCTTTCCTTAACGCCTTATTAAATTCAACGAGTATCGAGCGAAGCTGTTGTTCGCGAAGAATTCGCGCCTCCTGGAATAACTTCATATCAATTTTGAATTGCTGCAGCGCTTCTTCATATTGAGCAGCAGGAGAGAGAGTTGAAGTGGGAGAAGGCGTCGGCTTTACATCAGCTGATGCCGGAACCGTAAAAAAGGAGAGGAAAAGTAGAGCCACAAGAAGGCTAACTTTGCGCATAATTCCTCCGATCCGATTGGGTTAAGGATGCCAGTCGACTTTGTGAAGTCTCTGTGAATATCCTTTCGACGCGCAGGGGTTGTAAGTGTGAGGGTGGAAATGTAAGTCAAGACCTGTAAGGCTATGGGTATGAGCTCAGCAGATGCACAGCCAATCAAAATTCTGATTGTCGATGATGAGGCGGGCGTACGAGATTTGCTTAAGGATGCCCTCAAGTTGGCGGGATTTGAAACACAGGCAGCCAACGATGGAATGAGCGCACTCACCGCCCTTCGTACTTACACCCCGGACATCATGATCATTGATATCAATATGCCATTAATGGATGGCTTTGAACTTGTTGAACGCCTGCGCAAAAACGGCAATGATGTTCCCGTTCTGATGTTAAGTGCTCGAGCCGATCGCGTTGATATCACTCGAGGGTTAACCCTTGGGGCAGATGATTACGTAGTAAAACCGTTTGGACTTGAAGAACTCGTACTAAGACTTAAGGCAATCTTGCGTCGATCACATCTATCGGGAGCACCCAATACAGCTCTCAAGTGCGGGCCAATCTCTATCGAGGATTCGACTCATTCAGTGAAGTTCAATGATGAGTTTATTGATCTTTCACCGACTGAATATCGATTACTTCAAGTTCTCATCGAGAATAAGAATCGAGTTCTTTCAAAGACTGTTCTTCTAGATGATGTGTGGGGTATTAACTTCGAGTCTGAGAGCACTGTTGTTGATACTTATATTTCCTATCTACGCAGAAAACTTCATAAAGATGGTTTTGAGGGAATTAAGACGATACGTGGTGTCGGTTTTGTTATTCAGGAGCCTAAGAAATAGTGAAGGTAAAGGGGCTTCGATATCTTCTTGCAAGTGCAATCATCACGACTGCTCTCTCGCTTCTGATCGGAGGATTTGCCACAATCTCGATCAATAACTCACAAATTGCGGAAATTGATTCTCAACTCAACACCATTGCTGATTCTGTGCGTCAAAAGTCAGAGGCTCCCGTAAGCGCGGCACTCGATAGCGCCGCCGAACAAGATTTCAACGTGACCATTGCATTGCTTTCTAGTTCAGGCGAGCTCACCATCATCAATGAGTCTGCCCTGAACTTAATTGATCCTCCTGCAAAATCTGACATTACACAGGCGCTAACTTCGGCAGTTACCGTAAAGGCAGATGAAGATTACAGACTCATAGCACTCACAATTTCAGGCGGTGATCGGCTGCTGCTAGCTGATTCACTCAGCTCTGCCAATGAGACCTTTATCAACAACCTCACCCGACTGATCTACTTCACTTGTGCCGCCGATGTGGTTGCGATCGCTCTTTCATATTTAGTGATTCGAAGAAATAACCGTAAATTACAAGCTGATTCACTCGCACGAATGCAGAGTTTTTTGGCCGATGCGTCACATGAATTGCGCACACCACTTACTGTCATTAAGGGCTATTCAGAGATGTTAGCTAAGGGACAGATTTCAGATGATGGTGATCGCCAGCGTGCCTTTGACCGCGTGAACTCAGAGATAGTGCGCATGGAAAATCTGATTCACGATCTATTACTGTTAGCTGAACTCGGTGAAACGTCAGCGGCTATACGTGAAGATGTCGACCTCTCTGAGCTCGTAAGCTCGTATTCGCGAGATTTTAAGACACTTAACTCTGGGCGATCAGTTGCTCTGGAAATCGAGGATGGACTTTCTTGTCTAGGCTCTATCGAACACCTCAAACGCTTAATGCAGAATATTCTCAATAACATAGCTCGCCACACACCTGTTGATGCACCGGTTCACATCAAGTTGTCGCGAAACGGGAAAAAACTTTCACTGGTTATCGAAGATGGAGGTGCGGGTTTATCCGAGACTTCATATCGAGATGGAATTGAACTTCTCAATCGTTTCGATACTTCACGTTCTCGCGATACTGGAGGCTCTGGGCTTGGTTTATCCATAATTGCCGCGATCGTTCATGAGCACGGTGGAACTCTTGCGCTCCGTAAAAGCACGTTGGGTGGGCTGGCAGTCGAAGTAAATATTTAGGGTGTTTTATCGCGGGTACTAATCAAGCTGGCGATTGTGGCCAGGCCGATAGACGAGACAATAACAATCAGGCTTTGCGTAATCGTAACTTCGGGAATATGCCATCCACCGATTTCATGGATATCAACTGCGTGAAAAGCATGGAATAGCAATTTAAAGCCGATAAATCCAAGAACCGCGGAAAGTCCTTTGCCGATGTAAACCAAGCGAGACATAAGTCCGCCGATGAGAAAGTAGAGTTGGCGAAGTCCCATCAATGCAAAGATATTTGCCGTTATAACTAAATACACGTTTTCTGTTAACCCAAAGATCGCTGGGATTGAATCAAGCGCAAAGAGGAGATCTGTCATGCCTAGCGCCAACAAAGCAATCGTAAATGGCTTCAATCCCCTGCGCTGAAGGAACTGTACAAGCTTACTTTCCTTCTCTTCCTTTTCATCTTTATGTGAACTCTCCATAAAGAGCGAGACTGCGGTGTACACGAGGAAAGCACCAAAGATGAAGAACACCCATTCAAATCTCTCAATGGCTGCCTTGCCCAGAGTGATTGCAATAATTCGAAGAACTAGTGCAATAAGAATTCCGATCAGCAGGGCCAATTGCTGCTTCTGCTTATCAATTTTTAAGCGAGTCAAAATCAGTACAAAGACGAAGAGATTATCGAAAGAGAGCGAATACTCAGTGAGCCAGCCTGCGAAAAATTCTTGTTGCTCTCGAGAAGTGAGCCACTGACTCAGGAAGAGTCCAAAAGCTATTGCCAGAGAAACGTAGAAAACGCTCCATGCCGTCGCTTCGCGCATAGAGGTATCTCTTTCACGACGTGCAACTGCCCACGCAAAATCAAGTCCGATGATGACGAGAAGGGCGACAATCGTGATAATCCAGTTGGTTGTGGAAATAGTTGCAACTGGCATCATGCCTCTAGCCTAACACTCACAGAATCTACGGTAATTTAGACACTATGCCACCCGTAGCGCGGATCACACTCGAAGAGGCCTTCTCCCAAGCGCTTTTATATTTTGCGAAACCAGAGAAAATCGCTCGAATCGTTCTTTCAGGACGTCGTCGAAATTTGCAAACTGCTACTGAACGGATAGATATCCGTCCAGTTATCATCAAAGATGCCCTTCATTTTCAAGTGAGCACCAGTGACGGCCGTGCTGTCACCACCAAGAACTATCTACCGACTGATCTTCCAATCGATGAATACATCCGGTCAGGTTATTCAAATATCTTGATTGAAGGGATCGAAGAGAATTTCGCACTTCGCATCACAAAGAAAGATGAGCCAATGATCTCGATTTCTCCAGGTGCCGGCACTGTCGATCTCGCGCACGATAAGAAGAAAAAGCGACTTCTAGATGCCTCAGATCCTTTTTTGCGTGAAGTCGGAATCAGTGATTTATCTGGCCAGATAAAGCCTTCCAAGAGTGATAAGTACCGCCAAGTGGAGGAGTTCCTTCGGCTACTTGCGCCAACACTTTCCAACGCAATCGAAGCAGGACATGTGAACAAGCCAAGTAGCGAGTCCCCGCTGACAATTGTCGACCTTGGTTGTGGCCATGCCTACCTAACTTTTGCAGCGCATCAGTATTTGCGCAGCATAGGTATGGATGTGAAAGTCATCGGTATCGATGTGCGAACGACTTCACGTGATCGAAATAATGAAATAGCCAAGAAGCTGGGAATTACAGATAGCATCGAATTTCGGGCGGAGGAAATTGAAGATACTACTGTGTCTCATGCCGACGTCGCAATTGCACTCCATGCCTGTGACACAGCTACCGATGATGCAATCGCTTGGGCTGTGAAATCTGAAGCTAAGTTATTGATGATCGCCCCGTGTTGTCATCATGACATTCAGTCTCAGTTATCTGATTCTCCTGAGCCTTGGTCATTGATCACCCGTTACGGAATCATGCGAGAGAGACTTGCTGATTTGCTGACAGATTCCTTACGGATGCAGATTCTTAAACTTCGCGGATATCGCGTTGAAGCTATTGAATTTATCGGGGGAGAACACACACCCAGAAATCTCATGATTCGAGCAGTCAAGACCGGCGCACCTGTTGAAGCGATAGAGGTGACCAGGTATGAGGAGATGATTGCCGCATGGAAGGTAAAGCCTGCGCTAGCACGACTGCTTAACCATTAGACTTAGGGCCATGTCTAAGGTACTTGCATCTCTTCCAGTTGGAGAAAAAGTCGGAATCGCCTTCTCTGGCGGTCTCGATACTTCGGTTGCAGTGGCATGGATGCGAGATAAGGGTGCGATTCCTTGCACCTACACCGCAGACCTTGGTCAATATGACGAGAGCGATATTGATTCTGTACCTGTGCGCGCTAAAGAGTATGGCGCAGAGATCTCACGCCTGGTTGATTGCAAGCAATCTTTAGTTGAAGAAGGACTCGCTGCGATTGCATGCGGAGCATTCCATATTCGCTCAGGTGGTAAGCAATACTTCAACACGACTCCACTTGGCCGAGCAGTTACAGGCACACTTCTTGTCCGTGCCATGCTCTCTGACAAAGTAGATATTTGGGGAGATGGTTCGACCTACAAAGGCAACGACATCGAGCGTTTCTATCGCTATGGACTTCTTGCAAATCCAAATCTTCGAATTTACAAGCCATGGCTTGATGCTGACTTTGTGCGCGAGCTCGGTGGACGAAAAGAAATGTCCGAATGGTTGGTTGCACATAATCTTCCTTATCGCGACAGTACCGAAAAGGCTTACTCAACCGATGCCAACATACTTGGCGCAACCCACGAGGCGAAGAATCTTGAAAGCCTTGATGCATCAATCGAAATTGTTCAACCAATCATGGGCGTGCGCTTCTGGGATGCATCTATTGCTATCCCAAGTGAGGATGTAAAGATCGAGTACGTACAAGGTCGCCCAGTCGCCCTTAATGGCAAGCACTTTGATGATGTAGTTGAGTTGATGAACGAAGCCAATGCAATCGGTGGACGTCACGGCCTTGGCATGGCAGATCAGATTGAAAATAGAATTATTGAAGCAAAGAGCCGCGGAATCTATGAAGCTCCAGGAATGGCGCTGTTATTTATTGCCTATGAGCGTTTGCTTTCAGCGATCCATAACGAAGACACAATCGCTAACTACCATGCAGAAGGTCGCAGACTTGGACGTCTTCTCTATGAAGGACGTTGGCTTGATCCTCAATCTCTGATGCTCCGTGAATCACTGCAGAGATGGGTCGCTTCAGCAGTTACCGGAGAAGTAACACTTCGACTTCGTCGTGGTGATGACTACTCTGTTATCAATACTTCTGGCCCACACTTGAGCTATCACCCAGATAAGCTCTCAATGGAGCGCACCGAAGATGCTGCCTTTGGTCCTACAGATCGAATCGGCCAGCTCACCATGCGAAACTTGGATATTGCAGATACTCGCGAAAAACTAGAGCTATATCGCTCGCAAGGGCAACTAGGCCAGGGCGAATTCACCTTGATTCCTGAAATCGAGAACAAGTAATTCCAAAGTAACGCACCCCTACGGTTAGGATCTGTCCATGAAAAAAGCTGCACTTATTCTTGCACTCGTCGTTGGTCTTACAGGCTGTTCAGAAATCGGAGATGACATGTCATCAAATACACTCGTTCAAGTAACCACAAATGCTGGCGAAGCACCAACCATCACTCCACCAACAGGTGACGCTCCAACAGAGTTGATCGCCCAGGATGTAATTGCTGGAAGCGGAGCAGAAGTTCTCGCATCATCAACGTTGACAGTTCACTACACATTGATGAAGTGGTCTGATGGCAGCATTCTTGAATCGTCATGGAGTACCGGATCACCAGCTACATTCGCACTCTCTGGTGTTATTCAGGGATGGCAGCAAGGTCTTCCTGGTGCAAAAGTTGGTGGACGTCGCCTCCTGGTAATTCCACCTGCTCTTGGTTATGGACCAATGGCTGGACATCCACTTGAGAAGGACACACTCATCTTCACCGTCGACATTATTGCCGTTTCATAATTCACGGTAACCCAGCGTGACACTGCTCCATATTCTTGACCTGTTATCTGTCTTTGTCTTCGCACTCGTTGGAGCGCGCGTAGCAGCAGATCGCGGTTTGGATTATGGCGGCATTGCACTGGTAGCAATCGTTGCATCAGTTTCGGGCGGAACGCTGCGAAACATTTTCTTAGGCCTTAAGCCAATTCTGATCACAGATCCATGGGTGATTGGAAGCATCGTTGCTGCTGTGGCCATAACACTGAGTGTTCGACGTGTAACAAAGATTGGTAAAACTCTGCTGATCATGGACACACTCGGCCTCGCAATAGCGACGGCATCGGGAGTTCAGCTAGCGCATAATCTCAATAGCCCCTGGTATGCAACGATCATTTTGGGCGTCATTACAGCTGTCACGGGCGGTTTACTGCGCGATGTTCTATGCCAGCTCGAACCAGTGCTGCTTCACCGAGAGACAATCGCTACATCATCGCTCTGTGGTGCTAGTGCATTTGTGGCCCTTATTGCCTTCAATGTTGATCCTTCGGTATCGACTATAACTGGGGGAGTTGTTGTCGCTCTTGTGCGTATGCTCTCGATCCAATTCGATCTTAATCTTCCAAAATTTAAAGAGGCGCGGCCATGATTAGGCCTGCACGCGTTGAAGATGCTGATGAAATTCTCGCTCTGATCTACGAGTTAGCTGTCTACGAAAAGGCCCCAGAAGAAGCGAAAGCGACCGTTGCACAGATTCATCAATCATTTTTCTCGCCAGAGCCTAAAGTTTTCTGCGAGATTGTCGAACACGATGGTCAGATTGCCGGCTTTGCCATCTGGTTCCTGAATTACTCCACGTGGCAGGGACTTCACGGAATTTACCTTGAAGATCTCTTTATCCGTCCACAATTTCGAAAGCTTGGCTATGGGAAAGATCTATTGAAGCACCTTGCTCAGATCTGCAAAGATCGCGGATACGGTCGATTCCAATGGTGGGTTCTTGATTGGAATGCTCCCGCCATTGATTTCTACACATCCCTTGGAGCAAAGGCGATGGATGAATGGACTGTCTATCGGATCTCAGGTACCGAGCTCAACGAACTAGCTCTTGAGGACCGCTAGCGCAATCTCGTAATCACGTTCAAAAACCATTAATGATGGCCCCTGAAGTGTCTTTGTAAGAGTTACTTTGATATTCGAATCCTGTAATTTTAGGAGCGCCATCTCAGCTTCAATGTAATTTCCCGGCGTAGGAAGCGGTTTAAGCAAGCCGTAATCATCTTTCTTGCCAGCCTTGATTGGAATAACAATCATTTTCTTATTCGATGAAAAAGCCCACTTAAGAAATATGATCAAAATCGCAACTCCGACAAAGCCTCCGAATGAGGTCAAAAAGAGCGCGTTATCGATTCCACCTAACATCGCATCACCCTTAAGCGTTTATTGTGCCGGTAGCGAGCAACGCCAAGATGGCCGTACCCAGAACGATGCGATAGATAATAAATGGCATAAAACTCTTTGTTGCTATGAACTTCATCAACCAAGCAATAACTACATACCCCACAAAGAAGGCCACTATCGTTGCTCCGAAAGTTTCGATCAGTGAATAAGGTGCTGATGGATCACTCTCACCAATTGCAGTCGTGAGCTCATAGAATCCACTTCCGAAGACAGCCGGTACAGCCAATAAGAATGAATACCGGAGGGCGCTCTCGCGGGTATAGCCAATTGCACGGCCCATAGCGATCGTTGCACCAGAACGAGACACTCCGGGAACAAGTGCAAGTGCTTGGGCAAAACCATATGCGAAACCATGTTGTGGAGTGAGAGTAGATAGATCTCGATAACTCTTTCCAAATTTATCTGCGATACCAAGGATGACGCCAAAGACAATCATCACGATTGCAATGAGCCAGAGAGATCTAAATGTATTTCGGATGTTTTCCTGAAAGAGATACCCAAGCACCACAATTGGAAGTGAGCCCAAAATGATCATCCAACCGAGGCGAACATCCTGTGCTGAATCTCCAGAGTTCTCTTTACGCAAGATGACCTTTGATAGCCATGCGGATGCGATGCGCACTATGTCTTTTCTAAAGTAGATCAGCACCGCAAGCTCTGTACCTATCTGAGTGATCGCAGTAAATGTCGCACCTGGATCGCTGGCACTCGGTAAGAACTCACCGGCTAGGCGTAAGTGGGCACTGGATGAGATAGGAAGAAACTCAGTCAGACCCTGGAGTAATCCCAGAAAGAGAGCTTCAAACATGGATGAAGTATCTCATTGAGCCTGAAGAGATGAGCGCGTTCTAACTCGAAATCTAGGAAAATTGTGAACTTCGTGTGAGTATCGCAAATCCTCCAAGTGTTGCACTCATTACCGAGACTTAGTCATATCGTGGGAAAGTGAATAAACCACAGTTTCTCATCATCGGTGCTCAGAAATCTGGAACATCAAGCCTGCGGAAATTCCTAGAACATAATCCAAACTATTTCTTCACTCCTCGAAGAGAATTGCACTTCTGGAACCGCGATCGAGAATACCGTGATGGTCAGGGAGTGGCCGAATACTTTAGGAATTTTGAACAAGCTCTTCCCAATCAGATAGTCGGTGAAAAATCACCAAGTTATCTCCCAAGCCAATCTGCAGCAGAACGAATTGCATTCCACCTACCCCAAGTAAAAATTGTGGCAGTTCTTCGAGATCCTGCAGATCGAGCGCATTCAGCGTATTTACATGGTCGACGGATTGGAGCAATTCCGAAGAGTCGCACTTTTAGTCAAGCCATTCGGGATTACCAAAACAATCAGGGGGTCCCATATGGTGATGTGGTGTCACAAGGATTCTACTTTGAGAGTCTAGAGAGATACTTTAAAAATTTTGACGCAGACCAGATCCATGTCATAAGTTTTAGTCAGCTTACTCAAAATCCAGAGCTGATTCTCCCAGAACTGATGAAATTCCTTTTGCCCACAGAATCCGATTTTCAGTCTGTAGATATCGATTACGTTTTGCCACGAGTAAACGTTGCCAGAACTTCTCGCTTTCCTCAACTAGTTCGGCAAATTAGAGGTAGCAAAAGACTCTCGGTAGAACAAAAGAATTATTTGTCCGGCTTAACTTTTAAGAAGCTGCGTGAAGTTTCAATACGCCCTGAAGATAGAACTCTCCTCGATGAAATTTATCGTGAATCAAATGCAAATTTAAAAAAACGTTTAGGTCACACATTTAGCTTTTAACTTCAGGGCGCATTACCCCTGTCCGGCCTTGGCATTCCCCACTTACTCAATTCAAAGTAGGCCGGCTGGCCCGTGCGTCGATTTGGTGGGATTGGCCTCCAAACGTTCTGATTGGATGTCGAAAACTGAAAAAGGTCTGCAAATGCTTAACGCTTTGGTAACAAGTGCGTGTTTACCCTAATTTCTCTTGCAAAAGAGGGGCAAGACCCCTAAATTGCGTCAAATCATGCAGCGTTAATCGTTTAACTTAGGGGTTTAGAGCGTTGAACAAGACATTGAAGGATGTGGCAGAGGCGGCAGGGGTTAGCTCTGCCACAGTTTCGCTTGTCCTCAATGGCCGCTCAGATGGCCGGGTCTCAGCCGACTTGGTGAGTCGAGTTGAGGCTGCTGCCGCTCGCCTAAATTATCGCCCAAATTTGATTGCACGAAGTTTACGTACTCAGGTGAGCAAGACTATCGGCATCATTTCAAACGACGTTGCGACTACTCCATTTGCTGGTGCGATGTTATCTGGTGCTCAAGAGGTTGCCTGGCGCAATGGCTGGTTACTTTTGTTGGTGAACTCCAATGGTGAAGCTGCAATGGAAGAAGCTGCAATCCGCTCACTCGTCCAACGAAATGTGGACGGCTTCATTTACACAACGATGTTTCACCAAGAGGTCAAAACACCGGATTATCTAAAGAAGCAAAAGGTAGTTTTGTTAGATTGCGTGGATGCAAATAACGAGCATGAATCAGTGGTGCCAAATGAGTATCAAGGAGCAAAAGACGCCGTTCAATATTTAGTCGATCAAGGACATACGAAAATTGCGTTCATCGGAACCAAGGAAAACACAATTGCTGGTCGCGAACGCCTGAAGGCATTCAAGGATGTTTTGAAGGCAAATAAAATTGAGCTAAACCCGGAATATGTTGTGGAAGTTGCAAGCGCGAATTCAATCGATGGCTACACAGGAGCCCGAGAGTTACTCACCACAAATGTGAGACCAACAGCAATTTTTTGCTATACAGACCGAATTGCCATGGGTGCGTATGAAGCGATTGCTGAAGCCAAGCTATCTGTTCCTCAGGATATTTCAGTAGTCGGTTTCGATAATCAACTAAACATTGCCGATGCTTTACGCCCGCCACTAACGACTGTGCAGCTTCCGCACTTCGAAATGGGTGCCTGGGCGGCCACTCGATTGCTCGAAGCAATTGATCCCCAGAATTCCGAACCACTAGGTCAGCACGGACAGGTAATTGCCTGTCCGCTGGTGATTAGAGATTCGGTAGCTCCCCCTAGGACTTAAATCCCAGGAGGAGCACCACAAGAGTAGAACCCTCTTGTTGTGACTTTCAAATTGGAAGTCACGCCACAAAGAAAGGTAAACCTATGAAATCCAAGTGGCGTATAAGTTTAACATCGGCAATTGCCGCTGTTGGACTGCTCGCTCCCGTGACTGTCTCAGCTGCAAATGCTGCGCCAGTTGAGATTCCGCTGTGGACACACAACGGCGGAAATGCTGCAGAACTTGCCAACGTAAATCTTGTCGTGAAGGACTTCAACAACTCACAAAAGAAATACAAAGTAACTGTTAAGGCATTTCCACAGAGTAACTACAACGACGCAATTGTTGCATCAGCGGCAGCTAATCGTTTGCCTTGTATCTTGGATACAGATGCGCCTGTTGTTCCATCATGGGTGTATGCGGGCTACCTAAGCCCTCTAACAGTGGATAAGAAAATCACTGACAAGCTACAGACTTCAGTAAAGGGAAGCTACGGCGGAAAACTCTACTCAGTAGGGTTATACGATGCAGCGATCGCTTTGCTAGCACGCAAGTCAACACTTAAGGCAGACGGACTACGCACTCCAACTGCTAAGCAGCCATGGACACTTGCAGAATTCAATGATGCTCTCGCAAAAGCTAAGGCATCAGGAAAATATGATTTTGCAATCTCTATGGGAACTGGTTGGGATGGCGAGTGGTATCCATACGGATTCTCACCACTTCTACAGTCATTCGGTGGAGATCTAATTGATCGCAAGGGACTAAAGACAGCTGAAGGTAAGTTAAACGGTGCTGCCGCTCTTGCCTGGGGCAAGTGGTTCCAAAACCTCTTCACATCAGGTCTTGCTCCTAAGAAGGAGACAGCAGATCAGCGTGACAATGGTTTCACTACTGGAAAGATTGCTTACCAGTGGAATGGTTCATGGGCTGCAGCCAGCGCTGCAAAGGAATTAGGCGATGACTTCATTGCTCTTCCACCTCCAAACCTAGGAACTAAGGCTTACATCGGCGGCGGATCTTGGCAGTGGGCTGTTTCTAGCACCTGTAAAGATAAGGCCGGCGCAAATGCTTGGGTGCAGTACGCATTGCAAACCAAGTACCTAACAAAGTTCGCTGATGATCTCTTCAACCTCCCAATTACAGCTGATGCAACTAAGGCATCAAAGGTATTTGGTCCTGGTTCTAAGTACTCATCATTTGCGACCTATTCAGCTACTTTCGCACTAATCCGCCCAGCAACTCCTGCTTACCCAGTGATTGCGAAGATCTTCGAAACTGCAACTAAGGACATCATTAATGGTGCTGACGTTCAGAAGACCTTGGACAGTGCTGTTGATCAGGTCGACAAGAACCTTAAGGACAATTACTTCTACGTAAAGAAGAAGTAGAGCTCCTGCTGCGTAAGGCAGCATTAAGGGACAGTAGTAAAGGCCTCAGTTTGGTCTGGTGTGGTCGTCGGTAAAACGGCGACCACACCGCAACCCCTACACAAACCAATTTTGAAAGGCGGCCCTGAATGCAAGTGAAGAGTAGAAAGCAGAACGCCGCAAAGAGAGCAGAAAACAAGACTGCGCGATGGCTCGCGGCTCCAGGATTGATTTTGATTGGGATTTTTACCATCATCCCAATTACTCTCGCACTTACGTTGGGTTTTACAAATGCACAACTATTAGCGCCCACTAACCCTGAATTCACAGGCTTAAACAACTTCAAAACATTACTGGGCGTATCTGCTGTGACGCTAAATGCAGAGAAGAACCCCGATGGGACCTGCGTGAAGGATGAAACCGGCGCAGTTGCCTATGAACCTCTACGTCCGTTGACACGTGATGACAGTCCGCGTGAGGATTTGCGAGGAAAATCTGAGTTTAAGCGCATCTTGGCCAATGATGAAGAATGTAGCATTCTTGTAATCGTTGCGGGAGATCCGGTTTTCTGGCGCTCATTAACAAACACCTTCTTTTTCGCATTAATTGTCGTTCCCGTTCAGGCTGGGCTCGCATTGATTCTGGCGCTCCTTGTTAACCAAAGACTAAAGGGGCGTAACTTCTTCAGAACAATCTACTTCATTCCAACCCTTTCTAGCATGGTTGTAATTTCGATGTTGTGGCGGTTTATGTATCAACAAGATGGATTAATCAATAAGTCAATCGCCAACTTTATGCCCGGGTATGCCCCAATAGATTGGTTGGGAAATCCAAAAACGGCAATGCCAGCAATTATTGTTTTATCAATTTGGCAGGCCGTGGGATATCACATGATAATTTGGTTAGGGGGATTACAAACTATTCCTGCTGAACTGTATGAAGCTGTTCGCATGGACGGTGCAAATAAATGGGATGAGTTTAGGCATGTGACAGTCCCAGGCCTCCGACACACATTTGTCTTCATATTGATCACAATCACGATTGCTGCTCTTGGCTTATTCGTTCAGATCAACGTGTTAACTCAGGGAGGGCCATTAGATTCCACTTCTACCCTGGTGTTTCAATCATTCACTCGAGGTTACCAGCGGCAAGAAATCGCCTATGGCTCAGCAATTTCGTTCGTCTTCTTCATTTTGGTGCTCATCATCGCCTTAATCCAACGTTCCATGACAAAGAGGCTGGATACATGAAAATCAGCATAGGAAGAGTTGTTAGCTATTTTGCGGCAATAGTTTTCACGATACTTTTTGCATTTCCACTTGTTTTCATGGTGATGTCTAGCTTGAAGCCAGATTTTAACCTTCTTCAGGATGTTGGCACGGCGCGTTCTTTCTTACCCGTGGGCCCAATTTCTTTTGACAATTATGTTGGTGTTTATGATCGAATTCCTTTATTGCGATTTATCTTCAATTCCCTTCTTGTTTCAACGATAACCGTAGTACTGGGGTTATTCGTAAATAGCATGCTGGGATTTGCTTTGGCACGCATGGAGTTTCGAGGTAAAAATCTAGTTTTCGCCGTCATCATTTCCACACTGATTTTGCCTTTTGAGGTCTTGGCCATCCCACTCCTGTACTTAATGGTGAAAGCTCCTTGGGTGAGTTTTGACGGAGGCTTCCATATCATCCAGGGAATCTTCAATAACTATCAAGTACAGATATTGCCATTCATTGCGAACGCAGTTTCTGTTTTCTTGTTTATGCAGTACTTCAAGTCACTTCCAAAAGAACTAGACGAAGCTGCATTAGTCGACGGAGCATCGTGGTTTATGATCTATCGAAAGATTGCTATGCCACTCGCTGGCCCCGCTATTGGAACAGTCTCGGTTCTCACTTTCTTGCCGATGTGGAATTCATACATATGGCCTGTTATGACCGTCCAGGATGAACAATTCCGACCGATCATGATTGGCTTGCAGTACTTCTATGTCAATTTTGGAACTGCCTGGGGACAGATCATGGCGTACCTGACCATTTTAACTATCCCAGTTGTAATTTTGTTCCTTTCAATGCAACGTTTCTTCACAAACAGCATCGCAACTACGGGTATTAAAGGATAACTTGAGAGATAAGACAATATTTCTAAGCGGAGTAGCGGCAGTAACAGTTCTTATTTTAGCGACGAGCCAAGCCCATGGCTCCAAAGCTCAACTCAAGTATAAAGAAAGTGCGGTAATGGCGAAATACGACGAAGATTACAGACCACAATTTCATTTCACTCCAAAGAAGAATTGGATAAATGATCCAAATGGTTTGATTTATCTTGATGGCGAATACCATCTTTTTTATCAACACAACCCATTCGGTACTTCATGGGGTCATATGTCCTGGGGCCATGCAGTAAGTAAGGACATGCTGCGCTGGAAAGAGTTACCAGTTGCGATTCCTGAGGGTGAGAATGAAGCGATATTTTCCGGTAGCGCTGTCTACGATCGAAATAACACAAGTGGCCTCGGAACTATCCAGAATCCACCATTGGTTGCTATTTACACTGCACACTCAGATGCCAAGAAGATTCAAGCCCAATCAATCGCATTTAGCTTAGATAAGGGTCGCACGTTTACCAAGTACAACAAAAACCCAGTTCTTGATCTAAATCTCCAGCATTTCAGAGATCCTAAGGTTTTCTGGGACTCTGAACGTGGTAACTGGGTAATGGTTGTCGTGAAGGCCAATGAGAAGAAAGTTGCCATTTACACATCTCCAAATTTAATTTCTTGGAATCATCAAAGTGACTTTGGTCCCCTGGCGGCGCAAGGAGGAGATTGGGAGTGCCCTGATTTAATTCAACTTCCAATAGATGGTGATAGTTCAAAAAAGAGTTGGGTAATGATTGTTTCGCTCAACCCTGGTGGAATTGAAGGCGGATCAGGAACTCAATACTTCGTTGGAAACTTTGATGGCAAGAGCTTCACTCCTACGCAAGATTATGACAAGCCTCAATGGATCGATTATGGCAAGGATAACTATGCGGGAGTGACGTTTAGTAACATGCCTGACTCTCGAAGTGTTCTGATCGGATGGATGAATAGTTGGCAATATGCCGGAAATCTTCCTAAGACACCTTGGACAGGCGCAATGACCATTCCACGTGAATTAACGCTAACGAAATCAAAGAATGGATTGGCCTTGGTTTCAAATCCAATCAAAGAATTGAAATCACTGCACTCTGGAAAAACATTTAAGGAAACGAGTATTAAGGTAAAGGGTACTCACAGCTTAAAGGGAATCTCTGGGCGTGAGCTTGATATCACAATGACAATCGTGCCCAATAAGACCGGAAAGAGTGGGATAAATGTTCTTTCCGGGAGTAAGGAATTCACCCAGATTGGCTACGATGCAAATTCTGGAGAGATATTTCTCAATCGAGGAACCTCATCTTTGACTATGGCAGTCGTTGAATTGCTTGGAGTGCAGAAGGCTTTTGTGGGGAAGCAAAAAGAAATTACAATACGAATACTCGTAGATCGTTCATCAGTTGAAGTATTTGGCATGAAAGGTGAATTCGTGATCACGGACGTGGTCTTCCCAGACGGAAAGAAGAGCGACGCTATCTCCTTATTTAGTGATGACAAGGAAGTCACCATTAAGAATCTAACTATCAATAAAGTTGCCACAGTCTGGCGTTAGAAGTCCCAGCGCAGCTCAACATACGATCTGGTTTTTCGCCTGGTTGTGATTACATCTATCTAGTTCTTGATACGAACCCATCACCTGGCGTACCCATTGAGAAGTCAGGAACTTTTGCCTCTTACTTGGACTGGGGTAACCCCAGACTAGATATACCGTGTTACGGCGGTGATTACGGAGTATTGGCGTGCTCCAAGAACAATTGCCTATTTTGGTAATAGGGTTTGTTAATGAATTTCAGATTCAAACCAACTCTCTGCCTCACTTTGATTTTAGTGTTGGCTCTGACCATCTCAGCTCCAGCAAATGGTGCAAATCCAGATGATGGATATCCGCAAGGTGTAGCAGCACCTGGACGGACATGCCCAAATACCGAAGTCGGATTAGTGGTCGTGAGCGAGATAACTCAGAAGAGTTTGGTTTGCACCTTAATTGATGGGCAGAAGAAGTGGTGGATCCAAGGCGAACCGCTACCAATAGCACCGCAAGCTCCAAAGGTTCCTACAGGAGATAACACCGTAAACACTCCTGAAATTAAGTACATCCCGAAGTACAAGCTCTCTAAAAAATCTCTTACAAAAATGAAAGTTTATGAAAACGTCTCATACTCGATTCAAGCGCCAGGCTTGCACCTTGATATCTATATGCCCAAAGGTGTGACAAAACCTCCTCTACTTGTTTGGACTCATGGAGGTGGCTTTGTTTTCGGGGATGAAGACTTTATGAAATACGACGATAGTGCCAAATTGCTTGAAGTATTTATCAGTAATGGCATCGCTGTCGCCTCAGTGAATTATCGATTAGCGCAAGAAGCTATCTTCCCGGCAGCGGGAATCGATACGAAGAGTGCAATTCGATTCTTGCGCGCTAGTGCAGGCAAATACGGTTATGACCCCAAGAAGTTTGCTACAGGCGGTGATTCGGCAGGTTCGTATCTAGCGCTTATGGCTGCTATCACCGGTGACCAATCCTCACCTTTTGATGATCCAAATGACCCTAATCTAAAGACATCTGCAGCCGTTACTGCAGTAATTGATCTCTTCGGAGACGTTGATTTCTTCGAGATGCCTTTGAACAATTCAAAATATCCTTGTGATCAAAGCAAGAACCCATATCCTGTTGCACCAGGAAACTTGCATCCTTGGTTTGGTGACATTACAGACCCAAAAGTTCAAGCTGCTATGAAATCAGGTGGTCTCTATCCATATTTAAAGAGTGCGAAAACTATCCCTGTTTTCTATATCTTCCATGGCTCAGATGATTGCTCCGTAAGTCCCTATGACTCAAAGAATTTAGATAAGGCAGTCAAGGCAGTCAAAGGAAAGAGCAGCCTAACTATTGTGCCTGGAGCGATTCATGGAGGCGAAGGAGTTTGGAAAGCGGTAATGAAAGCTGTGCCGGCTATCAAGAAAACTCTCATCAGCGCTAAGTAAATAAGTGCGTTGAAGATTTAACGTGAGCAGGTTTTCAAGGACTCGAACTACCGGAATTAGCAGCGACTCTTCACCAATTATCGCCTAAGGGATTAAATCCCGGTAATAAATTTCAAGAATCTAGAACCCTTTCGCATAGGGTCAGGAATCGCACCCTTACTTTGAATTATTGATGTGAGAGCCTGCGCAACATCTGGATGCCTTCCAAAAGTCCACACTTGATCCGTAAACAATGTGCGCATCGGCGTCGAATCTAGAATTACAGAACGCCATGTTTCTACCCAAGATTCCCACACGTCACTCTCAATAAGTCCATCTCGTCGGGCGAAATAAGCCCACTCAAAGATATTTGCTAATTGAACTGCCATTAAATTCGTACTTATTTTCTCGTTTTCCCACGTGCTGCGTTTATCAAAGAGTGCTCTCTCAAGATCAGGATTTTCTGCACGCGTTCTGCGAATCTGGTTCATCTCGCCAACCATAGATTGCAGATTATCTAGCCGCATGGAATCCGATAGTCGCTTATTTGATCGACTCGCAGATATGAATGAAAGTATGAGAGCAAAAAGTGTCGCGATTGAAATCGCATCAGTAATTTCCATGCGATAACTTAAACCCGATAGGGGCTCCGCAACAAGGAGTAAATGTGACTTAACGCTGCTCGGTGGCGGAGAGTTCCGCTAGGTTGAAACCTTGTGCAGTAAGACCAATGAGTGGGTTGTGAGGGACTCGTTATCAAACCTTCAAACCATTCCCTTTGACCCAATATGCGGATATATCCGTTCTTGACTCATCTCCAATATTAGGGATAGCCAGGGACATTTCAAAGGTATTCAAAGACCAATAAGCCATTTTGGGAGGTCAGAGCAGAAATGACTGCTCTAAATCCCATAAGGCTTGATCTGCCCATTACCCTTTTGGAATGCGATTCAGAGGGAGTCTTGCCAAGGGATTGTTAATTGCTCTGGCCTTAACTCTGATTCCTGTATCTGCAATTTCTGCCCAGAAGATTACCCCTGGAAATACCTGCAAAGTTTTGAACCAGAAAGTTACTCATCAAAACAAGGTTTACACATGTATTAAATCAGGAAAGAAGTTAGTTTGGAACAAGGGAGTGGCTGTAAAGAAGGCAACACCTACTCCAACTCCCACACCAACTCCCACACCAACTCCCACACCAACTCCCACACCAACTCCCACACCAACTCCCACACCAACTCCCACACCAACTCCCACACCAACTCCTGCAAACATTTTTGAGAGTGATCCCATAACGCAAAAAATTGAGGGAATAATTGCAAACTTGCAGGTGTCCGAATCTAAGAATAAAACATCAGTGACGGTTCATGTAGAAGAAGGGCGAAATGGTAATTATCCAGAACAAGCAAGGGAATCTGTAGAATATTCACTTAAATTCTTTGCTTCTTTGCTTACTCCTTTAACTCAAAAAAATTTAGATTTAATTCTTTGGAGAACTGAAGATTGGTTCGCAAGACAGATTCCTCTTTATGCACCATTGTGTAAGGCAATCCCAGTGCAGACAATTCCACATAATGCATCATTGTGCGCAAGTCAGGAAATTGCTGCAATTGGAACGAACCTCGCAACTGTAGTCTCCGAGAATGCAAATTCTCCAAGAGATATTGATATAACCAATCTAGTCATGAAAAATGCGAGTTTCTTTTCTGGTGAGTCACATGAGACATTCCACAACTGGCAATCAAGTTTAAGGGGATGGGAATTGACTAATGCGCCTACTTGGATGAATGAGGGAATGGCTGTGTTTATGAGCCACATAGCATTAGCCAAGTATTCCAATGAAACCAAGTTTTACACAAATAAGATTCCTAAAATCTTAGACCCCGACGGCTATAGCCAAAATAGATGTATTACTAGGATTGAGGACTTAGATCATTACTGCAGTTACTTTCAAGGGATGTATGTAAGTCAATACTTTATCTACAGATTTGGAGTTGATGGATATATAAAGTATTTGCGTGACTCAGATCGCCAGGCCAAATTTGAAGCCAACTTCAAATCCGCCACACTGACGGAGTATGCAGATTTCATCAAAGAAGCAAACTTCTATCTAAAAAGTATTGGATGGCAAAGGTAGATCCTTGAAAGCCATCTACTCCTTATGAATAAAGGAGTCAAGAGATTGAATACTGGATATAAAGGTTTGGCAGATATATCCAATAAGCAAAGGTTTGATACACATCCAATTTTTGGATCTATACCTTAGATATACCTACATAAGTGGGTTGTGAGGGACTCGAACCCCCGACCCGGTGATTAAGAGTCACCTGCTCTACCAACTGAGCTAACAACCCGGGGCATTCATCGGCCGAAACTTCTGAATGCAGAGCAGACCCTATCAGTGTGTTTACCCTTGATTTGCCACCTGCCACGCGTAATCATTGCGATATGAGTCGGTGGGAAGTCAGGCTAGCCATAGGTCTAATTGGGCTCTTTACTGTGTCGACTATTCCGCAAATAGCCCAGGCGACGCCTTTTGCTGCAGCAACTGAGGTAACAGCCTCTTCCGCTCTGGCTACATTGGCCGTTAAAGGTCGAGCGCCCAAGACGGGCTACGACCGAGATGCACTCTTCGGCGATTGGGCTGATCCTGATGGCAATGGATGTGATGCTCGCAATGATGTTCTTGCGCGAGACCTCACCAATAAAGTTTTTGGAACGGGCCGCGATAAATGCTTAGTTCTTTCCGGAACCCTTGTGGATCCTTATTCAGGAAAAAAGATTGATTTCACACGGGGCCAGGGAACAAGTGCGCTAGTTCCGATAGATCATGTGGTTGCGGTGTCAGATGCCTGGCAGAAGGGCGCATTTAAGTGGGATGAGATCAAGCGAGTGAATTTCTACAACGATCCGCTCAATTTAATGGCCACTCAACGCACGTTAAATTCTCAAAAGGGCGATGGTGATGCTGCGACTTGGCTTCCGCCGTTGAAGAGTTATAGATGTGCTTATGTGGCGCAGCAGATTGCAGTGAAATCAAAATATGCGATTTGGGTAACCAAGGCAGAAAAAGATGCAATGGTGCGAATACTTAGTGCATGCCCAAAACAGTTATTGCCAAAGTAATTCTTCTCAAAAACTAATTATTAGTGGCCTTCTTTATAACGCATATATGAGGCGTTGATTTCTAATTCTGCTTCGTCGTGTCCAACCCATTCTCCGCCCTGTACAGACTTTCCAGGTTCTAGAGTTTTATAAACTTCGAAGAAGTGCTTAATTTCAGAGAGTTCATAGGCAGGAACATCGCTGAGATCCTGTAGATAAGACTTACGAACATCACCAGCTGCAACACAGAGCAACTTGTCATCTCCGCCAGCCTCATCTGTCATGTTGAGCATTCCGATTACACGGCATGAAACAACACAGCCAGGAAAAGTTGGCTCGTCCAACATGATGAGAGCATCGAGTGGATCGCCATCTAATGAGAGTGTGTTCTTAACAAAGCCATAGTCATATGGATAGCGCGTTGATGTGAAGAGCATGCGATCGAGGCGAACCTCACCAGTGGTGTGATTGATCTCGTACTTATTTCGTGAACCTGCTGGAATCTCAACGACAACATCGAAGATCATATGGATGGCACTTTCTTTAGGGTGGTGCTTGAGGAGTTGAGAGTTGAAAACTTGGGGTGAACGACGGGGCTCGAACCCGCGACATCTCGGACCACAACCGAGTGCTCTACCAGCTGAGCTACGCCCACCATGTGCTGTGCGGGCTTAGTCTACCTTTTCCGCAGGGGGATTCTGCCCCTGATTTTGAGCTTCGATGAAGACGTTAGCGCGGTAGTACTTGAGTTCTTCGATCGAATCTTGAATATCGCCGAGGGCTCGATGGTTGCCAGTCTTTGCTGGGGCTGCGAAGTAGATCTTTGGATACCAGCGGCGGGCTAACTCTTTAATACTTGAGACATCGATGGTGCGATAGTGCAGATATTCGTTCAGGCGCGACATGTCGCGGGCGATGAAGTTGCGATCAACGCTGACTGAGTTTCCGGCAAGCGGGGATTTTCCTGGCACGGTCCCTGCTGATTCGAGGTAGGCCAAGATGGCATCCTCTGCCGCCGCAACGCTGATGCCGTCGGGGATCTCGGAGATTAGCCCTGAGCTCGTGTGCATCTGGGTGACGAACTCATTCATGCCTGCGAGTTGATCGGGAGTGGCCTTGATGACGAGATCGATGCCCGCGCCGATCACATTGAGCTCAGAATCGGTAACCAGGACCGCGATCTCAACAAGGACATCTTTTTCCAGCGAGAGGCCTGTCATCTCACAGTCAATCCAGATCAGATGCGGGAGTTCGGTAGCCATATCGCGCAGTTTAGGGGGTTGGCAGGCCCGAGCGTGAATTCAGCATGAGTTCACCTTCTGTTCACCTTGTAGCCTCGCTTACTCTTCGGACAACCGACAGGATTCCCGCGTGAGCAACACAATTACTCCTGCCCCACGCGAGCTTGTTACTAAGCCTCGTCTCTCCGACCAGATCTTCCGTGTGGTTGTTACCGCTGGTGGAATGTCATCGTTGATCATCTTGGGATTGATTTTCGCATTCCTTGCATACCGCGGGTTCGGCGTAATTCGTATTGAAGGCCTTGGATTTATCACCAATTCAAATTGGGATGTTATCGAAGATGAAAGCTCAAACATCGTCTCGCAAGATTATGGATTGGCTGCGATGTTGGTCGGAACAATCTTGTCAGCAACAGTGGCTGTGATTGTCGGTGTACCAATTGCGGTCTTTAGCGCGCTCTTCTTGGAGTTTTACTCAGGGCGCAAAGCTAGAAATGTTCTCATCGCACTTATCGACTTGATGGCCGCCTTCCCATCGATCCTCTTTGGTTTTTGGGGCTTTTTAATCTTGATGCCAAGTGCCGAGTACTGGGCAAAGCTACTTAACAAATACCTTGGATGGATTCCAATCTTTGATGTCCCTGCGCCATTCTTCACGCGCTCGCCATTTATTGCAGGCCTCGTTCTTGCAATCATGATCATTCCGATCACAACATCGATTTCTCGTGAAGTTTTCTCGCAGACGCCTCTTGACCGAATTCAAGCAGCGTACGCACTTGGTGCGACTCGATTCTCAATGATCCGCGCAGTGGTGCTTCCATTTGGTCGCGGTGGAATTGTTGGCGGTGCGATGCTTGGCCTCGGTCGCGCAATGGGAGAGACCGTTGCGGTGTATACAGTTTTGAATATCGTCTACCAGGTTAACTGGCAGGTTCTCTTTGGTTCGGGTGGAAATATCGCATCCTTAATCCTTCTCAAAGTTAATGAAGCAGATAGAGAAGAAGTAAATGCGCTTATGGCTGCTGGTTTAGTTCTCTTCTTGCTCACGCTCATCATTAACGCGATTGCAAATATCCTTGTGAATCGCCTTGGAAAGACAGGTCGCTAAATGACAACAGCAATTAGCCAAGGGCCTGTCACTCCAAAGCCAGGCAAGCCTTGGGAACCGACAGTACGTGAGCGTTCTCAGAAGGTTTTGAACTTCTTCATAGCGCTAGCGCTCTCAGTAGTTCTGCTCTTTACTACCGGGCTCAATGGAAAACTTGGCTGGTTTGTTGGATTCTTCGCTTCATGGACTGTTGTCGCTTTTATCGCTGAATATCGCCGTGCGGGTAAACCAGCGGCGCAAGATAGTTTGCTAACAAGCCTTTCCCGATTTGCAATTACCCTTGCGGTAATACCAATCATCAGTATTTTGGCTACCGTTGTTGTTAAAGGTTGGCGCGGATTGCACTGGGGGCTTTTCACCCAAGACATGTCGCAAGCCACGGTAAATGATCCAATTCAAAACGGTGGAATGCTTGCAGCCATTGTAGGAACTCTGATCATGGTTTCACTTGCACTTGTTTTCACATTGCCGATTTCAATTCTCACCGCACTTTATCTAACTGAGATTAAAGGTAAATTCACCAGACCAATTCGCTTCTTAGTACAGGCGATGTCGGGTGTGCCATCCATTGTTGCGGGCCTCTTTATCTTGTCCAGTGTTATTTACCCGATCACCGGAGAGCGCACCGGTTTGATGGGCGCTCTGGCGTTAGCGATTCTTATGATTCCAACGGTGGCAAGAACTGCAGAAGAAGTTCTGCTGCTGATTCCAAATGATCTGCGTGAAGCTGGGCTAGCACTTGGGGCAACGCAGTGGCGCACAGTGGCGATGGTTGTTGTCCCTGCTGTTAAGAGTGGTCTTGTTACTGCGATCATTCTTGGTGTTGCTCGAGTTATTGGAGAGACCGCTCCGATTCTCTTGGTTTCAGGCGGCGGAGAAGCGACAAACTTCAACCCAGTTTCAGGTCCTATGGGCTCCATCCCTTACTACGTATGGAAGTCATTCCAGCTCGGCGGCACGGAGGAATCATCTCAACGTACTTGGGCTGGACTGCTGGTACTAATACTCTGGGTTCTCTTGCTCTTCACAATTGCCCGTTACATTTCATCGCGATCACAGAAACGGTAGACAGATGACAAATATCAATGATGCGGAGAAGCCAGAGATGAAGACTTCGACAACACCTCATTCACTGGCAGATGTCGCATCAACTCGCGCGGCAAAGATTCCTGGTTCCGCACCTATGGGTTCTGGCCTTGAAGCTCGCGGTGTACATGCTTGGTTCGGTGCAAAGCATGTACTTAAAGATGTCACTCTCGACTTTGCAGCGGGCACCGTCACCGCCCTCATTGGTCCATCAGGATGTGGAAAATCAACATTCCTTCGCACACTTAACCGTATGCACGAATTCATTCCAACTGCAGCATTGGCAGGAGAAGTTCTGCTTGGTGGAAAAGATATTTATGCATCAGGAACCGATGTAACAAAAATTCGTTTGCGAATCGGAATGGTTTTCCAGAAGCCAAACCCTTTCCCTTCGATGACAATCGGACAGAATGTTCTATCTGGACTCAAGCTTGCTCAACTCAAGGTTTCAAATACTGATGACTTACTCGAAGAGTGCCTCGTGCGCGCTGGTCTTTGGGAAGAAGTGAAGGATCGCCTTGGCGAGCATGCAAGCGCTCTCTCAGGTGGACAGCAACAACGTCTATGTATCGCGCGCTCACTTGCAGTGCGCCCTGAAGTCTTGCTGATGGATGAGCCATGTTCGGCGCTGGATCCAGGATCAACCTTCAGAATTGAACAGACAATTTCAGAGTTATCTCAAACCATGACGATTGTGATCGTGACGCACAATATGCAGCAGGCAGCACGTGTCTCTGATTACTCAGCCTTCATGCTCTCTGATGGCGGACCTGGCGAACTCGTTGAAGTCGCACCTACAAATGAGCTCTTCTCTCGCCCACGCGATAAGCGCACAGAGGATTACGTCACCGGCCGATTTGGGTAAAAACCCGCCTCAACTATTTGAGATAGGTTCAACTGTTGTTCACCAAGTCGTAGCCATCTAGACCCCCACCTTAAGTACTTTCGAGTCCTCACAACACGTGAGTCCCAACCTCGGGAAGTATCTGAAAGGTAGAGAATGAAACTCTCAAAGAAGTTTGGTGTCGTAGCAGTAGCGGTCGGCCTCATCGTCGGTATCGCTCCAGCGGCACATGCAACAAATCTAACTGGCACAGGAGCGTCATTCCCAGCGCTACTCATCGAAGAGTGCAAGGTAGTTTTTGCAAAGACAACAGGTCACTCACTGACATATGCAGGTGCTGGTTCAGGTACAGGTCGTGACGGTTCAGATAAGCAACTCGGCCACATCTGGTTCTCAGATACAGCACACACAGGTTCAACAGCTCGCCCAACTTTGGTACACATCCCAGCAGCAGCTGCTCCAATTGCGCTTCTTCACAACCTGCCAGCAAAGAGCCAGCTCTATTTATCACCAGAGACAGCAGCAAAGATTTTCGCTGGAGAAATTACCCGCTGGAATGATCCTGCAATTGCAAAAGATAATAACCGCTCTGTAAATCAGATTGTTTACAAGAAGGATCGCAACGGAGATCTCGTTAAGGATTCAAAGGGCAACCCAGTAGTCCTTCGTACCTCAGCTAAGAACATTAGATACACACTTCCTAACCAGCCAATCACAGTTATCTATCGTTCAGATCGTTCAGGAACTTCAGGTAACTTCACAGCATGGCTACGTGGCGTTGCTCCAGCAACTTGGACTAAGCCACAGAACGACACATTCGTCACAGCATTCCCAGGAAGCATTAATGCTCCAGGAAATATCGGACGTATTGTTGGTGCTAGCTCATCAACAGGTGTTTCTCAGCTTGCTGCAAAGACAAAGTACTCAATTACTTATGCTGAAGTTTCATACGGAACAAAGTACAACTTGAAGGCCACAGCACTCGGAAATGCTTCCGGTAACTTTGCTCTACCAACAGGTGATGCCACAGCAGCATTCCTTGGTTCAGCAACAGTTGATGCAAAGGGAATCTTCAAGTTCGACTATGCGACAAAGGAAGCTGGCGCATACACACTTGGAATCATCACCTACATGCTTGGTGATAGCGATTACAAGGACAAGGCAGCCGTACCTGCAATCAAGCAGTGGGCAAACTTGGTCATCTCTCCTGCATGTACGAATTTAGCTCCTGACTTCATTGCGATCACAGGAAACCTAAAGAAGTACGCTGATGCAGCAATAGCAAAGCTCGGATAAATCTTCCAATCTCGAGGGTAATAAAAAAGAACGGCCAGGCCAACCAGCCTGGCCGTTCTTTTCTCTATTGAGCTTCTGCGCGCCTGGCAGGAATCGAACCTGCGACAACCCGCTTAGAAGGCGGGTGCTCTATCCGACTGAGCTACAGGCGCCTGCAGGTGTCGTCTGATTACTATTCTAACGGCTCAACTATTAAGGTGTGACAATGGCTGAATTCATTTACACAATGAAAAAGACGCGTAAAGCGCACGGTGACAAGGTCATTCTTGATGACGTTACCTTGATGTTCCTCCCAGGTGCCAAGATCGGCGTTGTTGGCCCTAACGGTGCCGGTAAGTCGACGGTTCTGCAGATCATGGCAGGCCTTCAGCAACCATCCAATGGTGAGGCGTATCTGACTCCAGGATTTAGCGTTGGCATTTTGCTGCAAGAACCTAAGCTCGATGAGTCACGAAGTGTTCTTGAAAACGTTCAAGATGGTGTGCGCGAGACGATGGATATGTTGGCGCGCTTTAATGCGATCTCAGATGAGATGTCTAACCCAGATGCTGATTACGACACATTGCTTGCCGAAATGGGAACACTGCAAGAGCAACTCGATCATCGCAATGCATGGGAGATCGATTCACAACTTGAGCAAGCTATGGATGCACTTCGCTGCCCACCAGGGGATGCCGATGTCAGCGTTCTATCAGGTGGAGAAAAACGTCGCGTTGCGCTCTGTAAGTTGTTACTTGAAGCCCCAGATCTTCTATTGCTTGATGAACCTACAAACCACCTTGATGCCGAATCAGTTTTATGGCTCGAGCAACATCTCCAGAAGTACCCTGGCGCAGTTGTAGCGATTACTCACGATAGATATTTCTTGGATAACGTCGCAGAGTGGATTCTTGAACTCGATCGCGGTCGTGCATATCCATATGAAGGAAACTACTCAACGTATCTCGAGACAAAAGCTGCACGCCTTAAGGTAGAAGGTCAGAAAGATGCCAAGCGCGCCAAGCGACTTACTGAAGAACTCGAGTGGGTTCGCCAAAACGCTAAAGGTCGCCAAACAAAGTCAAAGGCACGCCTTGCTCGTTATGAAGAGATGGCGGCAGAGGCAGACAAGATGCGCAAGCTCGACTTCGAAGAGATTCAGATTCCGCCTGGTCCACGCCTTGGAAACGTTGTAGTTGAGGTAGAGAATTTGGTAAAAGGCTTTGGAGATCGCGTACTCATTGATGGCCTCTCATTCACATTGCCGCGTAACGGAATTGTCGGTGTCATCGGCCCTAACGGTGCAGGTAAGACAACTCTCTTTAAAACAATTCTTGGGCTAGAGTCCGCCGATTCTGGCAATGTAAAGATCGGTGAGACGGTAAAGATTTCATACGTTGATCAGTCACGTGGTGGCATCGATCCTAAGAAATCTTTGTGGGAAGTTGTTTCAGACGGTCTTGATTTCATGAAGGTCGGACAAGTTGAAATGCCATCTCGTGCCTACGTTGCAGCATTTGGATTTAAAGGTCCAGATCAGCAGAAGCCTGCAGGAGTTCTATCGGGTGGAGAACGTAATCGACTCAACCTGGCGATGACGCTCAAGCAAGGTGGAAACCTTCTGCTACTCGATGAGCCAACAAACGACCTTGATGTTGAAACACTTGGCTCGCTAGAGAACGCACTCCTTGAATTTCCGGGCTGCGCCGTAGTGATCTCTCACGATCGCTGGTTCTTGGACCGCATCACCACTCACATCTTGGCTTACGAAGGTGACTCAAAGTGGTTCTGGTTTGAAGGAAACTTCGAATCTTACGAGGCCAATAAGATCGAACGATTGGGACCAGAGGCAGCTCGCCCACATCGTGCGACATATAGAAAGCTCACACGCTAATGAAGTATCACAATCAACAATTTGTTCGCTGGGATGACATTGATGCATTCGGCCATGTCAATAATGCAAAGTATCTGACCTTCGCTCAAGAGGCACGCTTTCAGTGGTCTTACTACGAGTTTGTAAAACGTAATGAGAAGCCAACGATCGTAGAAATGGTTGTTGCTCGCGCCGAAGTTGATTTCGTAGCGCCGATTTACGAAGGTGGCTCATTTGTCGATGTGCATATCTGGGTCGATTCTGTCGGAACATCTTCATTTACTTTAAATTATGAGATCAGCTCCAACGGTGTTCTGCACGCGCGAATCAAGACTGTGCAGGTAGCCATCTCGCTGGAGACAAAGAAATCACGCCCCCTCACAGATACAGAACGCGAGTTCTTAAAAGAATATACGTTATGAGTTTGCAGTCTCGAGATCAACGAGCATGGTGGCGCGATGCTGTTACCTACCAGATCTACATCCGCTCATTTGCAGATGGCAACGGTGATGGAATCGGTGACATCGAAGGTATTCGTTCAAAGCTGCCGTACTTAAAGTCTTTAGGCGTCGATGCAATTTGGATTACGCCTTGGTACCCATCACCACAGAATGATCATGGCTACGATGTTTCAAACTATATGGATATCGAACCCATGTATGGCACCTTAGAAGATGCGCAACGTTTAATTGATGAAACCCATCAGCACGGCATGAAGTTGATCGTTGATATTGTCCCTAACCACTCAAGTGATCAGCATGTCTGGTTCCAAGAAGCGCTGAAATCTCCTGTTGGTTCCAAAGCACGCGAGCGTTACATTTTCCGCGATGGCAAAGGCGAGAACGGCGAGCTCCCACCAAATAATTGGCAATCAGTATTCGGAGGACCAGCATGGCATCGCCTTACAGATGCCGCTGGCAATCCGGAGCAGTGGTACCTACATCTCTTTGCAGTAGAACAACCTGACTTCAATTGGGAGCATCCAGAAGTTCGCGCCCACTTCGAAGAGATTTTAAAGTTCTGGCTCGATCGCGGTGTGGATGGTTTCCGCATCGATGTTGCGCATGCACTGATTAAGTTTCCGGGCTTACCTGATATTCCTTCACCTGAAGTAATTGCTAGCCACGGTGAATTTCTCCCAGATGAATTTCGCCCAACATGGGATCAAGAAGGTGTGCACGAGATCTACCGCGCGTGGAGAAAAATTCTTAACTCCTACCCTGGAGATCGCATGGCAGTTGCAGAGGCATGGGTCAGTCCAGCATCACGTATCGCGCGTTATCTACGCCCAGATGAGTTAGCGAATTCTTTTAACTTTGATTTTCTTACTTCGCTCTGGGAGCCAAAGTATTTAACGGGCATGATTAATCGCGCAGTTGATGCGATGGCAGAAGTTGGCGCACCTCCTTCATGGGTCTTTAACAATCACGATGTCACGCGTTCTGTTGATCGCCTTGATTTAGGGCTACAGAACCGCCAGGTGAATACCTTTGAACGTCAGGGAGATCCGGCAAAGTTTGATATCGCCCGAGGAACCCTTCGCGCCCGCGCTGGTGCGCTATTGATGCTTGCTCTTCCTGGTGGTGCTTACATTTACCAAGGTGAAGAGCTTGCTGTTCCTGAAGTTCGCGATATTCCTGAAGATCGATTGACGGATCCAATTTGGAAGATGAGTGAATATAAAGATCGCGGTCGCGATGGATGTCGAGTTCCAATTGCATGGAAGTCCACTCAAGCTGGAGCGTTCGGATTCTCAACAAATGTTGACCTGCAACCAGATCAAGCTTGGCTTCCGCAGAGTCCATGGTGGGGCTCATATTCAGTTGAATCACAAGTTGGAAAAGATGGTTCAACCCATTCGCTCTATGCGCAAGCACTTGCCATTCGCAAAACTGAAAATGGTCTAGGTGATGGCCCAATGTCGTGGATTGATGCTGGTAAAGATGTAATCGCATTTTCTCGTCCCGGCAACTTTGCTTGCTACGTAAACTTTGGATCACCCATCGAGTTGCCACAAGGTGCAGAGGTTCTCCTTGCATCACAAGTATTAACTGGAAAAACAATCCCAACAGATACAACAGTCTGGATGCGATTGAAGTGACAAGCTTCTACGATGAAATCGGGGGAGAGACTTTCTTTACTGAACTTGTTTCAGGTTTCTATGCACGTGTTGCAACAGATCCAATTTTGCGCCCGATGTATCCGGAAAGTGATATGAAAGGCGCTGCGTGGCGCTTACAGAAATTCCTCGAGCAATATTGGGGCGGGCCTTCAACATATTCAGAAGAACGTGGACATCCGCGTCTACGCATGCGCCACGTCGGCTTTCACATCGATCTTGCAGCCCGCGATGCGTGGCTATCGTGCATGATGGCGGCCATTGATGATTTAGAGATGCAAGAAATCCATCGCAATCAGCTGATTTCCTATGTAGAGATGGCTGCTCATTCGATGGTCAACCAGCCCTCGTAACTTAACTCTTTGAAGAGTTACCCAAGGTAAGAATTTCACCGTTACGGATATACCAAAGTGTTCCATTGTCATCACGCACGGTGGTGATTCGAAGCCCCACTCTTTCAACAACTCCGTTAATCGTCAAAATATCTACGCGATCACCGACTCCGTATTGATCTTCAATCAACATAAAGATTCCAGAGAGAATATCGCGCACAAGTGTCTGCGCGCCAAGACCCACTGCAACACCAACAATTCCAGCAGATGCGATGACGGGACCTAAGTTAAATCCGAATTCGCCTAAGACCATTGCAGTTGCAACAATCCAGACAACAGCATTGAGAATCGAAGTCAGAACGGATCCAATAGTGCGGGCTCGCTCTGCTTGGCGATGGGCTGTTCCAGGGCCCGGGCGAAGATCGAGAGTAGACAGACGATTGACCGCTCTGGTGATGGCTCTATGGCCCAGCGACTGGGCGATGACAGCCCCTGACAGGACTGCGATGATGCGAAGCGGGGCCCCGCTTAACCACTCAAGTGCGCTCTGAATCTGTTCATTCATAGACCAAAGGTACTTCACGAGGCAATAAAGGATGCAAGAAATTAACCTTGAAATACAGTGAAGTTGGCCCGAGAAGGTGCAAGATAAGCCAATCGGCGCGAGCCACGCGCCAGACACAACTGGAGCAGTCATGTCGCGAAGCCTCGTGCTGAACGCAACGTATGAACCACTCGGCGTCGTACCCGACCGCCGTGCGCTGATTCTTGTGCTTAATTCAAGAGCAACAATGGTTGAGTCTTCTGGTGAGGTATTGCGTTTTGCAACTGGACAGTTAGAGCTCCCATCAGTTGTGCGACTCAACAAATTTATTCGAATTCCATATCGTCATGCAGTCCCACTTTCTCGTCGCGCGATCTTCGCGCGCGATGGTGGTCGATGTGTTTACTGCGGAGCAAATGCAACTTCAATCGACCATGTAATTCCACGTTCTCGTGGCGGCGGACATAGTTGGGAAAATGTTGTCTCGGCCTGCCACAAGTGCAATCACGTAAAGGCAGATAAGCCGCTCAAGGAATTGGGATGGAGACTCAGATCACTTCCACGCGAACCTGTCGGTGCAGCCTGGCGCATTCTTGGTACAGGTCGTACAGATCCGCAGTGGATTCCATACCTAGAACCATTTGGCGTGGCTGCAGCCACCGCATAGTTTCACTTACACTTACTTCATGATTCATATGATCGCTTCAGCATTCAACATGGGCTCTGTCGAAGGTGGCGCAATGCCAGGCGAGCCACTGACAGCAGTGCAAACTTTCCTTTACTTTGTCGCAACTCCAGTTGGACTATTTCTTCTCATTTCAGTTCTGGTTCTTGCAGGAACTCGCGAAAAAAAGAAAACAGAGCCCGGCAAGAAGCCAAGCTCTGTCATCGATTCAATCGACTAATTTTTACTTATCCGCAGCGCGTGCTTTGAGCGCGCGTGACATTGCATCTCGTCCTTCAGTGATTGCGCGGCGTAGAGCATTTGATGCATCTTTCCCGGTCACATTAAGCCAGTGCTCTGCCTTGGTTAAAGTCTCTGGAGTGATTACCCATGATGGGAAGAGAAGAATCGCTGACGCTTCAGCGATCTCATAGCTCTTGGTCTCCCAGACTTTTAACATCGAGTCAAAGTATGGATCTACAAAGTCGGCCAGAAGTTCATGATGGATGTTCTCGTTGAACCCAAGACATGTATATGAGTGGATTGTGTTCGAGAGATCATCAGTTATAGCTGAATGGAATGCCTTTGATTTGGCTTCCTTAGTTGGCATTGATGCATAGGCACGCGCGGTGTACTGCTTACCGTGAGCTGTTTGGTCTTTAGCAGACTCTGATTCGATATCTGTTGGCCCAAACACTCCGCGCTTCACACCGCAGATAAAGATGTACCAGCGAATTTCAGCATCGATTACGAGGCCGTTGATTGAGCCATCGAGAATGGCCTTAATGCGAACATGGTGTGCTGGTGTGACTGCAAAGTTTGCAAATGCACGAGCAAATGCCATCTGATGGTCACTTCCTGGTGCTGATGCATCGAGGAGGGCTTCAACAGATTGAGCAAGATATCCACGAAGTGAATCGCGCTTGGCAGGGTCTGCATATGCCCAGATTGCTGTATCGATCTGCATCAATGTTGCAGAAACAATCGAGATATCTGACTCGCTCTTAAGTGCATTGAGTGCAATGGTGACGTAATCAGTTGCCGAAAGCTCACCATCACGACATGAATCCCATAGTGATGCCCAGATAAGTCCACGAGCAAGTGAGTCATCTAATCCACCCAGGTGGCTCTTCATTGTGGCAATTGATCGCTCGTCAAAGCGCAACTTGGCATATGTCTGATCTTTATCATTGATCAGAACCAAATCTGCAACTTTTTCACCAGCAAGTGCTGTGACTGGAGTTAACTCGCCAGCAATATCCAGCTCGACGCTCGTACGACGAGCGAGTTTGTCTCCAGAGATATCAAAGAGACCAACATGCAATCGGTGTGGGCGTAGTTCTTTGGAACCGATAGGCATTGTTGGGGCCTCTTGCTTAATTGAGATCGATTTATAATTTGCACCATCAATTTCAATAACTGGACGAAGAGTGTTCACTCCGGCTGTGCGCAGCCATGTTGAAACCCAAGGTGTGAGATCGCGGCCCGATGCTGACTCAAGTTGATCGATGAGGTCCTTCAGCGTTGTGTTCCCAAAGGCATACTTTGAGAAATAAAGGCGGAGTCCCTTAATGAAGTTATCTCGGCCTACGTGAGCCACGAGCTGTTGCAAGACAGATGCTCCCTTTGCATAAGAAATTCCATCGAAGTTGGTGCGTACTGCATCCAGATCTTCCATCTCAGTCGCGATTGGGTGAGTGGTACTTAGCTGATCAACGCGATAGGCCCAGTTCTTGCGCAGTGAGTTGAACTCTGTCCAGGCATGCTTATATTTCGTTGATTCAGAGACTGAGGTATATGAAGCCCATTCAGCAAAAGATTCGTTAAGCCATAGGTCATCCCACCACTTCATGGTGACAAGATCGCCGAACCACATATGCGCCGTCTCATGGTGAATTGTTGTTGCGCGACTGACGTAGTTGCGTTCGGTTACCTTGGAGCGGAAGATCAAGACGTCTTCATGGAAAGTCACACAGCCAACGTTTTCCATAGCGCCCCAGTTGTACTCAGCAACTGCAATCTGGTCGTATTTTCCGAATGGGTATGCAAGTCCGAATGTCTTTTCGAAGTAAGCAAAACCTTGCTTGGTGACTTCGAAGATGTTTTCAGCATCTACGTATTTAAAGAATGATTTACGAGCATAGATCCCAAGTGGAATTGTCTTCTCACCCTTGTATTCATCATGAACTGATGTATACGGGCCAGCAACAATGGCGGTTACGTAGGTAGAGATCACTTGAGATTGAGCAAATTGCAAGAATTTGCGATCGCCATCAAGATCCTTTGTCGATTCAATGCCGTAATTGGATATGACTTCCCAGTGCTTTGGGGTAATCGTGCTAATCGTAAATGTTGCCTTCTGGTCGGGTTGATCGAAGCAGGCATACATACGACGAGCATCGCCGGTTTCAAACTGGGTATAGAGGTAGACCTCGTTATCTACAGGATCAACAAAGCGGTGGAGACCTTCGCCTGTATTCGAGTAAATACCATCATGTTCAATCTCAAGGATGTTTTCGGCAGCGATGGCAGGTAGATAAATAGTCTCGCCATCAAACTTTGGATCGAATTCGACTCCATTGAGCTTTGCGCTAATGACTTTGCTGCCGACGCAGTCGATAAATGTTGTGGCACCAGGCTTAAGACCTGCGAAGGTAACAGTTGTCTTTACGCGAAAATTCTCCGCACCCGTGGTGAGATCTAAATCGATTCGATAGCTCTTGACCTTTACGATCTCTGAACGCTCTGCCGCTTCGATCTGCTTAATGTTTGTGCCTGGCACGGGTTGCTCCTTTGTCATTTCCACCGAGTGAAATTAGGGGCTTATCCAATCATGCAAGAATGGTTCAATGGAAACCCGCTCAGTGCGCTCGTATCGCCTTCGAGGTTCTCGAATCACCCCCTCGCAGGCAACTGCGCTTGATCGATTCTGGCCTATCTATGGCGTTGAGATTCCCGAAGGGAAGTTAGATCTGCCCGCACTCTTTCCGGACTCGAAGGAAATCGTTATGGAGATCGGCTTCGGAATGGGCGAGGCAACAGCGTACATAGGTCAGGATTTTCCAGATGTTGGATTCCTTGCCGTTGATGTGCACTTTCCCGGTGTTGGAAAGCTAATGGCGCGCATTGAAGAACTTAGCCTTACCAATATTCGAGTCATGGAAACCGATGCCCACATTCTCTTTGAGGAGCACTTAGCCGATCAGAGTCTTGATGGCATCCACCTTTTCTTTCCCGACCCATGGCCTAAGAAGAAGCATAATAAACGTCGCATAGTGAACCCAGAGTTTCTGTCTCTGATTGCACCAAAGATTAAGCCAGGTGGATTTATCCATATTGCAACTGACTGGGTTCCATACGCCGAAGTTATTGAAGAAGTTTTCGCAGCTTCTGAACTTTTCTCCGGGGGAGTGATATCTAGACCTGAATGGCGCCCACTCACACGATTTGAAGGACAGGGAATAACGAAAGATCATCAAGTCACAGACTTGAGGTATGTAAAGAATTAGTTAGGCTTAGCCCCGATTTTCGAAGTCAGAGATCTTCTTGATGCGACGGATATGTCGTTCATCATTTGAAAAAGGCGCCGCAATAAAGGTATCGATAATCTCTTTCACAAATGAAATCTCATGCATACGTCCGCCTACTGCGATCACATTTGCATTGTTATGGTCTCTGGCTAGCTTTGCGGTCTCAACCGACCACGCAAGTGCTGCACGAATACCTTTAACTTTATTGGCAGCCATCTGTTCACCATTGCCCGAGCCGCCTAAAACAATTCCCAGCGATGATGGGTCTTTTGCGACCGCTTCTGCGGCTGGAATACAGAAATCTGGATAATCATCGAGTGCGTCATATTCATGCGGTCCGTGGTCGGTGACATCGTGACCGTTATCGGTGAGGTGCTTTACTAATTCAGCTTTGAGTTCAAGACCAGCATGATCACTACCGATATGAATTCTCATGACCGCATACTCTCACGCAGCCTAGAAATTTCTCAGCAGCCTTCTCCGCAAAGATGAAACCCGCTCCGTAAATTGCTCTACGAAGCGGGTTTTGATCACCCTATGAGGAGGAATTGCGTACTGGCTATGCGCCAGATGTTGCAGTTGGTGTTGGAAGTTTTGGAGCGGTTGCTCCACCCATTCCGCCACCCTTTGGACCGCGATGATCGTGGCCATGTCCGCCACGTCCATCTTTGCCACCCTTAGGTCCCTTACCAAAAGGTCCCTTACCACCGACAGCATTTACTTCTTCAGTCACGTGCGCAACAAGGTTTGTCTTCATTTCAGCTGCCTTTGCTGCAGTGAGCTTTCCAGCTGTTACTGCTGCATCAATGCGCTTTGTCTCATCTGCAACAAGTGCTGCGATAAGTGCATCCTTCTTCGCGCCAGCGATCTGAGCTAGTGATTCACCAGCTTTTAGTCGTGACTGAATAGTTGCTGTATCAACACCAATGGTTGTTGAGACGAGAGCTTCAATTGCTGCACGATCTGCACCAAGTGGGCCACCCTTTCCGCCTTGAGGACGGTTTGCATCAAGAGCTGCCTTTGCAGCATTGGCTGCTGCAGTGACTGCATCTGCCTGCGCTTGTGTAAGTGTTCCCTTGGTTACTAAGTCTTTAAGAATTGTCGCAAGAGCTTGCTCTGGCCCAACTCCCATTTGACCTGCAATCTTTGCAGATGACTTTGTAACAGTTACTTTCTGTGAAGCCTTTGAAGCAGCGCCCGCAACTCCAATTGATCCAGCAGTAAGTGCCAGTGTTGTCACTACGATTGCAATGACTTTCTTCTTTGCCATGTAACTCCCTTTCGTATCGAGAAGTTCAGTATCAATAACAGCTGTTATCAACTACCCGTAATTAACTCTTCTATGCTGGTAAAGGTATTCCGAGAACCTGAAAGACTCATGTGAGTTTTTCCCAGTTTCCCTGCGAGTGCCAACGCTCATGAGCGTGGCTACCCCGCGATTCTGAGAGTTTGCTTAGGGGCAGCCCCCATTGAGGAGGTTTTCGACCCCCCTCACACTTAGAAAACCCCAAGGGTAGGAGCTCATCATGAATCGCAGCCGTTTATCTATTCTTCTTGTTCTCGTCATCGCTACATCATTTTCGATACCGAGTTCGATTGCTGCAACAAAACCAAAGGCAGCAGGTCGTTCATCTACTGCGGTGATTAACACTGTTCTCAATGGAAAAGGTGCACCCTCAAATACTCTGGGCATTAATGGCGATTTCTACATTGACACTCGCAGCCTTTTGATTTCAGGGCCAAAGAAAAGTGGAAAGTGGCCAACTGCAAGAAGTCTCCAAGGTTCAAATGGAACAAACGGAACTGATGGAAGAAATGGAACCGATGCAAAGAACGTCTCAACCGCATCTTCTGTTGCAGGTCCTGCAGGGCCTCAAGGTGAGCGCGGCGAAAAAGGTATCGATGGTGTTGCAGGATCAAAAGGTGCAGCAGGAGCTGCCGGAGTATCAGGTGCTGCGGGTGCGACTGGACCAGCAGGTGCGACAGGTCCTGCGGGTAGTGGTTCAACTGGCTCACAAGGACCATCGGGATCAAATGGAAGTAACGGTGCACCTGGACTCGTTGGTGCACGGGGAGAGACTGGAACTGTTGGTCCATCTGAAGTAACAGTTGGAACATTACTTTTTTCAAACATTTCGGGTGCCGCTGGTTCAAGTAGCGCCGCGACGTTATCAGGACTAAAGGCCGGCAAGTCCTATTTAGTTAGATTTCTGATTCATACCTATTATCCGAGCGATCGTTTTCTGAGTACGGCTATGCCTCTTAATTTAAATGTAGTTGCTACCACAGGGAGTCCAGTGATTACGAAGCAATACATTCCTGCGTCCGCAAACACTTATCGCAATGGAGCCGAAGGATATGAGTGGTCTTTAGATGGCCAATTAGTTGTTAACGGAGCGCTAGTAACAGATGACTTTGGATTGACGATCACAATCACGGCGGGAAAATCAACCGCTATAACAGCGCTAAAGATTGAATGTGATTTCACATCCACCCTCGTAGGGGCGGTGCTATAAAGAGGAGAATATTGGAGCGGGTGACCGGGATCGAACCGGCATGGCCAGCTTGGAAGGCTGGGGCTCTACCATTGAGCTACACCCGCAAACGAAGATCTTTTGAGCAAATCAGCGTTGTCTTGCGGTAATCGTAAGGATTGCCCCACGATTCGTCCAAATCTTACACCTTTAGCCATCATAGAAATCCACCTGGCTCTTCCATCTGCGGCACGGGTGTGGGACGCTCGGGGTATGGCAAATTGGAGAGTTGGCGCACCCGTGATGTGTAGCAAGGATTATGGCGACTGCAACCAGGGTTTCAAAGGCATCATCATTGAGAGTCGCGGTTCTTGGACTGTCGAATGGGTGATCTCCTATTCAGATGGCGCAAAACAACTTACCATCAGTGAAAATAACATTGGAAAACACTTCGTACTCATCTAGTCTTTGAAAGATCCGGCACTCAGGTAGGCGTCTTTAGCGCGGAGACTAATCGAGGCGACTTACTTAGGGACAATCGTGACAGTGAAGTCATAACGAAAATCGTACTTGGACTCAGTAGTTCCGGTCACAAAGTAATTCACCGAACCCGTGCTCTCTGGTTCTTTGCCTGAAATTGCGATGGTGTCAAAGTCTGTACCGCATCGCTTTTCGCCCTTTAAAACTTTCACACTTAATGCTCCAGCATCGGCAGCACGAGTAGAAATACTCTCTACCTTCACCGACTTTGGAACAACATCTTGGTCGCAGATGAAAACTTCGAAAGTTGTGCCCGAACCAGTTTGTGATTGGCTCTCACCGGCAACGAGTGCCGACCAGGTATATGAGGCAGTTGGGGTAGCAACTGGATCTTGTGCTTCTGTATTTCCTGATCCGCCTGAAGTTACTGCGAAAAGGCCGCCCGCTATAGCGGCAATTGCAATTCCGGCAATGACAAATTTCTTTGGTTCGATCTTTGCCTTTGATTCCTGTGTCTTACTTGAAGTCTCACCACTTTCAGAGGCCCGAAGTAGTTTTGCAGCCTTGGCATCATCTGCCGCCTTCTGCTTTGCAAGAAGCTTTGCCGCCTTCTCATCTGCCTTTTGTTGGCGGGCCGCTTCTCGCTCTTCAGCCTCAATACGATCTCGCTCGCTCTTTGCTGCATCTTCCTCTTTGCGACGCTTATCTTCGGCATCTTTCTTGCGTGCCTTATCGAGGAAAGATTCAGCAGGGGCTGCATCAGGCTTCTTAGTTGTTGTAGAAATCTTTAGTCCACCACGAGGGCCATCGTTGAGTCTCTTTAAAATCTGAGATGCGGTCTTACGTGATGCAGCATCCTTAACGAGAAGGGGTGTGATTAGTTCTATCTGGAATTCAGAGAGCATTGAGGTGTCTGGTTCTTCAACCAAGATTGTGTGCATAACTGCACCCACTGAAGAATCTTCGGCGCCCCACGGAACTCTTCCAGTTGCTGCATACATCAAGGTAGAACCTGCAGCAAAGTTATCTACTGCAACCGTAATCTCGCGACCAAGGAATTGCTCTGGGGCAAGCCAGGCGGGTGTGCCGGCAACCATTCCCGTTCCAGTAAGTGATGTTGCATCATTTGTAAATGAGATACCAAAATCGATGAGCTTGGGCCCTGCTTTTGAAATCAAAATATTTGATGGCTTGATATCTCGATGAACAACCCCAACAGAATGAACTGCAGCAACTGCAGAGAGAAATCCCTTTGCGAATGCGATCCAATCGTCATTACGAAGGGGGCCTTCCTTTTCAACAAGTGTTTTCAAACTTGGCCCGTCAACATAGTCAGTTGCTATCCAGGCAGGATTGCCATTGACATCTGATCCCACAATTTCTGCAACAAACTCACTCTTGACTCGTTGCAGTGTTTCTACTTCGCGAGCAATACGTGTTCGGCTTGCAGGATCCTCCAATAGGAAATCGCGCACAACCTTAATTGCAGCCGCACGTGTTCCGTTGGTGCCCATGTAGACGATGCCCATGCCGCCTGAGCCGAGGCGATTGATAATCTGCCAGGGACCGATTTGCTCGGGATCTCCTGCCCTTAGTCGCTCCATGACTTAATTCTGCCATGAGAGCTACCTTTATCGGCAACGGATGCAATCGTGGTCATAACTTCAGTCATTTGGCTATTTGTTGTGCAACGGAAGGTGAAAATAGGCCAGGCTCCACTTAATATTGAGTTATGCGTTCCCACCGTAAATTTACCGCCATCACCACCTCTGTAATCCTCTCGCTCTCCTTCCTGACTGCAACAACCCAGAGTGCGAAAGCTGCGTCAAATCAGGTGAGTATTTTGAGCGGCCAAAGTGGCACTGGCGATTTTCTCAATCCGAGAGCAGTCTCTGTTGCTCCGAACGGTGATGTTTACGTAGCTGATTCAGAGAATTACGCAATAAAGAAGATTGCAACAAATGGTGCTGTCTCAGTCTTAGGTAAGACAACAGCTAGGGAAAATGGATCGACGGATGAATCCTTTTGCAGCGTATATGCAAAAAGTTCAGATGAAATATGGGCGGGAAATTGCAACAACACAAAGCTTTATCGGTACCTTCGCGGAAATTTAGTGAAAGAAATCGGGTTATCACTCCCATTTACTTCTCCTACCCCATCGACTGGATACATCTGGGGAGCAAGTCTCGTAATGGATACTCTTGGCGGGATTTACCTCTCCGATGAACGCAATCACATAATTATGCGAGTAGATGAAGCCACTGGTAGATTCGCCGTGTACGCAGGTCAAGCAGGAATTCCGGGTAATTCCGATGCGGGCAAGGGATTATTTAATACTCCACGTGGCCTGGCTATAGATTCCAAGAATAATTTGCTTGTTGTTGACGCTCATAATGGCTCAGTTCGAAAAATTACACCTGATGGCAAAATTAGCACGGTGGCAAACGGCCTCAATTACCCAGTCAGCGTTGCAGTGGATTCTTCAGATTCAGTTTATGTGGCAACTGAAAATTGGGGCGGATCGACCATTACGAAAATTGGATCCGGGAAGATTTTCGATGAATCGGCCACGAAAATTGATACCAATCTTCTAGGTAACATTATTGGTCAACCTTCATTTAACCCAAATGCGGGATTATCAATTGATAGCAGGAGCGCCTCCCCGACAAATAATTTATATATTACTGATGGTGTCAACCATTCAGTAAAAGTCTATTCCTCATCTGGACAATTCGTTAGGAATTATGGGTCTCCAGATAGGTACGGCATCACCGCGCCAGGAAGTTCGAATCAAATTTATATGTTTCCGAACCACACTTTTCCATTAGCGGACGGTAGCTATTTGGTGCTGGACAATTACACCTTACGGCATGTGAGCGACGCGGGCGAAGTCCTCAAAGTTACTCGCCTAGAGAGATACTGCGGTTATACCTCTGGAGCTGCATTTCTCGCGGATGGCACATTCTTATGTTCAATGGGAAACTACATAGAAGTACGTTTTCCAGACGGAACTTGGACACGAATTGGTAATACAACTGCCGGAAGGGCTGATGGCAATGCGGCTTCGGCGCGCTTCAATAGAACTGAAGGTATGGCTGTCTATAAGGGGGAGATCTACGTAGCTGACGGTGGAAATGGTCAAATACGGAAGATCAGGAGTGAAGGCATAAAGGATTTCCAAGTGACAACGTTTCTAGGAACCGGAACTTGGGCAGGTGGTGGAGATGTAATGACGCGAGCAAAGGCAAATTTCGGATTTCCTACCAAGTTGACCATAGACAGAAATGGAAATCTTTATATTGCTGATGGCAGCGTAGATAGTGTCTATAGAACCACTGTACTGAATGAATTTTCTGGGGTAAGTACTGACGTCACCCGTGTGGGAAGAGGATTGGGCTCATGGCCATCGGCGATCGTTGCCGATGGTCGTGGAATAGTCTTTGTATCTGGTTGGGGTGGAAAGTTATTTAAAATTGAAGATAATAAAATGAGTTATTTCAGCGGGGGTTTCCTTGGGAACAAATTAGGCACCACTGATTCTGCTCTGTTTAATCGCCCGACCGGTCTATCAATTGACATGAAGGGTAATTTAATTGTTGCTGATAGGGATAATCAGCAGATTAAAAAAATCGACGTTAACTCGCTCCCCAACCCCAATACCGATTGGCCAAAGTCTATTTATTCGCCTTATCTAGCTGTTGCAAATGCTCCAAGTTTGGGATTGACTGCAGAAAATGATCGAGATGCAACTGCAGAGATAATCCGCACGAACAAAACAGGGTTGATTTCCAGGATTTATCAGGCTCCAAGTATCGCCGTGCCAAACAGGGATACGACAGGTCTGCCTTTGTGTAATGTCAGTCGAGTTGGAACTGTTGAACTTGACTTAGATAATCGTCAGATTTTTGAAGGCAATGGTTGTACAACTGGACGATACCTCCTTACCTACACTGGTTTTATAACTTGGCCCGGAAGCGGAGAACAAACTCGAACACTTCACGCCTCTTCTATCGGCGGAGTATTTATTAAAGTAAATGGCGAAACTGTCATCTCTAAATGGAACGAAATGCTCCGCTCCACAACGTGGCCATACGACAAATCTGAGAGCATTACCCTGCAAGGCGGCAAGCAATACCCGATTGAAGTTTGGTACTACAGAAACCAGCTCGCTCCTCAAGCCCCGGCAAGCCTCAAGTTGTATATGTCTACCCAACCAAGTAGCAAAGCCTCAACAGTAATCATCGGCGAGAAGTTTTTCTCACCTGCAAAGTCTGAGAGTGAAGAGCTTGTTGAGGCCCCGATTAGCCCTACCAAGCCAGCGGTTTCAATTAATTTGAACTTTATTAATTTAAAGGTTCGAGTTCCAGTAAATGCGACTTCTGTCATTCTTTTTGCACCTGAATTTGGAGTTACCAAGGCACGACCGATTGTTGGAAAGATAAAGGATGGCCTAGCTTCATTTGAAGTTGCAGTGAGTTCAAAACTTGCTGGTAAAAAGGGAATCCTTCAATTGGTCACTGAAAATGCAGTGGGAGAGTCGCAACCACTTAAGGTGCCTGTGACCGTTCCGAAGATAGCTACAAAGCCAGCACCAAAGGTTTCGCAAGTTCCTAAACCTCAAGCGCCACCAACTGTGCCGAAGGTGATCTGTGAAAAAGGCGCACAGAAGAGACCATTTGATGGATCCTGCCCACCGGGATGGACGAGGGGCTAACGCTTTTTAGCGAGGACGATGTAGCAGGCGGCAAGGAAGATTAAAGCCATGCCAGCTACTGAGAACGTACCTTGTCGCAATACCGCCAGTGTGCTTTCCCATCTGAGCATGAGATCCGGATCGTTATTGAGTGAGATGGTGATCAAATCTATAGACGATGCCAGCGAGTTCATCGACCAATAACTTGGAGATAACGGAGCAAGCATTCCCATGATGCCCTCGTTCTTGCCGGGCAGAGCACCAGATAGAACAACTTGCCCCATTGTTAGCCCGACAAGTATTGGCATCGCTTGTTCAGTCGAAGAGAGCAACGCCGAGATGACAAGCCCTAGACACATAGAAGCCAAACCTAGAAGGCTAAGTATCAGCAGAATCTCAATATAAGCATTTGATATCAGGGTTCCTTGTTCAGGCAGCGGACGATTAAACAAAACAATTGCAGCGAAGATTAAAGTCTGCAAAATCGTAATAACACCCAGCACCAATACCTTTGACATCAGGTACGTTCCAGAACGAATACCTACGCTCTTTTCACGGAGCCGAATCGGATTCTCTTTTATGATCTCTTGAATTGCTGTCGAGAGTCCCACAAAGACTGTACCTAGAATCAAAATCATGAGAGTTGACCGCGCAATAGGGTTAACAGCGATACCACTCTTATTCGGAAGTCCCGGGCCAAGACCAAGCTCACCAGCAGTGGCATAGCAAATCGCACCAATTAATATTGGAATGGTTGCGAGCAAGCCCAAGTAGTATTTATCGGAAGCAATAACGCGAAGATATCTCGCACTTAAGGTTACTAACTGTTTGATCCAAGATTGCTTCTTAATCTTTTCCTGTGCGATCTGGGTTGTGGCAGAGACAACGCCAGATCTCTTCTTCGAAGATAAAAGAAGAGCTTCAGGGCTTGAAAGCAGTCTAAATACTTCTGCCCAATTACTTTTGCCTAGCGCTGTAAACACTGTCGATGAAGGACCGGCATAGGCAATGCGACCACCGGATGCAAGAAGAATGACGTTATCGCAGAAATTTAAATTATCGACCGAGTGTGTAACAAGTACGACAGTCTGTCCATCATCTGCAAGTTTGCGAAGAGTTTCCATTACGTGAGCATCAAGTCCTGGATCAAGTCCAGAAGTTGGCTCATCGAGAACGAGAATAGAAGGCTTTGTCAGGAGTTCTAATCCAATGCTTGCGCGTTTGCGCTGACCGCCAGATAACTTATCGATACGAAGATCGGCTCTCGGAGTAAGTTCGAGCTTCTCCATTACCTCGACTACACGCTCTTCGCGCTCTGCTGCCGATGTCTCACTTGGAAAACGAAGAGCCGCACCATATGTAAGCGCCTGTTTCACTGTGAGGCGAGTGTGCAAGATATCTGCCTGTGGAACTAAACCTATTCGCTGGCTCAAGTCGCCATATTCTTTATGTAGGTTTCGCCCACCGATAACAATTTCGCCCTGAGAAGGAGTAGTTCTTCCGGTAATCACATTGAGCATTGTTGACTTACCAGCACCAGATGGGCCAACGATTGCCGTCAGAGTGCGTGGCCCAAGATGAAAGTTCACATCGCTGAGAAGTTGCTTATCTCCAACCGAAAAACTCACATCTTTTGCGACAATATCTACGCCTTCAACGCCAATCGGACTATCAAGTCCATCTGAAGTAAAACGTCGAGTGATGTTTCCAATAGAGACCAAGTCACCAATTACTAACTCACGACGCTTGATCATCACACCGTTGACGAATGTGCCGTTTGCTGAGCGAAGATCAACAAGATCAAATCCGCCCTGATCATTCTGAACAATCTCCGCATGGAAGCGTGAGACGACCAGGTCATCGATATGCCAATCATTTGTGGCATCACGCCCGATACGAATTCTTTGTTGGAGTCTTATTCGTGATGCTTGGTCAATGTAACTCTTGTCGAGATCTGCAATCGAAGATGCAACAAGGGTCTGATCTGCCTTGGCCTTAGGTATCGAAACTTTCTTTGTATCTCCCTTAGTGGAAACAATTTCCAAGGGATGAAGGCGGATTTCTTCGCCATCCATCCCACCAAGAAAAATGGAAATCTGATCTTTGATTTCCACCTGCTGGAATGGCTTATCGGCGATAAAAGAACCATTTGAGGAATCGAGGTCTGTGGCCTTCCAATTCACGCCATCAAATTCAAGGCGCAAGTGCGTTCGTGAAACCTTGGAGCCGACTACTTGTATATCTGCAGCCTTATCTCGGCCAATAACGAAAGAGCTTCCAGGATTAACTACCCTTGAGCCGCCATCCCAGTCGATGAGTAACTTCATGCCTTAATCGTCGTATTAAATGTGACGTAGGTAAAGGTCCGACTCAGCTAACCTCATAAATGACTAATCATTTAGGGCATCGCGCTGATCGACCTATGAGAAAGCATCAATCTGGGATTGGACCGGTCTCTGCCAATGAGATTGACCCGAAGTTGCTCGATCTTGCGCTGCTTGGCGTAGGTTGCCGCGTGGGTTCGCGAGAGCAAAAAATTACTCTAGACTCTCCTCTTGCGCCACGGGGCGTAGCGTAGTGGCTAGCGCGCCTGCTTTGGGAGCAGGAGACCGGGAGTTCGAATCTCCCCGCCCCGACCAGTTTCATCTAGATCAGTTCTATCTATAGATCCTCACATATCGAAAATCAGGGAGCACCGTGAAGAGCACAGTCGAGACACTTTCTCCAACTCGAGTAAAGCTAGATGTAGAAGTTACATTCGCAGAGTTAGCTCCACACATTGATGCGGCATATAAGAAGATTGCTAAGCAGATAAACATTCCAGGTTTCCGTAAAGGACATGTTCCGGCTGCAATGATCGATCAGCGCGTAGGTCGTGGAAGCGTCCTTGATGAGGCGATCAACTCAGCACTCCCAGAGTTCTACTCGTTAGCAGCTCGCGAAAATGATGTTGTTGTCATTGGCCGCCCAGAAGTTGATATCAAGGAATTTGTTGATAAAGAGAAGCTTGTATTTGTTGTAGAAGTTGATGTTCGTCCAGAAGTGAAACTTCCAGACTTTTCAAAGATTGAAATTATTGTCGATGATGTCAAAGTTGAAGATAAAGATGTTGAAGAGCAGCTTGATGGATTACGCGCTCGCTTTGGAACTCTTCACACTGTTGAGCGCGCGGCAAAAGATGGAGACTTCGTTACTATCGATCTCACTGCACGCATTGATGGTGCAGAAGTTGATGGCGGTAAGGCAAATGAGATTTCATACGAAGTCGGTTCAGATCGCATGATTGATGGACTTGATGCAGCCCTTGTTGGAATGTCGGCAAGCGATACCAAGACATTTACAACCCAGCTCGTCGGTCAAAAAGATGATGAAAAGGGTGACGTCGAGATTGTCGTAAAGGCCGTTAAAGAGCGAGAGCTTCCAGAAGCCGATGATGCATTTGCAAAGCTGGCATCTGAGTTCGACACAATCGCAGAACTTCGTGCAGATTTCGTTGAGCGCTTGGGACGCGTCAAGAAGCTGGAACAGGGTGCGCAAGCACGTGATCTTCTTCTTGAGAAGTTACTTGCAGATCTTGATATTCCAGTTCCAGATGGCATCGTCGAAGCTGAGGTCAATGATCACCTTGATGGTGAAGGCCGCCAAGAAGATGCAGAACACCGCGCCGAAGTTGATGGCCAAGTTCGTTCATCGCTGAAGTCAGATTTCTTGCTCGATGCAATCATTAAGAGCGAACAGGTTGAGATCACTGAAATGGAACTCACCGAGTATCTCGTCCGCACGTCACAGCGTTACGGAATGGCTCCAGAGCAATTCGCACAAGAACTTCAGAAGGCCGGTCAGATTGGTCAACTCGTTGCTGAAGTTTCACGAGCTAAGGCGTTGGCAGTTGTTCTTGAGCGCGTAAAGGTTGCCGACAAATCAGGCAACGTCGTCAACCTTGAAGAACTTCGCCCCAAGGCTCCAGAGGCTCCGGCCGCCGAATAGTTTTCATATGCCCTAAGCGAACATGGGCAGATTCACGCAGGATCGGTGGCAAATGGGGAAGCATTTTCGAGCCGAAATTGTTAAGGTCAAGACATATAACAATTCAGGAGGATGACGTGGATTATCTCAACCCAGTGGCTGCCGAGATTTTAGCTCGCGCACCACACTCAGCATCAGGTGGGCTAGACGATCAGGTCTATAACCGTTTGCTTCGTGAACGAATCATCTTCCTTGGCTCAGTCGTTGAAGACTCAATGGCCAATGCGATCGCTGCGCAAATTCTTCTACTTGCAGCTGAAGATCCAAAGAAAGATATCTTCTTGTACGTCAATTCACCTGGTGGCTCTGTCACTGCGGGTATGGCCATCTACGACACCATGCAATATGTGCAGAACGATGTTGCAACAGTCGGAATGGGACTTGCTGCATCGATGGGTCAATTCTTGCTCTGCTCAGGTGCAGCAGGAAAGCGTTACGCACTTCCACATGCTCGCATCATGATGCACCAGCCATCATCTGGAATCGGTGGAACCGCAACTGATATCAAGATTCAGGCAGAACAAATTGGATTTACAAAGCGCAAGATGGCAGAACTTATTGCTCACCACACAGGTCAGACAATTGAAACAATCACTGCAGATTCAGATCGCGATCGTTGGTTTACAGCAGATGAAGCAAAAGAATATGGATTTGTTGATCATGTAGTTCGCTCTGCAGGTCAAGTCTCAGGTAGCGGAGGAACAGCACAATGATCAATGAATTCGAACGCGCACAAGAGATAACTTCTCGTTACGTACTTCCAGTCTTTGAAGAGAAGACTGCAAATGGATACAAGCGCCACGATCCATACACAAAGCTATTTGAAGAGCGCATCATCTTCTTAGGTCAGCCAATTGATGACACCGTGGCAAACGATGTTATGGCTCAGTTGCTAACTCTTGAATCAATGGATTCAGATCGCGACATTATCTTGTACATCAACTCACCTGGTGGCTCATTTACAGCGCTGACTGCTATATATGACACGATGCAATTTGTTCGCCCAGATGTCATGACAATTTGCCTCGGACAGGCGGCCTCGGCTGCTGCGATCATCCTTGCCGGTGGTGCAAAAGGTAAGCGTTATGCACTTGAGCACTCACGCATCTTGATTCACCAACCTTCTTCTGAGGGTGGGGGACAGGCATCAGATATCGAGATCCAAGCTCGCGAAATCATGCGTATGCGTGAACTTCTCGAGAGCATGCTCTCAAAGCACACCATTCGTACTCCGCAAGAGATCGCACAAGATATCGAGCGCGACAAGATTCTTACTGCAGCAGAAGCTGTTGAGTACGGACTTATCGATCAAGTTCTAGCTAGCCGAAAGGCAAAGCCAACCTGGTAACTCCCAGGTGCATCAACTTTTACTGTGAAACTATTTGAGGCAGGATCCCTTTGGTCATACAAGGGTTTCCGTCTCTTTTGGTTTTCGAACACAATATTTGTCATCGGTTCTGGTGCATTTCCAGTCGCCCTTGCCGTTGCAGTTTTAGATAGCAACGGTAACGATCCCAAATCTCTAGGTTTCATTCTCGGTGCACGAGTTTTAGCAGCGGTGCTTTTCTCGCCAGTCACAGGAGTGTGGTCTGATCGATTCCCACGTGTGAAAGTGATGATCACTGCGGACATTTTTCGTGCGAGCCTTGTCTTCTCTCTTGTTTTCTTAGCGCAACCAGGAACTCCTTACTGGATTTTGGCTCTCGTAGTCTTTTTGATGGGAATGGGTGATGCGCTTGGCGCACCAGCATCGCAAGCAATCCTTCCTAGCCTCTTACCTGCAGATAAATTAAATGCTGGAAATGTTGCTCGAAGTATTGTGGTGCGAACCGCCAACATCGTAGGTCCTGGTGTAGGTGCGGGTGCAATTCTTTTATTCGGCGCTAGATTTACCTTTATCTTCACGGGTGTCTTTTTTATCCTGGGCACTAGTTTGATGTTTTTTATTGACGAAGACTTTAAGCCTATTGCTCAAGAAGATAAGCAGAGCTTCATGGTTGACCTCAAAGAGGGCGTGCGCACCGTCTGGCAGATCAAATGGATTTTCGCCCTGATTGCTTCAACATCCTTTCAACTGATGTTTATCGTGGGCGTTGAGTCCGTTCTGCTACCGGTTATCACGCGACGAGAATTTGAAACAAATAATGTTTTCGCACTCTCTGCATCTGTCTTTTCGTTGGGTGCAATTATCGGTGCTTTGATCTCCCTGCGCCTGAAGATCAAACATCAGGGACAATTTTGTATCCTTGTATTCGCTCTCTTAAGTACGACAACTTTGGCGCTGGCATTTCCATTTTCGCCAAATATCGTCATCGCTGCATATTTCTTAGCTGGATTATCTGTTGGTCCATGGGAAGCGTTCTGGGCTGCAGCAGTTCAGAAAGAAGTGCCACAAGAGTTACAAGGTCGTGTCTTTAGCGTTGATCACATGGGCTCGACTGCGCTGATTCCGCTTGGCATGGTCTTAGTTGGACCGGCAGCCGAACTCTTTGGGGAGAAACAAATGCTGATCGGGGTATCGATTTTGCATGTGCTCGTGAGTCTTTCGGTATTAAAGGTAACCGGCGTCCGTGATCTAAAAATGCCTGCTTCCTTCTGGAATTCATCTCAGGGCGAACAGCTCAAACGTTAATTAAGGGCTCATTCCCGCCACTTAAAAACTAAGATTGACCTACTTCCTCAACACCCTAGGAGCACCATGACACGCATCGGCGAGACTAGCGATCTGCTGAAATGTTCTTTCTGCGGCAAGACTCAAAAGCAGGTTAAGAAGTTAATTGCAGGCCCAGGCGTTTATATCTGCGACGAGTGCATCGAACTCTGTAACGAGATCATTGTTGAAGAACTCTCTGAGGCAAGTTCTCTCGGATTAACAGAGCTTCCTAAGCCACACGAAATTTTTGAATTCCTCAATCAGTATGTCATCGGGCAGAATCGTGCAAAGCGATCGCTTTCGGTTGCTGTCTACAACCACTACAAGCGCGTGCAATCTGGTGAGCCTAAAGGTGAAGACGCTATTGAACTTGCGAAGTCCAACATTCTTCTCTTGGGACCAACCGGTTGTGGCAAGACGCTCATGGCTCAAACCCTTGCTCGCATGCTCAATGTTCCATTTGCAATTGCGGATGCGACAGCCCTCACTGAAGCTGGTTATGTAGGTGAGGATGTAGAAAATATTCTTCTTAAGCTTCTGCAAGCTGCAGATTACGATGTTAAAAAGGCAGAGACCGGAATCATCTACATCGATGAAATCGATAAGGTCGCACGCAAATCTGAGAACCCTTCAATCACTCGCGATGTATCTGGTGAAGGCGTTCAGCAGGCCCTACTTAAGATTCTTGAAGGAACCGTCGCTTCAGTTCCACCACAAGGTGGACGTAAGCACCCACATCAAGAATTCATTCAAATCGATACGACTAATGTTCTCTTCATCGTCGGTGGCGCATTTGCTGGCCTCGATAAGATCATTGAAGCTCGCAGTGGATCAGCAAGTGTTGGATTCAATGCAACGCTTCAATCACAAGAAGAGAAGAACGCAAGAGACTTCTTTGCAGATGTAATGCCAGAAGACTTATTGAAGTTCGGCATGATTCCTGAATTCATCGGACGCCTTCCTGTGATTACAAGCGTTGAGAATCTGGATAAGCCAGCTCTTATGCAGATTCTTACCGAGCCACGCAATGCGCTGGTAAAGCAATATCAACGCCTCTTTGACCTTGATGATGTTCAGCTTGAATTTGAAGCAGATGCTCTCGAAGCAGTGGCCGAACTTGCTCTCAAGCGCGGCACAGGAGCACGTGGACTTCGTGCGATTATGGAATCGGTCCTACTTTCAGTGATGTATGACGTGCCAAGTCGTAGCGATGTGGCCAAGGTGATCATTAATAAGGCCTGCATTACAGATTCGACTACCCCTGAACTTGTTATGCGTACAGGAGAGATTCCAAAGCGTGCGGCTCGTCGTGAAAAAGGCTCGCAAGAGAAGAGTGCATAAATAAACTAGACTCCACCCCATGTCTTCACAAGCCAGCCATGGACGCGAGCTAGCTGCCACATTTGTTCCGGCAGATATTGAAGCACCGCTTTACCAGAAGTGGCTCGACGCGGGATATTTCACAGCTGATGCTGCATCTACTAAAGAGCCATTTACCATCGTTCTTCCACCACCAAATGTGACTGGTGTTTTACATATTGGTCACGCGCTAGATCAAACTCTTCAAGATTGTTTGTCGCGAATGAAGCGAATGAAGGGCTTTGAAGTTCTCTGGCTTCCAGGAATGGATCATGCAGGAATCGCTACACAAAACGTTGTTGAGAAACAATTAGGTAGTCAAGGTAAGTCCAGACACGATCTGGGTCGCGAAGCATTTATCTCGAAAGTCTGGGAGTGGAAGGCCGAATCTGGCGGTGCAATTTTAGATCAGATGAAGCGGATGGGTTCAGGAGTTGACTGGACACGTGAGCGTTTCACTATGGATGAAGGAATGTCCAACGCTGTCGTATCAATCTTTAAGAAGATGTATGAGGCAGGTTTGATCTATCGTGCAGAACGAATCATTAACTGGTGTCCGCGATGCCTTACTGCGCTCTCTGATATCGAAGTTGAACATCAAGACGATGCGGGAGAATTTGTCTCAGTCCGTTATGGTGATGGCGAACAGAGCATTGTTGTCGCAACCACCCGTGCTGAGACAATGATGGGTGATGGAGCGGTAGCCGTTCACCCTGATGATCCGCGATATAAACACATGATCGGCACCGAAGTATTACTACCCCTTGTAAATCGAATGATTCCAATTATTGCCGATGAACTAGTCGATCCAGATTTTGGAACAGGTGCCGTAAAGGTCACCGCGGCACATGATCCAAATGACTTTGAAATGGCTATGCGCCATAACGTTCCTTTTGTTGTCATTATGAATGAGCACGGAATCATGGCTGGGACTGGAACAGAGTTTGATGGCTTGGATCGCTTCGAGGCTCGAGTGGCAGTTGTGGCCAAGCTAAAAGAGATGGGACGCGTTGTTGCTGAGAAGCGTCCATATATTCACGCAGTTGGACACTGCTCACGATGTGACACCACAGTTGAACCAAGACTTTCTAAGCAATGGTTTGTAAAGGTTGCACCTCTTGCACAAGCATCTGCCGATGCTGTGCGCAATGGCACTGTGAAGATTGAACCTGCAGCACTTGAACCTCGTTACTTTGAGTGGGTAGATAACATGCACGACTGGTGCATTTCTCGCCAATTATGGTGGGGACATCGCATTCCTGTTTGGTATGGACCAGAAGGTGAAGTTGTAGTTGTAGGTCCTGGTGAAAGTGCACCAGCTGGTTGGACGCAAGATCCTGATGTTCTTGATACCTGGTTCTCATCAGGGCAATGGGCATTTTCAACGATGGGTTGGCCAGAAAAATCTGCAGACTTGGCTAAGTTCTATCCAACAAGCGTTCTTGTAACAGGTTACGACATTCTCTTTTTCTGGGTAGTGCGCATGATGATGATGTCGATTTTTGCAATGGATGGTGTTCCGCCATTTAAAACGATTATGTTACACGGTTTAGTTCGTGATCAATTCGGCAAGAAGATGTCAAAATCTCGTGGAAATGTAATTGATCCGATTGAATTTATGGATAAATACGGCACAGATGCTCTCCGCTTCACTCTTGCTCGTGGAGCTAATCCTGGAACCGATCAAGCTCTTGCTGAAGATTGGATTGGCGGTTCTCGTAACTTCGCTACCAAGCTTTGGAATGCCGCACGTTTTGCAATGATGAATGGTGCGCATGTAAAAGGTGAGTTGCCGGCATTTGATTCACTCAATGCAATCGATCGTTGGATTCTCTCTCGTCTCAATGAAACAATCGCCGAGGCAGATGCGCTCCTGGAAAGCTATGAATTCTCACGCGCCTGCGAGTTGATCTATCACTTTGCTTGGGACGATCTCTGCGACTGGTACCTCGAACTATCGAAAGAGACATTTGCTTCAGCAGATAAGGCATCTTCACAGCGAGTGCTCGGCCACGTGCTGGATCAACTCATGAGACTGCTACATCCAGTAATGCCATTTATTACTGAAGAGCTGTGGTGCACATTCACTGGCGGCGAAAGCTTGATGAACGCTTCATGGCCAGTTGCAGATAACTCCCAGATAGATAAGCAGGCTGAGAAAGTTGTTGCTTCCCTTCAAGAAGTTGTCACTGAGGTTCGCCGATTCAGAAATGATCAAGGACTTAAGCCCTCGCAGAAAATTCCCGGTCGCTTTACAGGGAATAAAGATGTCGTAGCATTTGAGAGCGCATTGCGTTTCTTGCTCAAGATTGAAAACACAGAGTTCACTCCTTCTGCGACTCTAGATATTGCAGGTACGAAAATCGAACTCGATCTCACCGGATCAATTGATGTCGTCGCAGAGCGCGCGCGCCTTGAAAAAGATCTAGCCACAGCCCAGAAAGATCAGAAGACGGCAGAAGTAAAACTTGGGAACGAAGGCTTTATGGCTAAGGCTCCCGCCGACGTTGTCGTTGAAATCCGTGAGCGTTTAGCAAAGACAACATCTGAAATTGAACGGATAAATGCAGCGCTGGCTGCGTTGAAATAAATGAACGAGATTTCAGCAGAGGACCAAGCGCGAGTCGATGCCATCGAGGCCGCACTCCTTGCTCGTTGGCCAGAAAATCGTATTGCTCCAACTCTCGAACGCATTAGTGCACTCGTTGATGCCCTAGGTGAGCCACAGTTGTCCTATCCCACAATTCATATTGGTGGCACTAACGGCAAGACCACGACTTCTCGAATGATCGACTCACTTCTTTTTTCCATGGGTTTGCGTACAGGTAGGTTCACCAGCCCGCACTTAGAAACCTATCGCGAAAGAATTGCAATTAACGGCGAACCAATTGATCCTAAGGAATTGATCTTTGCCTACAACGATATCGCTGCATATTTTGATTTTATCGATTCGAAATTTGAGAACCCAATCAGCTTCTTTGAGGCAGTTACCGCACTAGCTTTTGCAGCTTTTGCAGAACACCCCATCGATATAGGTGTCATTGAAGTGGGTATGGGTGGCCAATGGGATGCGACAAATGTGGTGAAAGCCGATGTCAGCGTCATTACTCCGATTGGATTTGATCATATGGAGTACCTTGGAAATACCTTGGTAGAAATCGCTCAGACAAAGGCTGGAATTATTAAAGAGGGAGGCTTTGCAGTTCTTGCTCAGCAACCGCCTGAGGTTGCAGTTGAGTTACTGCGAAAGGCCGCCGAAGTTGGAGCAGATGTTGCGCGCGAAGGTGTTGAATATTCTGTTCTTTCACGTGCCGTCGCTGTTGGTGGGCAACTTGTTACTATCCAGGGAATTAAGGGTGTCTATGACGACATCTTTATCCCGTTACATGGAAAGCACCAGGCAGCAAATGCCGCAGCAGCTCTTGTTGCAGTAGAAATTTTCTTCGGAGAGAACGATCTGGATATCGATGCGGTGCGTGAAGGTTTTGCCAATGTGCGATCACCCGGTCGCTGTGAGGTAATCCATCGTGATCCGACCTTCATCTTAGATGCTGCACACAATCCTCATGGAAGTGTGGCGCTGCTTGAGACAATCACTACCGAATTCGCCTTCGATGAAATCATCGGCGTTGTGGGTGTAATGGCAGATAAGGATGCAAGAGGCATCCTCGAAAACTTCGAAAAATTCATGGATTCAATAATTGTCACAAAGAACTCATCTCACCGAGCGATGGACGTTACTGATCTAGAACTTCTTGCTATCGAAATTTTTGGAGCGGATCGCGTCTTTTCAGCGGAAACTCTAGATGCAGCGTTAGATAAGGCAATCAAGGATGCAGTGCGCCCATTGAGCGATGAAACTCTTGGCGTAGTTGTCACAGGTTCGGTTGTCACTGTTGGTGAGGCTCGCACCTATCTCAATCAGAAGTTCAAGAAGAATGTGGGGGAGAGCTGATGAAAGTTCTCGGTAGCGCAGTTCTTACTATGGAAATTTTTGTTATGGGTTTTGCCATGCTTCTTGCAAAGGATATTCATGAGCCCGCAACCATCATTTATGGTTTTGCCTTCATGCTCGTGACTATCGCTACCGTCCGATTGCTCAAGAAGAGAATCGGCTGGATCATCGGCTCAGTTCTGCAGTTCGCACTTATGGCCTATAGCGTCGTCGTCCCGGCGATGGCGATCGTGAATCTGATCTTCATGGCTCTGTGGGTGGCTGCAATCATCGTGGGGCGTAAGGGTGAGGCCGCCCGCGCAGCTTTGCTGTCGCAGGGGCCTCCAAAACCCTAATAGACTGGCGCAGTGAAAATCGAGCAAACCCTCATCCTTGTTAAGCCTGACGGCGTTTCGCGAGGACTTGTTGGTGAAATCATCTCTCGCATTGAATCTAAGGGATATGTAATTGCAGATCTCAAGATGATGCAGGCAGATCGCGCTCTTCTCGAACGACACTATGCAGAGCATCAAGGTAAGCCATTTTTTGAACCACTCGTTGAATTCATGCTCTCTGGTCCGATCGTTGCGATCATCGCAGAAGGTCAACGAGTCATTGAAGGCTTTAGATCTCTCGCAGGTGCAACAGATCCAACCGTTGCAGCTCCTGGAACTATTCGTGGAGACCTTGCGCGTGATCAAGGTACAAAAGTTCAGCAAAATCTTGTTCATGGATCTGACTCACCAGAGTCAGCGCTGCGTGAAATAGCAATCTTCTTCGAAGGGAAGTAAATGAGCGTCAGAACATCTTTCATCGGTCGCGATATGGCGATCGATCTTGGAACAGCAAACACTCTCGTCTATGTTCGCGGACGCGGAATTGTCCTCAATGAGCCTTCAGTTGTTGCAGTCAATCAAGATACTGGTGCAGTTCTTGCAATTGGAGCCGAAGCTAAGTTGATGATTGGCCGTACGCCAGGCAACATTGTTGCAATTCGTCCCCTTAAGGATGGCGTGATCGCTGACTTTGATACAACAGCTCGCATGCTTAAGCACTTTATCCGCAAAGTTCACGGTCGCCGCGTACTTGCTAAGCCACGTCTTGTTATCTGCGTTCCTTCAGGAATTACTGGCGTTGAACAACGCGCTGTGACCGAAGCTGGTTATGACGCTGGTGCACGCAAGGTGTACATCATTGAAGAGCCGATGGCTGCAGCAATTGGTGCAGGCCTTCCAATCCACGAACCAACCGGAAATATGGTTGTCGATATCGGTGGCGGAACAACTGAAGTTGCTGTTATTTCACTTGGTGGAATCGTGACAGCGCTATCTATTCGAGTAGGTGGAGATAAGCTCGATCAGGCCATTATTGACTGGGTTAAGCGTGAGTATTCACTTCTTCTTGGTGAGCGCACAGCAGAGGAAATCAAGATGGCTATCGGTTCAGCTTACGTTTTAGCTGATGAAAAAGATGCTGAAATTCGTGGTCGCGATCTTGCAACTGGATTGCCAAAGACAATCATTGTCACCGCAGCAGAGATTCGAAAAGCGTTAGACGAGCCAGTTAAGGCAATCGTGGCAGCAGTTAAGAACACTCTTGATAAGTGTCCACCTGAACTTTCTTCAGATCTGATCAATCGTGGAATCGTTCTTACGGGTGGAGGCGCTCTCCTTAAGGGACTCGACGAGCGTCTTCGTCGCGAAACCGGAATGCCAATTCACGTCGCTGAGCACGCACTTGATGCAGTTGTTGAGGGTTCAGGTAAATGTATTGAAGAGTTCGAGGCTCTTGAAAAAGTCTTGATCTCAGAACCACGTCGATAGGCGGCTAGATCATGGCGCGCGGCGGCGAGAACCGCGGGCGTTTACTGCTCATCATCCTCATCATTACTTCACTCTTTCTGATCACTCTTGATCTGCGCGGAGTATCAGTAATCGGTGGATTGAAGACAGGAACTCAAAGCGCGCTAAGCCCGGTCCAAAACATTGGCTCGACGATTCTCTCCCCAGTTCGTAATTTCTTTTCGGATGTTTTCAATCTTGGGCGCACCCAATCGGAGATGGAAGCGCTGCGGGAAGAAAACGGAAAACTCCTCACCGAATTACGTGAGCGTCGCAGTATTGATGCTCAACTCGAGCAGTTACAAGGAGTGCTAGATCTGGCTGGCAAAGCAGAATTTAAGGTCGTGAGTGCGCGAGTAATTGCACAAGGTGCAACCACCTCATTCACTCAGACAATTACCATTGATGCTGGTTCAGATAACGGAATTAAGCCAAATATGACGGTGATAAATTCTTATGGACTCATTGGAGTTGTGAAGACTGTTTACCCAAGCAGTGCGCTGATTTCACTAACAACCGATCCATCCTTCCGTATTGGTGTCCGTGTGGCCGGTAGTCAGCAAATTGGAATTTTATCTGGGCAGGGAACACGTAAAGGTGTCCTCCAACTTCTGGATAATCAATCAACGATCAAAGTTGGCGACATTCTGGTCGCCCGTGGAAGTGTAAATAATCGACCATTCATTCCAGGCGTTCCCGTCGGTGAAGTTACCTCCGTTGATAACGCAGCAGGTGCTGTCACGCAGACCGCCGATGTTCGCTTCTTCGCCAATTTCTCGGATCTCTCTGTTGTGAGTGTTGTTCTCAAAGGGCCCGATTCAGACCCGCGTGACTCATTAATTCCTGCCAAACCTGTGCCAACTCCAATTCCAACGGTCACAATCTTTGTGACACCAAGCCAATCACCATCTCCGAATTCATCTGGCTCTAATTAATGTCAACGCGCAAAATTTCTCTGACGGCACTTCTCTTTCTATTCGTGTATGTGCTTCAGGAAGCTTTTGTTACTCAATTGCATATCGCAGGTGGCGGGCTCTCTCTATTTCTTATTTTCGCACTTTTATGGGCAGCTCTATCGACACCTGATATCGGTGCACTCACTGGGTTTGTAGCTGGTTTTCTCATTGATTTATCTCAAAGTACAAACGGAGCCGTTGGTCAGTGGACCTTCGTACTGATTCTGGTGGGTTTTGGTATCTCTTATCTTGGTCTCGGATATGAGAACGTAAGAATGAATCCATTTACCATCACCTTCTTGGTAACGAGTTCAGTGTTTGTCGCACGAGTTCTCTATGTTCTCCTCTCACTTTTGCTTGGGGAAACTGTCGGTAGCCTCAGCTCGATCGTGACATCTCTCTTAATCGGTGCGCTCTGGTCTGCAGCAATAGTTCCAATTCTGATGCCATTAGTCGCACGAGCCTATGATTTCATTGATGATTCCAGGCACCGTCTATGAATCTTCGTTCCCGGCTTAGCCTCCTTGTTATTCAAATATTTATTATCTCTCTGATGGTTGCTCTGCTCGGACGACTTTTCTATCTTCAAGTGGCTGCTGCTCCACTCTACAAAGATGCGGCGCTCTCTATTCAAAGCCGAGATGTAGTAACCCCTGCGACACGTGGATTAATTGTGGATTCTTCAGGTGTACCTCTTGCCCTCAATAAGGTCGGATTTGCAATCACTGTTGACCGAACAAAAATTGATAAGCAAGAAGATAAAGGCGAAGCAGTTCTTACTTCCTTAGCCAAACTGTTAGGGCTGAAGTACACCGATATTTATCAACGTACGAGGCTCTGTGGTGAACTTGAAAAAGGTAAGAGAGCAGGATGCTGGACGGGTTCACGTTTCCAGCCAATTCCGATTACTAAAGATGCTGACCCCACTCTCGCTCTGCAGATAGTTGAGCGATCTGACTTATTTCCGGGAATCGATGCTCAACCAATCGCAATACGTTCGTATCCAGCAAATGTTGGCGTTAATGCCGCTCACCTTCTCGGATATATCGGCCCACTCACTGACGGCGATTTAGCTGGGGACAATGGACGCAGTTATTTCAGATCTGAGTCGATAGGAAAAGCGGGACTTGAAATTCAGTACGATGAATTTTTGCGAGGCACTCCCGGGATCAAAACAGTCATCGTTGACCGTAAGGAAGCTGTTACAAGTACAGGCAAGGTGACAAACCCGATTGGTGGAAATCATTTAGTAACGAGTATTGATGTTCGTCTTCAAGCAGCGAGTGAGAAAGCTCTAGCCGAAGCAGTTGCGCGTTCTCGCGCAAATGGGTTTCGTGCAGATGGCGGTGCGGCAGTTGTGATGGATATCCGCACAGGTAGCGTGCTCGCACTTGCTTCGTATCCAACCTATGATCCAAATGCCTACGAACGAGGATTAACGGTCAAGCAAGCTAGTGATCTCTACTCTGAAGAAGCGGGAGTCCCGGCACTTTCCCGAGCGCTCCAAGGACAGTTTGCGCCCGCTTCAACTTTTAAAGCTGTTTCTCTCGTCGCAGCAGCAAATGCTGGATATGACCTCAATACAACCTATGACTGCCCTGGTGAGTATCAAGTTGGAACTCGTGCCTTCCAAAACTTTGAAAGCAAAGCTCAAGGACGACTTTCTATGAAGAAGGCAATTGCAATCTCATGCGACACCATTTGGTACAAGATCGCCTTTGCTGAGTGGCTAAAAGATGGTGGGCTAAAGCCAAAGGCGAATCCAAATGATTACTTCTTCAAGGCTGCTGAAGGATTTCAGATCGGCAAGAAGACCGGCATCGATCTTCCATCTGAGTCATCAGGGCGTCTTGCGAATCGCGAGTGGCGCAAATCTTGGCATGAGCAGAATAAAGATTTCTATTGCAACTACAAGGAACGTGCATCAAAGGCTCAGCAGACCGCTTTTCTTATTGAATTAGCTCGCGAGAATTGTTTGGATGGAGACAAGATTCGTGCAGGTGATGCTGTTAACTTCTCTATCGGCCAAGGCGACACAGTCATCACTCCACTGAAACTGGCTCAGATGTATGCCGCGATAGGCAACGGCGGAACTATCTGGAAGCCAACAATTGGTAAGGCAATTGTTACTACCGATGGCAAGATGATTAAGTCGATAGAGCCTGAAAAATTAGGTACGATTCCTGCAAATCAAGCAACAATTAAGTTACTTAAAGAATCTTTGCGTGAAGTAGTAACAGCTGGAACTGGTACGGGAGCATTTTCTGGCTTTCCCATTGCCGTCAGTGGAAAAACCGGAACAGCTCAAGTTTTTGGTAAGAATGCTAATGGAACTCTGAAGAGCGATACATCGTGGTTTGCATCCTTTGCACCAACAGATAAGCCACGCTTTGCCGTTGTCATGATGGTTTCGCAAGGCGGATTCGGTGCTTCTTCATCAGGTGTCGGAGTGCGCCAAATTTATGAAACCCTCTTTGGCGTGAAGGGTTCAACAATTGTTCCCGGTGCGGCGATCTACCCTGAGGGCAAACCGCCAGTGACGTTACCTAAGATTTCTCCTGCGACTAAGGTAAAGGAGACCCCATGAGCTTGATTAGTCAACGCCAAGGTTTTCGTCACACTCGAAGAACGCATTCATTTTGGGGCTTTGATCCAATTCTTACCGTTGCCGTTGGTCTGCTCCTCGTCATCGGAACATTACTGGTCTATGCAGCAACTCGTGATTGGTATGCCTCAATTGGTTTAGATCCACAGTATTACTTGAAGCGCCATGTCATTAACATTGTGATTGGAATTTTGCTTGCGTGGGGTACAACGGTTATCGACTACCGAATGCTTCGCGCATATACACCTGTTGTTTGGGGTCTGGGAGTTATTGGTCTGACTGCAGTTTTAATCCCAGGTATCGGCACCGAGGTAAATGGTGCCCAGGCATGGATTCCACTGCCAGGTGGTTTCCAAATACAGCCAGCAGAGCTTGCAAAGATTTCAATTATTGTAGGAATGTCGATGCTCTTAACGGAATATCGTCACGAAAATGATGAGCCCACAAATAAAGATGTTATGCAGGCACTTTTGATTGCAGCCATTCCGGTTGGCTTGATTTTGCTTCAGCCAGATATGGGTACCGTCTTTATTATCAGTATCTCTGTCGTTGCGATGATCGGAGCATCTGGTGCGCCAACTCGCTGGGTAGTCGGACTAATACTTGTTGCACTCTTAGGTGGATTTGGTGCAACAAAACTAGGCGTCATTAAAGAATATCAAGTCAAGCGCCTGCAATCTTTTGTCGATCCCAATGCTGATTCACAAGGTGCGGGATATCAACTCAGACAAGCTCGTATCACCGTCGGCTCTGGTGGATTTTTAGGTACTGGTTTATTTGATGGTCCTCAAACGAATGGTCGCTTTGTTCCAGCGCAGCAGACAGACTTTATCTTTACAGTTGCAGGGGAACAGTTAGGTTTTCTTGGGAGTGGATTTATTCTGCTCTTATATCTCACGATATTTATGCGAGCATTCGCAATTGCGCGAAGATCCACCGATGCCTTTGGACGACTGGTATGCGTGGGCGTAATGAGCTGGTTTGCATTTCAGACCTTCGAAAACATCGGCATGACTCTGGGGTTGATGCCGATGACCGGTGTTCCTCTTCCATTCCTTTCTTATGGGGGATCGAGCATGTTCGCTAATCTGATTGGATTTGGCCTTCTGCAGAATGTTTACGCTCGCCAACGAGGCTAAATGCGGCAAAAACTCCCTTTTTAGGAATATTGGCAGTAGATCTGCCATAATTAGGCAACAGTTCAGCGCGGCTAGCGATTCACATCGCGCCAGCGGCGGACTCATTAAATTTAGGTAATTTTAAGTAGGAAGTTTTGGGTATCGAACCCACAGTGGGGTCGATAAAAGAATTTGCTCAAGGAGACTTGAGCCAGAGCAAGTCAATATTTTTATTGGCGAAGAGGATTTAACAGTGATGGCAATCGAGCCAAAGTCACCGCGCAAGCGTGCGGTTAAAAAAAGTAAGGCTAAAGCAGGCAGCGAAACGGTAGAAGTATCTGTCGTTGCACCTGCAACTGAGACAGATGCAGCTCCAAAGACGCGCAAGCGCGCTGCTGCAATTCCAGTTCCAATTTTCCAAGCAGCTGAAGCGACAGATGCTCCAGCAAAAGCACCGCGTCGGGCTAAGGCCGCAAGCGGTGAGGAGAAAGCCAAGACAGAAGATTCTGCTCCAGCGGCAAGTGGCACCAGTGATGACAACGATTCAGATCCACGCGGGCGCAATCGTCGCCGTCGACGTGGTGGACGAGGACGTCGTCGCCCGCAAGGTGAAGGTGCTGAAGGAGCCGATGTAGATTCACAGGAAGATTCAGCAGAGGGTTCAGAAGATGGTTCATCATCTGAGTCAGCAGATGGCACAACGCATCGCCGTCGCCGTCGCCGTCGTGCGGCCGGAGAAGATGTCACTCCAGGGGAAACAATTGATGAAGATGGCGTCGTAACAGTTGTAAAGGTCCGCGAAGTTCGTGAACGTCCAGCTCGTGCAGAACGCGCAGAACGTGCTGAGCGCGGAACTCGCAACCGTCGTGAACGCGATCGCAGTCGAGACCGCGACCGCGGAGATTCACGTAGTGACTATCGTGAGCCGTACCGACGCCGCGGATCTGTAATCACAGATGGAGAATTCTTAGCTCGTCGCGAAAATGTTGATCGCGAAATGGTGGTTCGCCAGATAGGTGATCGCATTCAGATTGGTGTTATCGAAGATAAGGTCATGGTCGAGCATTATGTAAACCGTAATGCCAACGTTTCTTATGTCGGCAACGTCTATCTTGGCCGTGTTCAGAACGTACTTCCTTCAATGGAAGCTGCATTCGTAGATATCGGTAAGGGCCGTAACGCTGTTCTCTATGCAGGTGAAGTAAATTGGGATGCAGCAGGAATTTCCGAATCATCGCCACGCAAAATTGAGATGGTCTTAAAGACTGGTCAGCCAGTACTTGTCCAGGTAACCAAAGATCCAATCGGACAAAAAGGTGCACGCCTGACCTCACAAATTTCACTTCCAGGACGCTACGTTGTCTACGTTCCTGGCGGTGGCATGAGTGGAATCTCAAAGCGTCTTCCTGAATCTGAGCGCACACGTTTGAAAGCAATTTTAAAGAACCTCATTCCTGAAGAGGCTGGCGTTATTGTACGAACAGCTGCAGAAGGAGTTTCCGAGGAAGAGCTCACCAATGATGTCGCACGACTTAAGGCGCAATGGGAAGACATCTACGCCAAGTCACAGAACCCAAATTTCCACGCACCAGCTGTCTTGCTTTCAGAGCCAGATCTAGCGGTTCGTGTTATCCGCGATATCTTCAATGAAGATTTCCGCACCTTGATCATTCAAGGTAACGAAGCCTTTGATGAGATTAATGAATACCTTGGCTCAATCGCTCCAGAACTTGTGACAAAGATTGAAAAGTACACAGGCACAGGAGATCTCTTTGCAGATTACCGAGTAGAAGAGCAACTTGCTAAAGCATTTGATCGCAAGGTATATCTACCTTCAGGCGGTTCGCTGGTAATCGATCGTACAGAAGCGATGATTGTTATCGATGTGAACACAGGCAAGTTCATCGGTAAGGGTGGAAACCTCGAAGAGACGGTTACCAAGAACAACCTCGAAGCGGCAGAAGAAATTGCTCGTCAACTTCGCCTTCGCGACTTAGGTGGAATTATCGTTATCGACTTTATCGATATGGTTCTTGAATCTAACCGCGAAGCAGTATTGCGCCGCCTCATTGAGTGTCTTGGTCGCGATCGCACTAAGCACCAAGTCGCAGAAGTGACATCACTTGGTCTCGTTCAGATGACGCGTAAGCGCGTTGGACAAGGGTTGATCGAAGCGTTTTCAACAACATGTGATGCATGTTCTGGACGCGGAATTCATATTCATATGGATCCTGTAAAGATCAAAGCTCCAACACCTCAGGTCAACTCACAAACTGCCAATCATCCAGATGTTGAAGAAGAGTCGGCTACAGAACACGAGTTCCGCGAGGTCCAGAATGATGAGACTCCAGCCGAGAGCGAAAGCAGCGCCGAGCCAGCCCCTAAGGGCCGCCGTCGTCGCCGTGCCGCCTCATCCGGGATCATCACGCCTGGAGCATAAAAGCCCGATTTGACCCTAGACGTACGAACTCCGTACCCTAGACCCCTGCCCGAAGCGAGCTTTCAGCTCGATCCAAGGCTTAACTGAACTGGAGTAATAACGTGTACGCAATCGTGAAGGCTGGCGGACGCCAGGAGAAGGTAACTGTTGGCGA
>Ga0315900_10000350_pt1 | contig 82385 bp, 70 predicted proteins | sample LakEriMetagenome_FD_203521 | JGI IMG/M metagenome (GOLD analysis project Ga0315900, IMG submission 203521) | Freshwater fungal communities from buoy surface, Lake Erie, Ohio, United States - Buoy 12 MA114 | ecosystem: Environmental > Aquatic > Freshwater > Lake > Lake biofilm | place: USA: Lake... | reverse complement strand
CAAAAGTTAAATCCACATATATACCGTCTGGATTTATGTCAAGGCCATTTATGCAAGGTTGTAAAAGAACGGGGATGTGATAAGGAAGATTACTCATCGTCTCCATCATTAAAGTTTAAGTTTCCTAAAACATCTTCAGCTAATTTTTCAATATCTACATCTTGAGACAAGAATTGATCGTATAATTTTTTATCCCAAATCTCAATCACGTTATTACTTCCCAAAACTTTAATGTCAGTAGTGATATCTGCATATTCTACTAATGGTTTTGGCAATAATACACGACCAGTGTTATCTGCATCGGCAGCTGTTGCACCTCCTGTGAATTTTCTTACAAATACATCATTGGCTTTTATCAAACGATTCAACTTACTCAATTTTTTGTTCAACTTATTCCATTCGTTTATTGGATAAAGCACTAAACATTTTTGATGAAGATTTCGATTGATAACAAATCCTTTATCAAACACCTCTTCCAACTGCTTCCTGAGGTTAACAGGAAACATGAAACGCCCTTTCGCATCTACTTTACAATCAAATTCTCCTATAAGGCTTGTCATTGTTGGGTTTTGTTTGAATCGAGTCAAAAATAATTAAAATTTTACCACTTTCTACCACTTTTGCCCATTTTTTACCACTTTTGTTGATAAATTGAAAATAGTTAATAGTTATGAATCGAAATATTTAGTATCACATTTCTACAAAAAATATTTTGACTGATTGATTTTATTGATGTTTTGAGGGATTGACCTAATTATATCTATTTCAAAAAAGATGTTTTTAGATAGTTGAGATATTAACAATTATTTTACCTTTGTTGCTTTTGCTATGGAAAACGAAAAATTTATAGATGTTGAGAAAGTTTTAAAAGAGAAAGCCTATAAACTTTACAAATGGTTACCTCGTTTTGCTATAAATTGGCTTAAAAAGAAACTTCACGAAGACGACATTAATGAGGCTATGCTTCATTTAAAGGATGATGTTGGCTTAGAGTTTAATAGAAGAGGTTTAGAGAAATTAGGTGCTAAAGTGGAGTCTGTTCATGCTGAGTTTGTTCCAAAAACTGGTTCAGTAATTATTGCAGCTAATCATCCTTTAGGTGGTTTAGATGGCATGGCCTTAATAAAATCTGTTGGAGATATTAGACCCGATGTTCGTTTTTTCGTGAATGATATTTTAAAGAATTTAAAAAACTATGGTGAAATATTTGTAGCGGTTAATAAAGTTGGCGCTTCATCTACGAAATCTCTAAGAACAATGGAAGAGGTTTTTATGACCGAATGTGCTGTTTTATTTTTTCCAGCTGGCTTAGTGTCCCGTAAACAAAATGGTTTAGTTAGAGATTTGACATGGAAGAAAAGTTTTGTAACTCAAGCGATAGATCACAATCGAATGATACAGCCTGTATTTATTGAAGGTGAAAACTCAAAGTTCTTTTATAACTTCGCTAACTTTAGAAAGAAAATAGGTATTAAAGCAAATATCGAAATGTTGTTCTTGCCTGATGAGATGTTTAAGGCAAAAAAATCAACCATTCGTATTCATTATAGTAAACCTTTTCATTCTGCAATTTTAACTGATCGTAAAACACACAAACAATGGTCGGATTTAATTTATAAATACATTTATTCGCCAGAGTTTATGAAAGGTATTCCATTTGAGGAGTATATGAAAGAATTTTAATTAAATTAATCACGATGGTAAATATAAGAGTAGGTTTTGGTTACGATGTTCACCCTTTAGGAGAAGGCAGAGAATTGTGGTTGGGTGGCGTTAAACTTGAATTTGATAAAGGTTGTGTAGGACATAGCGATGCAGATGTATTGCTACATGCTATCTGCGACGCACTTTTAGGCGCAGCTAACTTACGGGATATAGGGTTTCATTTCCCAAATAACAATCCCAAATATAAAGGTGCAGATAGCAAAATGCTGTTGCAAGAAGTAGTGCGTTTATTAGACGCAAAAGGTTATGGCATTGGGAATGTTGATGCAACTTTGAGTTTAGAAGCGCCAATGGTGAATCCACATATTACTTCAATGCAAAATATTTTAGCTCCTATTATGAATATCACAACAGATGATATTTCTATTAAAGCCACTACTAATGAAAAATTAGGCTATGTAGGAAGAGGTGAAGGCGTAAATGCGTATGCGGTGGCTTTAATATTTAAGAAGTAAGATTTTATTCTTATTTCTTAAATCTAATATTTTATTTCTAATCTTTTCTCTCCTGGCATAATTCCACTAAAACACCATTGGTGCTTTTCGGATGTAAAAAGAAAATCAATTTATTATCAGCGCCATGTTTTGGTTCCTTATTTAAAATCTCAAAACCTTCCATTTTTAAGCGTTCCATTTCCATATAAATATCATCTACTTCATAGGCAATATGATGGATCCCTTCTCCCTTTTTATCAATAAATTTCGCAATAGCGCTTTCGGGATTGGTTGCCTCTAATAACTCAATTTTTGTTTCCCCTAATTGAAAAAAAGATGTGCTTACTCCCTCACTTTCAACAGATTCTACTTTATAATGGTCTTTTCCAAATAGTTTTTTAAATAATTCGTTTGAGTTATTTAGGTTCTTAACTGCAATGCCAATATGCTCTATTTTCTTTATCATAAGGGTAATTTTGCTCAAAAATAAGTCATTTTTACCAATTTGCTCAAAACTAATTAAATCGTATATTTGTATTCTAAATTTAAAACAATGACACAAACATTAATCTTAGGTATGTTAGGCGGACTTGGTGCCCCTGAAATCATCATCATTTTAGTTATTATTTTATTATTATTCGGTGGTAAAAAAATCCCTGAATTAATGAAAGGATTAGGAAGAGGGATGAAAGAATTTAAAGATGCTAAAGATGGAGTATCTTCTGAATCGACTGACGTAGAACAAAAATAATTTTTTTAATTCACATTTTTAAAAGCGTCTTTCTATTCGATTGACGCTTTTATTATTTAATATGCAAACTGTGTACACATTTACAACTATTAAAAATCTTCATATTGATTTAAATTCAGGAAAAATTTCTTGTGTTCAATTAGTAGAAGAATCTATAAAAGCAATTGAAGCAAAAAAACAATTAAATGCCTTTTTAGAAGTGTTTAATGATTCAGCTTTAACTCAAGCTAAATTGGTAGATGAAAAAATTAAGGCAAAAACTGCTGGTAAATTGGCAGGCGTTGTTATCGGTTTAAAAGATAATATCTGTTATAAAGGTCATAAAGTGTCTTGTTCATCAAAAATATTAGAAGGTTTTGAATCTTTATATTCGTCCACTGTGGTTGAACGTTTATTAGCAGAAGATGCAATCATTATTGGTCGTTTAAATTGTGATGAATTTGCTATGGGAAGTAGTAATGAAAATTCTGCTTTTGGTAAAGTATTAAACCCTTTAAACGAAAAAACAGTTCCAGGTGGATCTTCTGGTGGTTCAGCGGCGGCTGTTGCTGCTAATTTGTGTCATGTTGCTTTAGGATCTGATACAGGTGGTTCTATTCGTCAACCCGCTTCGTTTACAGGAACAGTGGGGTTAAAACCTACTTACGGAAGAATTTCTCGTTGGGGATTAATTGCTTATGCTTCTTCATTCGATCAAATAGGACCTATTACTAAAACAGTAGAAGATGCAGCTTTATTATTAGAAATAATGTCAGGTAAAGATGAGTATGACACAACGGCTTCACAAAAGCCAGTTGGACAATATGTGAATGCTTTATCTGAAAGTAAGAAATATAAAGTGGCGTATTTAAAAGAATGTGTAGAATCTAACGGTTTAGACCCTGAAGTAAAGAAACACACTTTGGCAACTTTAGATAAATTAAAAAATGATGGTCATACAGTCACAGCTGTTGATTTTCCATACTTAGATTTTTTAGTGCCAACTTATTATGTATTAACAACGGCAGAGGCTTCTTCAAATTTGTCTCGTTTTGATGGTGTGCATTATGGTTATAGAAGTCCAAATGCTACTGACTTAGAGAGCACTTACAAAAAAACACGTAGCGAAGGATTTGGTAAAGAAGTAAAACGTCGTATAATGTTAGGGACTTTTGTATTAAGCGCAGGATATTATGATGCATATTATAGTAAAGCTCAAAAGGTAAGAAATAAGATTCGTCAAAAAACGCGTGAGATTTTATCTCAACATGATTTTATAGTAACACCGTCAACGCCAAGTACAGCTTTTGAATTTGGAAAAAATAGTACAGACCCGATTAAAATGTATTTAGAAGATATTTTTACGGTTCAAGCAAACATCGTGGGTTGCCCTGCTATTTCTGTGCCTAACGGAATTCATAGCAATGGCTTGCCAATTGGCTTGCAAATTATGGGACGTGATTTTGAAGAAGGTAATTTATTGAATTTAGCCAACCAGATTTAATGTTGCGTTTACTAGCAATAGTCGCTTTTATCGGAATTGTATTTCAAAATTGTGCTCCCACACGATTTGTAAAACCTTTAGCTAAAAACCAAAATGCTATTTCTGCCAATTTAGGTGGACCACTTATTCATTTTGGAAAGACAGTTACCCCAATTCCATTTACATCTTTAATGTATGGAAGAGGAATAACCAATTCAACAACAGCATTTGCATCTGTTCATACAACAGCTATGTTATTTGGCAATTTCCAAACAGATATTGGCGTATGCCAGAGATTGTATAAGCATGATAGTTTGAAGTTTGGTATTACTATTAATCCCGCCATTAACATGGTATATGATAAATGGAATAAAAATTTCAGAGCATGGCCGCAGTTAGATGTTAATATTTATAAAGATATATTAAAGGACAAGGCTTTTGTTTATATTGGATTAACTAATTGGTTTGAATTAGCTTCTAAAAAAGCACATGGTGAAGTTCAAAAAAATCACGCATTAATTAATCCACATATTGGAATGACTTACAATACAAAAAAGTGGGGTTACACGTTGGAGTGTAAGTTTTTGCAAATGAATAAGAATAATAAACCCAACGTCGTAGATTATGTTGGTATACAGCAAAAAGGAGCAGTTGGTATTTATTTAAATTTTGCTAGAAGATTTTAATATGAAACATTTAAGTATAATTATCTCTGTTTTTTTATTGTCATCGTGTTTAAGACTAGATGATAACTTCTATAATTTAGAAGACAAAATCACCGAATACAAATTGGATAATTATACTGGAGAACAAGATTTTATTTTAGATAATTCATATCATATTCCAGATAGTTTAATTCATCATTTTACCTTGTCATCTAAAGGACCCGAGGATAACAATGCAACCACTATTCATGCTATTTATATTGGAAGTATTTCTAGAATACAAACTGACACAGTCATCATGTATTGTCATGGAAATAAGTGGCACATGGATTTTTATTGGCAGCGAGCTAAATTATTAGCACATGCTTCTGGTAAAAATAGATATGGTGTGTTGATGATTGATTATAGAGGCTATGGTTTAAGTGAAGGCAAACCAACAGAAAATGGATTGTATGCTGATGTAGATGCCGCTTTACAATGGTTGAAACTAAAAGGCTTATCCAATAACCGTTTAATGATATATGGTTTTAGTATGGGCTCAGCGCCCGCTTGTGAATTGTCTAATAAACCAAGAAGCATGACTCCTTCCAAACTCATTTTAGAAGCTCCTTTTGCATCGGCAGATGTCATGGCAAATGATGGTAGCGGATTAAATATGCCGGGGTCTTTTTTTACAAATTTAAAAATTGACAATGCAGAAGAAATTAAAACAATAAGTCAACCTTTTTGTTGGATACACGGAACCAACGATAATTTTTTAAATATCAATACGCATGGCGAAGTGGTATATAAAAATTATCATGGAATTTATCAGGAAGCTCATAGAATACCAAGTGCCGATCATGGAGAAGTACCTGCAAAAATGGGCTTTACTAATTATTTAAATACATTAAGTACCTTTATAAAAAAATAGAAAATGGCAATTACAATCGATAGCGTTATAGACGCATTAAAATATGTAGATGATCCAGATCTTAAAAAAGATTTAGTGACTCTTGGAATGATTAAGGATGTAGTAGTAGATGGAAAAAATGTTTCGTTTACAGTAGTTTTAACAACACCTGCTTGTCCGATGAAAGATATGATTCACAATGCTTGTGTGAATGCCATTAAACATTATGTAGATAAAGAAGCAATTGTGAATGTGAACATGACGGCTAATGTGACTTCTTCACGCGATAAAGATTTAGGGACATTATCGCAAGTAAAAAACATTATCGCTGTAGCATCTGGTAAAGGTGGAGTAGGGAAGTCTACAGTATCAGCAAACTTAGCAGTGGCTTTAGCTAAACAAGGCGCTAAGGTTGGTTTAGTAGACGCTGATATTTATGGACCATCTCAAACAATAATGTTTGATGTGCAAAATGATATGCCAGGCAAAGGCGAATATGAAGGCAAACCAAAAATGAAACCAGTAGAAAGCTACGGAGTAAAATTAAACTCAGTTGGTTTTTTAGCAGGCCCAGATCAGGTAATTGCTTTACGCGGACCAATGGCCTCAAAAGCATTAACTCAATTATTTACTGATACTGCTTGGGGAGAATTAGATTACTTAATCGTTGATTTACCTCCAGGAACAGGTGATATCCAAATTACTTTATGCAGCACGGTGCCAATCACTGGAGCAGTAATTGTAAGTACACCACAACAAGTAGCTTTAGCAGATGCGCGTAAAGGAATTGCTTTATTTAAATTACCAGCTTTAAATGTCCCTGTTTTAGGGATTGTTGAGAACATGGCTTATTTTACGCCAGAAGAATTACCAGATAATAAATATTATATTTTTGGTAGAGACGGTGCAAAAAATTTAGCAGCAGAAATGAATTTACCTTTATTAGGACAAATTCCTTTAGTACAAAGCATACGTGAAGCTGGTGATGCAGGACGCCCTGCTATTTTGCAAGAAACAACTCCACAAGCTTTAGCTTTTAGAGAAATGGCACAAAATGTTGCGCAACAAGTAGCGATATTAAATGCTACCAAAGTACTTTCGAAACAGCCGGAACAATAACTTAAAAGATTTTGACTTCCAAACTTATTTAATCGTTATTTTCTCCATAAATAGTTTTTTGTAACGAAAATATTTTGGAAAGATTTATATTAGTTGAAATAATTAGTGATAAAAAAACCATTATTTTGCTTGATTTGTATTTTATTGCGATGCTTAGTTTTTTATGCAAGAATAAAGTGTGTATTCTTAAACATGCTAGTGAGTGAATATGTTAAATGCTTAATTGTGTTAAACAGACTCGTTTATTATTATAAATTATTAAGTAAAGTTAGGAGTCAATTCTTTTAATAATACTTAAATAGGTATAGATAATTTTCTCTTTAAAAATAGAAAATGGTGAAGTATCTTATAAGAATATAAATTCACGTATATCAGGTCATTATATAAAAAGCCAGTTTTTACTATTTTCTTACTATCTTAATGAACTAAAATTATTTTCTAATGAATCCATTTTTAACTCAGGTTGTTATACAAACTGTATTAAACAACAAAATACAGCGGGCAAACAGTGCTCAACAACCTTCTAGTTATCTTTTAGCGAAAGGTTATATAGAGCTTAAATTAGTTGTTAAACGTGTATTAAAAGATATTATTTTAATAGTGCTTGGGATTTTATCTGCTGCATTTGGCTTAGAAAGTTTTTTATTACCAAGTAAATTTATTGATGGTGGTGCAACAGGCATTTCTTTGTTAATTACAGAAATCACATCTATTCCATTATATTTATTGATTATTGGAATAAATATTCCATTTGTAATGTTGGGTTCCAAAATTATTGGAAAAGTATTTGCTATTAAAACAGCTATTGCAATTACTGGGCTAGCTATTAGTGTTGCCTTTGTTCACTTTCCGGAAGTAACGCACGATAAATTATTAGTAGCGGTTTTTGGAGGTTTTTTTCTCGGCGCAGGTATTGGTTTATCGGTGAGGGGAGGAGCAGTGATTGATGGTACCGAAGTATTAGCTATATATGTAAGTCGGAAATTTGGTATTACAATGGGTGATGTGATTATTATCATCAATATATTTATCTTTTCGGCAGCAGCTTATTTTTTATCTATTGAAGCAGCTCTTTATTCAATGATTACTTATCTGGCAGCATCCAAGACATTGGATTTTGTAATTCTTGGTATTGAAGAGTACACAGGTGTTACTATTATATCATCGCATAGCGAAGAGATTCGTCAAATGATTATTAATAAAATGGAAAGAGGGATAACTGTTTATTCTGGCAAAAGAGGCTACGGAAAGAGAGGTGAGGGCAAAGATATTGATATTCTTTATACGGTGGTAACTCGCCTAGAATTAAATAAATTGAATACAGAGATAGAAAAAATTGATCCTAATGCTTTTGTTGTAATGAATTCGATAAAAGATACAAAAGGTGGAATGATCAAAAAGAGGGCCTTACAGCATTAATTTCTAAAGTAAATCTCTATTAATGGTGTAACCAATTCCTTTAGTTGTTTTGATGATATCGTTGCCAAGTATGCGACGAATATTACGAATGTGAATATCAATAGTTCTGCTATTGGCAACTTCTGGGGAGTTCCAAATAAGTTTTGCAAAATCCTGACGTGTAAATGTTTTGTGAGTATTTGTATACATTAAGTTTACCATTTCAAATTCTTTTCGGGGTAAACTTATTTTTCCATTAGGTGTAATAATCAAGTACTGCTCTCTGTCCACAAAAAAACTGGCATGAGCTTTTTCTTCTATGACATCTGATTCGCGGTTGGCTAAACGCTTTTTGAGTGTTGAAATCCTTGCTTCTAATAGTATAGGCTTTATAGGAGAAACAATAAAGTCATCAGCGCCAGCATTAAAAGCGGTTATTTGAATGTAATCATCTTGTTTGTTTGAAAATAAAATAATAAAAGGTTGTTCAATCCCTTTTAAATTTCTGATATCTGATGTGATAGTAATACCGTCTTTTTGTTTATAGTCTAACTCTACAATAACCAAATTTACATCATCATGAGATAAAGAATGTAACAACTCTTCTTCAGATTTTACAAATGTGATTTTGTATTTTTTTTCTTCTAAATACTCCATTGTTTTTTTAATGGTAGTTTCAGAATTAGAACAGATAGCTATGTGAAAAGACTTTGACATATATAAAGAAAGGCACGAACAATTGTTCGTGCCTTTACTTAAAATAAGATTACTTATTGATTACTAATTTTTTAGTTTCTTTAGCTCCATTGATATCTAAAGAGATATAGTATATACCACTAGATAAATCAGATGTGTTTAATGAAATCTTATTTTCTCCTTTTTCAAATTCATTAGTTTGAGATAAAGTAGAAACTAAACTTCCTAATACATCATAAACATTAATAGTTACTTTATTTTTTTCAGCTATACTAAAAGAAATTGTTGTATTAGCAGTTGTAGGATTTGGATATAAATTAAAAGCGTTAATAGTACCTGATGTTAATTTTTCAATTCCAGTTACTTGACCAGCAAATTGTGGTCCTGCGAAACTAGCACCAGCAGAAGCAGAAGATGCAGCTAATAAACGGAAATCACTTGGATCATATAATTCAGTTGGGAATGCATTAACAAAAGCAATTTGAGCAACAGATTTAGTTGTATCAATATTTGCTAAACCAGCATAAGCATTATACCACATTGAGTTAGCTCCACCAGCATCATGAACAAATTTAGGAAATAAGTTACTTGCAATGATTACGTTTTGAACTAAACCTAATGAATCCATGTTTGTATTAGCGTTATAGTTGTCAAAAGCTGGTTGTCCAGCTACGTGCCATCCTTTCTCCCATCCTACCATAATTGAATTGTGAACTGAAATTGCTGTATTTCTTCTTGTGAAAATGCCTCTTTCAAATTTTTCTCCACCTGGCAAAGTTACTGAACCATCTCTTTTTGGACCAATAGATGTGATGTTAGAGAAAATAGTTTTTGTAACTGGTAATCTATTTAATCCAGTTCCACCTGAGTTATCAGATTCAAAACCATTTGAATCACCTGCAGCATCAGAAATATCTTTATCTCTAACAATTAGTCCAAATTGAACGCGACCTGAATGCCCAAAATCTGTATCAAAATCATCATCTAAACCTCTGAATGAAACTAAGTATTTAGCATCAACTGCTCCACCAAACCATTCAAAAGCATCATCACCACCAAAAGAAACTTGTATATGATCAATTTGTGTTCCAGAACCAACACCACCCATTGTTAAACCATTTAACTCAGAGTTTGGAGTTGTTGATAATGCTACACCCGCAAATTCAATACGGCAGTAAGACATAATACCAGAACTTTCTGTGTTATTGTTGCCACCGTAAGAAATTTCAGGAAATTGAGTAGCAAAACCTTCAACGAAATTAGAATTTGGATTAGTAGGGCAAGTTGAACAAGCTGTATTTACAATACCATTTCCGCAAATTACAACTCCACCCCAATCTGCAGGGTTTCTTGAAGACTCATTAGATGTAAATACAATAGGATTTGTAACAGTACCAACTGCATTAATTTGAGCACCTTTAGTAATAATTAAGCAAGCTTTAGAATTTTTATCACCTCTAATAACAGTTCCTGGTAAAATAGTTAATGTATTTCCTGAAGCAACAGCTACTGTTCCAGATAATAAATAAGTATTACTTGGAGACCAAGTTTGAGATGTAATAGAACCAGAAATCGTTTGAGTTGGAACTGGATAAACAGTGATTTGTGGATCCCAGTTTGTCCAACCTGCTAACCAATTGTTAGATGTTAAGCTTGTAGCTGGATTACCATCTGTAACTGGAAAAGCTCCTTTGTAAGAAGTTGATGTCCAAAATGGAGTTTGTGAAATAGCAGTTACACTTAAAAGTGCTGCTGCCGCTAATGTGTAGATTTTTTTCATGTTGTTTTATTTAATTGTTTTGTAAGTTTTTTATTTTTTACGGTGCAAAGTAAACGATACAACCTTAGCTTTAGATTAACATGAGTTTACCGTATACTTACTTATACTTTAACTGTATGTAAACTAATTCTACATTCACTTAACATAAAATTAATATTAGCGCCGAGTTATTAGAAACAAAAAACGTTCATCGGTATGATGAACGTTTGTTTTATGTTTTTTTGATTTTATCGTATTTTGTAACTTACAGATATACTAATGGTTGGGGCTAGACGAGTATTAAGCATCACGTTATCTGAAGTGGATGCATGTTGAAATTCTTTATTATCTGTTAAAGATTTTTTATCAAATTTTCCATTTTTATTAATGTCTTGATAAAAAATTAAATTTTGAGCTAATGCATCACGCACATTAAGTTTTAATTCTATTTTATCTTTAAAAGTTTTTGATAATTGTAAATCTAATACATGGCGAGGGTTTTCCCAAATATTAGGCTCGTCGTCATTTCCAACAATTATGATTCGTTTACCCACAAAATTGTAAGATAAACTAATACCAAAGTCATATTTGCTATCTAAATATTGAGCTCCAGCGTTAATGATGACTGGACTCTGGCCTTGCAATGGTCTTGCTTCTACATCATTTAATTTAGAAACATCGACATCAGATTTTACATAAGAGAAATTAGTAAATAAAGTAGTCCCATTTAAAAATTTGGAAGAATCGTTTCTGAATATTGTTGCTAATAAAACTCTGTATTCTAACTCTAATCCCATGTTAGTTGCTTTAGCAACATTTGAATAGTTGATCGAGCGAATTTGACCGTTACCTGCAATTTGTTCAATGGCATTGGTTAAATCTTTATAGAAAGCAGATACTGATAAAATTTGTCCTGGTCTTTTTGGATAATATTCAAAACGTAAATCATAGTTGTTAATGGTAGCTCTTTGAAGAGTGTCGTTACCAGAAGTTTGATAATCGGTAACGAAATCATAAAAGTTAAATGGCGCAAGCTCTCTAAACTCAGGACGGTTCACTGTTCTATAATAGGCTGCTCTAATATTTGCTCTTTCCGTTACGGACCAAACCGCATTGATAGATGGTAATAAATCGATAACTGCTGTATCTTTAGTAATCTTATCAAAGCTTGGATTAAAAGTGTTAATAGTTTGCATGTAATATTCTGCACGTAAACCATAAATGAATCGAAATTTTTCAGAAAAACGAGAGTCTAATTGTAAATATCCCGCATTTAAAACCGAAGAAGCTCCATAAGAGTCTATATAAGTTGTTGACTCATTTAGCTTAAAGCCTGCGTTATATTTTGGTGGAGCATTTATAATTCCCATGTTTTCAGTAGCAAAAATTTCCGTTTCTCCCAATGACAATAAATCAGCATTGAATAAAGTATCTTTAGAATTAGTTGGAGATCTTGGTTTATTGTATCTCGTATAACCTAGAAGTCGAGCAGCGAACTCTCTTGTTCTATATTGATTGAAACCTCCTATTTTAACTTCATGTTTTGTGTTTTTTATCTCAATAGTTTTTGATGCGTCATATTTTATACTGTAAATGCGTTCTTTTGTTTTCGCGAAAAACATTGATCCAGCACTTGTTGGTCCAACGGCATCACCTAATACTTGTGCTGCATATTTTACAGAGTCTGATTCCAAAGCACTATTTTTTTGATAAACCATTCTTCTTAAGTTCGGAATATCTCTGCTAATATCACTTAAACCTCCAATCCATTTTAGTTTTATTTTTCCTTTAGGAATAAAATGATCGCCATTTAACTGACCAGAATAGATGTTATTTTGTGTAAAAAATCGCACATTCGATTTTTGCCAACCTGGCGCAGAAACATCACTAGCGTCAAAAATCCCTTTTCTTACAATTACTCTATCATCTGAGTTAATTGAATATAGATTTTTAAATCCTATTTGATTGTTATCGTTTAATTTAAACGATAAATTCCAAAGTAAACTTGTTAATATGTTGTTTGCATAAGTAGTATCACTAAAATCTCTCATTTTTTGAACAGTTTGGCCTTGCTCTTCAAATTCACGTCTATCGGAGATAGTTGTATTATTTGTATTATTATATGTTACTGCAACGATACTACCAAAATCTTTTTTAAATAACTTAAATACATTAGCTTGAGTAAAAAACAAATTTAAATTTGGCAATGCGTTTTTGTTTTGTAAACTCCAATCATAGTTGATTTTTTTTGCTAGTACAGTTTTTTCGTAATCTGAGCTAATTGACGAAAATTCTTTTGTTGTTGGAATTCCTGTAGGTAGCTGTCTAGATCCGTCATCTAAGCCTAACCAATCTGTTTTTCCGCCTTTATAAGTCTTAAAATCTTTAAATGTTGTTAATGAATTATATCCGCCTGAAATGGAAATACTAGTACTGTTTTTTTCAGGAATATTTTTTGTGTTGATTAAGATAATTCCTCCAGCAAAATCTCCAGGCAATTCTGGTGTAGCTGTTTTTAAAATAATTAAATTATCTAAGATACCTGAAGGAAAAATGTCAAAGGCAAAAGCTCGTCTATCACTTTCTGAACTAGGTAATGGCGAACCATTTAGGTATGCAGCATTGTATCGGTCGCTCATACCTCTGATAATGGCAAATTTATTATCTTGTATACTGGCGCCACTTACACGTTTTAATACATCACTAGTACTTCTATCTGGGGTTTTTTTGATACTTTCCGATGAAATACCATCACTTACACTCGCATTATTTTTTTGCATCACAAATAAAGTGTTCGTATTTTCTTTATTCATTTCTGCCTGAACAACAACTTCACCTAATGTTTGTGAGCTTGATTGATCTAGTCCGATATTAAATTCAGTCACATCATTTTCTTTTACAACCACGTCAACAAATTTTTTGTTATCGTAAGTGATATAACTAGCAATTAAATTGTATTTTCCAGGCTGTAGCCCTGCAAGCACGTAGTTTCCATCAAAATCTGCCGATGCTCCTTTTGTGGTTCCTTCAATTAAAATAGTAGCACCAGGTAATGTTTCTCCTGTTTTGGCATCTATTAATTTTCCGATAATTTTCCCTGTTTGTGCATTTAGTCCTAATAAAGTGGATATTAGAAAGGTAGTAGTAAGTGCAATTTTTTTTAACATAATTTGGTGTAATTAACGCGGCAAAAAAACAACAGATACTTGAGTTAAATGTCAACTGTATATTACCATAATATTAAATCATGTTAAGTTTTCTAATGCTAGATTAACAATAATTTAACATTGAAATTAAAATTCGAATGCTATTAATGATATGTCATCGGTTTGTTTTTCATTACCTTTCCATGATTGGATTATAAAATCAAAAAAATCACCTTGATTTTCCATTTTTTCTTTATGGCAATACTCGATTAGTTCTAGCAACTTTTTTCTGCCAAATTTTTTTTGATTTTCTGAATCAAACTGATGTTTAATACCATCCGAAAAAAAGTACAATTTTGCATCTTCTGAAAGAGTTAAGTGGTGGGTATCGAAAATTCTATTTTTTTCAAGTTGCCATCCGCCAATAGGAAATTTATTTCCTTTGTAAATTTCAACTGAATTATTTTGATGAATTGCAAATTCACCACCACCACAGGCATATTGAAATGCTCTCGTTCTTAGGTTGAATGATATAATGGTGATTTCTAACCAATCGTTATTATATTGAGAATCATGTAATTCATTGTTAAATGTTTCGATCCATTTTTTATCTAATTCGGTTAAATAGTCACCTACATGGTCATAATTCTTTTGAATAACATAGTTTAGTAAACTTATTCCTAAAACAGATAGCATTGCTCCAGACACACCATGCCCTGTGCAGTCAGCCAGTGCAAAGTATAAGTTATCCCCTTTTGATGAAATCCAATAAAAATCGCCGCTAATTTTATCTTGCGGAGAGTATAATATAAAATGATCTTTAAAGAATTTATGAAAATGTCGTGTTTTAGGGAGCAAACCATTTTGAATGGTTTGTGCATACACAATATTGTTTTCTTGATCTATCGTTGTTTTTTGAAGCATACAAACTCTTTAAGTTTGTTGCAAAAATACCTATACCAGATTATTTAGATAACAAACTAACATTAGGCAAATATTATTATTGTAAAGTAAGTTCCTTAGAAAATACCTTCTAAATAGTATTTTGTGTGATAGAGTTTAGTATTTAGAATCTAAAAAAATAAATTAGTCGAAAAAATAATTTAGTAACATTAGGCAACCTTATTGTTTTTAATTTTTACTAAACTTGTATTTAAAATTATTATGCAATTGATTCCTAATTGAGAAGTTTCATGAATTTTCTTCTCAGGGTATTGAAATTTTAGTTCCTTGAATATTGATTTATATAGTTCAATAAATAATTCAATATCTTTAATTACTTTTTTAGATAATTTATTTTTAAGAAATGGATTTTGCAGAAATTCTTTTTTGACGTGACTGATTAAATTGGCAGTTTTAATTTTATTTTCAATTATATCTTGTTTTAGTTCCTCTTTTACAATTTGTTTTAAAGCCTTGTTAATTAGAATATAAGAGAGATTTATAGATTCAATGAAGTAAGAATCGTCAAAAGCTTTTTTGTTTTTATCAATTAATTGTTTAATCGTAGTAGCCATAGCAAAAATTTTGTACTAAACTAGTAAAGTAATTGTAAATTTATTGTTAATTATACCTCCGTGATTTCTGCTTTTGCTGGTTATTGCTGCCTCATATTTCAAAAAAATGAAAATCATTTTTTCATACTTAACTAAAAACAACTCGATTTCTTAATATTTATTTAACTTTGACCTCGATGATTAAGATTAACTTTGTGGTAACAGAACGATATGAGTACAGAAAATAGTTTATACAAGATTTTGCTGGTTGACGATGAACAAGATATTCTTGATTTTTTAAGTTATAATTTAAAGAAAGAAGGGTTTCAGGTTTATGCGGCGCTTAATGGAAGAGACGCCATTAATATTGCAAAGAAAGAAATACCGCATTTGATTGTTTTAGATGTGATGATGCCAGAAATGGATGGGATTGACACCTGTAGAGAAATAAGAGACATTGCTAGTTTAAAAGATGTAATGATTGCTTTTTTGAGTGCGCGTAATGAAGATTATTCTCAAATAGCTGGTTTTGAAGTTGGAGCAGATGATTATATCACTAAGCCAATTAAACCTAGAGTTTTTATTAGTAGGATTAAAGCTTTATTAAGAAGATATGCGCCAGAGCAGCAAAAATCTTCGCAAGTTGACTTAGGTGGAATTAAAATTGATAAGGAAAAATATTGTGTTCATAAAGACGGACAAGAAATTTCATTTCCTAAAAAGGAATTTAAATTATTGTCGTTACTAGCTAGTAAACCTGGGAAAGTATTTACACGAGAATATATTTTAGAACAAGTTTGGGGAGATGAAGTAGTGGTTGGAGATAGAACAATTGACGTTCATATTAGAAAACTTCGAGAAAAATTAGGAGATGAATATATTAAAACAATTAAAGGGATAGGTTATAAATTTGAATTCTAAAAAATAGCGATAAGAAATTATCGCTATTTTTTTTGTTCATTGTAAGCTTTTATATAATCCGTCCAACTAATTGTTTTGTATTTGTCTTCAGCGTAATATTTTAAAATTGGAAGCAGTGCTTTTGGGGTTAAAAAAGCATTTAAGGCATCTAATGTATTTTGCTGCGTATCTAAAACAGCTATTGAGGGGAATTGCAAACGATTATTAGTTGCCTTTAGTGCAAACGTATGAAGTGGGTATCCATTCATAACAGTTTTAAAGCATTTTTCGCCTTTAAACATAATGGTATCATTACTTTCGGCATCAAAATTTATTAAATAAAAATGTTTGTTGATGTAGTTTGCAATGATTGTATCTTTTAACGTCGTAGCATTTTGAACTTTACAAGAATTACAAAAGCCTGCAGAAATATTTACTAATATTTTTTTTGTCACGCCAGGGCGTGATTTTTGTAATTTTTCAATTTCTTTTATAGTATAGGTTTTAATGTGCTTTTTAGTAAACGTTGTGTCATAAAATGTATGATTAAATTGTTCTGAGAAATCTTCATAGGCAGCACTTTTAAATACATTTTCAACAGTATAAATTAAAAGTGGTTCCAATTTCTTTTCCTCTAAAAAACCTTGAGATAATAAATTATACTCAAAGTTATTAGAAACAAAGATGGTAGAGGGATAGCTTAAGCTATTTCCTAAAAATTTAATCGCTAATTCGTGCGGAGTTTTTGGATTTGGAGAAGTTGGTTTGTAAATTTTACCATTATATTCAATGGTGTCTTTTGTTTCAGCATTAAATTTAATTGGATAAAAGAACTGATTAATGTACCCTGCGATGTTTGGATTGGAGTATGTTGTTTTCATCATGTGTTTACACCATCCACACCAATCTGTATATACATCTATTAAAAATGGTTTAGGTTGAGTTTTGTTAAGTTTTTGAGCTTCCTCAATGGTGAGCCATTTCACTAATCCGTCTTCTGTTTGAGAAAATTGTTTTAATGAAATAATAAAAAATACAAGCGTCAGTTTTAACGTTTTCATAATACAAAAATGGATTTTTTTTTCGTAGTTTTGAATATAATTTTAAAAAATTAACATGATAAAACATTTACTCTCTTCTATTTTAATAGCATCTTCTGTTTTGGTTGCGAATGCTCAATCTTTTTCAGCAACTTATAGTTTTGCTGCTACAACAACTGTTTCTGGTACAACCGATCCCTCTGCGCTTCCTACAGCTACAGGCCTTACTTTTGGAGCTTTTTCTGCAGTGGGCACTGGTTCTAATTCTTCAGGTGCTGGCCGTTTTTCGTTTAACAGCTGGGGAACTGGCGCTACAACTGCTGTAGATACTTATTCTACTATGACTGGAAGTATAGACGCTGGTAAGTATTATGAGGTAACTTTAACTCCAACATTAGGAAATGATTTAACTTTAACTAATATTACTTTTGGAGTAAGAAGATCAGGAACTGGTATAAGAAGTTATGCCTTAAGATCAAGTGCCGATAGTTATTCTAATAATTTAGGTGCATCGGTTCTAACAAATACTAATATTTCGGTAGTTGGGTCAAACGAGTTTTTTTGGAATTTTGATGCAACGTCAACTTCTTCAGATCAATTAGGAAGTGTTGTCTCTTTAAGCGGCCCTGAATTTTCCGGTGTAATTACTCCTATTTCTTTTAGATTTTATGCTTGGAATGCAGAAGCTACAACTGGTACATTCAGTATAGATAATGTTACTTTTGTTGGTTCTACATCTGCTGTAACAAACATAGGTAAAGTAAGTTTTGATTTAAATTCAAATTTTAATATTTACCCAATTCCTAGTCAGGATGGAATTTTAATTATAGAAAATAAGAATTTACTAGATTTAAATAAAATTGAAGTACTAGATGTGCTAGGAAATATTGTTTATACTTCTGCATCTAAATCTGATTCAAAAGTTAAATTAAATTTATCTGAAATGCAAAATGGCAATTATTTTGTAAGAATGTATTCAGGTAATTCTGTTTCAACAAAAAAAATTACAGTTATAAAATAACCAATAATTTCGTTTCATTAAAAAAGCCCTCAGATGTAGAGGGCTTTTTTATTTATTTAACTAGTTGTTTTTTGAAAGTACTTCCCAAGTATGGTCTCCTAACATTTTCACCGTTCCAACGTATTCCAAGGTTTTAGGAAGCTTCCCCCAGTCATCTGGACCTATTAATAAAAGCTTATAATTACCTTCTTTAATATAAAGGTGATATGTATGTCCTATTAGTGGTTCAAAAGATAAATCTGCCAGGTATATTTTCTCCGACATCTCAATTCGCTCCTTTAATTCATTAGCTTGTTGAGCTAATAGCTCAACTTGCTTCTGAATTTGGTTCATTTGAATATTGGTTTGTTCTCTCATAGCCGTTAAAGCACGAGACTTTATTTTACCATTATCCTCAGGTTTTATAACAATTCCTCCAACATGATGAGGGTATGGAAGGAGCCCTGGGTTTTCGGCAACTTTATCTTTATCAATCGGATTTACAAATTCTGTCATTTTCTGTATCATTAAACTACACTAATATAATAGCTATAACACTAAATCTCAAGGCTTGTTTAGTTTTTTGAATAAGAATGTAATAAATTAGCATGTTAGAAAGCTAGTTGTAAAATTTGAGCCAAAAAGAAGATATTTATTTGTATTTAAAAAAACATTGGGGTTACGATTCATTTCGCCCATTGCAGGAAGATATTATCCAATCTATACTTTCCAAAAAAGACACTTTAGCATTATTACCTACGGGTGGGGGGAAATCAATTTGTTTTCAAATCCCGGGATTAGTAATTGGTGGAACTTGCTTAGTGGTTTCTCCGCTCATAGCTTTAATGAATGATCAAGTTCAAAATTTAAAAAACAAAGGCATCAGTGCGGTGGCAATTACCTCTTCTATGAATGCCAAGGAAATTGATATTGCATTGAATAACGCCGCTTATGGACATGTTCAGTTTTTATATGTTTCGCCAGAAAGAATTGAAAATGAAACTTTTCGTCAAAGATTATCATATTTACCAATTGGTTTAATTGCTATTGACGAAGCCCACTGTATTTCGCAATGGGGTTATGATTTTAGACCAAGCTACTTAAAAATTGCTGAGTTAAGGGAGTATTTCCCTTCTGTTAATATTATCGCCGTTACCGCAAGTGCTACCAAAGAGGTTGTGGAGGACATTCAATTAAAATTAGAATTTAAAAATCCCAATGTATTTCGTCAATCATTTGAGAGAAGGAATATTAGATATGTTGTTCAGTTAGAAGAAAATAAATATGAACGCTTACTAAAAGTGATTCATAATATTGGTGGTTCAGGAATTGTTTACGTAAGAAATAGAAAAAAAACCGAAGAGATTGCTAAATGGCTTTTTCAAAATAAAATTTCGTCTTCTTTTTATCATGCAGGTATTAATTCAAATGACAGAGCTACTATTCAACAAAATTGGATAGAAAATAAATCTCAAGTGATTGTGGCAACAAATGCTTTTGGAATGGGAATCGATAAACCAGATGTTCGATTTGTGGTGCATTTAGATTTGCCAGAAAGTTTGGAAGCTTATTTTCAAGAAGCAGGGAGAGCAGGGAGAGATGAGAAATCAGCGTACGCTATTTTATTATGTAATAATTATGATGTAGCATCATTAAAAGAACAGTATGAGCAAAAAACTCCTAGTATCGAAGAAATTAAACAATCCTATCAAGCCATCTATAACTTTTATCAAATCCCTGTAGAAAGCGGTGAAGGATTATCAGTTAGTTTTGATATTAATGAAGTGACACGAAATTATAATCTAAAACCTGTTACTTTATATAATTCAATTAAATGTTTAGAGAAAGAAGGCTATTTTTCGTTTTTAGACAGTGGATATGAGCCATCCAAAGTAATGATGAAAATGAATAAAGATGATTTGTATAATTATCAAATAAAATTTCCAAAATACGAACCTGTTATTAAAGTATTACTAAGAAGTTATGGCGGGTTGTATGAACAGTACGTTCATATTAAAGAAAAAGATGTAGCTTATAGGGCGAAGATTTCGGAACATGAATTGTCAATACAACTAGAAAACTTAAATACACAAGGGGTTATTTCATTTATCCCTCAAACAACTTTGCCTAAATTAATTTTCTTACAAAATAGAATTAATTTAAAATTTGAAAGTATTCAATTGCTTAATTATCCTATTCTCAAAGAAAAAGCATTAACGCGAATCAATAGTGTGGTTAATTACGCTATAGAAAAAAATATCTGTAGAAGTAGATTATTGCTATCTTATTTTAATGAAACAGACTTTAAAGATTGTCAATATTGCGATGTTTGCATAGAAAAATATAAGCGAAATTTAGAAACGGAAGAAGGGTTGATTGAAAACATTAAAATTGAATTAATGCATCAATCATTCAGTTTAACTGAACTAATGCGTAAATTTCAATCTGTTAATAGTAAACGATTCAATGATTTGATTAATAAACTCATAGATGATGATGTTTTGAAAATTGATTCAGAAAAAAATATTCATTTAAAATAAATTATGTCAGCATACGGAACTTTATATTTATTACCAGTTGGATTAGGAGAATGCAATCTGCAGGACGTTTTACCAAAAAAAAATTTAGATTTAATAAAAACATTGACTTATTTTATTGCTGAAAATGCGAAGGAAGCCAGAGCATTTTTAAAACAGTGCATTTATCCTGAAATAAGTAAAGCCCAATTATCCTTAATTAATCAACATGTCAAAATAGATGAATTAACGTCTTTTTTAGAGCCATTATTACAAGGAAATAATATGGGATTAATGAGCGATGCTGGTTGTCCGGGTATTGCAGATCCTGGTGCCGAGATTATTAAGCTAGCCCATAAAAAAGGAATTAAAGTGGTGCCATTAGTTGGTCCAAGTTCTATTGTGTTATCTATAATGGCTAGTGGATTTAATGGACAAAATTTTGCATTTAATGGATATTTACCCATAGATAAAGGGGAAAGAAGTAAGCGTATTAAAGAATTAGAGAATATTTGTATAAAATTTAAGCAAGCTCAGTTTTTTATTGAAACACCATACCGCAATGGAAATGTGTTTGAAGATTTATTAAAAACACTACAGCCTACTTCTTTATTACTTGTAGCAACTAACATTACTTTAACTGATGAGTGCATTCAAGTGAAACCGATTTCTGTTTGGAAAAAAAGTATAACTCCAGATTTTTTAAAGAAACCTACCGTATTTGGAATATATTCCTCATAATATATTAAATAGATTATAAACTATTTAATAGATTTATATGTTTAGCATCTACTAATTTGTTAAAACTTAGGTAGAAAATCTGATATTAATATATTTTAAAAAAAAATAGATATATTGGTGCTAATTAAAACACAAACACACACAGATATGAATTTAAAGTTTACTAAATCATTAGCTATTTTAGTGTTAGGCTATGCTTCACTAACAGCTCAAACAGGAAGAAAAGTTGTGCCTGTTCAGAAAAACTTGGCAGAAGACGCGAAGCCTGAAACTCAATTAAATCAGAGAGGTTGCGCAACTGCAGTTCCTGATGCTCAATGGGAAGCACAATTTCAACAATTGATAAATCAATTTAAGATTGATCAGTCAAAAGGAAATAATGTGCAAGCGAATTACACAATTCCTGTTGTTATTCATATTGTACATGGAGGTCAGGCAACTGGAACATTTCCAAATATTTCTAATGCACAAGCAAATTCTCAAATTTCTATTTTAAATAATGATTTTGCTGGAACAGGCCAAGGTGCTACTGGCTATCCTGCAACTGCATTTACGGCTTACGCAACTGCTGCTGGTTTACCAGCTGCTAATAAGGATGGTAGTGGACGAGTGAAAATCTCTAATTTTAACATCAATTTTTGTTTAGCAACAATTGATAAAAATGGAAACACTATGGCTACGCCAGGTATTGATCGTGTGGATTATAATTCTATTACAACTCCAACAACATCTACGTATCCTTCAAAAAACCCTGCTAATTCTGCTTATAATTCAATCACAACTTTTCCAACGTTTTTGGATTTTATGAATAATTATATTAAACCTGCTACAATTTGGGATCCTACCAAATATTTAAATATTTGGGTTTCTGATTGTGCTGTTTCAGGATTATTAGGCTTTGCCACATTTCCAGCAGCATCAGGATTAACTGGTTTACCTGGAGGAACTGGGACTGCAACAACCGATGGTTTATGGTGTTGGGGCAGAGCATTTGGAAACACTGGTTCGGTTGTTTCTTATGCTAATAAAGGAAGAACTGCTACTCATGAATTAGGCCACTGGTTAGGTTTACGTCATATTTGGGGAGATGGGACTTGTGCTACAGATTTTTGTTTAGATACACCTCCAGCGCAAGACGCTAATCCAGGTGGAGTATCTACATATCCATATGCAGCTAATTCTTGTACTTCACCATCTGGATCTAATAACACCATTCCAAATGGAGCAAATGGGGAAATGTTCATGAATTTTATGGATTACTCATCAGATACCTATATGTATATGTTTACTGAAGATCAGCGTACCCGTGCACAAACAGCTATGGCAAATGGCACACATCGTAAATTTTTAGGTACACACGGTTTATGTTCTGTTGGCGCAGCTACTCCTGCTGTTGCTGCTTTTACAATGACAAATACAGCTTGTAATGGAGCACCTGTTTCTGTTACAAATAACTCTACAGGAAATCCAACACCAACTTATACGTGGGTAGCAACGCCTCCAACAGGAGTTACGTTTAGTCCTAATGCAAATTCAACAAGCCCATCTATTACATTTGGTACTAATGGTTCTTATGTTATTACATTATCTGCTCAAAGTGGTACAACAGCTGTTAGTACTAGAACAAATGCTATTACAATTTCTACATGCACTGCTCCTGCTGTTTGTAATTTAACAGTAACAAACGTAGCAGCTAATGATACTCTTTTCTTTGGAGCAGCAGGAACTGATACAGCCACTCCAGGATGTAGTCCAAGAGCTGGTTATGTATTTGGATCTAATTGTTATGATGATAAAGAAAAAGCATCATTTTTTGCTGCATCAAAATATAGTGCGGTTACTGGTCCATTTATAACTGGTGCTGTTGTGGTTTTTTATAAAAACGGAACTGCAGGAACAACAGGTACTGCAGCACGTGCGGTAAATTTAAAAATGTATAATGGTACATTAGCTGGCGGGCCAACTGGCACTGCTGGTATTGCAACAGCAACAGCTAATATTGGATTAATAAGTGCAGCAACAGCCACTAATAATGTGGGTTATTTAGCTGGAGATCCTAATGTTACATATGCTGCTAATATTGCTAGACCTTATAAATATACTTTCCCTACACCAATTTCGGCTCCTGCAGGAGGTTTTTATTTAGCAGTAACAACACCTACAACAGCAGGTGATACAGCTGTTATTTTAAATGACTTCAATGCTACAACCAATACATCTTGGGAAATGTGGAGCGATAATTCTTGGCATGATATGAATGTTGCTTGGGGCGGATTAGTGAATAATATGGCAATTTTCCCAATTATCACATGCTCTACAAAATTAGATGAAATTAATACATTAAGCAATAATGTTAATATTATGCCTAATCCATCAAATGGCTTATTTAATTTAGTTGTAACATTGCCAACTGTTCAAAACTTAACTATTGAGGTAACAAACACACTTGGACAAATTGTTTACTTTTCTAATCAAAAGGATTTCACATCTGGAGTGCTTCCTATTGATTTAAGCGACAAAAACCAAGGAATTTATTTTGTTACTGTTAGTAATGGTATTGACAGAAATGTACAACGTGTTGTATTAACAAAATAGGATAAATATTTTTAAAACTAAAGCCTTAGCATTTTTTTGCTAAGGCTTTTTTATTTCACAATAATTTACAGTAAATTGGTTATGTACTTATAGAAATGAATAATTGATGATTTTTTTTTGACGCTTGATTTTTTCCAAAAAACCTACAATTTTGGGCTTTTTACATTAAGATTTCAACATTCTTTTTAGTAGATGAAAGTCTATTTTATATCTATAAAATGCTATTTAGTGTCTATAAATACATTCTAAAATCAATTTAGGTCTTTTTTATTAAAAATTACTGTAAAATTTTGATTTATCAGATTGCTTCCATTACTTCATATTAACTGAACATTGGATTGAATATGAAAAAAACATTACTAAAAGTAGCTGCATTGATATTTTCGTCTTTGGCTACATTTGCTCAAGTGCCATCACAAAGAAGCTGTGGAACTCTTGATCACCATGAATATCTTAAGCAAACGCGTCCAAATTACGTGAATGATTTGAATCAATATAATCAAATGATTGATCAATATTTATTAAACCAAGCTAATAATGCTGCGGTTAGTAAAGGCAGTGCAATGCCAATAGTAACAATACCAGTTGTAGTACATGTTGTATATAGAACTGCAGCAGAAAATATCAGTAATGCTCAAGCAATTTCTCAAGTGCAGGTTTTAAATGATGATTTTGCTAGATTAAATATTGACGCTAATAAAGTTACTCAGCCTACTTTTTCAACAGTTGCTGCTGGTGCGAATATTCGTTTTTGTTTAGCGCAAAGAGATCCTAACGGAAACCCTACAACAGGTGTTGTTCGATACACAACTACTGTTACTGCATTTAATACCAATGATAATGTTAAGAATAGTGCTACAGGTGGAGCTACTGCTTGGGATGTTACTAAATATGTCAATATCTGGGTTTGTAATTTAGGAACTTCATTATTAGGCTATGGTGAGTTTCCAACAACAAGTTTAAGTAATACTTGGGGATTAGTTTTAAATTATAGATACACTGGTAGTGGTGGTACTGCCCAAGCACCTTTTAATTTAGGAAGAACAGGAACACATGAGTTTGGGCACTGCTTTAACTTATTTCATATTTGGGGAGATGACGGAGGGGCTTGTTCGGGGTCTGACCAATGTGCAGATACCCCAAATCAAGCAAATTCAAGTGGCGGTGCATTTCCTCAAGGATCTATACAAACAGACGCTTGTTCACCAAATAGCCCAGGTTACATGTGGATGAATTATATGGATTACACGGATGATGGTAGTATGTATATGTTTACTGCCGGTCAAGTTGCACGTATGGAGGCAGTAGTTAATACCTCTCCTTGGAATATTTTACAAAGCTCTAATGCGTGCTCGCCTCCAACCGCTTTAGATGCTAGCATCTCAACTATTTTAGCTCCTGTAAATGGTTTATCAACCTGTAATAATAGTGTTGTTCCAAGAGTAACTGTTGCCAATACAGGCTCAGTAACTTTAACTTCTGTGAGAGTTCAATACCGTATGGATGCAACAGCTACACAAACTTTAAATTGGACAGGAACTCTTGCAACTGGAGCATCTACCGTATTAACTTTAAATACTTATAGTGGCTTAACTACCGCGCCTCATACATTTTCTGTTTGGACGTCAATTCCTAATGGAAGTGCTGATCAAAATACATCAAATGATAGTAAATCTTCTACTTTTACGGTTGTAACTGCGCCTGTCGGACAAGCTTTACCATTTACTGAAAGATTTGATGGAGTTACCTTTCCGCCAACTGGTTGGATAGAAACTAATACAAATGTTTTAGACCCTACATTTAGTTGGACAAGGTTAGCAAACACGACTGGTATTCCAGTTGTACCAACAACTACTGCTTGTGCTAAAATGGATAATTTTGCAGGAGCAATTGATATCACGGGACAGTTAGACGCATTAAGAACCCCAGCATTAAACTTAACAGGTGCTAACAGTTCATTGCGATTAGTGTTCGACAGATCTCATAGAAGATATAGCACTGTGGATATTGATTCGCTAAATATTTATATTTCTACAGATTGTGGTGGATCATGGACTAAATTATATACAAGAGGTGGATCCCAGTTAGCTACAGTAGCTGCTACTTTAGCTACAGCTTTTACTCCAACATCAAATGCTCAGTGGGCGAGAGATAGTGTAAGCTTAGCTGCTTACGTTGGTCAACCAAGTGTTTATTTGAAGTTCGAATCACGCAGTGGATGGGGTAATAATTTATATTTAGATAATATTAATGTTAAGTTTACTCCAGCGGCTGCACCTCCAGTTGCTAACTTTACAACTGCTGCAACAAGATGTGTTGGTTCGCCAATTTCATTTACTGATGCTTCAACAAATTCACCAACAAGTTGGACATGGACTTTCCCTGGTTCAGCAACCTCTACGTCAACTTTGCAAAATCCTTCAGTAACTTACACAGCAGCCGGCACCTATACTATTACTCATACTGCGGCGAATGCGTCAGGAACTAGTACACCAGTTTCTTCAACCATTACTGTAAGTGCTAACCCAACTGTAGCTGTAAGTTCTATAAGTGTTTGCCCTGGAAATTCTGGAACTTTATCTGCTACAGGAGCAACAACTTATAGTTGGAATACGGGAGCAACAACTGCCTCGATTTCAGTTACACCTTCTGTCTCTACAAATTATACCGTTGTAGGAACAAATGCTGCTGGATGTGCAAATACAAGAACCACAACAGTTACAGTTAATCCTACTCCAACAGTAGCTGTAAGTAATGCAACGGTTTGTATTGGCAGTGCAACTAACTTAACAGCAAGTGGAGCAAGCTCCTATACTTGGAATACAGGAGCAACAACTTCAACTATAGCTGTTACCCCATCAATAACAACTAATTACACGGTTATTGGAACTAATGCACTAGGTTGTACCAATACTCGAACTGTTAGTGTTACAGTTAATGCACTTCCAAATACGGCAGTTAGTAGTTCAACAATTTGCGCTGGTTCAACTGGTACATTAGTTGCATCTGGAGCATCAACTTATACTTGGAATACTGGAGCAACAGCAGCTAATATAGCAGTTTCTCCAACAGTTAATACAATATATACAGTTACTGGAACTTCCGCAACGGGTTGTATAAGAACTGCTACAGCCTCTGTTACAGTTGGAAGCGCGCCATCAATTGCCGCAAATTCAACTTCAGTTTGCGCAGGATCTTCAACTACATTAACAGCAACCGGTGTTACAACCTATACATGGAATACTGGAGCAACTACTTCTTCTATTTCAGTTTCTCCAGTTTCCACAACTGTCTATACTGTTACTGGTAATTTAACAGGATGTGCATCGGTAGCTACAAAAACAGTTTCTGTAAATGTTGTGGCTAGTCCTACGGTAGCTGTAAGTAATGCAACAATTTGTATCGGTTCCGCGGCAAATCTTGCAGCTTCTGGTGCGGTGAGTTATGCCTGGAATACTGGCGCAACAACATCTTCGATATCAGTTACTCCAACTACAACAACTAACTATACAGTAACTGGATTAAATGCAAGTGGCTGTTCTAATGCCAAAGTTGTGAATGTTGTAGTAAATACTTTGCCAAATGTTGCGGTTAGTAATGCTACTATTTGCTCTGGTTCATCTGCTAATTTGACAGCTTCTGGTGCATCAACTTACACTTGGAATACTGGTGCTACTGGCGCTAATCTTAATGTTTCTCCAATATCAAATACAACTTATACAGTTGTTGGAACATCGGCAGCAGGTTGTGTAAAAACAACTACAGTTGCGGTTAGTGTTACATCTGCTCCTTCTATTTCTGTGAATTCGACTACAATTTGCTCTGGTTCAACAGCTACATTATCTGCAAGTGGTGTTACAACTTATACATGGAGTACATCATCTAATGCTGCAAGCGTTAATGTTAGTCCAATATCTACTACAATTTATACTGTATCTGGTAACTTAACAGGATGTTCTACAATTGCTACTCAAACAGCTATCGTAAATGTAAATGCATTGCCAAACGTAACGCTTGGATCTATCACTGGCCCACTATGCGTAAATAATGCAGCTGTAAGTTTATCTGGAACTCCTTCTGGCGGAATTTATTCTGGAACTGGTGTTATTGGGTCTAGTTTCGATCCATCAGTTTCAGGTGCGGGTTCATTTACTGTTTCTTATTATTATACTGATATTAATAGCTGTTCATCAGTAGCAACTCAAACTGTTGATGTAAGTTTATGTACAGGAATAAATGAAATAAATGACGCATCTGTATCAGTATATCCTAATCCTACAAAAGAACTAATTCATGTAAAATTAGATGCTTCTCTTGTAGAAAAAGCGACAATCGAGTTATATGACGCTATAGGTAAGTTAGTAATTGCAGAAAGAATAACTAATACGACTACAACATTAAACTTAGCGAATTATGCTAAAGGAATGTACACTATTAGAGTAGTGGCAGATGATAAACAAAGTATTATCAAAGTGATTAAAGAATAACCTATTGATATAATAGTAACAATAAAGGCTCGCAAATGCGAGCCTTTATTGTTGTAAGTGATATTATTAATGAACAGGATTATTTAGGCAAACTCTTCTTTTGTCTCAAATATAAAACATCCCCCACCTTTAATTTAGAATCAGTTTTGAGTCTATTTTTTTTGCATAAAGAACTTAACCTTATTCCGTGTAATTGAGCAATAGATTTTAGTGTTTCGTTTTTTTGCACAACATGAATTGGCTCTAGGGCTCGGCGACGTTTCTTTTGTATGTATATTTTTTGACCATAACTAAGTTTATCGGATTTTGATAGATCGTTGTATTCTAAAATTTCATCCAATTCTAAATTGAAATCATGGGCTATTTTATAGAACGAATCATTTTCTTTAGCAACGACAAAACGAATATGATTAAATCTATAAACCTCTCTAATGGATAGATCTGATTTTAAATTATCTTCTTTTGGAAGATTTTGTAAAGGTGTATTTTCAACAATATTTAATTTCTGAAGATTATACTTTTCTATTAATTCAATAAGTCTTTGTGGATATTTTGGATCTGTTGCATAGCCTGCGGCCTTTAGACCATAGCACCAACCTTTATAATCATTAATAGGCAATTGAAATAAAGCAGCATATCTGGATCGAGAAAATAAAAACATGCTATGGTCACTATAAGAATCTAATACATCATTATATTTTCTAAAACATTCGTTGGCTGAGTCATCATCCATTATATAGGTTTCTCCTCCCCATTCTTTATGACACTTAATGCCGAAATGATTATTAGCATTCCTAGCGAGAGCACTATTGCCATTTCCACTCTCAAGCATTCCTTGAGCAAGAGTTATACATGCAGGGACTTTATGCAAGTACATTTCTTTTATTGCATCCTCTTTATAAGCATCAATGTATTCTTCGGGGCTCATTTTTTTTTGAGCTACTATATGTTGAATAAGTATTAAAAGAATATAGATATATCTGTATTTCACTTTATTTTGCGCTTTAGTTTTAATAGTTGTTTCTGTTTTTCTGACATTTTTTCTAAACAAGTTGTAAACGCTGCAGGACTTATGCTTTTATTATGTTCTTCAATAAACGTATATGTTTGCTTTGGATATACATTATAACTTTCTCTTAAAGTCCAGCCAACAGCTTTTTGAACAAAATATTCTTTATCATTTAGCAAAGGAACAACAAGTTCTTGTGTTAATTCAAATTCAATATGTTGTTTTTTGGTACGAGAGTAATAGTACAATGCTATTAATGATTGTCTTCGCTCCCATAAATTCTTTGAAGTATTCCATTTTTTAATCATTGACAGCATTTTGGTTTTTGTGGTGTCATTTTCTACTAATCTAGTTAAGTATTTGGATAAGCTATCCGAATGCGCCCAATTATCGACATGTTTAACCCAAGTTGGTAGAATTTTTAATTGTGTTTTTAAAGGAATTTGTTTGTGGTATTTATCTAAAAATAAAAAAGCTTGATTTTTTGCTTCAAAAATTCTGCTTTCTTTATAGATATTATTAAAAATAAGAAATGTTTTTTCTATGTCTTCAGTATAAAAAGAATAACCTTTTTTATAAGTGTCAATTTGAGTTTTTGTAACAAGACCTAGCACATTTAAACTTGTACCAATATATTTTTTTAATTTGTCGGCTTTTGTTTTATCGTTTTTTAATGACAAACGGTTTAGTGTATCTTCTACTTCTTTGGTATATTTGCTTATATCCGATTTCATTTCATATCAAAAGTAAATACTATGTCATTACCAAAAGTCATCAACATAAGTCTTCTATTCACAAGTTTATGTTTAAATACATTCAGTCAAATGATTTATCCAGAGACCAAAGCACTAAAACAAGTTGATGATTATCATGGTATTAAAGTAGACGACCCATACAGATGGTTAGAAGATGACAATTCTAAAGAAACAAAAACATGGGTAGAGAGTCAAAATAAAGTTACCAATCAGTTTATGGCACAAATTTCCTATAAGGATAAGGTTAAAGAAAGATTAACTGCTTTATGGAATTTTGATAAAATGAGTACTCCTTTTAAAAAAGGAAAATTATTTTTTTCCTTTCGAAATAATGGCTTGCAAAATCAATCTGTTTTTTATTCTCAAACGTCTTTACTCGATAATCCAGTTGTTGTTTTAGATCCTAATACCCTGTCAAATGATGGAACGACCTCTTTAAGCGGAATGGATATTAGTAAAGATGGAAATTATTTAGCTTACGGAATTTCGAAAGCAGGAAGTGATTGGGTAGAAATTCATGTAAAAGATATTGTTACAAAAAAAGACCTAACTGATGTGATAAAGTGGGTTAAGTTTTCGGGTATTGCATGGAAAGGAAATGGTTTTTATTATAGTAGATATGATGAGCCTTCTAACGACAAAGCTTTTACTCAAAAAAATGAATTTCATAAAGTATATTATCATACTCTTGGAAAACCGCAAGCCGAAGATGAATTGATTTATGAAGATAAAGCTCATCCAGATAGAAACTTTTCTGCACAAATAACTCACGACGAAAATTATTTAATTATTTATGGTAGTGAAACAACTAGTGGACAAAGCTTGATGATCAAAGATTTATCTCAATCGCAAAATAAATTTATTCCAATTGTTTCTAATTTTGATAATGAATATGGGGTGATGGAAAATATAGGTAATCAATTTTATGTTTACACAAATTATAAGGCACCACGTTATAGGTTAGTTAAAATAAGTTTAAATAATCCTTCTCAAGATAATTGGGAAGACGTATTAGCTCAAAAAGATGACTTATTGGAAGGTGTTTCCTTTTGTGGAAACAAACTAATATCTAATTATTTAGTAAACGTTTCTTCAAAATTGTATTTGCATAATATGAGCGGAAAGGTGGAGAAAGAAATTTCGTTACCTGGAATTTGTAAGGTTAATGGAGTTAACTCATCAAGGGAAGAAAATTTTGCTTTATACTCTGTTGTTTCTTTCACTAGTCCTGAAGAGATTTATTTTTATGATGCAAGAGCAGGTGTAAGTCGTCGTATTTTTAAGCCAAATAGTACGTTTCAATCTAATCAATACGAAACTAAACAAGTGTTTTATAAAAGTAAAGATGGCACAAATGTGTCTATGTTTATTACACATAAAAAAGGAATTGAATTAAATGGTAATAATCCATGTTTTGTTTTTGGCTATGGAGGATTTAATATTTCGTACACACCTGAATTTAGAATTGATAGAGCTGTTTTTTTAGAGGCAGGAGGTATTTATTGTGTCCCTAATTTACGTGGTGGCGGTGAGTATGGCGAAGATTGGCATATGAACGGAACTAAGTGCAAAAAACAGAATGTGTTTGATGATTTTATGGCAGCTTGTGATTATTTAGTGCAAAACAAATATACATCTCACGAAAAATTAGCCATACACGGCAGAAGTAATGGAGGTTTATTAATTGGTGCGGTGATGACTCAACGACCTGATATTGCTAAAGTATCTATACCTACAGTTGGTGTTTTAGATATGTTGAGGTTTCATTTATTTACTATTGGAAGAGCTTGGACTGTAGACTACGGTTGCAGTGAAAACAAGGAAGAGTTTGAGTGCTTATATAAATATTCGCCTTTACATAACGTTAAAAAAGCGAACTATCCTGCAACCCTAATTTTAACAGGTGATCATGATGATAGAGTTGTTCCCGCTCATTCATTTAAGTTTGCAGCAACCTTGCAAAAAAATAATATTGGTAGTAACCCTATGCTTATCAGAGTGGATGTTAATGCTGGGCATGGAGCAGGGAAACCAACAGATAAGCAAATTGCAGAGTTTGCTGATATGTGGAGTTTTGTGTTTTTTAATTTAGGAATGAGTTATTAAATCAATATAACAAAGATAAAAAGGATTGAACGGATTTTTCTGAAACTGACATGAGTCATTAGTTTCATAACTATGAGCGTTTTCGGAATTCAATTTTCTAAAACCCATATCCCTTAAAATTTCTTTGAAATTCACTATTTGGAATAGCTTTATTAACTTCTAAATTATAAAAGTCGTAGCTTTCAAATAAACCTATTTCATCATAAATAGCCACACTGATTGGCAGCATTGTTTTTTCGTCCACATAAAATACAGCTTTTTTGCAATAAAATGTTGGAACTTTTATCACAGAGCCTTCTTTTAAATAACCGTAATTGTCGTATAATTTATTTTTACAACGCAACATATAATCGTTTACTGTAAATTTTCCGGCGATGCTACTAACTGTTTCTTTATGTCCAACAGTATAATCATAGTATGAAAACTCAGTATTTTCGTATACTAGAAGGTGGCACATCATTTTATTTTTTTCAACTTTTCCAACATGGGTCAAATGTTTGGAGATTTGATCTTTCTCTTTACTTAAAGCTATGGCAATAGTTTTTGCCATAAAATCAAAACCAATATCTAAAATTGTAAAGTGCTGATTTTTTCTCATGAGATTTCCTCTTGGGTCTAGGTTCATCGTAAAATATGGAAAGACATGAGGTTTTACTAATGCTTTTTTGCCGAGTTCACTTTCGTGATAAAGTACTTCCAGCTTGTTGTCAGTGTTTACTAAGTATGATTTTCGAGGATGAGTTTGAAGTTTAACTTTCGTAGTTGCTGTTACATACCCAGTTTCAATACGCTCAACAGATTTCATACCATAACGTATGTAAGACACTTTTTTTGCTGAATCCAGCATATCTGTGATTAATTTAAAATCTTTAAAATGTTCGTGAGAAACTTCTTTTGGACTTTCAATTAAATGATTTTTAGCATTTTTCATGGAACGTTGCGAAAAAATATTCGTTGAAATTATTGCTAGTATGATAAAAAGGCATTTATACATGGTCTACGAAGATAAGCTTAGCTAGAGATATTACAAACAAGTATTTATAGTTTTTCGTAATTTAGAGGAAATTTTAGATAAATTATGAACCCTATTTTAGGAATAATTCCTGCTCGTTATGGCTCAAGCCGTTTCCCAGGTAAACCATTAATAGATATTCTTGGTAAAAGCATGATACAACGTGTTTACGAACAAGCTATAAAATCTGCTTTATTAACTGATGTGGTAGTAGCTACAGACGATGAACGTATTTATAAGCATGTCGAATCGTTTGGAGGAAAAGTCGTTTACACGAAAGAAGATCACCCAAGCGGCACTGATAGATGCTTTGAAGCATTCCAAAAGCTAGAGGAAGATTTTGAGTACGTTATTAATATCCAGGGTGATGAACCCTTTATAGATCCAACACAAATAGATTTACTATGTGAAGTATGCACTGGAACAACAGAGTTAGCAACCTTAATGATTCCTGTTGATTCTCATGAAGTATTATTTGATATGGGTGAAGTAAAAATTACCTTGAACTCAAATATGGAAGCTTTATACTTTAGTAGAATGGTGATTCCATTTATTAAAGGTAAACCACAAGAAGAGTGGCATAAGCATCATAATTATTTCAGACATGTTGGTATGTATGCATACAGAGTTGATGTGTTAGAACAAGTGACGAAGTTGCAACCATCATCTTTAGAATTAGCTGAATCTTTAGAGCAATTACGTTGGTTAGAAAATGGATTTAAAGTGAAGTGCGTGGTGACTGATTTTGATAGTCATTGTATTGATACACCTGAAGATATCGAGAAAGTTATTCGATTAATGAATATAAAATAATGGAAGATAAAAAATTATTATTTGTTTGTGGATTCATGAGCGCTGGTAAAACTACGCATGGTAAAAAGTTAGCCAGAAATATTGGGTATCATTTTATTGATCTAGACCAATATACCGAGAAAAAATACGAGACATCTATCACCGAATTATTTGCCGAAGTAGGGGAAGATGAATTTAGAAATATTGAAACAATTTCTTTAAATGAATGTGTCAACGATAACCAAAAAACAGTAATTGCTTTGGGTGGAGGAACACCCTGCTTTAATAATAATATTGAGCTCTTGAAAAAAAGCGGACAATTAATTTATTTGAAAATGGATGCCGAAGCCTTACTGAAACGAGTTTTTGGTATTAAAGCCAATAGACCTTTATTGGCAAACCAAGAAGAAAAAGATATGCTTCCATACATCGAAGAGTTGTTACAGAAGCGAGCACCATTTTATGAGCAATCAAATTTAACGGTTTATCATAATAACTTGCATGAAGATGAGTTTAAAGAAACCGTTTTAAATTTTATTAAAAAATAAATGCGTGTTAAATTTAGTATCATACTTTTTATTGTTTTTTCTTCTGCAATTTATGGTCAGTTAGATTTGAATAAAAACTATGGTATTAACATTGGTTTTGTAAGTTCTCTTGGAACTCACTTTCAGCGAGTAGGTTTTACCGTTCAGGGCTATGCTTTATATGATTTTGCACAATTCAATGCATCATATAGGATTTATTATAATTTTAAAAATCTTGGTCCGAAAAATAAATATACAGAGTTTAATGGTTCTTTAGGATTGTGTTTGGGTTATGGGAAGAAGACTACTGAGAAAAATGTATTTATAAGTTCTATTGGAAATCAAACGGGCTATAAAAATTCTTTTGCCTATAGTTATAATTTTTATCGAAATGCTATTAAGACTACTCAAGTAACAGGTACTATTGCTTTTCAATTTTATCGTGTTTCTGTTATTTCCGAAAATGATATTTTAGCAAAACCAATTTTAGATAGGTTTAGAACTGGCGCGATGTTACTTCAATATCAAACAGAGTATTTTCAGTATGCCATTAATGCAACCATGTGGACAGGGCAATTAGGAAATATTGTGAAGAACGATTCATTATTCCCGGGTCACGGATATATTAATACTGAAGGTGGTTTGTATCAAAATTTATCTCATGGATTATTGAGCGCTCAGGTAAAGTATGCGAATGATTTTGGGCAGTATCTACAAGCCAATGCAGGTATCGATGCAGAGCAAATTAGAAATTCTCTTCAAAATAAAGCCTTACATGATGTGTTTCCTAAAAATTATCATATGCCAATGATTGATGCTAAAGGAAATCAATATTTGTATCGCCCTAGTCAAAAAATTAAAAAGGCAAAGGTGTTTTTAAATGCACATACATCTCCTAATATATTTTATTAGTTTTTTACAAAGGACATAACATCTTCTACTATTTTTCTGTCATTACTTAAACGAGGCACTTTATATTGTCCACCTAATTTATTATTAGCTTTTAACCAATTATAAAAAGTGCCTTTTGGAAGTAGTTTTATTTCAGGTAAGTGTAAAATATAATTATTAAAACGTTTGGCTTCATAATCCGAGTTGATTTGTTTTAAAGTATCATCTAATACACTTTTAAAGAAATCTATATTGGTTGGTTCTTGTTCAAATTCAATGAGCCATTCGTGTGCACCAGTATTTTCATTCATAAAAATAGGGGCAACAGTAAAATCAATAATATGTGCTTTTGTTTTTTCGCAAGCAGTTTTTAAAGCTAACTCTGCATTATGAATCATGAGCTCTTCTCCAAATGCATTAATATGTTGCTTAGTCCTACCTGTAATAATAAAACGATACGGACTTAAATTAGTAAAACGGATTGTGTCACCAATTTGATAACGCCATAAACCAGCATTGGTAGTAATTACCATGGCATAATCTTTATCTTTTTGTACTTCAGATAAATTATAAATGCGTGGATTTTCTTTTCCTACTTCGGATGTTGGGATAAATTCATAGTAAATTCCATAATCTAACATTAATAGCATTTCATTACTCACACGTTCGTCTTGTATTCCAAAAAAACCTTCTGAAGCACTGTACAATTGCATAAATGCCACTTTGTTATTATTAAATAGTTGGTCAAATAGTTCTTTGTAAGGAGTAAAACTCACACCTCCATGAAAATATACTTCTAGGTTTGGCCAAACCTCTTTTAAATTATCTACTTTTTTTATTTCTAAAATGCGTTTGATGAGAACTAACATCCAACTTGGCACTCCCGCTAAACTCGTTACATTTTCGTTAGCCATGGAGTTAGCCATTTGTTCCAATTTATCTTCCCAATTATCCATGAGGGCAATGTTAACATCAGGCGCTCTAAAATATTCGGCCCACATAGGTAAGTTTTGAATAATGATGGCACTCACATCGCCATGATAGGATTTATAATCTCCAAAATCATCTGTTTTAAAACTACCACCTAATGCTAAATTTTTTCCTGTAAATAATTTCGTGTCAGCATTATTAATGCATTGAAACGTAATCATATCTCTACCGCCGTTGTAATGACAGCCATCTAAAAACTCTTTACTAACAGGAATAAATTTGCTTTTATCGGTTGTGCCGCTACTTTTTGCAAACCATTTTATTTCCGAATTCCACAATAAATTTTGTTCACCTCTGCGTGTTCTTTCAATTAAAGGTTTTAAACTTTCATAATCGTTAATTGGAATGTGTTTTTTAAATTGCTCATAGTTATTGATGAATTTAAATCCATGTTTTTTCCCAAACTCAGTATCTTTAGCTGATTTAATCAATTCATACATCCATTCTTCTTGAACATCATGAGGGTATTTCATGAACAGTTCAATTTGGTGCATGCGTTTTTTCATCAGCCAAGATGCTATGGAGTTTAGAATAGCCATTTATTTTTTATAATTCTTTAAAAATGATTCAAAGCTGTTTAAGTCCATAGCATTTAAACAAAACTCTTTTGTTAGCATGCCTTTTCTTGCAGTTAATGTCCCATAACGCATATCATGATAACCCTTTAATTGATGAGCATCAGGATTAATAGAAATCATCACGTCTTTTTCTAAACAATACGGTATCCATCTCCAATCAATATCTAAACGATAGGGATGTGCGTTTAATTCAATCACTACTTTATTAGCTGCACATGCATCAATAATCTTTTTATGATTAATTGGATAGCCCGGTCGGCCTAATAGTAAACGACCCGTTGGGTGACCTAAAATAGTGGTGTATGGGTTTTCAATTGCTTTTATTAAACGTGCGTTAGCTTTTTCTTCGTCCATTTTTAAATTTGCATGAACCGATGCTACAATGAAGTCAAATGTTTTTAAAATATCTTCTTCATAATCTAAATCACCATTTCCTAAAATATCACTTTCTATCCCTTTAAATATTTTAAAAGGAAATAATTGCTTGTTCAGTTTTTCTATTTCCTGCTGTTGTAATAAAACTGTTTCTACTTTTAAACCTCCAGCATAACTTGCAGTTTTTGAGTGGTCGCAAATTCCTAAATATTCGTAACCTAATTCCTTACAATAAGTTGCCATTTCTTCTAAGGTATTCATGCCATCACTATAAGTAGAGTGATTGTGTAAAATGCCTTTCAAATCAGTTAATTCAATTAATCTAGGTAAATGATTATTTTTTGCTTTTTCTAATTCAAATAAGCCTTCGCGTAATTCAGGCTCGCAATATTGGATTTTTAAATTTGAATAAATAGATTCCTCTGAATCATATTTTTTTGTTTCTAATGATGTATAGCTGATGCCATCTAAATGCTCTTTGGTGGAAGATGTTTCAACTAATTTTCTGTAATAAACATTCGGATTTACTAGAATGAAATTTAAAGGAATAGTTTCAGAAACAAATTCATCTAAATCAATATTTTCGTCACCAACCAAAATATCAATCTCTTCAATCACTTCACAACGACGGTACATTGCGCCTGTAAAACTTACTAAATCAGTTTGTACTTTGATGGCATCAATAATTGGTTGGCCAATTTTTTCGGCGTAAGCGTAATGAAACCAACCTGTATTTTTTATTTTAAATTCAATATTTTGAATGATAGTGTTTTGAGTTTTTTCGCCAAAACCTTTTAGTTCAATCAATCTGTTTTCGTGGCAAGCATACAATAAATCAGTGACACTTTCTAATTCTAGTTCGTGCCATAACTGACGCACTTTTTTAGGCCCTAAACCTTTTATGCCAAGCATTTCAATCACACCAGCAGGAGTTTTAGCAATTAAGTCGTGTAACTCTTTTGTAGTGCCAGTTGTTATAAATTCAATTATTTTTTCGGCTAGGCTTTTACTGATACCATCTACTTTGGTTAGCTCTTCTACTGTTTGATTATTCAAATCTAAACGTGTTTTCCCTAATTTGTATGCGGCTGTGCTAATTGCTTTTACTTTAAATGGGTTTTCATCATGAAGCTCCATTAATTTGGCAGTAATTTCTAATCCATCAGCTATATCTTCGGTTGTGATCATAAATACAGTTCTGCAAATTTTAAATCATAAGGATTGGTGATTTTAATATTTTCAAAATTTCCTTCTACTAAATGAATGGTTTCATCCATGCCTTCCAGAACAGTGGCGTCATCTGTGAAAAATGGCGAGTAATCCTGTTCAAATGCTTCTTTAATTTTTGATACGATAAAACATTGTGGCGTTTGCACAATTTTATAATCATCTCTACGCACGGCTTTGTTAATACCATTCGTTACCATGCGCAAACTTTCGTTAATTGGTGAAATAGGAATGGCATTTCCTTTTTGAGCGGCTGTTTCAAAACAGCGTTTAATGGTTTCTACACTCACAAATGGTCTTGCTGCATCATGAATACCTACTACATCATTTTTATTACTTATGCAGTTTAATCCATTTTTTACGGAATGAAAACGAGTTTCGCCACCAATAACAATTTGTATGTTTTTATCTGGAAAATATTCTGCTAACATAAAGTTAGCATCGGTCATGTAATCTTTATGAACACAAACAATCACATTGATGAATTCATCAAACTCAATAAATTTTTCAATGGTATGAATTAAGATAGGTTTTCCTTTTATTTCAATAAATTGTTTAGGAACTGTTGATTGCATTCTTGAGCCAGTCCCTCCAGCAACTATGATAACGTTATATTGTGAGTAATTCATTTTAATAATTTTTAATACGTTCAATACTTGTATCAATCGCTTTGTATGCCTTGCTGAAAAACTGAAATCTTTGTTTTTCGGCAATGCCACTAATTAAAGTTGATTTTTTAGTTAAGTTTTTTGTCCAATGCTCTATTTCTTCACAAAACTGTTGGTTTCCTGTAGTTAAAGAATTTAAGGTGTTGAAAGATATATATGAATATACTGCGCCTTGAACAGTAATGTGAATACAATTGGTTCCAATCACCAAATCACTGTTGTATAAACTAAATGTTGATGTAGTAGATTTGCTTAAGTTGTTTTTTGTTTCATTTTCCGAATAACTGTTAATAGCCTGCATCATTTTTTTTAGTTCTTGTAATACAGTTATGGCGTCCTCTTTTTCTTTAAAAGCTCCAGATTCAAAATAGTATTCAATTTGTTTAATTGTTGTTTGAATAGTTTCATCTGTCCATATCTCGGTGCTAGGAACTTGTAAATAAGTTTGATGAATATCGTTTGCGAGCTGTAATTGTTTTTCTGGAATAGAGTCCCAATCAAATTTTTTACTTTGATATTCAGGAACATTTAAAACGGAGCGCTGCCAATAAAACATCTTGAAGGCAGCTAATTCTTTAGAAAAAAAAGAGTGAAAAATGGGAATTTCTTCAGCAGCATAAATAATTTTAGCATCCTCTGCTTTTTGCAAACGAGTTAATTGAGTTAGTAAACTATTCAAATAACTTTCAAAATTTTCGGCAGAATCTGTTAGTTTAATATAGTTGCAAGTAACTGAATCTCCTTTATTAGAAAAGATGGAGTCTGCAGAAATCTTATAATGCTTGCAGATTTTATAGGTTTCATCTAAACTTAGTTCTGTCTCATTTCTTAAACGTCTGTAAGCACTATCGTTACTTATTTTAAGTAAATCGGCAATGTCATCAACTAGTGAAACGTTTGCTGGAACAACTTGTTTTAAGTGTTTAATAAACACTTCTTGCATTTCAAACGCCGATTTTTTACTTGCCATTATCTTGTATTTAATACTAATAAATGTATGAATTTTTTGCAAAAAACGCAAATTATTGGTTTTTAGCTATTGTTTATTGCAAAATACTGGTCAAATTTTAATTTCAAATTATTTGTTTTTTGGATTTTCTGCAATAAAACTGACTAGTGGACTATAAACCCGTTTCATTAGCGCTTAGCTCTAATCTAATTTTGACCTATAAATAAAAATATAAAACTATGAAAACAATCAATTTAAAAAATGCTTTACAAGTTCTAATGATTTGTGCATTAATAATAACAACGGCTATAATTACTAAAAACATTATTCATAATGTTAAACATCTCTATGGTCTTGAGTCATCTGGAAGCGGCATGACTTGTTTTTTTGATATGATTCAATAATTAGATGAACATGAAAAAACAAATTATTCACTATCAGTTATTCTTATTTCTATTATTTATCTCCATTAAAAAATAAAATCATGATCTCAGTATATCAACTCAAACCAAGATTTCAACAGTTACTGTTGCCTATCTTAAATCAATTACACAAACAACATATTACTGCAAACAAAATCACGATAGTTGCAATTGTTTGGTCTGCATTTATAGGAGTGCTGTTATTTATGTCTAATAGTCATCCTATTTATTTGTTATTTGTAGCTTTTGGATTATTGGTTAGAATGGCTTTAAATGCCTTGGATGGAATGATGGCAAGAAATTTTAATCAGCAAAGCAAGCTAGGCGAAGTTTTAAATGAATTAGGAGATGTTGTATCTGATACTATTATTTTTTCTGCATTGTTCTCATTCTCTTACACAAATAGTATGTTAGTTTTTTTATTTATTGTGTTATCTATTATGAACGAGTTTTCCGGTGTATTAGCTAAACTTATTTCAGGAACTAGACGATACGATGGACCGATGGGGAAAAGCGATAGAGCGTTATTAATTGGATTATGGTGTTTGCTGTATTTTATTTTTCCAACAATTGGATTCGTTTTTAATACAGTACTTTTTGTTGCTATCATTCTTTTGCTAATAAGTACTTATAAAAGATTATCTAACTCTTTATAATATATAACTATGAACAATATATTACATCAAATCGACTCCAATGTTTTATCTTTTATACTGATTTTATTTTCGGTATTAACATTCGCAAGCTCTTTATTTTTTGTTTGGGGAAAATTGAAACCTGAAGCGAATTTAACCGAACTAAAAACGAGATGTAAATCTTGGTGGATTATGTCAACAGTATTTTTAATAGCAACAGTCTTTAGTGCAAAAATATCTTATATAGCTTTTGCTTTGCTGTCTTTTGTGGCACTTCGAGAATTATTTACCATTTTGAAATTGCGACAAGAAGATAGATCGGCTATGTTATTATGTTATTTAGCAATTCCCATTCAATATTTTTTTACATATCAAGGGTACTTAATTGCTAGTTTGGTTTTTATTCCAGTATTTATGTTTGTGGCATTACCATTCCGTTTAGTATTGGTTGGGCAAACAGAAGGCATCATACAATCAATGGCAATCATTCCAGCAACATTAATGATTGCATTGTTTGGATTAAGTCATTTAGGGTTGCTTTTATCAATACCTGGTGGAAGAGGATTATTGTTTTTTTTAGTTTTTATAGTTGAGATGAATGATGTTTTTCAATTTGTTTGGGGTAAATTATTAGGTAAACATAAAATTTTACCAAAGGTTAGTCCAAATAAAACTTGGGAAGGATTTATTGGTGGGGTTTTAACAACTACTGCTTTAGGGTTTGCTCTTAAATTTTTAACACCATGTACCACTTCTCAAATCGTTTTAATCAGTTTTTTAACCGCTATTGCTGGATTTATTGGGGATGTAATCATAAGTTCGGTCAAAAGAGATTTGCATTTAAAAGATACATCAACTGCTATCCCTGGTCATGGAGGTGTGTTAGACAGAATAGATTCACTTGTCGTAGCAGCACCTGTGTTTTTTCATTTAGTATATTTTTTCACCAAATAACATTTTAAATTATGAGAAAGTTTTTTTTAAATATTATTTATAAGGGAATTGTTCCTTTTATTTTAAAGCCATTAACAGGCGTAAAGTATAAACATGCCGAAGTTTTATCAGAAGCAAAACAATTTATCATTATCGCAAATCACAACAGCCATATAGATACTTTAGCTTTAATGAGCGCTATGCCAAAACATAAAATAGTAGAAGTAAAACCTGTAGCTGCTGGCGATTATTTTGGAACTACAAAATGGAAATCTTTTATAACTGTATTATTTACTAATGCTTTGTTAATCCCTAGATGTTGCTCTTTAAAAAATAGAAGTAAAGACCCTTTTCGTATCATGATGAAAGCATTGAAACGTGGCCAATCTTTAATTGTTTATCCCGAAGGCTCAAGGGGCAAGGCTAATGAAATGCAAGAGTTTAAAAACGGAATAGGGCATATTCTTTTAAAATATCCTCATATAGCCTACATTCCAACTTACATCGAAAATACAGGCAAGGTGCTTCCTAAAGATGCTATTATACCCTTGCCATTTAATTGCAGCGTCATATTTGGTGATTTACAGTATTGCAAAGGGAAAAATGCAAAGGAAGTAGTAGCAAATATGTTTGATGAAGTAAACAATTTAAAAGCAGCATAAAATCATGAAAACAAAAATCCTAAACAAAATACCACATGCCTTATTATATTCACGTTTGGTAGTAGCTATATTGGTTGTTATATTTTCCTTTTTACAAGTATCTACAGTTGTAATTGTTGCTTTGAGTATTTATGCAATATTAAGTGATGTATTTGATGGTATTATAGCGCGCCATTTACAAATTTCAATTATTGAAATGAGACAACTAGATACAAAAATAGATACCGTATTTTGGTTTAGCTGTTTATTCTATATATGTATCAATCATTCTTTATTTCTAAAAGCTCATTTGTTGCAAATAGGTATTTTGGTTTTTTCAGAATTCTTAATAATTGGTTTTGGATTTTTAAAGTTTCTTGAACGTATCTCTTATCACACCATTTTGTCTAAATTTTGGGCAATCTTACTTTTGTGTTTCTTTATTGATTTGGTATTGAGTAGTACATGTAATATCAGTTTTGCCATCGCTTTTTGGTATGGAATGGTTGTTCAAATTGAAATTTTATTAATAGCAATCATTCTTAAAAAACCTCAAACGGATGTTCCAGGTCTTATACCAGCTATTAAATTGAGAAAAGGCATCAAAATCAAAAGAAATCAACTTTTTAATGGCTAATTGAGTTACTTAACTAACAAATTGCTGTTTACAATTAACCTTCAATAGCAAAAACTTAACGTTTTTTTTGCTTTAGTTTTGTTTTTATCGAGAAAACAACTAATTTAATCGATTATTAAACGATAAATTTATGAATAGAATTTCTACAAAAGTATCTTTTTTAGCGGTTTGCTTAGTTGTTATAAACACTTCTTTTGCTCAGTTATCAGTTACCGCTCAAGCAGGCGGCCTAAAATTTTTAGGTGATGTTGGTAAAAAAGGAAATGCTAATTTCTTTAGTGATATGAGGTTAGGATACAATTTTGGTGTTGAATATAGAATTGGGAAAGTATTAGGTGTTGGAATAGATGGAATGTATGGTAAATTAGCAGGAACAGACAACGATAAAACATCATATTTAAATTTTCAGTCTACTGTAATCGGAGGAGCTGTTAATGTGTATGGTTTTTTCGATAAATTAAAAGATAAAGAAAAAGACGTCGCACCTTATCTTCACGCAGGATTTGGTTACTTAATGTTCGACCCTTATGGCGATTTAAGAGATAAAAATACGACTCTTTATAACTATTGGACAGATGGCTCTATCAGAAATCTGGTTGAATCTCCAACAAATGAGCCTTTATCAACAATTATAAAAAGAGATTACACATATGAAACACAGTTAAAAGACTCTGTTGCCAATTATGCTCGTAATACATTTTATATTCCCGTTGGTGTAGGTGCTAAATTTAAAATGGGCTTTAGAACTAGTTTACGAGTTGGCTTAGCATACAATTTATGTTTAACTGATTATATTGATAATCAGAAAGTTGGAGGTAATGATAGTTGGGCTTCTGCTAGTGTTGGCATCAATGTTCATTTTGGTAAAAAACCTAAAGACGCTTATAGTAATGTTGATTTTAAAGCTGTTGATAATTCAGATACAGATGGCGATGGAGTGAAAGATTTAGATGATAAATGTTTAGGAACTCCTAAAGGCATTAAAGTAGATGGGAAAGGTTGTCCAGAAGATAAAGATGATGATGGTGTATTTGATTACATGGATAAAGAATTAACTACTAAGAAAGGTGCTAAGGTTGACGGTAATGGTGTTACAATAAATGAAGAAGAATTAGCAAAACGTCAATTGGCATGGGATAGCTTAGCGGTTGAAAGAAGCGAAGGATTTAATGCGGCACCAAGCTTATCTTATTTAAAAGAAGTTGAAACTAAAGCTAAAGAAAATCAAAGTAAAACTGGAAAAACATCATCTATACCTGCTGAATTTGTTGAAGCAGATTATAACAAAGATGGGATCATTTCAGCTACAGAAATTACAAAAACAATTGATGGATTCTTCGAGGGAGAAAATTCATTTAATGTTGAGAAGATAAACAAGCTCATCGACTTTTTCTTTGAGCAGTAAAATAAGCATATGATAAAACCACTAATTATTTTTTTTAACACAGTATCAGTTTTTTTATTCAGCTTTTTCTTTGGCGATACACCTGTAACTCTTTCAGGAAATTTCCCGAAAAATGCTAAAGTAGCAACCGAATTTATTGCTGAAATAAAAGTTAACAAAAGTAGTATTGGTGGTTTTGCTAAGCTCCAGCTAGAAGTGCCTCAAGGATTTACAGTGAAAGAATTAGACAGTAAAACTGGTAACTTCTCTTTTGCAGCTAATATTGCTAAAATCATTTGGACAGCGATGCCTAGCGACCCAGAATTTACGGTGAAGTTTACTATTAGTGCTGATGCTTCCGCGGCTGGGGCTAAAACTATTGCTTCAAAGTTTTCTTATGTTAACAATAATAATAAAGAAGTTGTAGAAATGACTCCTGCTGAAATTATTATCGGAGACGCTTCTGAAACACCAGTAGCAAGCACTCAAAATTCATCTGCTACAGAAACATCTCCAACACCTGTTGCAACATCAACTCCTCCTCCTTCTTTTGAAAACCCAACAGAACCAAATTCTAATATTGTGTGCTCAAGAGTTATAACAAACGGGGCTACTGCAAATGAGTTTAATATAGATGTGAAAATTAAAAAAGGCCCTATTAAAGGATTCGCTAAATTTCAAGAAGTTCTTCCGGCAGGTTATACTGCTAAAGGCGGAAAAACAAACGGTAGTTCTTTTTCGGTATCAGATGGTAAATTAAAATTTGTGTGGGTTTCTTTACCCAATGATGAGGAGTTAAACGTGTCTTATGTTCTTGAAAAAACTGACGCAGCATCTGCTGATGCAAAATTAGATAATGGAGAATTTTCTTATTTAGAGAATGATCAAAGTAAAAAAGTGAAATTTTCTACAGATGCTTTAGGTAATAATGTGTCTAGTGATGTTGTTAAAACTGAAACACCTCCATCAACAAACCCAGCAACTAATCCTGAGCCTATTAATACTAATACGGTTGCAAGTTCAACTTCAAGCGAACCAATTAAAACAGAAGCTACTCCAACAGAGCCAGTAAAAACAGAACCAAAAGAAGTGGTTGCTAAAAAAGAAGGTAACGTTTTATATAGTGTTCAGGTTGGAGCTTTCAGAAACGCTATTCAATCGGATGTTTTATCAAAAAAGTTTAATATTAGCGAAACTATAAAAAGCGAAATGGCAGAAGGTTACAACAAATTCATGATAGGCAGCTTTGACGAATACAAACAAGCTCGTTCTCATCGTGAAGGTGTAAAACAAAAAGGTTGTAGTAGTGCATTTGTAGTTGCTTATAATGGAGCTAAAAGAATTACAGTTCAAGAAGCATTAATGATTACTAGTCAAAAATGGTTTAAATAACCATTTTTTTATTTTTGCGTATAAGTTACGGTAAATGCTTAAAAAAGTACTTTTTATATCTCTAGTTTTTATTTGTTCTTTTTTTAAGGCACAAACAGATACCTCTATAAAAGTTATCCCTACACCACCGGTTGAGCCAGTTGTAAAATCTAAGGAAAAACAATCTTCTCCCCCAGCATTAGGAGATATATTTAAGCCAAAAATTTCTCTAGGAGCAGGAATGTTATCCTTTCATGGAGACTTATATGCTAAGCATTATCAAGCACCATGGACAGCAAGAGTTGGCTATGATCTAAATATTTCTCAACGTTTATTCAAGCCTCTTCAGTTAAATTTTAATATTTTATTTGGTAAACTTGGAGCAAATGAGTGGATTGAAGGAAGACAAGAGAATTTTCAATCAGAAATAAGATCAGGTGGTTTGAGTTTGATGTACGATTTTGGGAATTTTATTCCAGATGAATACCGAATTCGCCCATGGGTATCAGTTGGAATAAATTCCTTCGAGTTTCTTTCAAAAACCGATTTGTTTGATAGGTATGGTAACAAGTATTATTATTGGAGTGATGGGTCTATTAAGAATGTTGATGAAGCTTCACCAACAGCTTATTTAGCTGTAGACTTAAACAGAGATTATGTTTACGAATCAGATATCAGAGAACTGAATAAAGATGGATTTGGTAAATATCAAGAGCGAGCCTGGGCATTCCCTGTTGGTGCAGGTGCATTGATGAAAATTACAGATAGGTTTGATTTGAAAATAGGGTTTCAATATTATTTTACAACAACAGATTATATTGATGGAATTACAAAAAATAGTTTAGGAACAAGAAGTGGAACAAAACAAAGAGATAACTTCGTTTATACATCATTTGCTTTACAATACGATTTAGTATTGAAAAAGAAAGCCAAAGGAGATACTTTGCCTGATGATTATTTTGATGATGTAAATTGGCTAGCAATTGATAATGGAGATTATGACGAAGATGGAGTAAGAGATTGGGACGATAAGTGTCATGGTACCCCAAAAGGAGCTAAGGTTGATGCCAATGGATGTCCCTTTGATGATGATAATGATGGTGTTGCTAATCATGCAGACGACGAATTAACTTCGCCTCCAGGATTTGAAGTTAATATGAAAGGAGTTGCTTTAACAGATGAATATTGGCAAAACTGGTATAATGTTTACATGGATAGTGGCAATGTTGTAAAAACAGAAGTAGTAGAGAATTTTTATAAAGCAAAAAATGATTCTTTAGCTAAATCGTCCGAAGCATCTAAAAACGATGATTCTTATACCGTTGAATTAGCAAGATATAATGGTCCAGTTCCTAATGATGAAATGGCATACTTATTAAGTATTGGAGATGTTAAATCTACAGTTTTGCCAGATAACACCACTGTTTTATACACAGCTGGTACATATAAAGAAATTCAAAATGCTGTAAAACGGAGAGAAGAGTTCGTAGCGGAAGGAAATAAAAATGCTAAAATTGGATATTTTAAAAATGGAAGTTTAGTGACGCTGACGGAAGATGAAGTAAATAAACTTTTAGGAAATGTCACAAATACAGCAGTTACTACTTCAACAGTTATTAATACGCCAGAAAATAATGGTTCGGTTAATGAAAATGAATTTGCCAAAGGTGATATTGTTTATCGAGTTCAATTAGGAGCTTATAAAAATCGAATTTCGAAAGAAATTTTTAGAAATGCAGGAACAGTTTTAGAGCTAAAAACGGATGATAACTATTTTCGTTACGCTACTAAAGGGTATAAAACTATTCAAGACGCTGCAAATGCAAAAGCTGATTTAGTATTAGAAGGTTATGGAGATGCATTTATAACAGCTTATAAAGATGGTAAACGTATACCAATGAGTGCTACAAAAGCAACAATGGAAACTAACGAAAAAGAAGACATCACCAAAATTGAATCATTTAGTTCAGTGGATAAATCATTAGTTAGCTTTAAAATTCAACTGGGAGCTCTCAGAAGAGCAGGCTCAAATGATATGGAAGATAAAATTAAAGATTTAGAAGGTGTAGAAAAGCAAGCCACTGGATCGGGTATGATTAGATACACCACCGGAAATTTTAGCGATTATTCAAAAGCTGATAAAACCAGACAAGAATTAGCGGATAAAGGTTTTATGGAGGCATTTGTGATAGCAGTATTTAAAGGAGAAGTTATTTCTATTCAAGAAGCTCAAGAACTTTTAAAATAAGTTTTGTTTTTATTTTCTGTAAATCACAAAAAAAGGTATTTTACTGAAATTGAATAAGTTAACACGGCATGATTTATGCTTAAAACAGTAAAGTAATATCATAAGTTAAAACATAAACGAATAAATAATAAATTGAGTATGAAAAAGACCATCTTTACACTAATCGCTATCATCGTTTCTCTTGCTATAAACGCTCAAGAACCAGAAAAAAAGAAAGATACTAAACAAGATTCAAATGGCACCAAAGAAGAAAGAGCCATCAATCAATCGGGCATTTCTGTTAAGAGTAAACCTAAATCTAAATCTAGTGCTAAAAGCACCCAGCCTTCTACAACAGATGATAAAAAACAGAAGGAAAAAAATAAGGAACCTAAGAAGTAAAAATTAACTAAAACCCCCGCAATTAGCGGGGGTTTTAGTTATCTGATTTTATATTAATTCCATCGTTTTAATAAGGCATGTCATGTTAAACTACCGCTTATATAATTTGTTGTCTCCTAGTGCCTATTGTTTTTAAATTTGCACTTTAATTTTTATCATGAGAATACTATTTATATTATTTGCCTTTTTTACAGCTGTCAATGCTTTTTCTCAAATGCCAGGGGGAATGGGTGGCATGAAAAACATGAAAGACCCTAAATTAGGTCGAGTTTATGGTAAAGTATTAGATGCAAATACAGGAAAACCTGTTGAATATGCTTCTGTGCAGGTATTATGGTTTAGCAAGGATAGTTTGTTGGGAGGCTCCTTAGTAAAAGAAAATGGTGATTTTGCTGTGGATGGATTGCCTTCATTTGGTCAAGTGCGTGTGCGTATCAAATTTATTGGTTACAAAGATTATTTGCAAAAAGTATATATCGTGCCACCAGATAAAATTGATCAGGATTTAGGAAATATAAAATTAGCGGTGGATGATAAATTATTAAAGGAAGTAGATGTAGTTGCAGAAAAAAGTGCAGTGGTTTTGAGTATCGATAAAAGAACTTATAATGTCGAAAAAGATTTATCTGTAAAAGGAGGAACTGCGGTTGATGTGATGAAAAACATTCCAGGTTTAACAGTGGATGCTGATGGTAATGTTCAATTACGTAATCAGTCGCCTACTATTTTTGTAGACGGAAGACCAACAACCCTAACCCTGCAGCAAATACCAGCCGATCAAATTGATAGAGTAGAAATTATTACGAATCCTTCAGTTAAATATGAAGCGAGTTCTACAGGAGGGATTTTAAACGTAGTAATGAAAAGAAACAATAAACCAGGATACAATGGAATGGTGATGGCTTACATTGGAACTGGAGATAGATATGGTGGAATGGCTAATATGAATGTTAAGCAGGGTAAGTTTAATACATCTTTAATGTATTCATACAATCAAGCAGTTAATAATACAGAAGGTTTTACTAAGCGCACTAATCTGGACAGTGGAGTTAACACCGGTTATTTTAATCAAAGTAATAAAACGCAAATGACAAATATTTTTAATTTTGGTCGTTTAGGAATTGATTACTATATAGATAATAGAAATACGTTAACATTTAATGGGATGATTGTTGCAGGACAATTCAAAACAACGGATAATCAAAATTATGATGCTAAGTATAATAATACAATTGTGCCTTTTTCGATTTATGGAGATCAGGTCAATAATCAAAAAGCAGCCTTTCAAAATTATAATGCTCAATTGTTGTATAAAAAAACATTTCCTAAAGTAGGTAAAGAGCTTAGTTTTGATGCCAATTATAACTATACTAATTCTAATAATGGTTATTTATTTACCACTACAACTCGTCTTGATCCTGATACAGTTTATATGCCTAATAATTATCAAAAAAATGTTGGATCTACAAATGCTAATCAATTTGTGTTTCAAATGGACTATGTAAATCCTATTTCAGACACTCGTAAATTTGAAGCAGGTATCAGAACATTTTATAAAAATTCAATCAGTGTAAATAACACATCAAGAGCATCTGGTAGCGAGGATAGTTATGAAAGAGATAGTATTATGAGTAATCGCTATGTGATTGATGACATGGTTAATGCGGCTTATATAAACTACAATGATAAGATGTTTTGGAATATTGGTTATCAAGCTGGTTTGAGATTTGAGCAATCTTACTATGCAGGAAATATTACTGATAAAAAACAAAAATTTTCTTATAGTTATCCTAGCACAGCTGATGACATTTTGAAGTCTATTTTCCCAGGAATTTATTTTTCAAAAAAATTAAAGAAAAGTCAAGAGGTACAATTGAATTTCAGCAGAAAAATTCAAAGACCTAATTTTTTTCAGTTAATGCCGTTTGTTATGTTTGCGGATAAACAAAATTATCGAATTGGCAATCCGGAGTTAAAACCTGAGTTTAAAAATATTTCAGAATTAAACTATAATAAAATATTTTCAAAAGGTAGTTTTTTAGCTTCTGGATATTTTCGTTACGAAGAACAGCCTATTACGGATGTTGCTTATCCAGATCCAGACCCAACTAAGACTGATGTGTTAGTTAACACAACCATTAATGGGGAAAATGCCGTACGTTATGGTTTAGAAAATACTTTTAAATGGACTTTCTTTAAAAATTTAGATTGGACTGTTAATGGTAATGCTTACTACATATACATGAAGGGTAAAATTGTTCCAACCGAACCTGAGGTTAAAGCGGAGGGATATGCTTGGAATGCAAAAACAACGCTTTCTTATAAATTCCCAAAAAACATTACACTTCAAGTAAATGGTAATTATGAATCTCCTAAAATATTATTATTAGGTGTTGCTAACGAAATTTATTCTATGGATGTTTCCTTAAATTATATGTATCAAACTAAATGGATTTTTAATGCCACATTAAGTGATATATTTAACACGCGTCGTATGGGAACTCATTTTGAAACTCCTTATTATAATCAGGATTTATCACGTCGTCGTGAGTCTCGTTATTTTAGATTTACTGTTACCTATTTATTTGGAAAAATGGATGCTTCTATTTTCAAGCGAGGTAAACAGATGAAAGGAATGGGCGGTCAGGAAGGAAATCAGGATGGTCTTGATTTTAAATAGAGGGTTATTTCCCAAAAAAACACAAAAAGAGCCTCGCTTAAAAGTTGGGCTCTTTTATTGTATAAGTGGTTAGTCAAACACAACAATTTTATTTACATTCGTTACATAATAAAAACACAACATGATTCAATTAAAATCTTTTTTATCCTTAGCATTGGCTTTTACAGTAGTATCTGCAAATGCTCAAACACAAACCAAAACACCTACGCCAACTATAACTTTAAAAGAAGGCTCAAAGGTTCCATCACTTAATTTTGAATACGCTTTAAACGATCCTTTTAAAGCTAGAATCTATACTTTAAAAAATGGCTTGAAAGTATATATGAGTGTTTATAAAAATGCTCCTCGTATTCAAACATACATTGCTGTAAGAGCTGGTAGTAAAAACGACCCTGCTACCGCAACTGGTTTAGCTCACTATCTAGAGCATATGGTATTTAAAGGCACAGATAAATTTGGTACAAAAGATTTCGCAAAAGAATCAGTTGAGATTACAAAAATCGAAAACTTATATGAAACATATCGTCAAACAAAAGATGATGCACAACGTAAACAAATTTATCATCAAATTGATAGTATCTCTGGTGTTGCAGCAAAATATGCGATTGCTAACGAGTATGATAAAATGTTAGCAGGTATTGGTGGACAAGGCACAAATGCCTTTACATCTTTCGATCAAACAGTTTATGTAAATGATATTCCTTCTAATCAATTAGAAAATTGGTTGAAAATTGAAGCAGAACGTTATCGTAAACCAGTGTTACGCTTATTTCATACAGAGTTGGAAGCGGTTTATGAAGAAAAAAATCGCGGATTAGATAGTGATAATAGTAAATTATGGGAAGCTGTATTTGCAGGATTATTCACAAATCATACTTACGGTAAACAAACAACAATTGGAACAATCGATCATTTAAAAAATCCTTCAATGAAAGAAATCATGAAGTATTTCAATGCAAATTATGTTCCTAATAACATGGCTATTTGTTTAAGTGGAGATTTCGATCCAGATGAAACCATTAAATTAATTGAAAAGCATTTTGGTACAATGGCATCAAAACCAGTTGCACCCTATACTTTTGAAAAAGAAACACCAATTACACAAAAAGTAGTAAAAGAAATTATCGGACCTGATGCAGCTAATTTGGCAATGGCTTGGCGTTTTGCTGGGACAGGTAGTAAAGATGCTGATATGATTACTTTAATTAATTTGTTATTAAGTAATGGTAGAGCTGGTATGTTAGATTTAAATTTAAATCAACAACAAAAAGTATTAAATAGTGGCGGTTTTGCTTATGTATTAAAAGATTATTCTACTCATATCTTATTTGCTGAACCTAAAGAAGGGCAATCGTTGGAAGATGCGGAAAAATTATTATTGGAGCAATTGGAATTGTTAAAAAAAGGAGAATTTCCTGATTGGTTGATGGGAGCTGTTATTACTGACATGAAATTGCAAAAAACAAAAGAATTAGAAAACAATCAATCAAGAGCAATGGCTTTTGTTGATGCGTTTATTAACGATACCAAATGGCAACAAGCGGTGAATTCAGTAGAACGTTTATCTAAAATTACAAAACAAGAAGTGATGGAATTTGCTAAAGCAAATTATAGCTCTAACAACTATGTGGTTGCATACAAACGTATTGGCGAAGATAAAAACATTCAAAAAGTAGAAAAGCCTCAAATCACTCCTGTTGAAGTAAATAGAGATGATCAATCACCCTTTGTGAAAAATATTTTGGAAGCAAAACCAACAGATATGCAACCTAAATTTATTGATTACGAAAAGGATGTGATGAAAACAACTATGAATGGTAATATCCCTGTTTTGTATAGTCAAAATACAGAAAATCAATTATTCGATTTATACTATGTGTTTGACATGGGTACTAATAATGATAAGACATTACCTGTTGCTATTGACTACATTCCTTATTTAGGAACAAGTAAAATGACCCCTGCTGAGGTTCAACAGGAGTTGTATAAATTAGGTTGTTCTTTCAACGTTTTTAATTCGGATAATCAAACATGGATTAGTTTATCTGGCTTAAGCGAAAATTTTGAAAAAGCATCTCGTTTGTTTGAAGGAATGTTAGCCGATCCTAAAATTGATGATGAGACACTTAAAAATTTAGTATCAGATATTCTAAAAAAACGAAGCGACTCTAAACAACAAAAGAGAACTATTTTGCAAAAAATGATGGTGAATTATGCTAAATATGGCGCTTCAAACCCTGCAACAAACATTTTATCTGAAGATGAATTAAATAAATTACAGCCTGCGCAAATTGCCGAGTTAATAAAATCATTATTAACCTACCAGCATAAAATTTTATACTATGGTCCAAAATTAGTAGGTAATGTAAAAGAAATATTGAATACGGTTCATGCTGTTCCAGCAGCAGGATTAAAATCTGTTCCTGTGGAGGCTAATTTTGTGTCTCAAACTTTTAATAATACAGTTTATGTTGTTGATTATGATATGAAGCAAGCTGAAATTGTTATACTGACAGAAGGAGATAAATATGATGCGAATAATGTTCCATTAATTAATATGTACAACGAATATTTTGGTGGCGGTATGAGTTCTGTTGTGTTTCAAGATTTAAGAGAATCTAAAGCATTAGCTTATTCTTGTTATTCGGTTTACAGAGGACCAAGCACTCCAAAACAACCTTTTTATAACTTCTCTTACATTGGTTCTCAGGCCGATAAATTACCAGAAGCAATGGCAGGTATGATGAACTTATTAAACAATGTTCCTAAATCAGATATTGCTTTTGGAGCTGCGAAAGAAGCTATATTGCAAAATATCAAAACAGAGCGTATAAATAAAGCTGATATTTTGTTTGACTATTTAAATGCCGAAAAGTTTGGGTTGAAAACAGATATTAGAAAAGATATTTTTACTAAAGTATCAACTATGAAATTTGAAGACGTGAAAAAATTCCAAGACGAAAAAATTAAAAATAAGCCGGCATCTGTTTTAGTATTAGGAAAAAAAGATTTACTAGACATTAAAACATTAGAAAAATATGGTACCGTGAAGTACTTAACTTTAAACGATGTCTTTGGATATTAGTAACAATATAAAAAGCCACTTAAAAGTGGCTTTTTATATTTAACTATTTTCTAGCAGATTTATGGAAAAGAAATTTCGTTATTCGAAAATAAAATAACATTTTTATATGGCAATAAATGTATGTGGATTGCTTTTTACTTCGCGCCAATAATAACAATGATAAAATGGCTATAACAGATGACAATAAAAAAATAATAAATATCTACATATGAAAATAGGTATTAAACTTACTATTGTCTTTTTCTTAATTGCTTTTCTGTCAATGTTGGTTGTTGGAATTATTAGCTACAAGCAAGCTAAAACATCATTTGAAATAGAGAGTTTTAATAGATTAACTGCCGTAAGAGAAGTAAAAGCAAATCAAATAACAGATTATTTTCAGCAAATAAAAGATCAATTGCTTAGTTTGTCTGAGGATCCTGGAATGATTGACGCCATGAAAAATTTCAAGTATGGCTTTAATCATATCGATAAAGAATTGAACCTTTCTCCCGAGTCTTTTAAAATTTCTGAAAATCATATTGAAAACTATGTGGACACCACTATTTTATCAAAAGTAAATAGATTAACTTCTAAGAAAATAAATCGAAAAGATATTGTGAGTTTTAGTAATCACAATGGTAATTTTGTTCAAGATCAATTTATGGTTTCAAGTAATTTGCCAGTTGGTTCTAAGCATTTATTGGATTCTATTGACTTTAAATGCACATACAATAATGTGCATAAAAAATATCATCCTGTTATTCGAAAATTTTTGGAACGTTTTGGATATTATGATGTTTTTTTAGTAGATCATGAAACTGGAAATGTTGTTTATTCAGTATACAAAGAATTCGATTTTGGCTCGTCATTATTAAGTGGCCCATTTAATAAAACAAATTTTGCTATATGTTTCAAACAAGCTTGCAAGATTAATCGCAAGGGAGAAATTAAATTAGTTGATTTCTCAGCCTATTTACCTTCTTATAATGAACATGCTTCTTTTATGGCTTGTCCAATTTTTGAAGGAAATAAAATAGTAGGTGTATTGGCTTTTCAAATGCCTATTAATAAGATAAACAGCATAATGACTAGTAATCGACAGTGGTCGAATGTTGGCCTAGGGAAAACTGGAGAAACCTACATTATCGGAGAAGATTATAAATTAAGAAATCAATCGCGTTTTTTAATTGAAGACAGTTTGAATTATTTTAAAATGTTAAACGAGATTGGTACCGATAAAATAACTATTGCAACTATTAAGAATTTCAATAGCACTATCGGATTACAAGAAGTGAAAACAGAAGGAACCAAAGATGCTTTGGCAGGAAATACGAATACTAATTTTTTTAAGGACTACCGAGGCGTGGCTGTGTTATCATCCTATAAGCCTTTAAAGATATTAGGAATGAATTGGGCTATTATGAGTGAGATAGACGAGGAAGAGGCGTTTTCCCATGTTTTAAAACTTCGTAATTACATTATTCAAGGTTTTATTGGCTTATTGGTAATTGTACTTTTTGTTTCCTATTTTGTGTCAAAACAAATTACTAAACCTTTGAAGGAGTTAACGATAGATGCTGCTGAAATTGCAAATGGAAATTTTGATGTGGTATTAAGTACGGATACTAAAGATGAAATTGGCATATTAGCAGATGGATTTAGAAAAATGCAAGTATCGATTAGTCATTTAGTGCATGGTCTTGAAGATACAGTGAGAGAGAGAACAGCAGAAGTTGTGATGCAAAAAGATATTATTGAAGAAAAACAAAAAGAAGTATTAGACAGTATTAATTACGCTAGGAGAATTCAATATACATTGTTAGCCAATGATAATTTTATTAGAAAATTTCTGAATGATTATTTTGTGATTTTTAAACCTAAGGATATTGTTAGTGGAGATTTTTATTGGGCTACTAAAACAGAAAATAAATTTTATATGGCGGTTTGTGATAGCACTGGTCATGGCGTGCCAGGGGCTTTCATGAGTTTGTTAAACATTTCGTTTTTAAATGAAGCGATTAATCAGAAAAAAATTTTAGAGCCTAACTTGATTTTAGATTACGTTAGGCAACGTCTTATAAAATATATTTCTAAGGACGGCGGACAAGACGGTATGGATGCAACTTTATTGTGCTTCGATTTAAATAACAATGAAGTAACTTATGCTGCAGCAAATAATGCCCCTATTGTAATTAGAGAAGGTGAAATTATTGAATACGAGGCGGATAAAATGCCTGTTGGAATTGGCGTTCGAGACGAACCTTTTAAATTATTTAAAATGGATGTTGTTAAAAATGATTTAATTTTAGTTTACACGGATGGATTTGCTGATCAGTTTGGAGGGCCAAAAGGTAAGAAATTTAAATACCGCCAATTAAAAGATCATTTAGTAGCCAATCATAATAAGTCTCTTGTTGAACAAAAAGAAAAATTAATTTCTGTGTTTGAAAATTGGAAAGGTGATTTAGAACAAGTGGATGACGTATGTGTAATAGGAATTAAAATATAATTCAAATTGATTTTAATAAAAAAATCCCCGGCCAATTGGCCGGGGATTTTTTTATTAACTTAATCCTTAAACAGAGGATATTTAATCATCATGGTATTTATTTTTGTTTTTAATTTCGCTAACTCTTTAGGATTGTCTTTATTTTTTAAAGCAGCGTCAATAAAGTCAACAACTTTTAAGCAATCTTTTTCTTTTAAGCCACGGCTTGTAATGGCAGGTGTTCCAATACGAATACCTGAAGTCACAAATGGAGATTTGTCATCAAATGGCACCATGTTTTTGTTCACCGTAATATCAGCTTCACCTAAAGCTTTTTCAGCTTCCTTACCAGTTAGGCCTTTGCTACGTAAATCAATTAACATACAGTGATTGTCTGTTCCACCTGAAATGATTTTATATCCTTTAGCTACTAAAGCATTAGCCATGGTTTGTGCGTTTTTAATGACTTGCACACAGTATAACATATATTCGTCAGATAAACATTCTCCGTAAGCAACCGCTTTAGCAGCAATCACGTGTTCTAATGGTCCACCTTGAGTTCCAGGAAAAACGCCCATGTCTAAACAAGCGCTCATCATTTTTAATTCTCCTTTAGGAGTTTTTTCTCCCATGGGATTTTCAAAATCTTTACCCATCATAATCATACCACCTCTTGGTCCACGTAATGTTTTGTGAGTAGTAGTTGTTACAATATGACAGTGAGGTAATGGATCATTTAAAATACCTTTTGCAATTAAACCAGATGGATGAGAAATATCGGCTAATAATAATGCGCCCACGCTATCAGCAATTTTACGTAAGCGCGCATAATCCCAATCTCGAGAGTATGCAGAAGCTCCACAAATAATCATTTTTGGTTTTTCTTTTTTAGCAGTTTCTTCAACTTTATCGTAGTTTACTTTGCCTGTTTTTTCTTCAACACCATAAAATGTAGCACGGTATAATTTACCAGAAAAGTTAACAGGAGAACCGTGAGTTAAATGTCCGCCATGCGATAAATCAAACCCCAAAATAGTATCACCTGGTTTTAAGCAAGCGAGCATGACTGCAGCGTTTGCCTGTGCGCCCGAGTGTGGTTGAACATTAACCCATGCTGCACCAAATAATTCTTTGGCTCTATCAATGGCTAATTGTTCTACTTTATCCACTACTTCGCAACCGCCGTAGTAACGTTTTGATGGCAATCCTTCAGCATATTTATTTGTTAAAACGCTTCCCATCGCTTTCATGACTTGATCGCTTACGTAGTTTTCGCTGGCAATTAATTCAATACCGCGTGTTTGGCGGTCTTTTTCTTCTTTTATTAATTTAAAAATGGCAGTGTCTTTTTTCATTTGTAGTGTTTTTATTGTTCTTTTTGAAATTTATTATAAAGTGTACTAGAAGCGATGATAAAAAATGCAACTAAAGGCGATTGAGCAATACCCATTAACCAGCGGCTAAAGGTGTATTCATCTCCATTAAATTGATTATTAATTAAGTAATTATATGTCATTGAAATACCAGACAAAACTAACAATATTGCGTAGATATAAATAATCCATTGTGCATTTTTTTTATCATTGCATATTAACTTAACTGTAAAATAGCTTGTAAAAAAAAAGGCTAAAAAGTAGATAATGGTAAATGGAAATTTGATATAGTATAGAGTAGAATAATCAAAAGTGGTAATAAAATTAAGACTAGGAGGAATCTTTATATCTTCATTGTGATAATAAAGCTTAAAGAGCTGATTATTGATATTAACAAATAAAAACTCTCTGCTAAAGCCTAAAATAGCGAAAACAGAAATAAAGAAGATGTATTTTATGCTATTTTTCACTTAATTTTGTTCCCGATAGTTTATTTACCCAAATCATCCAAAGTCCAAAAACTGCACTATAAGCTAAAAAAGTAAAGGTATAGGTATGATTAAAATCCAGGTAAGTATAATCGTACTTGGCAATAAGAGCTAATCCGATGATACGGGCAATGTTAATGGTGTGAACAATAAGTATTCCTAACGGAATATACCATAGTTTGTTTTTAAAATTGCCAGGATAAGCAATTACAAAAATGGCAAACAAAAACATGAGCGTTATGCCATTACATGGTCCACCAATCCAAACACCATTGGAGCCATCAATACCAAATACCTGAAAATCGTTTACTTCTTTACTAGCAAAGGTTTTATAACCCATGAGGTCAAAAATCCATTTACATATATTGATGATTTCTCGTATGAAAAGTTGGTCGCCTTTAGTGTTGCGTTTTATAATAAACTCATATAAGAAATAACAAAGCCCATATAAAACAGCAGCTTTTAAAATGAAAAATTGAAATTTGTTGTTTCTGATTTTATTGAACATATACAAAAAACCCTCCGCCAGCTGGCGGAGGGTTGAATTATAAAGCGTTTTATTCTTGTTGGTTTTTATAGAGTTTTCTTCCACCATATATTGCACCAGCAGCTATCAATAAAGATATTCCTCCGTCAATTGGAACACATGGTGGCGGCCAACAATCTGGCGTAATACCTGATGGAGGAGGAGGAGGCGTAGCCACACAAAGTGTAGTAAAGCCTACTGCAAAAAATAATATTAATAAAAATTTAGTATTCATTGTCTAATTGATAATGGATGTAAATATATAAAAAAACATTGGAACCACAATTCTTTGTTAAAAATCATGCCAAATTTGTATATTTGTTGCTATAAAAACACTTTGTGGAGCAAAAAAAGAACAACGCGTTAATAAGTAATAATGATATAAAAACCGTTTGGGGTATAGTTTCAAAAAACTGGTATATCCCAATTGTTATTATTCCTATATTTTACTTAATTGGTTATTTCTATATCTATAAATTAACAAACGTTTATCAAGCATCTGTTGAATTATTAAAATCCAATGATACATACTACAAAGATAATTTAGTTTCAGATCAAGGATTTTATGGTTCTAATAAAACTTTCGTAGACAATTCAAATGAAATAAGAATTGTTAAATCCTACGATTTGATGAAAGAAACAATTTTGAAGTTAAAGGATAGATTAGAGGTTTCTTATTATTTAGTTGGGAGAGTTAGAACCACTGAACAATTTACGGGTATGCCTTTTATTGTGAGAGTTAATTCAGTTAACTCTTCTTTACATGAGCAAAATATGAATTTTAAGATATTAAACTTTGATGACTATCAAATTTCTTATTTTATTAACGATGTTGAGGTAAAAAAAAATGGAAAATTTGGTAAGAATTTAGTTGATGTTGACTTTAATATTTTAGTAGATAGAGAAAAAAAATTCAATAGGAATTTATCCGATGCTTTATCAAAACTTGATTATCAAATTGTTATACATGATATTGATAGATTAGTACATAATTTTCAAAAGTCATTAGTGGTTGAAAATCCAGACTATACTAATGTTTTAGTTTTGAAATTCGATGACATATTGCCCGAGAGAGCCGTTTTATTGTTGGATACACTCTCCAAAGTATATTTAAATAAGTCGCTTAATGCTCGATTTGAACTTAATGAACGAACTATAAGTTACATAGATAAACAGCTACTAGAAGTAAGCACTTCATTAAATGAGATTGAAGATACTATGCAATTGTATAAGCAGAAAAATGGCATTTTAGATTTAGGTTGGGAAAGAGAAGACTACTTTAAAAAGCTAGCAACATTTGAAGGACAGAAGAATAACTTAAATTTAAAAATAAATGCAATTAATGATTTAGAAAAATATATCATTGATGATAAAGATCCTGAATTTTTACCGCCCAACGTTTTTTTAGTTGATGATGATCGTTTTTTGATTCAATCGGTAAATGAATTGTATTCAATGCAGTTAGATTTAAGTGATCAACTTGGGTTTTCAAAGGAGATTAATCCTCATATTATTGAAATTAGAGAAGGAATTAAAAAACTAAAACAAAGTATGTTGTTGTACATTAACAACACGAGAAATGCTACCTATAAAATCATTGAAAATATTGACGGTGAGGTGAAAAAGTACGTTGTTGAAATAAAAAGTATTCCCCCACAACAACGTGATATTTTAAACATTCAGCGTAAGGTTTCTGTTAACGAGCAATTGTATAATTTCTTATTACAGCGTAAAGCAAATATTAAAATAGGTAAAGCCTCTATTGTGCCCGAAATGAAGGTAATCGATAGTCCTAGAAATTTAGGCGTTATTAAACCTGATAAAAAAACTATTCAATCTTTTTTTCTTTTAGTGGGGGCCGTATTATCTGTTTTAATTATTACGATTAGATTTTTCTTTTTTACTACTATACAAACTGTTGAAGAATTAAAAGAGAAAACTTTCTTGCCAATTATCGGAGATTTACCATTTCAAAAAGGTGTATCAAATTTAGGATTTGTAGTTGAGGATAGTCCGTCTTCATACATATCCGAAGCATTTAGAGCTTTACGAACTAATTTGCAATACGTTATTTTAAATTCGGATAAAAAAACCATTTTATTAACGTCTAATGCGCCAGGGGAAGGCAAAACTTTTAGTACCATAAATTTAGCAGCTATTTTAGCCAAAAGTGGAAAAAAAGTAGTCATGTTAGAGTTAGATCTTCATAAGCCACGTATTCAAAAAGCTCTTGAGATGAATGCTGATATTGGTATTAGCACTTTTATGGTAGGTGCTAACACCTTAGATGAAATTGTAAAACCAACAGTGGTTAAAAACTTATACGCTATTCTTTCGGGACCAATACCTCCAAACCCTTCAGATTTGGTGTTATCTGAAAAATTAAAAGAATTAATTGATTATACTAAGAAAAATTTTGATTTTGTGTTAATTGATACACCTCCAATAGGAATGTTAGCTGATGCTGCTTATTTAATGCAGTATTCAGATATTAACCTAATGGTATTAAATACTAAGTTTGCCAATAAACAAGTATTAAGTTTATTTCATAAACTGGTTCATGACAATGATATTAAAAATATTTATTTAGTGTTAAATGGAGTAAAACGTAAACGAAGTAGATATTACTATTCAAGATATGGCTATGGCTATGGTTACGGCTATGGTTATGGCTATGGCTATGGTTACGGCTACAATAAAAGATAATTATTTTATAAATTGTTTATTTAGATGAGTAGTTGGTACGCAGTTTATGTAAATGTGAAACACGAAAAAAAAGTAGTTAACAAACTACAGCAACTTATGCTTGAAGCCTATTCACCATTTGTAAAAAAAATGCAACAATGGAGTGATAGAAAAAAGTGGGTAGAATTTCCAATGCTAAGTGGTTATGTGTTTGTTAAAATTAGTGATATTGATAAACAAAAAGTATTAAGTTGCAATGGTGTTTTTTCGTTTATTAAATTTGATGGAGTTGAGGCTAAAATTAGAGATTCTGAAATTTCTATTTTAAAATCAATCGAAGAAAGTGGGTATGATGTGACACAAGAAGTTGGCGAATTAAAACTGCTAGATGAAGTTGAAATTTACCAAGGTCAACTAAAAGGACTAAAAGGAACAATTGTTCAATTACAAAATGGAAATTACGTGCAAATTCAATTACAAAGCTTGCACCAAAGTATAAAAGTTAAACTGCCAATTCATATTTTAAAAACTGTATCTTCTTAATTAATAATGAACTCACACTCTTCTATTCCAAATATAGCGTCCATAAAAGATAAACAGTTTTTAGTAACTGGCGGTGCTGGTTTTATTGGTTCCCATATAGTTTCTTATTTACTTCAAAATGGCGCTAAACAAGTTCGTGTGCTTGATAATTTATCAACCGGTAGTAAAAGCAATCTTTCAGATTTTGAACAAAATCCTGCTTTCAATTTTATTTTAGGTGATATTACAGATTATCAAGCTTGTTTTGATGCCTGTTTAAATATTGATGGGATTTTTCATAACGCGGCATTAGGCTCTGTGTCTCGAAGCATGCAGGATCCAATGGCAACAAACCAGGCAAATGTATCAGGTTTTATAAATGTGTTGTTTGCCGCTAAAAATCAAAATGTTAAACGAGTAGTTTACGCATCTTCTTCGTCTGTATATGGTGATGACGTTAGTTTAGAAAAACAGGAACACATAACTGGTAATTTGCTATCACCTTATGCTGTTTCAAAAAAAACCGATGAGCTATATGCTGCCGTATTTGCCAAATCGTACGATATGGAAATTATAGGCTTACGTTATTTCAATGTTTATGGTCCAAAGCAAAATCCTAATGGCGCTTATGCAGCAGTTATTCCTATTTTTATTTCTAATTTATTGAAGGGCAATATTCCTTCTATTTTTGGTGATGGAACTACTAGTAGAGATTTTACTTTTATCAATAATGTGGTATATGCCAACGTACTCGCATTTTCTACTTTAAATCCCCTAGCCGTTAATCAAGTGTACAACGTTGCTTATGGCGCTTCTACAAGCTTAAATCAATTATTTGATTTAGTTAAATCAAATTTAGGTAGTGATGTAAGTCCAGAGTATAAAGCTGAGAGAAAAGGAGACATAAAGAATAGCTTAGCAAATATCAGTAAAGCTAAAAATCTGTTAGGTTATGAACCCTTAGTCGATTTAAATGAAGGAATGAAATTAACCATTGATTGGTATAAACATCATATTTCGTAGGTTATTCGAATCTGTCGTTTTTCTGTAAAACATAAATCCTAACTTTTAGTTAATTTACTTGCTTTTTTCGCTATATTGAGTAATTTTGTTACTCAATTATGATAGAGACGCTCATATCCTCTAAAACACGTATCAAATTATTGCTTAAATTTTTTTTAAACAGCAATACAACTGCTTATTTAAGAGGTTTGGAAGATGAGTTTGGTGAATCCACAAATTCAATCCGTTTAGAATTGAATCGCTTTGAAAAAGCTGGTTTTCTAGACTCCTACAATCAAGCTAATAAAAAAATATTTAAAGTCAATGATAAGCATCCCTTGTTTAAGGATATAAATAGCATTGTTTTAAAATTAGTAGGTCTTGATCATGTCATTGATTATGTATTACAACGAATGGGCGATTTAAAGAAAGTTTATTTGGTTGGTAATTTATCACAAGGAAAAGATAGTGATGTCATTGATTTAGTTTTGGTAGGAGATATTAACGAGGCTTTTTTAATAGAATTAATTGCTAAAGCAGAAAAGAAAATACATAAAACAATACATTACATACATTATAAAGAATCCGATTTTGAAATAAAAAGCATAACAAAAACCGACATTAGTCCGCTTTTGTTATGGAGTAAATAAATTAAGTAATCTTGTCACTTCGAGCATAGTCGAGAAGCGATTGCTAGGATGAAAAGATTTCAATACAAAACAAACCACTAAGTCTCACCTGTGACTAAGGTGGCGAAGCCATAAATAAACTATTCGATTTTAATAAAAATATGCAAACAGAAGAACATTGGGATTTAGTAATTAAACCTAAAAGTAAATGGTTTCAAATAGATTTATACGCCTTGTGGAAATACCGCGATTTATTGATGTTATTAGTAAAACGCGATTTTGTAGCCGTTTATAAACAAACTATTTTAGGGCCTTTATGGTTTTTTATTCAACCAGTTATTACAGCTTTAACTTTCACATTTATTTTTGGAAGAGTGGCAAAACTAAGTACAGAGGGCGTACCCGCTATGGCATTTTATTTAGCAGGTATTACCTTATGGACTTATTTTTCGGATTGTTTTATTAAAACTTCTAATACATTTATTGCCAATGCTAATGTATTTGGGAAAGTTTATTTTCCGCGATTAATAATTCCCTTATCTATTTTAGTTTCTAATTTAATGAAACTTGCTATTCAAATGGTTATATTTTTGTGTGTTTGGTTTTATTATTATAATGCCACTAATACAATACATCCACAATGGCAATACATGTGGGTGTTGCCAATTTTAATTGTGATGATGGCAGGTTTAGGTTTTGGATTTGGAGTTTTAATCTCCTCATTAACTACTAAATATCGTGATTTTACATTTTTGATTGGCTTCGGCGTGCAGTTATTAATGTATGGAAGTTCCATTGTTTTGCCATTATCTACTATGTCGCCTAAAGTGCAATTTTTGATGAAGTTAAATCCATTAACTTCAGTCATTGAAGGTTTTAAATTTATTTTTTTAGGCTCAGGTTTTTTTGAGTTAAGTTGGATGTTATATTGCTGTGGTTTTATGATAGTGCTTGTTGCCCTGTCCGTTTTAATATTTAATAAAGTCGAAAAATCCTTTATGGATACCGTATAAACATGAGTAGTACAGTTATAAAAGTAGAAGGACTTGGGAAACAGTATCGCTTAGGAAAAGTAGGTGCTGCCACACTTTCATCGGATTTTAATAGATGGATCGCCAAAGTGAGAGGCAAAGAAGACCCTAATTTAAAAATTGGAGAAGTTAATGATAGAACTAAAGTAGGTACTAGTAACCTTGTATGGGCTTTAAAGGATATTAATTTTGAAGTAAAGCAAGGTGAAGTGCTTGGTATTATTGGTAAAAACGGAGCTGGTAAATCTACTCTCTTAAAAATTTTATCAAGGGTAACAGCTCCTACTGTTGGTGATATTAAAGTAAAGGGACGAATAGCTAGTTTACTAGAAGTAGGTACTGGTTTTCATCCAGAACTAAGTGGACGAGAAAACATTTTTTTAAATGGTGCCATCTTAGGAATGACCAAGCAAGAAATTAAAAGCAAGTTTGATGAAATAGTTGATTTTAGTGGAGTGGAACGTTACATCGATACGCCTGTTAAACGCTACTCATCAGGGATGTATGTGCGTTTAGCCTTTGCTGTTGCCGCTCATTTAGAGCCGGAAATTTTAATTGTGGATGAGGTGTTAGCTGTTGGTGATGCTGAGTTTCAAAAAAAATGTTTGGGCAAAATGAAGGATGTAAGTGGGCAAGGACGTACAGTATTATTTGTGAGCCATAATATGGCAGCCGTTAAAACGTTATGCACTACCGGAATTGTTTTAGAGCAAGGAACAGTAAAATTTAATGGAACTAGTGATGCTGCAATCGATTTTTATAGCACTTCCGCTTATAATTTATCAGAAGTGCCAGTTAATGAAAGAAAGGATAGGAAGGGAAATGGGAAACTTCGAATAAAAGATATTTATTATATCAATCATCTCGGTTCAAGAGTAGCTGATTTAACATCTGGAGAATCCTACAAAATTCAATTTAAGTTTGAACGTTCTCAGGAAATTGATTTAAAGCAACTTACTTTTGTTTTACAATTTAAAAATGAAAGCGATGAAGTTGCATCAACTATTGCTACCGATGAACAGGGAACAGTCTTCACGGCTATTGGGAATACAGGTTACTTTGAAATTGAAATACCTAGATTAGTTTTTAGAGAAGGTAGGTATTTATTGAACTTTATGGTTAGTGAAAAATTGTCTTTTAATACTCCTCATGTAATTATTGATTTTTTAGCAGACGCTATAGTAATGAATGTAATTAAAGGAGATTATTGGAATTCAGGAATTTTAAATAGACCAAAAGGATTTATTCAAGAATCTTCAATTAAAATCGTAAATCTATAGGGTTTAGTGCCTCATGCTAGTTGTTAATTTGAGTTATAATGAAAATGATTTTTTAAAATTTAAAGAATGCTATTTGGATTTAAATTTTCAAATATTGGATATTTCGAATGTTTTATCAGATGATAATATCAAAGGCTTGATTGAAATTAAACAACTAAAAAAAGATAACACGATTCTTAAAAAAGCTATCAATGAAATGATAGATGATATTGGTAAGGTAAGCTTAATAAGCTTAAATAAAAATGAACAGTTAAGGGATATAAATTTAAATGGGCTAAATCTTTTTTGGCAAACCTCAATCTCTGAAAAAAGCCCTACTCGTTCTTTTTTAATAAACTTATACTATTTAAAGGTGATTTTAGAAGGCGCACTAAAATTTATAAATTTTAAAGAGGTATACGTAATATTACCTTCAATTAAAGAGGCAGTATACTGTGTATCGATCAGTAATTTTTTTTTAAAAAATTATAATATACAATACACGAAGTTTAATTTTACAGAACCAAAATCATTAAATTATCGAGCTTTTTGTAATAAGATATGGTCCAATTATATTGAAACTTCGCATTTTAAAAGAAAAATTAATTGTTTTAAATCATCAAGAACAGGTGAGTGTTTTAAAAATTATGTTATCACTCTTGCTCAATCGCCGTCTTGGCGGAATGATAGGGATAGAATACTCGGTTTCGTTGTTGATGAGTCAATCAATTTAAAAGGCGCATATCTTCCATATTTCGGAGATTTGTTTGCAAATATAAACTGGAGCAATAGTTGGAATTTAGATTACATCTATGCTTTCCCAAGTAAATTACAAATGCTCGGGCACTATATGTCTAAATATACTCTTTATAGAAAAATAAGAAAGTTAAAACATGTTGAAGGTGTAAATTTTATTGATGGAAATGTAATTTGTTCAGAATTTTTGGAGGTACTATTTAAGAATTATTATTTTGTGAATTTTTTGTGGCTAAAAAATTTTTTTGCTAGTATATCAACACCATCAAACGTATTTTATTACTGCGAATTTTACAAACATTCAGGAAGAGTTATTTCGCAAGCTTCAAGAAGAGTAGGTAACAAACATATAACAACATACGGATATCAACATGGTAACATATATGAAGGGCATTCTGTCTACCACCTTACTCCAATTGAGTTTAGTAACACTAAGCCCTTTAATGGGTTACCAAAACCGATGAAATTTATTGTTTGGGGCAACTTCTTCAAAAAATTAATCAATAAATATGAGGGATTTAACGACGATGAGTTGATAGTAGCTGGAAATAAAAATTACATAAACGAGTTTAAAAAGTACAAAGATAAAATTAATGAAAATAGAGTGCCAACGTTTTTATGGTGCACTACTTTACATTATATAGCTCAAAAAGAATTTGAAGTGATTAAACCATTTTTGGATACATTAAAATCGTATAAATTGGTGGTTAGATGTCATCCAGGTTATCAAATTCAAAATCAAGTATTAAACATGTTTGATGATATTAGTAAAAACAATGTTACTATATGTGATGATAAAGATTTGTTTGAGGCAATTTTCAAAGCAGATTGTGTTATTGCATCAAATGGATCAACAATTTTTATGGATGCATTAGTGTTGAATAGGCTCGTAATTAAAATACAAACAGATGCCATTTTTATCGAGTTAGTTAAAGCTAAAAACACTTTTTTAGTAAACTCTCCTGATGAAATAAAAAATATTTATGATAAAAATTATTTAAATAACACAAGTAAAATTAATTTAATTGATCATGATTTATTGCACTTAGATGACAAAAAATGGAGTCATATTTTAAAAAATCAACTTGAACTAACATAATATTAAATACAAACATAAAATTATAATATGCTAAACAACAAATCAATATTAATAACAGGCGGTACAGGTTCCTTAGGGAAAGAGTTAACAAAAACCATATTAGAAAAATGGCCAGAAGTAAAGCGCTTAGTTATTTTTTCGAGAGATGAGCAAAAGCAATTTCAGATGGATCAGGAATTTCCTGCCTCAAAATATAAAGCAATACGTTATTTTATTGGCGACGTCAGAGATTTCGAACGATTAAAAAGAGCCTTTACAGGCATTGATTATGTGATACATGCAGCCGCCATGAAACACGTTCATATTGCAGAGTATAACCCTGACGAATGTGTAAAAACAAATATTGGCGGCGCCGAAAATGTGATTAAAGCAGCTTTAGAAAGCAATGTTACCAAAGTGGTCGCCCTATCAACCGATAAAGCATGTGCGCCAATTAATTTATATGGAGCAACTAAATTAACATCCGATAAATTATTTATTGCGGCCAATAATATCAAAGGAAGTCGCGATTTAAAATTTTCTGTTGTTCGTTATGGTAATGTGATGGGTTCTAATGGTTCTGTGATTCCATTTTTCTTAAATAAAAAAAAGGAAGGCGTATTGCCAATTACCGATCCAAACATGACTCGTTTTAATATCTCCTTAAAAGGTGGCGTTGATATGGTACTTCACGCTTTAGATGCAGCGTGGGGCGGAGAATTATTTGTACCAAAAATCCCGTCTTACAAAATTATGGATGTAGCAAAAGCTATTGGCCCTAATTGCGAACATAAAATAAATGGCATTCGTCCAGGTGAAAAAATTCATGAAGAAATGATTACCAGCTCTGATTCGTTTACCACTTATGACTTAGGAAAATATTATGTGATATTACCACAAGTTACTAATTGGAAATTGGAGGATTATATGAAACACTTTAATGCTAAATTAGTACCTCAAGGATTTCATTATACGTCAGAAAATAATACGGAATGGGAAACAGTAGAAGGCTTAAGACAATTAATTGTTGAACACGTAGACCCAACATTTAAACCATAATACAGATGATCCCATACGGAAGACAACATATAACTGATGAAGATATTAATGCCGTAGTAAATGCATTAAAGTCTGATTTCTTAACTCAAGGTCCCGAAATTGCCACCTTTGAAAAAGCATTTGCTGATTATATTGGATGTAAATACGCCGTTGCAGTTTCTAATGGCACTGCTGCTTTGCATTTATGCGCCATGGCATTAGATGTCAATAAAAATTCACGAGTTATTACGAGTCCTATTACATTTGCGGCTTCTGCTAACTGTGTGCGTTATTGCGATGGCGAAATACACTTTGCTGATATAGACCCTAAAACCTATTTATTAGATATTACTAAAGTAAGAGCATTATTAGAACAACATCCTAAAGGTTATTTTCAAGGTATTATCCCTGTTGATTTTGCAGGTAACGCCGTTAATTTAGAAGAATTTAGAAAATTAGCTGATGAATTTGGTTGTTGGATAATTGAAGATGCCTGTCATGCACCAGGTGGTTTTTTTACAGATAGCAAAGGTAACAAACAACATTGTGGTAACAGTCAGTTTGCTGATTTAGCTATTTTTTCATTTCACCCCGTAAAACATATTGCTTGTGGCGAAGGAGGAATGGTAACAACGAATGATGAAAAATTATATAACAAACTTCTAAAGTTAAGAACACATGGTATTACCAAAGATCCTAGCTTAATGCATAAAAATGATGGTGGTTGGTATTACGAAATGCAAGAACTTGGTTACAACTATCGCATTACCGATTTTCAAGCAGCATTAGGAACATCGCAATTAAAACGCGCGGATGAAGGATTAAAAAGAAGAAGAGAGATTGCAAAAAATTATAACCAAGCTTTTAAAAGTAATTCAAACATCAAAGGGCAATCTGGAGTTATAGAAGGACATGCTTATCACTTATATATTATTGAAGTTGAAAAGCGAAAAGAATTATATGATTTTTTAAAATCAAAAGATATTTTTTGCCAAGTACATTATATTCCTGTTCATACCTTACCTTATTATGAGTCATTAGGATGGAAACACGGTGATTTTAAAGATTCTGAAAATTACTACAAAGCCTGTTTAAGCTTGCCTATGTATCCTACTTTAGCTGACGAACAACAAGCTTTTGTGATTGAGCAAATTAATTCATTTTTAAATGGCTAGTGTTGCAATTATAACGGCTCGTGGCGGTAGTAAACGCATACCAAGAAAAAATATAAAAGATTTTTTGGGAAAACCTATTATTGCCTATTCAATTGAAACAGCATTAAATTCAGGTTTGTTTGATTATGTGATGGTGTCTACTGACGATGATGAAATTGCCGAGGTAGCAAAAAAGTATGGTGCAAAAGTGCCTTTTACTAGGAGCAAACAAACATCCGATGATTTTGCCGGAACTGCTGACGTGGTGTTAGAAGTATTACACGATTTAAGAAAAATAGGAAAAGAATTTGAATATGCTTGTTGCTTGTATCCAACAGCTCCGTTTATTTCGGAACAAAGTTTAAATGAATCCTTTGATTTATTAATTGAGAAAAAGTTTGATAGTGTATTTCCGATTTGCCAATTTTCTTACCCTATACAAAGAGCGTTAAAGAAAAGTGATTGTGTAATAAATATGATTTGGCCTGAGAATTTAAATAAAAGATCGCAGGACTTAACACCTTCTTTTCATGATGCAGGCCAATTTTATTGGACGAAAGTAAATTCTTTTCTTGAGAACAATAAATTATTTACAGATAATTCAGGTGCTATTGTCTTAAACGAACTTCAAGTTCAAGATATTGATAATGAAACTGATTGGCTAATTGCTGAATTAAAATATAAACTAATAAATAATTATGGAAAAAATAGTGTTAAATAAGTATGGGTATTATTCTGTTGAGAATGTACCAACAGAAAAGGAATTAGCAGAATATTATGCTAATAAATACTATCAAGGCGCTAATGGGAGTTATGAGGTTGAATATGACGAAGAAGAAGTAAAATATTTTAAAAATAAAATATCAGAGAGAGCTTACATTATCGAAAAAAATCTGACTTCAAAAAACAGTAAAAGGTTTTTGGATATTGGTTGTGGTGAAGGCTGGGCATTGAGTTATTTTAAAGATAAAGGCTGGGATATTCTTGGACTTGATTATAGTAGTTTTGGATGTGAAAAATTCAACTCTAATTGTGCTAAAAACCTAATTATTGGTAATATATATCAAAACCTCAATACTCTAATTAATCAAGAAAAGAAATACAGCGTTATCTGGATTGATAACGTGTTAGAGCACGTAACCGATCCGGAATTTCTTGTTAAGGAAATAAAAAAAATATTGGAAGTAGATGGCATTTTAGTGATAGAAGTCCCAAACGACTTTTCCTTTATACAAGAATATGTAATAAATAATAAAATTGTTGAGAAACAGTATTGGGTTGCTACTCCTGATCATCTTTCTTATTTTAATAAAAATGGATTAAATAACCTATTGTTAGCCAATGGTTATAAAGATTTAGAACTCATCAGCGATTATGCAATTGATGTTAATTTGTTAAACTCTCATACGAACTACATCAGTGATAAACAAAAAGGAAAAGCCTGTCACAAAGAAAGAATAATTTTCGATAATTTGCTTCATGAAAAATCAATTGAGGATGTTGTAGCTTATTATAAAGCTTCTGCACAACTTGGATTAGGAAGACAAATAACCGGTTTTTACAAATTATCATAGATATCTCTTTTTAGTGAAACAAAAAGTTATATTCAGAGTTGACGCTAATCCGGAAATTGGATTAGGTCATTTAACTCGTTGTTTAGCTTTAGCAGAAATGATAATTGAAGATTTTGAATGTGTTTTCGCGATTTTTCTGCCAAAACTGGAAGTGGTTGAACAAATCAGGTCTATTAAGTCATCGGTTATGTTTTTATCGGATGAATTTATAGATGTCTTTACTAGCCTTTTAACTGGTAACGAAATTGTAATTCTTGATGGCTACAATTTTACAGAGTCTGATCAAAAAAAAATTAAAGAAAAAAATTGTAAATTAGTTTTTATTGATGACTTAAACGCTCAACACTTTTTTGCAGATGTCGTAATTAATCACAATCTAACTGCTAATGCGGCAAAATACTCTAAAGAAGAAAATACTCAGGTTTATACTGGTAGCGAATACATCTTATTGCGAAAAGATTTTTTGACGAAAATCGCTCGAATTCATAATAAGAAAAACGAATTCTCTAAAGTGCTTATCTGTTTGGGGGGGGCAGATAAGGACAATCTATCACTCAAATTGTGTACAATGTTATCAGATTATATAAAAATTGAAAAAATTAATGTTTTAGTCGGTAGCGCATATCCGTTTGATGAAAATGAACTAATTACTATAAACGCAAAAATTAATGTCCATAGAAACTTATCGGCAGAAAAAATTGTAAAATTAATGGAAGAAACTGATTTCGCAATTGTTTCTGCAAGTGGAATTGCATATGAATGCGCTTCGGTTAATCTGCCTTTTATAGTTGGCTATTATTTAAGACACCAATGCTTGTTTTATGAAGCATTGATAAAACAAAAAAATATAATCGGACTAGGAGATTTTAAAAATTTAAATTCCGAGCGATTGTACAATTTAATTTTGGAATTACAAACCGATTATCAACCAAACTGTAATAGCTTTATTGATAAGAAACAGAAGGAAAGATATTTGCAAATATTTAACTCTTTACTCATAAATTGAAAAAGATAGTAATTATAACAGGAGCTAGCAGAGGGCTTGGAAAAGCATTTGTTGATTTAGTTTTAAAAGACACCGATACCTTAGTTATTTCTTTATCGCGTTCCTTGAATGAAGATCACGCATCTTTTGATTCCTCAAAATTAGTGTTGGTTAAAACAGATTTATCTAAACCTTTTTCGCATGATATATCTTATGTGCTAGATAGGTTTTTAATGCCCGAAACAATTTTATATTTTATAAATAATGCAGGTGTTATTTTGCCTATAAATAAAGTAGGAGCTTTTAAAGAAGAAGAAATTGCGCATTCCGTTTTGGTAAATGTTCAATATCCTGTTAATTTGATAAATTTTATTTTAAAGAAATACTCAAGTAATAAAATTGTATTGGTTAATATTTCTTCTGGTGCAGCTATCAATCCGGTTGCTTCTTGGTCAATGTATGGAGCATCTAAAGCATTTATGCAGCAATTTTTTAATGTGCTAGCAGAAGAAAATAAGGAAAATAATAATTTGGAGCTTTTTCAATTTAATCCAGGGGTTATGGATACTGGAATGCAAGAGGAAATTAGATCAAAAGAGTTTTCGCGACAAGATTATTTTAAGCAACTTAAAGAAGAAAATAAATTAATACTACCTGAAGAAGCAGCTGAAAAAATCCTTAAAGAAATTAATTATCAAGCATGAAGGTAGCTGTCATCTCTGATATTCATGGTAATCATTATGCACTAGAAAGAGTTTTGTCTGTGGCAAAAAAACAAGGTGTCAGTAAAATTTTAGTATTAGGTGATATTGTAGGATATTATTATCATCCTGATAAAGTGATGAAAGCACTAGATGATTGGGATTATGAATTAATAAAAGGAAATCACGAGGACTTTTTATTGAAATTGTTGGATGGGAAAATAGAAAATAACTTTCTGAAAGAGAAATACGGTAGCGGGCATGAATTAGCTATAAAAAAATTGTCTAAAGAGCAAATAAATCAATTCAGGATTGCACCTGATAGAAAACATATTATAGTAAATGAAGTAAATATTTTAATGTGTCATGGCGCCAATTTTGACACTGGTTTTTACCTATATCCTGACAGTAATGAAGATATATTAAAAAAATGCAATGAACCAGCAATGGATTTTGTTGTTGTTGGGCATTCGCATTATCCTTTTGTTTATCGTAATACCAACAGCACTCTAATTAATGTAGGGTCTGTTGGACAGTCTCGTAAAGAAGGTGGAGTAGCAAATTGGCTAATAATAAATACAATAAATAAAAGTTTTGAATTAATGTCTACGGCTTACAATATTAATGAACTGATTGATGAGGTAAAAATGATAGATCCAGATATGCCATATTTACAAAGTATTTTAAAACGAACAACTACATGAAAACAAAATACAACATATTAGTAACTGGTTGCGGAGGTGATATAGGACAAAGCATTGGTAAAATATTAAAATCTAATGTATTGTTTGACAGAGTCGTAGGATGTGATATGAGTTCTGATAATGCAGCTCAATTTATTTTTGATAAAGTCATAAAAGTACCTGCTTGCAAAAGTGATAATTATTCAAGTGCCTTAAAAGAGATAATATTAAGTGAATCAATAGATATAATCTTACCTATATCAGAGCCAGAATTAAGAAATTTATCAGAGCAAAAGAATTATGATCATTTTCTAGGTAAAATTTTAATTTGTGCTAATCCAGAGGCAATGATAATTGGTTTTGATAAATTCGAAACTGCAAATTTCTTAAAGAAGAATCATCTCCCATTTCCTGAAACAAACATTATTACAGAGGTCTCTAAACCACAATTACCTGCCATTATTAAAAGTAAAAATGGTTCTGGCAGTAAATCTGTTTATGTTTTGGAAACAATGGAGGATTTTGTATTCTACCAAAAAAAATATCCTGATTTTATTATTCAGGAGTTATTAAGAAATGCTGAAGAAGAGTATACTTGTGGAGTATTCAGATCCGCCAGCTCTGAGGTAAGAACAATAGTTTATAAACGAAAACTAACTGGAGGATTTTCTGGTTACGGAGAAGTTATAGATAATCCGGACGTCGATTTATTATTAAATAAAATTGCACACGCTTTAAATCTTAACGGTTCCATTAATGTACAATTAAGAATGGATAAAAAAGGACCATGTGTTTTTGAAATTAATCCTAGATTTTCAAGCACTGTTAGATTTAGGCACATGATGGGATTTGAAGATGTAATATGGAGCATACAAGATGCATTAAAAATAAAAGTGTCAGAATATATTAAACCAATAATTGGTGCAAAATTTTATAAGGGATTCACAGAATATGTCAATTAAAGAATAAAACAAATGAACGATATTAAAATAGATCACATTACCATTGGCGTCAATCACAAACCTTGTATTATTGCTGAAATGAGTGGTAATCACAACCAGTCATTAGATAGAGCATTTGAGTTAGTGGATGCAGCTGCTGAAGCAGGTGCGCATGCGTTAAAGCTACAAACTTATACAGCAGATACCATCACCATGAAAGGGGCCCATACCATTAATGACCCGAACTCTTTATGGAATGGTAAAGAATTACATGATTTGTATAAAGAGGCATACACTCCTTGGGAATGGCACAAACCTATTTTTGACAGAGCCAAAGAAAAAGGTATGATTGCTTTTAGCTCTCCCTTTGATGAAACGGCAGTTGATTTTTTGGAAAGTTTAAATGTACCTGCATATAAAATTGCCTCCTTTGAAAACACGCATTTACCATTAATTCGTAAAGTTGCAAAAACAGGAAAGCCCGTGATTATTTCAACGGGTGTTTCTTCTATCGCCGATATTGATGAGGCGGTTAAAACTTTAAAAGAGGAGGGCTGCGAAAACTTTATTTTATTAAAATGTACCAGTACCTACCCTGCTACTCCCGAAAACACTAATTTAAATACGATTCCCCATTTATCTCAATTGCATAATTGTATTGTAGGTTTATCAGATCATACAATGGGTATTGGGGTATCAGTAGCGGCGGTGGCATTAGGTGCTCGTGTAATTGAAAAACATTTTACTTTACGAAGATCAGATGGAGGGGTTGATAGTGCATTTTCGATGGAGCCAGAAGAATTAAAAGCTTTGGTTGTAGAATCTGAACGTGCTTTTTTAGCTTTAGGAAAAGTAAAATATGGTGTGCAAAAAGCCGAAGAAAAAAGTTTATTTTTTAAACGTTCAATTTACGTAGCCGAAGATATTAAAGTTGGTGAATTGTTTTCTGAAAAAAACTTGAGAGTGATTAGGCCTGGTGATGGCTTAGCTCCTAAATATTATTTGCAAATTATTGGAAAGACGGCAACAAAAAATTATGCAAAAGGTACGCCATTTAAACTTGATGATTTAATTTAGTCATGCAAAAAACTAAAACAGTTCTTGTTATTTGTCGTAATCACTTAAATAAAGCTCCTCGCTTTTTAATGGAAGTAAATGCTTTATGGGAAAGTTACAATATATTGGCGGTTGGCATTTCTGGAGATACTCATTCTAAGAAATATAAATTTATTCCCTTCGATGTTATTCCTAAGTATTTGCCAATAAATGTTTCTTTCCATTTAAAATATCCGGTATTATTTAGAAAGTTTTTTTCGATTTTAATTCAAATCATTTACTACAAAAGGTTAAATGCCGAAAAGTTAAATGCTAAAAGAGTATATAAGTTATTAATGAAACATCGGTTTGATGTATTAATAGTGCATCACTTTAGAGATTTACCTTTGGCAGTTAAATTGGCAAAAGCTAAAAATGTAAAATTAATTTTTAACGCGCACGAATATTATCCATTAGAATTTGATAGTAATGCGGATTGGATGAAAAAAACTCATCCATTATATATTGAAATTGGTAATACATATTTGAAACACATAGATGCTTGTTTTTGTGTTGGTGAAAAAATTGCAGAAAAATATAAGGAAGAGTTTGGTGTTGATTGTATTGTTATTACAAATTCAAAGCCCTATAAAGATTTAAATCCTAGCGAATTACGTAGTTCAGATAAAATTAAATTGGTGCATCATGGAGCGGCATTACGCAATCGACAGATAGAGTTAATGATTGATTTGATGAACTTTTTAGATGAGAAGTATACATTAGATTTAGTATTGGTGCCTGGTGATGATACTTATATATCCGAGTTAAAGTTTAAAGCCTCTAATAATCCAAGAATTCAATTTCCTAAATCGGTTAGTACAGAAAAAATTTCAGATTTTATAAATCAATATGATATAGGAATTTATATTTTACCTCCTTTGAATTTTAATGATAAATATGCCTTACCAAATAAGTTTTTTGAATTTATTCAAGCTCGTTTAGCATTAGCTATTTCTCCATCACCCGAAATGAAATTTCTTGTCGACAAATATAATTTAGGAGTCGTTTCTGATGATTTTACGACTCAATCACTAGCTGCAAAAATTAGTAATCTTTCCTTCGAACAAATTATGTTTTATAAGAACAGAGTAAATCATTTCTGCCATGAACTTAGTGCAGAAAACAATGAAAAGATGATTAAAAATACAGTAGATACGTTAACTAAATTCAACTAACATGTGTGGTATATCCGGCATTATAAATTTTAACGATAGCCCAGTTACAATTAATGAATTAAAGTTAATGAGTGATGCAATCATGCATCGTGGTCCTGATGGAGAAGGTCAGTGGCTTAATAGTGCTTCTAAAGTTGGGTTAGCGCATCGTCGATTATCAATTATTGATCTTTCAGAGCAAGCTAATCAACCAATGCACTATGCAAATGGAAGGTATACAATTGCCTTTAATGGAGAAATTTATAATTATATTGAGCTAAAAAAAGAATTAGTTGCCAAAGGCTACGAGTTCAAAACTCAGTCCGACACTGAAGTTTTGATGGCTTTATACGATTTAAAAAAAGAACATTGTCTCAGTGATCTTGATGGAATGTTTGCGTTTGCAATTTGGGATGAGAAAGAACAGCAATTATTTTGCGCGAGAGATAGATTTGGAGAAAAACCATTTTATTACCATAATTCTAATAATAGATTTTATTTTGCTTCCGAAATGAAGGCGCTTTTTGCCGCAGGAGTTCAAAAAAAACTTTCAGATAAGAGATTATATTATTATTTATCATATAATACAGTTGAGGATCCATTTGATAATTCATCCACATTTTTTAATAACATATTTCAATTAGAGCCCTCACATTATTTAGTTATAAAAAGTGGCGGCAATATTATTAAAAAAAAATACTGGGATATTAATGTTTCAGAAGACAAATCAATAACATTTGATGCTGCTGTCACAAAATTTTATTCCTTATTTGAAACTTCAATTAAAAGAAGATTACGTTCAGATGTACCTGTAGGTTCAAGTCTTTCGGGCGGTTTGGATTCATCTTCTATTGTTTTGTTAATTGATAGTCTGAAAGAAAAAGGGCAAACTCAAAAAACGTTTTCGGCAAGGTTCAAAAACTTTGCAAAAGATGAAGGAGAACACATGCAAGCTGTTATTGATAAAGCAAAGCATGTTGAAGCTTTTTACACTTGGCCAACGGAAGACGTTTTGATAAATGAAATAGATAAGATTATGTTTCATCAAGAAGAGCCATTTGGAGGAGCAAGTATTTTAGCTCAGTGGGAGGTTATGAAATTGGCTAAGCAAAATAATGTAACAGTTTTGATTGACGGGCAAGGTGCAGATGAAATTTTAGCAGGATACAAACCTCTATACATATCATACTTAAATCAGCTCTTTCCAACCAATAGGAAGTTGTATCGCCAAGAGGCTCAAAAATTTGAGGAATTTAACGGAATGAAGCATTCGTTATCGTTTACTACCAAAATGATGATGATGCATCCTTCAACTTTTAAAAACGTTAGCCAACTTTATAAGAGTATTTCGGGCAAAAAAACAACTACTAATGTTCCCGTTCCTTTTGTAGGAGAATATAATAAGGAATTTTTGAATGAAGTACTATCTTTTAAGCCGCCAGTTTTTATTGAAAACAACGACAATCTAAAGCGTAGCCAATTAAATATTATACAAAAAAAAGGATTTCAATCATTGTTAAGATTTGCAGATAGAAACTCTATGGCTTTTCAGAGGGAATTAAGATTGCCATTTTTGTCGCATGAATTGGTTGAATTTGCCTTTACTTTACCAGATGAGTTTAAAATTCATCAAGGGTGGACTAAATATATTCAGCGTGAAGCAATGAAAGGTATTTTGCCAGAATCTATTACTTGGAGAAAGGATAAGATAGGCTATGAGCCACCTGAAAAAAACTGGTTAGAAAACACAAAAGTAAAAGAAATAGTAGCAGAGTCTAAAAATAAATTAGCTGATGAAAAAATTACTGGAAGCGATAGCAATAAGTTTTCTGACTGGAAAAATATTATGGTTGCTAAAATGCTAAATCAAAAGTAATAGTTTTTAATGCGTATTGGAATTGTTTTTACTGGAGTTGCAAACGAATATGTAGGAGGCGCAGAACGTTTTTTTGCTGATTTTTATGACCTATACAACAGTCAATCCATAAAACAAAATGATGTTTTTTTTATAACTAATAACGATTCTTTTTTTGTCTTTACTGAAAAACTAAAAAAACTGGGTTACAGAAAAAACATTATTCTCATTCCAAATTTCAATAATCGATTTAAAAATGGCTTAGAATCTTTTTTCTTTTTACTGAAAATTATTTTTAATCGTATTGATATTATTCATATTGGGTCATATGGCAGGCATTATTTTCATCTTTTAAATAGCGTTAAATTTTTACCTAAATTTTTAAAACCAAAAGTCGTTATCAATATTGTAGACTGTGAAATACCTTATGTGTTGTCAGATGCTTCAAATTCCAAGCACAAAGCTTATCAAATAAAGTATGACCCACTATTTAAATATATCAAAATAGATGCAGTGTATTCGTGGTATAAGTTATTTAAAGAATTTGCAGATTCGACAGACATTATAAAGTCAAAACCATATATTGAATGTGTAGAGTCACGTTTTTCAGATACAACAAGGTTTGTAGCTTCAAGTAATAAGAAAAACCAAATAATTTTTGCTGCTAGGTTAACTCAACAAAAACAACCTATGTTTTTTTTGGAAGCGATTCGAATTTTGAAGGAAAGTTGCTTTAATGAAATGGAAGGCTGGAAATTTTTAATTTATGGTAAAGGTCCTCTCGAAAATGAGATGCATGAATTTATCACTAAACATAATTTACAGAATTTGGTTTCCTGTCATTCAAATTCTGATTTATCAAAAGTTTTTTCTGAAACTAAATGTTTTGTATCCACTCAAGATTATGAGAATTTCCCTTCTTTGTCAATGTGTGAAGCTATGGCCGCAGGCAATGCTGTAATTGCCAGAAACGTTGGGCAAACCGATTACTTTGTGAAACATCAATTAAATGGATATGTTTTAGATGAGGATTCGCCTGTGGGCTTAGCCAATGCGATTAAAAATTATATTTCTAATTCTCAACTGCACGCAAATATGCAATTTGAAAGTATTCGTTTAACAAGAGAAGTACATACAGTCAATAATTTCATAAGAGATATTGATGTTTTTTGGAAAAAGGTAAAACAGTTATAATGCGTAAACCCTATAGCAAAGTTGATCAGTATGAGTTTAATCAGGATTTTTCTGATAATGAGCATTATATTAAACAATCTGGTTTAAAAGGATTTGCTTTACTAAAATATAAGTTTAAAGTATGGCTTTCCTTTAAAAATGCAGATAAACGTTTAAAACAAAGTATTGAAAAAGGAACCTGTTATTATGGTCCTTTTAAAGGAGAATTTGGTCATTTCACCGCACACACCTTACCATTTTTAATGTATTTACACAAACAGGGTGTAAAAATAATTTACTGTGGTATGGAGTTACACAAACCTTTTTTAGTCGACGAACAAGGAACTTCAATCATTCACGAATTTATTCCTTTAAGAGACTTTTTTAAAGAAGTGAGCCCGAAAGGAAATAGTACTATTCCACCAAAAGATGTTCAAGATGAAATTAAAAAGTTTGAAAATAAGGCAAACACTTCGGGTTTTCCTTATTGGAATATAGGAGATGATTTTTATTATTGGTTTGTTCATCGCAATTGGCTGATGCAAAATCACACACATGTTTATCATATAGATAAATTTTATAAAACTAAAGATGAAAACGCTTGCTGTATTTTTCCCCGAAGTAAAGGCGCAGCAAAAAGTCACAATAATGGAGATCAATGGGATTATGTTGCTTTGATAGATATAATCGCTCCTTATTTTGATAAAATTTATATCTGCGGACATCCTTCGCAAGTGAAGGATTTAAGTACGATTAATCCAAAAGTTGAAATTGCAGTGAGTACAGATAATAAAGTAACATTAGAAAAAACGTCTAATTCAAAATTAATTATTACACAGCATAGTGGGGTAAATAACGTTGGCGAATATGTGAATACTCAAGTATTGATCATCTACAAAGGTGGAAATAAGGTAAGCGATATTGGAAGTATGAATAATACCCTTCGTTTCAGGAAGTCATTAGAAGATAAATATCCTTTGAAATTTGCCTTTAATGAAGAAGAAATCGTTAATTTTGTTAAGGAACACAACCAAATAAAGAAATAAGAATGATTGAAACTATTGAACGCTTTATTAAAGAAGCAGCAGGGTTAAA
>Ga0315900_10000347_pt1 | contig 82573 bp, 72 predicted proteins | sample LakEriMetagenome_FD_203521 | JGI IMG/M metagenome (GOLD analysis project Ga0315900, IMG submission 203521) | Freshwater fungal communities from buoy surface, Lake Erie, Ohio, United States - Buoy 12 MA114 | ecosystem: Environmental > Aquatic > Freshwater > Lake > Lake biofilm | place: USA: Lake... | reverse complement strand
TCGGTACATCTGCAGCGTTCAGCAGTTGTAGCAATCGTCAATTGCTCTGTACGCGGCCAGTTTATCGGGTTTCGATCGCTGAAACAAGTTGCGCTGCAGTCGATCTGGCTTTTTCAGGAGTCCCCACCTAAATCTTGGAGACAGGCAGAAGTGACGACAACCCAGGAGAGGTAGTCAACAGAAGATACAAGCATTGGCGGTGGAGTCGTAATCGGGGCATAACGAAACCAAAAATCTGCTGATAATCCCAAACGAATCAAGCTGACCTGGAATCGCCCTCCCCCGCGCGAGAGCACATCTGCCAGCTGAAAACATCACATTGTGGCTTTTAGGAGTCAAAAGGCCTACCAAGGAGACTGGCTATAATCTTCTCATACTTAGCCGCTATCGATATAGCATCTCGCGAAAACACTTCCTCGCGGCAGTCAAAGACCACTACGCCCAAGGGGGCTCGCTCGCTTAAACCAATCCTCTTTGCAAAATAAGAGCGAGCGACATAGCGCCTGCTTGAAACGAAGCATCCATAGGTGAAAGTCTTGTCGGCGTATTCTTGACAGCTCTGATCGCTCCATCCGACGTCAAGTAAGTCCGGCAACCCTTCAACCTTATAAGAGCCTTTCTTGAATGCAGATCCCGCAACGCCCAAAGCACGCTGTTCGCCAAATCCAAAACACAGGAAGGAAAAGCGCCTCTTACGTCCAAGTTGGGAAAAATCCAATCTGTCTACGGGGCACCAAAAGAAGCTACTAGACGAAGTTGGCTCAGCATGCGACCTTGCTATGGGAATAAGCCATACCCCACGCGTTGGAGGCAGCAGCGGGCGTAAGCTCCACTTTGCCACCTTGAAAATTGTCGACCTATCGTGATATTGCCTATCATCGCCTCTTCTCCTGCCATCGCCAAACATCTCGTCCCTCATTCTGTCGCAGCACTCTTCCAGGGCTCGCTTTACTCGCTTGTCCCTAGCAGCAATAAACTTGTCGAGAACGATAACCAAAGCCAGTGATCCCGTCATGATCTCGGAGCTGTGCGAAAAGCCACGTTTGACTATCTTTGGACCCTCGAATGAATCCTTCTTGGCTCTCTCACTCCATCCGGTCAATGTCAAATAGAGGGCGGCAAAGAAAATTAGCCAAAGAAGCGCTCTGGCGGTCTTGGCGTAGCAGACAATCTCATTCATTAGAGAATGCACCTACTTGTTTCATTTCTTGCCAAACAACCGATCCCACGCCTCCAGCACCAGCCGCTGGGTGCGGTACTCACCGAACTGGCGGAGTTCGTTGGTCTTGAGCACGCGGAAGGTTTCGCTGGGGTAATCGGGGCCCATTACATCGGCGGGATCGAGGATGTAGCGCAACTCATCGCGATTGAGGCCGTAGAGGTGGGCGTAGAAGGCATCGAGTTCGGCCCGCAGCAGGGATCGGCGTTCGGGATCGAAGATGAAGGGTGGGCCGTCGTAGCCGAGGTCTTCGGCCCAGGGCTTGAGGTCGTAGCTGGTGTAGGTAAGTTCGAGGACGCGGGGTTGGATGAAGTCGATGGCGGTCTGTGTATACGAGGAAGGCGGCAAAACAGGCAACTGCTTAACCAGAAAGTAACTTAGAGAAACCCCATTCATCTTGGTTCTTGTGCAGAAGTCAAAACATAGAGAGGAGAGATTCGCGACCAGAAGGGAGGCTAATCTAGTTGGATACCCTGAAATGTCGGGGAGGATCAAGGGGTACTTGTGGCCTACAGCGACCCTTGGGAGGACAGAGCAAACGAAAGTTCTCTGATTAGAAGAGCTTGATATTTCGCTGTAGCCAAACAGCCACTGGTGCCGCCAAGCCTTTTCCTCTAGGCGCGAATTCACCAGGCTCTCCGGCACCCAGTAATAGGGCCTAGGAGAGTAGCGGTGATCCTGGAGAGCCTCCAGTGTTGACTTTGGTAGAACTCTAAAGCCACGCTCTTCACTCTTGTCGTCATAAGCAGAAGCCCTGTGATTGTACAGTGATAGCATCTTTGCTTCGTAAAGCGGTAGGCGCCCAGAGGCTGACTCTTCTAAGAACAGATGGCTGTCGCTTGACATATGGAACATCGTCATGAACTTGATGCCCCAGGGATTGCCCTGATCGCCCAGTGCCTCATCGATCAGCACCGGCACGCGACCATAGATCTTCTTGGTGAGCTCCGCATCCATTTGACTGCGGAATACGGGACAGGTGCGGGTGTTTGGATTCAGAAGGGTGATTTCATCCGGCGTCAGCTCAAAGAATCGTGCCTCATCGCTCAGTTGGAAGAAGTGGCGGATGTAGAAGGCGTATTGGGCGGAGTCTCTGTGGTCGGTAGCTTTTCGAAGAGCGAGACAACAGAACTTGTAGGCATGGTGGACATCGCGAAAAATAAAAGATTCGTTCTCAAATGAAGTCAGTGATGCTAGCATCTCCTTGCCGCTAATCTCGTCGAAAAAGGCCTTGGTACTGCTATCCGTTGCGATCCCCGTCGGCACAATCACCCCAGACCGTCCTCCTTCACCGATCAGCTTGAGAAAGTGTTCACAGAACAACGCATAAGTATTTAGATCACCTACTGCTGTGAGCGGGAAACGACCGGATCCACGGATAAATTCGCCACTACCTTCAGCCTCACGCTTGGCCAGCTCGAACTCCCACACCAGAGCCCGATCGGCGTCGGAGGCGTCTGGCGCACTGAGAGCCTTGATCAATCGCTCGCGAGCAGCCTTGTTAGACGCCGTGGCGATGGCTTCAGAGCGTGCTGCAAAAAACTCCTTCTCCTGCAGCTTGATACGCTCCCAGGGAGGATTGCCTAGCACGCAATCAAATCCCCCTCTCTCCATCACCTCACCAAAACGCAGGGGCCAATGGAAGAAACGGAAGTCTTTGGTGGCCTGTTCCACCGCCAGCTCAAGATCGCCTGGAATCTCCTGACCGCTCTGCAACAGCAGGAGGTGCTGCGTGGTGGGCACCTTGCTGCGGCTGGCCTGGGTCTTGGGCAGGAAGAAGGCCGCGGTGTATAGATCAGCCGCGAGGGTCTGGGGATCGCTGGATCGCTCCTGCTCCCAGGCTTCGTAGGCCGCCTGTTTGGCTGCTCCTTCCGCCAGGGTGGTTTCGGGCATGGCCTCGATTTCCTGGAGCCGTTGCTGGCTGCGGCTGATGGGTGGGCTCGCCTGCAGATTGAGGGTGGTTTGCAGGGTTCCCTTCTGGCCTGCCTTGCGGAAACTGGCGTTCTCTTTCTTCAGGCTGGTGCAGGTGGGTTTGTCGTCGCCGGTGAGCGGTTTGTAGGCCCCATCGGGGATGCCCTCATCCAGCACCTTCGGGTCGAACACACCCACCAGCGAATCACCGCACTGGATGTGGGCATCGAGGAAGCTGAGCGGCTTGCCGGGATCGACCGCTTCGATCCAGAGCGCCACCTTGCACAGTTCCACCGCCATCGGGTTCTTGTCGACCCCGTAGATGCAGTGGGCCACCACCTCGCGCAGGCATTCCTGGCGCAGCTCCTCGCTGGGCTCCTCATCGCCGGCGCGGATACGGGCCAGCTCCAGGGCCAGGCGCCGTGCGGCCGCCAGCAGGAAATGGCCGCTGCCGCATGCTGGGTCGAGCACCCGGATCGCCAGCAAGGCCTTTTCCTTCTCTTCCGGCGTTGAAGCCTTGCTGAGCCGATCGGCAATCACTGGCAGCAGGGCCGACACAATCAGCAGCTGCACCAGCTGATCCGGCGTGTAGTAGCTGCCGGTGGTCTTGCGGTCGCTGCCAGCTCCTCCCCCGTAGCTCAGCTGCCAGCTGCCGCCGGCGCGCTCCAGCTTGGGATGGAGCTCCAGCAATCCCTCATACACGCTGCCCAGCTCCTCGGTGTTGAGGTCGCGGTAGTTGACGCGGGTGAGTGTGTCGCCAGCCTGGAACCAGCCGATCGCCCGGATCGCCCGCAGCAGAAAGCGGTTGGCCAGTTCGCACTCCTCAAGCGCCCGGCACTGCGGTTCGGCGAACAGGCCCCCCAGGCCGGGCAGGCCCAGGGGTGAGCTGCTCTGGCGCAGCTGCAGGAACACCAGCTTCTGGGTCTGCCACAGATCACCGTAGGGCCCCTCCGAGGCGCTGCGCCGGATCGCCAGCTCCCGCAGCCGGCCCACGCTGTAGCCCTCGCGGTAGATGCGGCGGCGCGGATCCTCCTGGCCCAGGGTTCGGGGGAACAGCAGGTCGCGGTCTTCCGCGGTGAACAGAAACAGGAAGCGATACACCAGCCGCAGCAGCTGGCGGTGCAGCTCCTGGCCACTGAGGGCGCCACTGGCCAGCTGGCTGCGCAGCACCTCGTTGTCGGGATGCTGGAGCAGGCCGTTGCCCAGGGCTTCGAGGGCCTGCTGCACGCCGTTGCGCAGCTGCCCCAGCACCCGCTCACCCGCCTCCTGCGCTTGCTCCTTCCAGGTGTCGAGCACGCAGCTGCCTGTCTGCGGATGGCGGAAGCGGCTGGCGTGCAGCAGCAGCCAGAGCACGGCGAACTCATCGAACAGCTCGCCCTCCACCAGCAGCTCCAGATCCACCGCCAGGTAGGCCGGCTTCACCAGCGAGGGGTTGTCGTGCAGCAGCCGCAGCCGATCGCCCGTGAGCAGCAGCCCCCAGTTGGCGTTGTCGTCGGCATTGAGGCATTCCTGCAAGCAGCTGTGCGGCGAGCGACGGCGACCCTCCTGGCCGAACTGGCTGCTGCCCTTATCGAGCTGATCGGCCGCGATGCCCCGCACGATCAGGGGCACGGCGCCCTCAAAGGCCCGATGCGTGATCGGGAAGTGCGCGTCGCCGTGTTGCCAGCCGCTGCAGGGCTGAAGATCTGGCCAGCCCAGCACCTCTCGCAGGATTCGCACGGAGACATGAAGGCCGGTGACACCCTGCGCCGCCCGCTCCCGCAGATCCTTGTATTCCTGCCAGATCTCCTTGAGCCGCACCCAGGCCGCATCAATCCGCTCCCGCAGCCGTTCGCCCTTGGCCAGGCCGTAGTCAGCCTCCTTTTGCATCGGGGCCTGAAGGCGGGCCACCTGCTCCAGCAAGGAACCAGGAAGCAGGCTGCCCTTGAGCTCGATCGCCTGGAAGCTAACGGTGGCGGTGGTGCGGGCCATAGCTCAAAGGTTGGGGGCAGGGAGGAGAACAATCAGGCCGATCACATCCACCGGCAGGCTTGGCTCACAGCGGAAGCGCATGCGAAGGGCTTCGCCCGAGCGCAGCGAGGCCTCGCGCACGCGGCGGTGATCGTCTTCCGCCTGCTGTGCGCGTAGCTGGGCCAGGGCTGAGAGGGCAGGCTGCAGGGAATCGAGTTCCGCCACTGCCTCCTGGAGCCATTGCTGGCGCTGCCCTGGATCGATGTTGCCGCTGGCGGGGGCTTCCAGCAGCTCCAGGGCGGCGGCACCTTCGAGCTGTTCCAGGCCATCGCCGTTGACCCGGGCGGTGAGGCATTCCTCCACCAGAAGATCCGGCAGGGGCTCATAGCCCTTACCCGTCCAGCGCTCCTGGTGCAACTGATGGCGCAGCCGCAACACCAGCACCTGGGTGCGCTTGGCCACCGCCTTGGTGCGGATCACGGAGGCGCGGGCCGCCAGGTCCGGCTCCAGACCGCTCAGGGCCCGCTCGGCCACGAAATCGGCCAGCTCCACCACCAGCGGGTGGGAGCGGCTGAGCAGCTGGCTGCCGTCACGGGCCGGGGAGCGGAAACTCAGCCGCAGCTTGCCGCCGAGGTCGTGGTTGCGCAGGCGCTCGCGCAGGGCCTGGCGGTTGTCCTCCAAGCGGGTGAGGTCAAGCTCCCAGCCGCCTACGGCCGGTAGCGCGCCGATGGGCAGATTGAGACGACGGCAGGCATTGAGCACCAGGCGTTCGACCGCGTCGGAACTGCCGAGGGATTCGCGGGTGCGATCCCATTCCCGCAGGGCTTCCTCTGGCTTGAGGCTGCGCTGGGCAAAGATCGTACGGGTGGCCCTGGCGTTCTCCTTGGCGCTTTGCCATTCGGCCTCGATCACCGCATCCAGATCCGATCCGGAACCACCGAATCCAGGCAGGCCGAGGTTGAGGAACCCCTGAATCGCCTTGGCGGCCTTCCCGAAAATCCCGCCCAGAACCGCCTGGGTGATGGTGTTGGCGTTGCCGGGGATCGGCACGCTCACCCCCAGCTCCTTGCGAATCGTCTTCTCCTTTTCAAGGATCACCGTCCGCACCCGCTCATCCACCGGGTTGGAGTCGCCGCCGTGCAGCATCAGCGCCCGTACGGCACTGCGGGCCTGGCCAAAACGATCCACCCTGCCTTCGCGCTGTTCGTGGCGGGTGGGGTTCCAGCAGAGGTCGTAGTGGATTACCGCATCGAAGATGTGCTGCAGGTCAATGCCTTCTGAGAGGCAGTCGGTGGCCACCAGCACCGGCACCTTGCCGTTGGCGAGTTCGTTCTGCAGCTCGCGGATGCGCTCCACCCGCTCCTCCGGCGGCAGCTCCCCGGTGACGGCCATCACCACGTGAGCGCGCTTGGGCAATTCCTGCTCCAGTTGCTCCGCCAGGTAGTGGGCGGTGGGCCGGAAGCGGCAGAAGATCACTGGCCGGAAGCCTTCCGCCAGCAGCCCCTTGAGCTCTTTCAGAAGCTGCTTGAGCTTGGGATCGTGGGCCTTGCCGCGCAGGCGATCGGAACGCTCGATCAAATCCCTCAACAGCCCGGCATCGGCCGAGTCCGCCAGATCGGCCCCTGGGGCGGCTTCTTCTGCGCTGAACTCTTCTTCCGCGCCGTCGAGATGGCGAGCGTGGCCATCGCTTCCAGGTCATCGGCCAGCTCGTCTTCGCTGGAGGCTGAGGCTGGATCAGCGCCGCTCTGGAGATTGAACAGCTTGGTGCGCAGGGAGGCCGAGGCGGCGGCGGGGCTGCTGCTCACGCAGCGCAGCAACGCCAGAGCCGCCCACCAGCTCATCCGCTGGCGCAGCTTGCTTTCGCCAACGCTCCGCTCCACGAGTGCACGGGCATAGGCCAGCACGTCATCGAACAGCTTTCCCCAGTCGCCGCTGAGGGTGTAAGTGGCCTCGCGGGTTTCACGATCGGGGAAGTCGGCACCCTCGGTGCCCCATTCCTCTTTGAGATCAAGCCGGCGGCGCTGCACGAAATAGTTGCCCAGCTCATCGCGCAGGTCCTTGCGGCGCTGGCCCTCGGGCATTTCGCTGAGGCCCTCGAACTTCGGATCGAGCAGCCCGAGCAGGTTGTCGAAGGCCTCCTTGTCGCCGCTGTGCGGTGTGGCGGTGAGCAGCACCAGGTGGCGCTGGGGGTCAGCGGCCAGGCCCCGCAGCAGCTCGTAGCGCTGCTGGCGCCCGCCCCCCTTGCGGGCCGCACAGGTGTGGGCCTCATCGACGATCACGAACTCGCCGCAGCTGCGCAGGAAGCCCTCGCGGTTGCGGTCGCTCTTGATCCAGTCGAGGCTCACCACCGTGAACGGAACCACGTCAAAAATCGACTTGCCCGCTGGCAGGCCCCGCTCCAGCTTTTGGGCCGTACCGGGACGCACCACCTCGGCCGCCAGGTTGAATTGGCGGATCATGTCGCTCTTCCACTTCTCACAAAGGTGCGGCGGGCAGATCACCGTGACCTTGCGGATCTCGCCCCGATCCAGCAGTTCGCGGGCGATCAGCAGCGCCTCCACGGTCTTACCGAGGCCCACCTCGTCGGCGATCAGCACCCGGCTCACCTCCTGCTTGAGCGCCATCAGCAGCGGCACCAGCTGGTAAGGCCGAGGCTCCAGCGCCACGTTGCCGAGGCAGCGGAACGGCCCCGCACCGGCGCGCAGCTTGAGCAGCAAGGCATCGCGCAGCAGCAGCGCCGAGCTCTGGGAGCCGCTGAGGGCCGGATCGGGCAGGGCAAAGCTGGCAAGCTTCACTTGCTCGCCTTCCAGAGGCCAGAACAGGGTGGCGATCGTTTGATCACCGCCGCCCAGGGGCCGCAGCCGCAGCACCTGGTCCTGCTTCTCCACGCGGCTCTGGGGCAGCGTCACCCACTCCCGCCCCCGCACCTTCACGATCGAGCCGGGGCTGGGGATGTCGGGCAGCGCTGGGGGCTGGCTGAGGGTGCTGGTCATGGCTGGGTCTCCTTGCCGAACAGCTGCTGGTGCTGCGCGAACACTGCATCAAGGGCTTCACCCAGATCCGGTCCTTGGGGTTCGGGGCCGGTGGCGGGGCCTCCTGACGGCTGTGGCGGCTGCGGAGGCGGACTGCTGGCACCACCCTTCCCTTCCCCGAACAGCCAGGCGTGCTCGCGGAACACCGCCGGCCATTCATCGCTGTGCTGGTCAAAGACCACCACGCGGATGCCGGCGTCCTTGAGGTCCCGGCGCTTCTGTTGGTCCAGCCGCTGCTGCAGGGGTTTCTGGTGGTGGGGGCCATCGATGAACACCAACGCCCCGGCCTCGCGGTAGGTGAAATCAGGCGTCACGAAGTGACCGCTCACCTCCTTCTGGGCGTCATCGGGCAGGTGATGTCCCAGCCGGAAGGCTGTCTCCAGCCAGAGGCGCTCCAGGCCGCTCTGGCAGAAGCCACGCAGCCGTTCCAGGCGTTCGCTGCGGCTGTCGGCACCGCCCTGGCCCACCAGCTCACCGCGGGCCAGATCCAGCAGGAACTGCTTGAGCTCAGGGATGCGGCGGTCGATCCGGTCGTGCTCCCGCTGGTTGTGATAGCCGAGCAGGCAGCGGTAGCAGCCAGCCTCACACTCCGGGTCGGCATCCTCCAGGGCGGCCTCGATCACCGGCAACGGATCGTTCAGCCGCCAATGGCATACCTCCAGGGCGGTGCGGCCCAGCTGCCGCAGCGCTGCGGGGCTCTCCACCAGGCGGCTCAGCACCCCGGCCCCACCCTCGGCGCTTTCGTAGAGCAACAGGGCGCTGGCCTCTTCCTCGTTCGGCATCAGTTCGGCAGCGATCTCGCTGCCATCGAGCTGGAAGGCCACCTCGATGCCGCGCTTGAGGGCGTTCTTCAGGCTCAACAGTTGGAGTGGCGTCCAGTTACCGCTCGCCGGCTGATTGGCGAACTGCAACAGCAGGGCATTCTTGCGGTCCTGCACGTAGGGCGTGATCTTCACGTAGCCCACTTCGGCTGTGTCTTCGTCGCTGTCCCCTCCTGAGGCACTGGAAGCCTCCAGCTGTTTATCCCCACCCCAGCGACCGCTGATCGGGTGAATCGGGAAGCCCATGTCGCTGCGGTTCTCCCGCCGCCGCCAGCCGAGGTTGATGCGGCTGATTTGGGTAGCTGGCGCATAGCTCAGCTCCAGCAACGGCTGGCCGCCGCTGCTCACTTGAGCCCGCGCCACCTTCACCACACCATTCTCTTGAGGAAACTCATAGGTGGTGAGCAGCTCGTAGCCCAGCCGCTGCCGCTCCTCATCGTTGGATGTAATGCGTTGTGCATGTCGAGTGCTGACTTGCTCGATTTGATACAGCCTTGGCACTCGAACAGCCTTACCTTCCGGCTGCTCTTTCAACGGCGCGCCACAGTGCTGGCAAAGCTCCAGCTCAATCGCAGAGCCCAAGTGGGCGTGGCCGCATGCACCGCAGAGCAGAGCATCCTGGGTGGCCAAGGTCACGGTTCCCGCCGCCACGGCGTTGTCCTGAAGGCCAAGAATCGCGCCCTTCACCTTGTAGGTGTTGCCCTCGTGATAGATGAGGGAATGGGGCCCGAACTCGCTGATCCCCACGAAGCGCGGCCTGGTGATGAATGTCCCGCCGCCCACCTGCTCCCGCGTGCCAGGGATATAAGCCATCAATGGCAGCCTTGGGAAGTTGTAGCCCGGCATAAAGCCCTGGCTGGCCAGATAGCGATAGGTGCTGAAGTCGTTGTTGTTGGTCCCGCTGCCTGGTTTGTCGGCCAGCAGCAACTGCTGCTGCAGCCTTGCCGCCCGCAAGCGTTGATCCGCAGCTTGCCGTGCTCGCTCCGAAAGGGCGTGGTTCCGCAGATCCTCTTGCGCCTGGGCGAACTGGCTGTCGACCGCCTCCAGCAGCTCGCGCCAGCGCCGAAGCGCGCTGTCGAAATCAATCGCCGCGCCACGGATCAGGGCATCCAGCCAGCTGCCATTAAGCCACGATGGCGGTGTACTGCCCAGCCATTGGTTCTCCAGCAGGTCGTCGACGATCGCCTGGCCGTCGGCCTGAGCACTGATGCAGGCCTCATCTCTAGCCAGCGCCTCGCGCAGATCGGCCAGGAGTGGCCGGTCTTCCGCCGCTAGGTCGACCATTTCCTTGACCTTGCCGGGCAATCGCTGTCGCGTCGCCGCCAACCACAGGGCCCGGAAATGCGCTTTCAGCAGCTCCTCATTGGCCAGCTCCAGCGTGGGTGCGCATACTGCGCCAGCCACCATGCGGGTGGGGTCGGAGAAGAAGTATTGATCGTGCGGTGAGGTGGCGCCGCAGTAGCTGAGCACCAGCGCTGGTTGTCCGCTGCGTCCAGCCCGGCCGCTGCGCTGGGCATAGTTGGCCGGAGTGGGCGGCACATTGCGCATGTACACCGTGTTGAGCGAGGAGATGTCCACGCCCAGCTCCATGGTGGGGGAGCAGTAGAGCAGACGCAGGCGGGCATCACGGAACTGCTTCTCCCGCTGCTCGCGCACGCCGGCATCCACCTGAGCGGTGTGCTCACGTGCTTCCAGGGTCTGAACGAACGGCCTTCCCTCTGCCTGGCCGGGGTTGGCGATCAGCGAGGCAAGATCCTCATAGAGGGAGCGGAAGTAGGCATTCACCGGCCCACGACGGCCACTAGCCTCCAGCTGCTGTCCTAGCCGCTTTGCATAGACATCCTGGGCAGGAGCATCAGGCTGCACCAGGGTCCAGCGCAGCGCGGAGCTGTTGAGCCGCCAGCCATGAAGCACGTCGCTCTTTTTCTTGCCGACCTTCACTTCCTTGGGCTTGACCAGACCCCAGGCCTTCAGCATCTCCAGCAGATGGCCAGTGATCTCCTGATACAGATCGTCTTTCCACTTGAAGCTGCTGTGCAGCTCCTCCACCGATAGCCAACGCTCGCGGGCCTTCAACCAACGGCCGAAGGAACTCCGAAGAGAAAGCCCTGCCAATGGGAGATGACGCTGCTGCCTCTGTTCTGCCGTGACAGGAGCCATCAACACCGTGCGAGCCGGCTCCAGTTGCTCCTTGCGACCGATTGCCCAAACCTCCTCCAGGTCAGAACAGGCGTTACGGCGGCGCTCGAACTCCTCCAGTTCCAGGGCGTCGCAGTCGATCGCCAACCGTTCCCGCATCTCCTCCAGCAAGCGGTGCAGGATCAGGAAGCGTTCTTCACTGCTCGCCTGGGCCAGCAGCGGATGGCGTTGCTGCCAATCGGCCTGGTCCTCGGCGCAATTCACCAGCTCGGCGTAGTCGATCTCCAGCAGCCGCAGCTGCTCGAGGTTGGGGTTGGTGAGCCGCCAGCCCTTGCGCAGATCCACCAGCAGCCGGTACTCCAACACCCCGCGTAGGGCCCGTCGTCGCTCCTGCTCCACGTTGGGTTTGACGCCCTTGGTGGCGATGAAGTCGTCGGCTGATAGCCGCAGCGCCTTCTCGGTGTCGAGCGCCAGAGTCTCCAGGCTCAGCTCATGCCCTGGCTTGCCGCGCAGCGCCGCCACCAGACCGGCCCGCAGCTGCAGAACCCGCACGAAGTCGTTGAAGTGACCCGCCTGCAGCGAGGCGTCCTGGCGGTTGTCGCTGAAGGCCAGGAGCTTGCGAGCGTTGTCGGGGATCTCCTGTTCGGGGAAGCTGAGCAGCTGGCGCAGCACCGCCAGGCTCAAGGTGGTGGTGGCCGAGCTGCGGCCCTCGGAATTCAGGCCGCAGAGTTTGCTGAACTCGCTGGCGGCAGGGTTGTGCTCTGCTCCACAGCTGGGACAGAAGCGAAAACTGCCTTTAAGGAACCAGGCCGGTAGTCCATCATTGCCAGAGCTGCCATCAGCTCCCAGCCTGCATGGCACAGGCACGTAATCCCGGAAAGTCTTCTTGACCCCTAGATCTCCGCTTCTGCTGGTCTCAAGCCATCCATCGGGGAATCGGGCCTTTTCCAGATCCTCCACCTCGTAGGCGGCCTCTGCATCAGGCATCAGGTAGCCGTTGACGACATCCCGTTCCCGCAGGCTCGATTCATCGGAGAACTCGCGGGGCTCGAACCGCTCCGGCCGGCGGTTGTGCAGCTGCGCCCAGACTGGGTGGAACTCCTGCCCGCAACTGCGGCAGAACACCACCGGATAAAGCAAGGCCTGGCGGCCGGCATTGGGCTGGTATTTCTGGCCCTTGAGGGTGAGGTAGCGCCGGCCAGGTGCCTCCAGGCTGGAATGCACATCACCGCCGGCCGAGACGAACTGGTGCAAGCGGAAGGCAAAGAAGCGGCGGTTCGGCCCCACCTCCACCTGGTAGGCCGCCAGCAGGAACTGGCGCAAGCTGGTGAGCACCGCCTCGCGCACGCGCTGCCCGGGTTCTGAATCGGGGTCTGCATCCGCATCCAGACGCCCGCTGGCCCTGGCGAGCTCCAGGGCCGCGTCCTGCAGGGTGCGCGGCCGGCAGCGCACCCACTTGCCATCCGTAAGGCCGTCCTCCCGTTCCAGGCCGAGCCGCAACTCCACCCAGCGGGCCAAAGGGTGGTGGCGCAGATCAGCCGGTGACCATGCGGCGGTGGTGTCCGGTGAATAATCCGCATCGAGAGCCGAACTCAGTTCAGCGGCATCGGGGAGATCACCAACCGTGAGGCGCTCCAGCGTCTCGGTGACGATGTTCTCCACCGGGATGCTGGTGCCGAACAACTTGCTCGCCACCTGGGCCACCGTGCCATTTCGCTCAGCTGCGGTGCCCTCCGAGGCCATCGTGGCGGAGGTGCCGATGCAGATCAGATCGGCATTCAGGCGCTGGCGCACTCGGCGCACCAACAGGGCCACATCAGCCCCCTGGCGGCCCCGGTAGGTGTGCAGTTCATCCAGCACCAGGAACTCCAGGCCCTGGGCATCGCTGATCACCTTCTGATCCAGCGGATCCTGCCGGGTGAGGATGTACTCCAGCATCACGTAGTTCGTGAGCAGGATGTCGGGTGGATCATTCTTGATCTTTTCCCGTTCTTCCTCGCTTTCCTGGCCCGTGTAACGCGCAAAGGTGACACGGGGTCCATCGGGATAACCCCAGCCCAGGTATTTCTGCAGCTCCTCAATCTGGCTATTGCAGAGAGCATTCATCGGGTAGATGACAATCGCCCGGATCCGCTTGCTCCGGTCGCCGCGCTCGCGTTCCTCCAGCACCCGATTGATGATCGGGATCATGTAACCCAGCGACTTGCCGGAGCCCGTGCCGGAGATCACCACCAGGCTGCCGCCGGCGCGGGCGATCACGATCGCTTCCCGTTGGTGGCGGTGCAGCAGCAGCTCCACCCCGTCGCCCCTGTCCTTGCCCCAGCGGAAGATGCGGTTGCATTCCGGGTGCAGCAGTCCCTCCTCCACAAGAGACCCGATGCTGCCTCCCCCGACGAAGCTGGGGTTGAGCTGGATCAGCGGCGAGGGCCAGTACTCACCCGCGCCGTAGCGGCCATCCACAAAGTCCCGCAGATCAGGCGCCTTAATCTGCGTGAAGCTCCGACTGAACTGCCCGTAGTCCTCGACGACCCGGTCGCGGAAGGAGAAAACGTCCATCAGCGGGCAGCCTCAAGAAGGTGGTGGTCCGCCTGCAGCGGCGGGACTGGCATGGGGGTGAGGGGACGCTGCGGCCAGTCTGCACCTAGCGGAAGCGAGGTGGCAGCACACCAGATGCACTTGGGGCAGTAAGTCTTGGATCTATGCACGGAGCGCATAATTTCAGCCCTCCAGCTGTTGCGCGGCGCCGATCCGGCCCAGCTCCTGGGCGGTGTGCCGCAACACCGGGTGCTCCTGCCAGTCGGCCGGCAGCGCCAGCCACACCGGACTGTGGGGACGAGAAGCCTGGGGCCCGTGGCCAAAGGGCCAGCGCTGCAGGGAGGCCCAGGTGTCGGCCTCCCGATCGGCCACAACCAGAGCCAGGGCGCTGCCCTGGATCCGGCCGATCCAGTCGTCTGGGGTCTGCAGGCTGTTGCCGCCGCTGCGTAGGGGCAGCCCCAGCTCCCGCAGGAGCCGCCGCAGGCCGGGCGCCAGGCCGCGATCGGGCACCAGCACCTCCGCCACCCGCCCCCCTGAGGCCGGCCTGCCGGGGACAGCGCCCACCAGCACCGGCGCCTTGGGGCAGAACGCCAGGGCCAGGGGCAGCTCCCCCAGCGGCAGCAGCTCCAGCTCCTGGTGGTTCAATCCTTCCGCCTCCTCCAGCTCCAGGCCTGAGATCAGGGCGCCATCGAGTACGCCCTGGCGCACCAGCTCCAGCCAGTTGGCCGCCGCCCGGAACCGCTGGGGGGTGGGCAGCAGCCAGGGGCAGCCCGCCAGCAGGGGGTGATGGAGCAGGTCGCTGCCCAGCCGGGCCACCCCAGAGGCCAGGCGATGGGCGCGGCAACCCAGGCGCAAAAGGCGCATCGCGGCCGAGGTGCCATAACCGCAGCCCCAGAGCTGGCGCCGATCGCGCACCAGGCCGAAATCCTCCGAGAGGAGCCGGTAGCGGCGGCTGATGGTGGGCTGGCTGAGCTGCAGCAGCCGGCTGGTCTGCACGGTGGTGCCGCAGAGCTCCAGCAGATCGAGCAGGCGGATGTCGTGCAGCAGCTCCGGCAGGCGGTAGTGATGGGCCTGGGCCAGCGACGGGGGGCGCGGGGAAGCCATGGGATGGATGAGGCGCTGGGAGCAGCCTCAGCAGCGCAGGCGGTTTTGGTGCCGTTCTTCCTGCGAAATAGCAAAGCCGTCAGACAGATCCCAGTCGTGGTTTGGTCCTAAATCTGCTCTTTCGCTTGTAGGGTCTTGCGGTGGCACGCACCAGCGGCCACGCTGTGGCCATGACCAGCCCACCTGTTGCGCCCACGCCTGCGCCCCTGCGCTGCCACCTGCTGATCGGCCCGCCCGCCAGCGGCAAGACCACCCTGGCCGGCGTGCTCGCTGAACTCACCGCTGCCGTGGTGCTCTCCACCGATGTGGTGCGCGGCGAGCTGTTCGGTGATGCGGCCGTGCAGGGCCCCTGGCGCGACATCGAAGCCCTGCTGCACCAGCGCCTCCGCGAGGCCGTGGCGGCCGGCACGCCGGTGATCCTCGATGCCACCCATGCCCGCCGGCCCTGGCGCCTGGCGATCACCCAGGCCCTGACCTTGCCGGTGCCGGTGGAGTGGATCGGCTGGTGGCTCTACACGCCGCTCTCCACCTGCCTGCAGTGGAACCAGACCCGCAAGCGCCTGGTTCCCGAGCCGGTGATCCGCGAGATGGCCGCTGCCCTGGCTGATCCGGCCTTCGGGCCGAGCCGGGCCGAGGGCTTTGCCGCAGTGGTGGCCGTGGTGCCCACCCACGGCCGTGAGCTGGAGGCCCTGCTGCGCGATGAGCTGGCCCGCCTCGATCACCGCATCCGCTCGGCCCGCAACCGCGAGAAGCGCTTCCAGCTGCATGGGTACTCGCGCCTACTGGATCTGGAGCGGCTGCTGCACCTGCTGCGGTTGCTCAGCACCTACCCCGAGCTCTCCGCAGCCGACCCCGCCACCCGCGCCGAGCTGGAGGCGATCGTGTCGCCCCTGCCCGAGGGCGACCTGGCGGATCAGGCGGCGGCCTACCTGCGCCGGCTGCACGGCGAGTGCTTTGGGGATGCCAGCGCCATCCGCAAGGATCTGAGCTGGCTGGAGGCCAACGGCTTCTGCAGCGCCGAGCCCGCCCTGGCGCCGATCCAGCTGGCACCGCCCCAGCCTGAGCTACCCGCCACAGGACCCTGGCCTGGTGGGGTGAACGGCGGTTTTCCGCCTCCGGGCGATGGGCCGGTATTCATGCGGGTGTTCACCCTGTTGCGCCACCTGCTGCAGCAGCCCTTTGATCAAGCCGAGGGCGTGCCCCTGCCGGAGCACCTGATCGAGCACACCGAGGCCATCCCCGGCGCCTACCTGCCTTCCGAGGCCGCCACCCTGCGCAAGGACCTCGAGAAGCTGCTCACCCCCTATGGCTTCCGCCATCGCAACGACAACGTGCGCCACGGCTATGCCATCGGCACCGCCCTGCTCTCGGCCCACCGGCTGCGGGAGATCCATGGGGTGGTGAGCCAGGCCGCCGGTCGGCTGGCCGATCCCACCGCCCAGGATCTGCTGCGGGAGCTGGAGCAGCGCCTCGCATGGGGAGGGATCGCGGTGGACGGCACCACGCCGGTGCGGGCCTTCGCCAACCGCTCGATTGTGAGCACCGCCCTGGTGCGCCCCGATTCCCTGGCCGCCGAGCGGCAGGCCGAGGCCCTGGAAACGGCGATCGTGGAGCGGCGGCGGATCGAGCTGGAGCGCTACGTCTCGGTGGGCTCCTTTGCGGACAGCCCCAACGGCACCTTTCGGGTGTGGCCGCTGCAGCTCCTCTTCCACAACATCGGCTGGTATCTGGTGTTCGAGGAAGACGCGATCGGCACCGGTGTGGGCCTGATCCGCAGCGAACGAATCGACCGTCTGGCCCTGCGCCGCAGCGAGCGGGGCAACCGGCGCAGCGACGAGGCCCACAGCCAGGCCCTGCGGCGCCTGGAGCTGCTGTTGCACCACAGCGGCGGCATCTATTTCGGCCATGACCTCAAGAGCCAGCTGCGGCTGGCCAGCCCCAATGCCCGGATCCGTGCCAAGCAGCTGGTGACGCTGCGCTTCTACTGTCAGGGCTGGTGCTTTGCCTTCATCCGCGAGGGCCTGCAGCGCTACCCGATCGAGCACACCCGCTTCTCCAAGCCCCTGGCCGGCGAGCACTGGTGGCACCACCCCAACGCGCCGCACGTGCTGGAGCCCGGCAGCCCCAGCGACACTCACCCCTATCCGGTGGAGCTTGACTTACCTCCCTGGACTGTGGAGCGCGACATCGATCTGCGCAACTGGTTGTTTGGCTTCGGGGCCGGCATCCGCATTGAAGCCCCGGCAGAGCTGCGCCAGGAGCATCAGGAGCGGCTGCAGGCCGCCCTGGCGGTGTACCAACCGGCCTAAACGGGCGCACTACAATGTCATGACAACGAGAGTGGGGGTCATGGCGCGCGATCAGGTGCTGCAGCTGCGGGCCTCGGCTGAGCAGCGTCAGCTGATTGACCAGGCCGCAGCGGCGGAAGGCATCAGCCGCACCGAATTCATCCTGCGCAGCTGCCAGGAGCGGGCGCGGGATGTGCTGCTCGATCGCACGCTGTTTTCCTTGACGCCGGAGCAGACCACAGCACTGCTGGCGGATCTGGAGGATTCCGGCGCTGCCGCCCAGGATCAGACCAGCATCGAGCGCCTGCTCGACCTGCCGCTGCCCTGGCATGCGCCCGCCTGAGCCTCTCGGAGCGCAGCATCAGCTGGGAGACTTCGACTGCGGCAACGCCGCGTTGAATCGCTGGCTGCAGCAGCGGGCCCTGGCCAATGAGCGCCAAGGGGTGTCGCGCACCGTGGTGCTCTGCCCAGATGAGGGCAACGCCGTGATCGCCTATGCCTGCCTGTCGGCTGGGGCGATCGTGCTGGCGGAGGTGCCCGGTGCCTTGCGCCGCAACATGCCCGACCCCCTTCCCGTTGTCGTGCTGGGCCGGCTGGCGGTGGATCGTCGCCATCAGGGCCAGGGCCTGGGCCGCGCCCTGGTGGCCGATGCGCTGCGGCGCAGCCTTGCCGCCAGGCGCCTGATCGGCGCCAGAGCCCTGCTGGTGCACGCGATCGACGAGCAGGCGGCTGCGTTCTACCGCTCGCTCGGGTTTCGCCCCTCGCCGCTCAGTGCCTCGACGTTGATGCTGCAGCTCTCAGAACCAGCCGACTGACAGTCGCCCCAAGCCCCCACGCCACCCATTACATGGCCTACCCCAACATCGAAGCGATCCTCGAAGAAGGCGGCGACATCACGGTCGGGCGTGTCGGTCCGATCGAGTGTGTGGCCTCCGCCAGCACCAGTTACGACTGCCCGGTGATGTTGGTGCGTCGCGAGGGGGAGAGCTTCGTGGCGCTGCTGCGGCGACTGGATCGCTCGATCGCCAAAGCCTGGGAGCAGGAGATCACCATCGACGAAGTGAATGGTTGAGTGGCTTCAGGACAGAGGCGGCTCGGCCGACTTGGCACCTGAAGTAGAGCCTTGGCCGAGTACGCCCCAGGCTGAGCAGGTGCCCGGTCCCATGGACCGGGAGCGAGCCTGCGGCCTTGGGCGGACTGCTTCCGCTTTATTCGGACGATTCCAGCGACATTGTGAAGATTGCTGCGGATCTGCAGCTCTTTCCGCACCCCTCTCGCCTCAGTCGCCACGCGGGGCGATGCCGAATCTATTCACCCCACGCATAGATTCAGCCTCCTGTGAATCACCGCTCCTTGCAGCTGCATTCGGAAGATGGAAGCCGATGTGCAGCCTGGCATGGTCTTCCTGCCCCCAACCTCTGATTTCCCACCAGATCCGGAACCGCTGGAACGTGAGGTGCTCAACAGCACCTATCTGGAGCTGAGGAATTGCTACTCCAGCCTGATGCGCAGCCGGGCCCAGCATCGGCGCCTGGCCAACAAGGCCAAGGATGAAACTGCCCTCCTCAAAGAACGGATCACGGCCTTGGCCAGTCGTGACCTGCCCCAACGCAAGGAACTCTACGAGCTGCTTGAGATCGTGACGGCCATCGCCGGTGACATCGAAGATGCCGGCGATGATCTGGTGAATGGCTTCAGCAGGTACAAGAAAGGGCGCCATACGTTTCAAGGCGGCGGCTATCTCGGTGATCTGATGCGGGCCGTGATTCATTTCATCAATCGCTGGGGCCGCACCAAGGACCGCCTCGGCGATCTCAAACAGAAGCAGCAGCAGCTGATCGACAAATCGAAAGATCTGCTGGGCACGCCGCCACTGCCACCAGGCGGCAACGGCCATGGACCCGCAATCGCGACAACCCCGCCGCCCGGGGACGGTGTGCCGGGGCCCATCGACGTCAGCACGAACGGGAGCAAGCCCCAGCAGCCGGCCGAGCCCACAGACCCTCAGCTGCAGCCACCACAGCAGCCCCTGCCCCAGCCGCAGCCCCAGGATCAAACCAAAGGAGGCACAGGCCATGGGTGAGATCGCCGACACCATGCGCTCCGCCCTGCGTGAGCTGGCCCAGGCCGATGCCCGCCTCTATCGTGGCCTGGCGGAAGAGCTGGGCGATGGCGCCACCGCCGTCGAGGAACCCCGGGCCCTGATCCAGCCCGAGGGCGGCGTTCCCGCCACGGAAGCCCAGCTCCTTGCTCTGAAGAACGACGCCCTGCAGGAGCTCTGCGCTCAGCGGGGCATCAAGGTGCCCAACCGCCCCAGGAAAGATCTGATGGTGGGCCTGCTGCTGGCGGACCCCAACGGCCCGCCGCCTCTGTCCCTGCTGCCCCCTCCCAAGACCAAAGCCCCCTCAGCTGGGAAGGGCACGGGGGCAACGGGCGGCAAGGCCGGCACCGCTGAGATCCAGGCCCTAGAGCAGCGCCTCGATCGGCTGGAGCAACTGGTGCTGTTGATCGCTCAGCAGGTGGGCGTGGACCCGGAAGCGATTACGCGGTTGCTGCCGCCGGCTGCTCCGCCAACCTGAAACTCCTCTGCGCTGGTCCCAGCTGATGACGGTGAACCGGGAGTCGCTGGAGAAGCTGGGCCGCTTCCTGCTGCGCGGCCTGCGCATCGGCGCCAGCACGGTGTCGATCGTGGAGCTGCTGCGCAACGACTGGACCGGCGGCATCAGCGCCGGGGTGGCCTGGTTGGTGTTTCTGCAGGTGGAGCGGCGGCTGCCGCCCCTCAGCCTGGAGCCTGAGGACTGATCTGCAGGCAACGGGCCAGCGCCGGCGCAGTAATGATGAAGGTTGCGGAACTCACAGACCGCCGCCCTGGCATCCATCTATCGTCAGAAGTCAGCCAACGAGTCCACCACCTCCGCTCGCCTGGCAGTGTCCAGCACTGGACCCTCTCCATCGCATGACGCTCTCCACCCCAAGCAGGCCTCCCTCCACCCCAGCCTCTGGGCCGCTGCGGCGTGAGCAGATCGATGCGCTCCTGGAGGAGTTGCGCGACCCTGCCCTGGCCCGTCAATTCCTGATGGATGCTGGCCTGATCGACGCTGATGGCCAGCTCACCCCTCCGTACCGCAGTCAGGATGCCCGGTCGGCCTAAGAACAGTCTTGGCCCCTTGGTGCTGTTTCATGGCTGCGACAAGGATGTTGCTGAAGCAGTTCTGAGTGGACAGGCAACACTTCAGCCCAGCGAAAATGATTACGACTGGCTCGGCAACGGCATCTATTTCTGGGTTGACAGCCCAGAGCGGGCTTTGTCTTGGGCCAATCTCCGCAGATCCTCCCCATCGGTGATCGGGGCTTTTGCCTACCCGGGCAACTGCCTCAATCTGACCGACTATGGAGTGATGAATGAATTGGCCCTTGCCTATGAGGCCACCCTCGGCATTTCCGCAGCAGCAGGCACACCACTGCCCGTGAATTCTGTTCGAGAAAACGGACAGGAGGCGTACGACACCGTCTATGGAGTGTTTGAAGAAGGCGAGTTGGTTTATCCGGGTGCAGGCTTTCGTGACAGAACGCATGTGCAGATCGCCATCCGCAACCCGGAGATGATCCTTGGCTATTTCCGAGTTGATGGGATGACATAGGCCTGGTGATTGACACCCCAACAAAGAAGGCGCCCCGTGGGGGGCGCCTTAGCACCGGTTGCGGCGGTCACCTCCTCACACCAAGGACTGCCGGTCGGGTGTCTGTGGTTCACGCATGACCTGTCTGGGGCCTGGCAGGGAAGGAAAGGAGATCACGTCTCTGGGATGAGATGCTCGGGGCTTGACCTTCTCGGTTGTGATCCCGGCTCGGGTACTGCAGCCCGAGGTTTCAACACGCGGGAAACAGAGTTGGCGTATCGCTCTCTGCGGCTACGGGATGACGTTCGCGCCGCGTCACCGAGTTCACCGGTTGTGTGTCGCATCGTTGGCGCACCTCCGCTGTGCGCACCGGCTCGGGTGCTCCCTGGCCGGACTCTGGTGGAGGGTGATGGTCGGGTTGGCTACCGGGCCTCCCCTCAAGTTCAAAGTACGCCTTTTTTCAGGTGACGGTGGCCCGCTGGAGTGCCTGTTTCCGTACCTACGGAACCCCAGACAGCGCAATGCTCTTCAGGCGCCCCCCTACTCCTCGGGGAGGCTGCAGCACCGGTGGTTTGATGCACTGAGCGCATGGATTTGCGGACTGCTGCATCCACGCGGCAACCTGAACCCTGCTCGGGCCATCCCTGCGAGCCAACCCGCTGATTGCCATGGGCTTCCGTCTCCGCCGCTCCGCCCGCCTGGGCCCGCTGAGGTTCAACTTCTCCAGCGGGGGACTGAGCTCAATCTCCGTCGGTGGGCGCGGAGCCTCCTTCAACATCCCGGTGAGCCGCAGCGGCGGGGCCCGCACCACCGTGGGGCTGCCGGGCACCGGCCTGAGCTGGAGCGTGGAGCACACACCATCCGAGGGCCTGCCCAACAGCCGCCGGCTGCGCCCGGGGCAGCTCGATGCCCTCAAGCAGTCGTTGCTGGGCGTGCTGCGCCAGGAGCTGTTCGCTCCAGGCTCCACTGGGAAGCAGCTGTGGGAGCACGGCCTGGTGAGCCGCCTGCTCGCCGATGGCTCGCTCGGAGCCCGCACCGTTGGCCTGCTGGAACTGATCGAAACTCCGCAGGCGATGGAGGGCTACCTGCTGCGGGCCCAGGGCCAGGACGATGCCAAACGCCGGGCCCAGCGCTGCATCACCGCCGTGCAGGAAGCGTCAAGGCTGGCCTCTGCACGGGGCTGGCTCTCCTGACGCTGCAAGGGCAGGTGCCCGCAGGGCCGGTTCCCCGGATCCGGCCGTACCTGCGCTGTCGCCTCAGCAGGCCAAGGATGGAGCCGGAAAGAAGGAGATACCCCCGCATGCGAGAGATCGTGTTCCGCGTTGTGGCTGAACGCCCCGGCCACCTGGAGGCCCAGGCCGTAGGCGCAGCCTTCTCCGCAGGAGTAACCCTGCCCATCCGCATCACCGCGCCGACGCTGGAGGAGCTGCAGCACGAGGCCCGTGAGGCCCTGATCGACCATCTGGGGCCAGCCCATGGCACGGTTCGGGCGCGCGTGCGCCGTGGCCCCGGTGCTGCCGTGAGCAGCATCCGACCGGTGGGACGCCCAGCAGCTCTCTGCCGCTGATCCGGGATGGCAGAGCCCGAGGCCCCGGCCATCACCGGCACGATCACCGGCTCGCTCGTGCTGGCCGCTGATGATCCCGCTGCCCTGGCGCGGTTCTATGGCGCTCTGCTGAAGGTGGAGCCGCAGCCGGGCCTCAGCGGCACCCACTGGCGGGTTCCGTGGCCCGCCGATGGCTGGTTGGAGTTGTACGCCCCATCCAAAAGCCGGCCGCAGCCACGGCAGCAGGGTTGTCTGGCCCTCTGCCTGCAACGAAGAGCGGATGCGACAGGCGCCCTTGCCGTGCTCCACACCTGGCTGGAAGCAGCCCTGGAGCTGGGCGCCAGCGTGGGGGATCCGCCGCGGCAGGAACCGTTCGGCGCCGAGGCCTGGCTGCTCGACCCGGAGGGCAACCGTCTACTGCTACTTGTGTTGGCTGCCCAGTGAGGGGCCCGTTTGGAGCAGACCGTCGCTCCTCAACCCAGCCCGCCCAGTCGGATCAGGGCTCCCACCACCACAAAGGCGATCGCCAGGGCCGTGATGCCGCGGATGTGCCAGGCCAGGCCGCTGAGGTTCTCGTCGGTGAGGTTGGGGATCAGCCGCAGCCGGGCATGAACGGCCAGGGCGGCGGTGCCGGCCAACAGCAGCAGCTTCACGCCCACCAGCATCCCGATGGGGGTGGCCGGACTGAACAGCACTCGGAAGCCTGGCAGGTAAATCCAGCCCATCCAGAGGCCGGTGAAGACCTGGATGGCGAGGGCCGTGAGCCCCAGCGGCTCAAAGACCTCCTCGAAGGCGCGGATCTGGGCCGCGCTCTGCGCCCGCAGCGCCCTTGGCAGCACACCCAGATCCAGCACCAGATGGCCGCCGGTCCACACCGTGGCCGCCAGGGCGTGGACGATCACAAGCAGCGGGAAGACGGACACGGCAGCGACCGGGCAGCTACTTCCACGATGGAAGCAATCTGCCGGGGCTGACCATGAAGGTGATCGTGGATCTGTGCGTGGTGCCGATCGGTGTGGGCGTGCACCTGGCCCCGTACATCGCTGCCTGCGAGAAGGTGCTCACGCAGGCGGGTCTCAAGATCCAGCTGCACCCCAACGGCACCGCGATCGAGGGCGAGTGGGAACCGGTGTTCGCCGCCATCGAGGCCTGCCACCAGGCGGTGCACGCCATGGGCTGCCCCCGCATCTACACCAATGTGAACGTAAGTACCCGCACCGACAAGGAGCAGACCCTGGAGGACAAGGAGGCCAGCGTGCAGGCCCTCCTCTGATGCCAGTCCACGGGGAACAAGCGGCGCAGGTTCTGGACTTCTGGTTCGTGCAGAGCCGGCCGCGCCAGTGGTTCGCCAAGGACCCGGCCTTTGACGCCCTGCTGCAGCAACGCTTTCTGGGGCTAACCCGACGCGCCATCGCCGGTGAGCTCGGCGCCTGGGACACGGAAGCGGCAGGAGGCCTGGCGCTGGTTCTGCTGCTCGATCAGTTCCCACGCCAGATCTGGCGCGACACCGCCATGGCGTTCGCTGGCGATCCCCAGGCCCTGGCTGAGAGTTTGCGGGCGGTGGAGCGCGGCTGGCTGGAGGCGGAGCCCGAGCAGGCGCGGCGGCAATTCTGGCTGATGCCGCTGATGCACAGCGAGGACATTGCGGTGCAGGAGGCGGCCCTGCCGCTGTTCGAGCGGTTCAGCGATCCCCGCACCGCCGACTTCGCACGTCGGCACGGGGATGTGATCGCCCGCTTTGGCCGCTTCCCTCACCGCAACACACTCCTGGGACGGGTCTCGAGCGCGGAGGAGCTGGCCTTTCTGCAGACGCCGGGCTCACGCTTCTGAAGCGGCTCAGCGTTCAGCGGGGGAAGGAGGCGGCGGCGGAACAGGGCCACAACAGCGATCGTGCTGGCGCTAACGCGCACAGCCCGCATAGCAAAGCGGTTTAGGGCGAGCTTGCGATCGGGCGGCGTGGGCACGGGTGCGGAATCGTCAACAGCCATGGCAAGGTCTCCTGGCTGCCCTGGTGGCCGCCGGATCAATCCACCATCGCTGGCAGTGGGCGGAGCAGCTGCATCGGGTGGCGGATGGTGCGCCAGTCGCCGTTGCTGGTGCTCACCTCAAGGCCGATGGAGGCCTGGCCGGCATCAGGATCGAGTCCATGCAGCCAGCCGATGGTCTCCCCGATGGCCTCCTCGATCGATTCGTAGCGACCATCAAGGCAGCACAGGGTCTGGATGGTTGTGGGCCCACGGATCTTCAGTATCTGGTCGCCAAGTCTCCGGCCTCCTCTGCGCTTGGCCTCGTGATTCTCGGCACCAAGGTTGTGAGCGAAACCCACAGTCCACAGGGAGCGCTCACCTACACGCTCGACAAGAAGCGCTGCGTGGCCTTCTTGAGCGCCAACAAGACCTACGAGGCGATCACCTTCGCCGACGACAGCAAGTGCCAGCGCTGAGTTGCCGGTAGCCCAGGGCCGGCCTTCAGGCCGGCCAGCGCCAGGCGGCCCGCTCCAGCACCGTCTGGCCCGGCAGCACCGTGGCCCCCAGCGCCCGCTCCAATTGCAGCAGCCGGCAGCCGGGGGTGACCTCCAGAGCAGCAATCAAGGCCTCGGCGTGGGCCACCACCCACACCTGGGTTTGCTGCGCCACTGCATTGATCAACCGCGCCAGGGGCGGCAGGAGATCGGGATGCAGGCTGTTTTCCGGCTCGTTCAGCACCAGTAGCGGCGGCAGCCGCGGGCTGAACAGGGCTGCCGCCAGCAGCAGGTAGCGCAGGGTGCCATCAGAGAGTTCCGCTGCATCAAGCGGGCGCAGCAGGCCTGGTTGGTGCAGCTGCAGGCGAAAGCTCGGCTGGCTGGTGTCCACCGCCAGGCGACACCCCGGGAAGGCATCGCCGATGGCGGCCTGCAGGCCCTCACCATCTCCGATCTCGACAATCGTTTGCACCGCTGCCGCGAGATCTCCGCCATCGGCGGCCAGCGAAGGCGTGCGTGTGGAGATGCGCGCGAGCCGGGCCGGCGCCAGGCGATCGGTGCGAAAGCTGTCGTAAAAGCGCCAGCTCAGGATCGTGCGCCGCAGCTGAAACACCTCCGGCGCCTCAAGCGGATCGGAGACAGCCGTGAACAGGCTTTCGTGCGGTGCCACCTCCAGGGCCAGGGGGCTGCGGCGGTCACCCCAGCGTTCCACCACGGCGCCGCTGCGCTGCACCAACAGGCTGCGCGGGTGAAAGGCCCCGCCAGCCCAGATCCATTCCCGTTTGATCTCTGGATCGAGCAGGAAGGCGCTGGTCTGATCGTCCGCGCGGTAGCCCAGTTCGATTGCGTATGACAACGTCTTCCCCGCGAAGCCGAGCCGCAGCCTGCTTCCCTGGCTGCCCCGCTCCGGGCCAGCCCAAAGCACCGCCGGCAATCCCCCTTCTGCGGCCAGGGTGGCTACCAGATCGCCGCGGGCGGCGGCGGCCACCAACCCCAGGGCTCGGTAGAGGTTGCTCTTGCCACAGCCGTTGGCGCCGCTCACAACTGTGAGCGGGCCGAGGGGCAGCATCAGCTGCTGCAAGGAGCGGTAGCCCGTGACACCCAAATGACTCAGGGCTTCTCCGTGGACGGATGGGGCCACGCGGCAGGGCATCGAGGTTGATATCAGCATGGGGCGATGGACCATCGACGTCGATCCCTGCGTTGGCTGGTGTTGCAGCTGGGTCTTGGCCTGGCCTGGATCGGGCTGCTGGCCAGTCGTGCATCGGGCCCGGTGGGGACCGGGCTCACGCCAGCTCAGGTGGGGCAGATGCTCCTGCTGGCGGGCTGGCTGCCCAGCGTGGCCCTGGCGGTGTGGCAGATGGGGCACCGCAGTTGGCGCCCCTTGATCGCCAGCGATGTGCTGGGCGCGGGCCTGTTGGTGCTGCTGGCCTGCACCGCCTACTTGCCGCTGTTTTTCTTCAACGTCGTGTGGTTCTTGCCCCTGGCCCTGCTGCCGCGTGGCGTGATCAGCGAGTTGTTGGCTAGGGGGCTGAAGGCTCTGTTGAAGTTCTGCCAGATCGCCATCAAAGGATGAGCACAAGCACTGCTGCTCTCCTGGCGGGCCAGGTCTCCCCGAACGGCCCTGTTACGGGCGTAGCTGCTGTGCAGAAGCTGGGTGAACGCCAGCGCAAAGCGGCGCCTGAAGAGGCTGTAGCCCGTTCCAGGGTGGTTCATGGGAGGTCGTGGATTCACGAGCCGGTGGGCAGCTGGGTGATGCGCGGGCACCAGTCACGCGCCACGGCCAGGGCCACGGGGTCGTTGAGCACGGGCTGCCAGCCGCGCTGGTAGTTGCCGGGCAGGCGAACGTCGTCGATGCGATCAAACGTTTGGTCGCGGCACTCGAGTTGGTAGTTGAAGTAATGGCGCAGCGACCCGGCGGGGGTGCCACCGGTGAGGCTCGGGCCGACGTAGCCCTCGCGCCAGCAGCGGTTGCCATCGCAGCGGATCGTGTCGGGGTTGCCGGCATTGAGCTGGGCTGGCACCGCTGGCCACTCGATCACGCTGTGGCCGGTGAAGCCGAGGTAGCGCCCCCAGCTGCCGCGCAGATTGAGCTGCCGCAGGGTTGCGGTGTCGTAGCTGTAGGGGCTCGGAACCGGCACTACCACCACATCGGCCAACGCGGCTGCCGGCCAGGCGAAGACGGTCAGCAGCAGGGCGAGCTGACCGAATCGGCGTGTACGGGAAGAGTCCATGGAGCGGATTGGCGAGTGAGGTGTGGGCGGCCCTAGTGAGCCAGGTGTTTCCCCGAGCGTCCTTGTGACGGGCGTAGCTGCTCCAGCAGAAGCTGGGTGAACCCCATCTCAAAGCGGGCCGTGAAGTTGCCGTGCCCGTTCCCTGGAGGCCAAACGGCCATGTAACAGCGGCACCAGGGAGCCCACAAGGAGTAGGGGTAGGCAGGAGCGCAGGGCGGGCATCGCTGTGGAGGGGGGGTAGGGGAGACCCTCTACTCAAACCTCAGGAATTCAAGCCGTGGGTTGTCCTGGCTGAGGGTAGGTTTTTCGCTGAGACCGCCGGCCGATACGTCAGAATTTTGCAAATGTGTGGTCGCTGAGATGACGTCTTCAAGCCAAGCAAGGCGCCTGCTGGTTGCGGCTGCAGCCTGCCTCACCGCGGCGGCGTTCGTGCCGCTCCAGGCTCGGGCGGAGCCACCGCAGGCCCTGGCGATCCTGTTGAAGCAGCTGCAGGCCAAGCCCATGGGCCTGTACGACGGCGTTCGCATCTTCCGCGTGGCCCAGCCTGGCGGCGGCTCGCTCACGCTCACGGTGAGCTGTGAACGTGAGCAATGGCGCGTGCAGAACAGCGACAGTGCCCAAGGCCGCCCCAGCTTTTACGACGCGCCGTTCCTCTCCGCCAAGGGCGTGGCCCGCACCTGGTTGTGCATGGCGCCAGCTCGCGTGCTCGAGTGAGAGCCCAGAGTCGTTAAGCCCTGAGATCGAGCTGGGTTTCCCTGGCTCAGTTGACGGACGAGAGCCAACTGGAGGAGTTGTCTGCCGAGCGCTGTTGGATATGACGATCCATCAGCTGGTCATGGCTTCAGCTTGAGCCAGGGGCAACGCTTCACGCTCCATTCTCGACACGATCTGCGTGAGTAGGGCACGTTCTGCGGCCCATTGAGCTCCGGTTCGGGTGATCAGCAGCACGCTTAGTTCGACAGCCAGAGGGGTGATCCGCTTGACACCACGGATCAGCGGTGGTTCCAGCAGAAGATCCTTCCATTCCTGCTTGGCGGCAAACAGCACACATTCTTCTGCGAGCACGCTCAGCACGCGCTCAAGCTGAGGACTCCTCGGTGGGAGGGGAACCACGAGCTCCACACCAGAGCGAATTCGGGTGTGATTGACCACCTGTTCACAGCGGCTGTTGGGGATCACCACCACGCGCTGATCCAAGGCACGCAGCGCGGTGGTGAGGATGCCAACGTCTTCGACGGTTCCCTCGAGGGCATCCACCTGCACCCAGTCGCCAATGGCGTAGTGGTCTTCAATGAGCACAACAACTCCTGCTGCAAAATCCCGCAGCAGTCCCTGAAACACCAGGGCTAGGGCACCGAGGACTGCACCGCCGGCCAGCCACGACGCCACCGGCGTGGCGGCGAGTCCGGGGATTCCGCTGATCACCAGCGCCAGTAGCACCACCACTCCTCCCAGGCTGAGCAGGCGCTGTCCGGCCTGCAGCAGGTTGAGAGAACGCTGCTGACGCCGCGCCTGCAGTTCGGCTGGCACATTGGGGCTGCTGCGCCATTGCCGCAACAACAGACGGAGCAGCAGGCGCAGCGCCAGCACCACGGCGGCTACGGCGGCTGCTTTGGTGAGGATGTCGAGCGGTTGCAGCAGCAGCCCAAGCGCCAGCGGGATGCGGTCTGGAATCGCGGCCACGGCAAATCCCACCATGGCCAGCCCTTGCAGCAGCACCAGCACAAAGCTGATCCGGCTCGCCCAAAGCAGCCAAGCTGTGGACTGCTGAGCACGTGGGTCGCGTTGCGGTTGTGGCGTCCGCCGTTCGCTCAACTGGCGGCGTAACCGGTTCCACAGCTGCAGGGTGAGCGCCGTGGTGAGGAGCAGGAACAGCTCAACAGCCACAGTCACGCGGATCCGCAGACCAAGCTGATAGGGCTGCATCGTGCGCCTGGCATGGCGAAGCCGCCGTTGCAGCAGCGATTGCCATTGATTGGCCAGCTGCTGGGGCTTGAGGCCATGCAGCTGCCCATCCGCTGCAGTCACCGTGAGCAGCGGCAACGGCACGGTGCGCCCAGGCAGGCGGGCTTGCAGCAACACGCTGCCCGCAGGACCGGCGACGCGCTCCACCACCAACTGGTCTGCGGAACCGTGCACGGCCCAGGGATCACCGCTGCAGAGCTGCTGCTCTCGTGGGCCGCCCAGCACCAGGCGTTCCAGGATGGTTTCCGAGAGCTGTTCGGCTTGTGTGCACAGGCTCTGGTTGGCATACAGCAACTTCAGGTTGCCTTCAATCACCTCGGCGCGGCGCTGGGCACTCACCACCGATCCGCTGCCCGGCAGTTCGGGTGAAGCCACCACCAGGGCAGGAACGCCGAGGACGCGCACCGGCGCCACTTCAAAGCTGCCCGTGTGTTGCGAACTCACGTCGCTAATGCTGTCCGGCTCTGTTGACACCTCGTTGGCCAACAATGGTGTGCTGAAGAGCACTGTGGTCAGGAGGGCTGCTACGGCCAGTAGAGAGCGGATCGATCTGCGAATCCGGTTCATCTCAGTGATACTTGGCGAGCTTTGGGGTGGTGTCGATCACACGTGGACTTGCTTCTTTGATCGAGAGACAGACTAATGGCTGGGGATATTCGGCGCAGATCGGGTGATTGGCGAGGTTTAGTATTATCACGAAGGACAGCGGCACGAGGGAGCCGACAAGGAGCAGGGGAAGGGAGGAGTGCAGGGCGGATGTCACACGAGGGGCATCTTAGATCCTCTGCCCAAGTTCTAGGAAACATGGCGGGGCCGCCCTCTCTCAGGGTATGTCTTCGCTGAGACTGCCGGTCGTTCGTCAGAATTCTGTCTAATCCTGGACTCTGAGATCCAAATCCTTCAAGGGGTCATGAATGACAACCCCGGCCCTGACAGTGTAATGAGAACGCAGGTTTGTGGATGATGGCCATGTGGCCCTCGTGGCGGTGCGCTTTCTGTGAGCAATTGCAACATCTTGCTGGCCAATTAAAAGTCGGCTAGTTAACTCTATAAGGCTGTTCCTTTTCAAATGATGAAGGCATCCTCGGCTTTGGCTGGCGCCTGCATGGCAGCTCTGGTTGGTTTGGCGGGCTCTACGGCCGCCCTGGCCGACGATGATGCCAAGATCGAAGCGCGCATCGGCGCCTGGGGCAGGGCCTGCAAGAACGCAGTGGCCGTGAAATATCCCAAATCCAACATGTCTGAAATCAACGTTGAAGTTGGTGCCACGCTCAAGCAAAGCATCGATGCCGGTGAGACAACCCTGAAAGACATCCAGAAGAATGGTCTGAGCTTCAACTGGCAGTTCAAGAAGCACACCGGCTACTGCAACACCGATGGCAAAGGCAATGTCACGGAGTTCATGAAGTTTCAGTGATGGATGGAGTCTCCAGGGGGGGCAAGCCTCTGGAGATCCTCCCTTCAGCTCACCAAGCTCACTCCTTGCTCAACGGGAGCATTCAGCAGGTCGTTGAGAGGGTTGCCAGTCGCTGCATTGCTGGCGCTGTTTCGTCTGCTATCTCAAGCAGGGGGACGTGAGCTGGAGTGGTATCGCATTGAACGTGGCAGAGCTCGTTGATGTCGGCGATCATGGAACGATGAGGATCACTGCACCCATCCGCCTCCGGCCAGCCGCCATCCGTGCAAGGGAGCCGCACTTCCCACTGTTTTTGGTGGCGGCCCTGTTGCCGATCCTGTTGTTTCCCTTCGCCGATCTCGACGGCACGCCTCTGCAACGGCTGATGTTGCCGCTGGCGGTGACCGTGCTCGTGGTCGAATCGTTGCTGGCCTTGCCGTCTTGGGTGGCGCGCATTGGTCCGTTGCCGGTCAATACTCTCTATCGATGGCTGGGAATTTTCTCGGCGGTGGCGGTTTGGTGGCCGTTATTCAGTACACATCGACCTCCATTGGGTTGGCATGTGTTAATCCTCGCTGTGCCTTCGGTATTTTACCTACTCACGGCCGTACGGATTATCCAAGTGTTGGCCAATAGTGATCATGTTTCTGTGCGCACACTCTGCCTTGGTGCGGCTGGTTATGTGCATCTGGGGCTAAGGAGCCTCTGGACAAGGAGCGTTCAAGGAGGGCACATAGAGCTGATTTGTGCTTGGTGAACATTTTGGACGCTGATTGGGCGTAGGTCAGCTCGATTTCGCCAATCTGGAGGCTGCATTTCGCTCATTTGGGGCGCTGCTTGCCCCAAATGGGCACACCACGTCACCAATCATGTCCTGCATAGCAGCTCATACCGCGCCATGAACAGGTTGGAGAGAGCTGCCAGCACGTTTACTTTGCAGCGGTTCTTGAACATTCCCCGCAGGCGGGTCTTCTGAAAGCCGAACTGCTGCTTGATCACCCGAAACGGATGCTCTCCCTTGGCGCGGAACGCCCCTGTGGGTGCCGTGCTGGCTCACCAAGCCACTGCTGGCGGCCTGCTCCATGCCAGCGCGCTCCCGTTCCAGCTGCTCCGGCGTGACCAGCACCCGCACCCAGCCGCCGGTCATCAGCTCCTCGTAGCCGGTCTCGAAGGCCTGGAGGCGCCGGTGCTCATTGCTGTTGCGCTCGTAGTACAGCGCGCCGCCAGTGGGGTCGGCGCCCTCAGCCCACACCTGATCGACCATCAACTTGCCGATCGCCGCCGGGTCGCTGGCAGCCCCCTCGATCGCCTCACCGTCCAGCACCAGCGGGTTGCCGGGGTCGTCGCGGTTGTCCGAAATGATCAGGCGAGGACACATCGTCTCACTCCTGTGGGACATCAACTGCTGGGCTCGTTGCCCCGCGCGCAGCTTGGATGACCTGATCCACCCCAGCCGCTTGTGGACGTTGGCCCTGCTGGTGTTGGGCTTGCTGACGAGCCTGGCAGATCTTGAGCGCCAGCTGATAAGGGTGGCAGGAGACAGCTGCCGGACTGTGGCCAAGAAGCTGGGGCTGTCGCTGGCGAACCCGCAGCGGGTGCCGGTTGAACCGAAACCCATCCAACACTGGGATGGACGGAGAGTGAAAACGCCCCTGCTACTTCATCCACCAGGACTTTGGCTTGTTCAGGATGCGACGGGCCCAGGGTGGTCGTGGCCACGATGTCGGCGGCCAGCTGGTATTCCAGTGCCATCGACAGCCAGCTGCCGAAGCGCAGCCGGATGCGGTTGAGACGTGGTCCCTGGGACTGACCGCGGCCGAGAAGACGCAGGGACTCCCCCAGGGCGGCCAGGAAGCCGATGGCCACGCACACAACCGACACGCCCTCCAGAAGAAAGCGCAGAGCTCCGGCCACCTCCTCCAGCCAGCTGTTCAGGGTGTCAACAGCCATGCTTCAGCTCCTCACGATGCAACGAAAACCCATGTGACAGGTCGAGGTGTCGATGCCCTGGGCCATACGGGCGGCAGGTCGGTAGCGGCGGCAATAACTCGGGGTACAGAGAAACGAGCCGCCCTTCACCACCTTGCGCGGGTTGGTGCCGTGCTGGGAGGTGGTGTCAATGCTGTCCACGCGCGAGGCGCCGCGAGGGGAAGCGATCGCGCAGCCGCCGCCCGCTGCCTTGTGAGCCGCCACCCTGAGGCCGTGATCGGCATACCAGTCGTCGGTCCACTCCCAGACGTTGCCGATCATGTCGAGCAGGCCGTAGCCGTTGGCCGGGAAGCTCCCTACCGGCGAGGTCCGTTCCCAGCCGTCGAGCAGGCTGTTGTGGTGCGGAAAGTCCCCCTGAAAGGTATTGGCCACGGGCCTGCCGCCGGGATGGAGCTCCCCCCCCCCAGGCGAACTCAACCCCTTCAAGGCCGCCCTTGGCGGCTCGCTCCCATTCCGCTTCGCTGGGCAGCTGCTTTCCGGCCCAGGTGGCGTAGGCCATGGCATCTTCATGGGCCACATGCACCACGGGATGGTGCTCGCGGGTCCTGATCGTGCTGCCGGGTCCTTCAGGGTGGCGCCAGTTCGCTCCCTTGACGTACTGCCACCAGCGGTGGTGATCGCCGTTGCCGACCGGCCCCGGCGGCGGCACGAACACGATCGAGGCGGGGGCCAGCATGTCGGGCAGCGCTTCGTGATAGAGCGTCGGATCAGCGAACCTCTCCGCCAGCGTCACATACCCGGTGCCCTTCACGAACTTCTGGAACTGAGCATTGGTAACCGGCGTGCGGTCGATCCAGAAGCCTTCCACCACAACCCTGTGGGCCGGAGCTTCCTCCGGGTAGTGGTGGTCGGAACCCATGGTGAAGGCGCCTTCCGGGATCCACACCATGTCCCGTCCTGGAGGCCGGCCGCCCCCCGGGTTGGTGCGGCATTTGGCTTGGGAGGCCTGGGCGGCAACCGGGGGACGGAGCATGGAGGGCGCTGGTGATGGAAGCGACGAGAACCGATGGCAGGCTCAGGAGAGCCCAGTGGTGCTGGTCATCTTGTCCATCACCTGCTCCAAAGAGAAGCTGGCGGCCTTCTGCCGAGGCGGGAATTCCTTGAAGGTCTCCAGGAACTGGGCGACATAGGCCTGGGCCGGCACCAGCAGGAACACGTGATCGAGAATCCAGTCCCAGTAGGTGTTTGAGGTGATGTCCGCCCGCTCATAGGGATCGGTCTTGAGATTGAAGATCTTGGGCACGCGCAAGGCGGTGAAAGGTTCGGCCCAGATCTGCAGCGTGCCGGTGGCACGCTGCTCCATGAACACGATCTTCCAGTTGTCGTAGCGCAGACCGGTGAGGTCGCCGTCATCGGAAAAGTAGAAGAACTCCACCCGTGGGCTCTTCTCCGTCTTCCCGGTCCAATAGTCGAGCATGTTGTAGCCGTCGAGGTGCACTTTGAAGTGCTGGCTTCCGGCCTGGTGACCGGCCTTGAGCTTGGCCTTGATCTCGGGTTCGCCGGCGGCAGCCAACAAGGTGGGCAGCCAGTCGAGGTGGCTGACGATCTCTGTGAACAGCGTGCCGGGTTCGATCTTGCCCGGCCAGCGCACCAGGGCAGGCACCCGGTAAGCGCCTTCCCAGTTGGAGTTCTTCTCGTTGCGGAAGGGGGTCATGCCGGCATCGGGCCAGCTGTTCATATGAGGACCGTTATCAGTGCTGTACATGACCAGGGTGTCATCGGCAATGCCCAGCTCATCCAGCAGGTTGAGCATCTCACCGATGCAGTTGTCGTGATAGATCATCACATCGTGATATTCCGACTGCCAGCGCCCAGCCTGGCCGAGGTCCTGCGGGCGTGCATGGGTGCGGAAGTGCATATGGGTGGTGTTGAACCACACGAAGAAGGGTTCGCCGGAGGCCACCGCATCGCGGATGAAACGCTTGGCTTCGGCCATGAACTCCTCATCGGCCGTTTCCATCCGCTTCTTGGTGAGAGGGCCAGTGTTCTTGATGCGCTGGCTGCCGTCGCCATTGGCCCAGCAATGCAGCACACCGCGGGGACCGTAGTTCTGGCGGAAGTTGGGGAAATCCTCCGGCTTGGGGTAATCGCGCAGCTCCGGCTCTTCTTCCGCATTGAGGTGGTAGAGGTTGCCGAAAAACTCGTCAAAGCCGTGCATCGTCGGCAGATGCTCATCGCGGTCACCGAAATGGTTCTTGCCGAACTGGCCAGTGCGGTAGCCGAGCGGCTTCAGCAGCGACGCGATGGTGGGGTCCTCGGCGCGAAAGCCCAGTGGAGCCCCTGGCAGCCCCACCTTGCTCAGGCCGGTGCGGAACACGCTCTGGCCGCTGATGAAGGCGGCGCGGCCGGCGGTGCAGCTCTGCTCGGCGTAGTAGTGAATGAAGCGGCCACCCTCCTTGGCAACCCGGTCGATGTTGGGGGTCTTGTACCCCATCAGACCGTCGCTGTAGCAACTGAGATTGCTCTGGCCGATGTCATCGCCCCAGAGGATGAGAATGTTGGGTTGGCCGTTGGGCATGGCGGGGAGCACCCGGCGGGTGAGGGAACGTTGGCTTGATGATCTGGTCCCTTCCCTTCCCCAAGCCGGCATGACTGGCGTAGAAGGGGGGGCAGAAAACCCCAGTCGTGACGTGATGGACGCCACGGGCCAGGACCAGGAGCACAGACCTCACCATGGTGAGCAGCTCGAGGCGAGTGGAACGCTCAAAAAGTGCGATTTTCATCGCTCCCGCTCGATCGATGACATCGTGCGCATGGAGCAGGCCGTCAACGCCCTGCTGCCCGTGGAGCTCACCCAGTTGGCAGGGGGAACACTCCGCGGTGAGCTGCAGCCGCTCGATCTCGGTCCGCTCCAGGTGCTGCGGCTCCGCTTCGACAAGCCCCTGCACAGTGCGGGAGCCAAGCCCACCGATCGCCAGCTCATCACCCTCGATCTGGGCGCCCCCCCCAGGCAGGGGGTGATCCGCTCCCATGGGGAGGAGCTCCCGCGCCACGCCTTCTTTGGCCTGGCCGGCGGAGGCGAGATTCACCTCACTACACCAGAACACTGCAACTTGGCCTTGCTGAGCCTCGACCGGCGGCAGTTCCTTCAGTGGGGCCTCGACCTGGGGTTTCCAGGACTCGAGGACACCCTGGCCCAAGGCAACAGGCAGACCCTCGACCCGGAGCGCTTTGCGCGGGTGCAGGGCTGCCTGAGGCGGATCTTCAACCTCGCCGAACGGAGTCCGGCCCTGATCCACGACCCGCGGATGCGCGATCTGATGGCAAGGGATCTGGTGCCCCTGCTGTTGGAGGCTCTCGCGCAGCAGGGACACCACAGTCAGCGGCTGGCCCGGCCGCCCGCCCGAATCGAGTTGGTGAAGGCGGCGCAGCGCTGGATGGCAGACCATCCCACCGAGCCGATCACTCTGGATGCGCTCTGCAGACAGGTGGCGGCTGGGCGGCGCACCCTGCTGCAGGGGTTCCGGGAGCAGCTGGGGATGGGTCCGATGGCGTTCCTCAAGCTCCGGCGCCTGCACGGTGTACGCCGTGAGTTGCTGGCCGCAGATCCGAACACCACCACGATTACTGAACTGGCGGTCCGGTGGGGTTTCCTGAACCCGGGCCACTTCGCCCACGACTACCGCATGCTCTTCGGGGAACTGCCCAGCTCCACGCTCGAAGCCTGGGGCGGAAGGGGCTGAGCGGCACCGACAGCCGGGCCACGGCACAAGGGGAACTTCCTATTGCCGGCGTAGAAGCTGCGGGGCCGCCGTGCCATTGGGCTTCCAGCGGCCTCAGCGACGAGCCCCGCGGCCGTTCACCGCAAAGGACGCCCGGTAGAGCTCCGACGCCGACATGGCCGGGGGTTGATCGGCTCGCCATTGCTGCAGATCCCAGACACCGTCAGCCCCCGAGCGGCCTACATGCCGGCCGGGCCGCGCTGCTGGAACAGGAAGCCTTACACGGGGTGCACGCGCATCTGATCGAGGGACTCGGTTGTCGTCATCGGCCGGCCGTCATCGCCGAGCAGGGGTTTGCCCTGGGAGTCCAGGGGTTCGAGCACGTCTTTACCGTCACCGCCGGTGCTGAGACGGAAGCAGGTGCCCAGCTGCCCCTTGAAGATGTCGAAGAACGTGCCCCTGGCGTCGCCACCGGTGCGGCCCTCGGCCTGGGAGAAGGCCCGCTCTAGCAGGCGGTCCTTGAGCAGCTGCAGGATCTGCTTCTGCCGTTCGGCCTCCTGCAGGCGGGCGTACTCCTCGGGGTTGATCTCCGAGAAGCGGTTCAGCTGCTGCCGCAGGGTGCGGATTTCCTTTTCGAGCTGATTGCTCTTGCGCCGCTCGGCCCGCAGGGGCTCGGTGAGGCGGCTGCCCTCCAGCGGGGGAGCACCGGTCTCGGAGGCAGCAGTACTGGAGCTGTCGCCGCAGCCGCTGGCGGGAAAACCGCTCTGGCCAGCGGCGCCGTTGAAGTCGCCCGTGGAATGGAAACCGGATGCCGTGGCCTCGCCGGGCAGGCCGGCTTTTGGCTGATCCGGGCTTCAGTTCAGCTGGGTGAAGGGCAAAGGGCCCGGTCTCGTGCTGCTGCTCCACTGCTGCAGCCGGCAGAACGGTCGCGGCTCCACCAGCCTCATCCGGATCAGCAGCCCCAGGCTGCCGAGCTGCAGCAACAGCACGATCAGCTGCAGCCGCCTGAGGCGGCGCATGCGGTTCAGCGTCAGCTGCTCTCGAGGGTGGGGGCGACTGCGGGGAAATGCCGGCAGCTCAAGCCGCCTCGATGAGCGTTCCATCAGAACGGCACCTCCTCGTCGCTGAGGGGAGTGCCGCCGGCGGGGGGCAAGGTCCAGTCGTTGCCCCAGCTGCCGGAGCTGTGTGCTGCTGGCCGGGGAGCCGCAGCGCCATGGCCTGCACCGGTGGCCCCGGCTGCCGGCACGGGCCTGCCCAGGTGCTCACCACGGCTCGGTTCGGTTACGCCGCCCAAGCCGCCAGCACCGCCGCCGCGGCTGCCGCAGAGTTCAAGGCGGTCGACCATCACCAGCGTCTTGCTGCGCACCTCGCCGCTGCTCCGGTCGGTCCACTGCTCGATCTCCAGCCGGCCGACCACTGCCACCTTGCTGCCCTTGCGGACATAGTCCCCGGCCACCTGGGCGGTCTTGCCCCAGGCCTTGCAGTTCACCCACTGGGGTGCTTGCTCCTGCCCATCGCGCGGCGGCCGGTTGATGGCCAGGCTGAATTCACAGATGCAGCTGCCGCTCTCAAAGAAGCGCAGCTCCGGATCCCGGCCGGCGTTGCCGACCAGCACGACCACGTTGATGCTCATGCCTGCACCCCCTCAACGTTGCCCTTGATGGCGTCGACGCGCTCCTGGGCGGCCAGCAGCGATGACAGGCCGATCAGGGGATGGGTGCGCACCAGCTCATGCAGTGCTCCACTCCAGGTGATGTTGTGGCGCCGGGCAAAGGCGCTCACCCGCTCGTAGGTGTCGTTGTTCATGGTGATCGTCTTCTTGTGGTTACCAATCCGCTGGCGCAGGGGCCGCGGTCGTGTTGGCAGTGCGCTCATGGCCAGAGCCTCTGAAAACGGTTGGTGTTGCTGGGGTGGCGGTAGATCGGCTCCTGAGCGCTGCTGCCCAGCGGGATCAGCCGCACGCAACTGGGGATGAGCGGGCAGGGCTCGACCCGATAGAGGCCGTCTTTGCTCAGCCAGTGCTCCCCGGGCCGGAACTCGGTCGGGGGCGGGGGATTGTCCTGGGCGCCGATCACGCTGCGGGTCTGCTGCCACAGGCCCCGGATCAGGGCGGCCCGCTCCACCAGCCGCTGCAGCTGCTTGAGGCTGCGCTCCCCGCGGGCCATCTCAAACACGCCGCGGTCGCGCTCCTGGCGGGCCTGATCCAGCGCCAGCTCCAGCAGATGCTGGGCCTGGATCAGATAGATGGTGGTGCTCATGGCGCCACCTCACTGGTGTCCGCTATGGGATCCGCAGACTGGGCTGCAGCCTCCAGCTGGCTGCGGCGCCGGGCGATCGCGCTCCACAGCCGCTCGGCGTTGTCATCGCTGATGCGGCCCGAGCCGAGCAGCTGGTTTACCCGTCCGTAGGCGGCATCGAGCTCCAGCAACGTGGCGATACGCGGGATCTGCTGCAGCCCGGCTGCCACCGGATCGGGCTCCTGGGATACAGGTGTCGGAGCCGCCACGGGTGCAGATGCTCCCGTGGCCTGTGCCACCGGTGTCGTCGCCGTCTCCGCCAATTCCTGGGCAGTCGCCTGCGTCAGCTCCTCTGCAGCCCCCGTGGCTTCTGCTGTGCTGGCTGCCGCTTTCGCCTGGCTGCGGGAGCGGCGCGGTGCTGCGGGAGCGGCAGCGGCAGCGGCAGGCTCGCTGCCACCGCTGTCGATCACTGCGGCGTCCACCGCCTCCACTGGCGCCGCTGGCCCAGCCGCTGGCTCAGTCACCGCCGCTGTTGCGGATCCGCCATGGATGGGCGGCAGATCGGTCGTTTCATTCAGGAAGCCCAATTGAGGAGAGCTGTCTTCGCGAGGGCGTAAAAGAGCAGGCACCGCGAAGTTCTGCTTGCCATCGACCTCAGCGGGAGCAGCCGAGGGCAGGGCAGCTGCCGCCTGGATCCCGTCGCTCGTTTCCCGCACCGTGACCGGCTCGATGTCCAGCGCCTCCTCCTGGGTCATCAAGCCCAATGCGATCTCGGGGCAGTAGACGTTCGCCCACCAGGCCGCAGCGCGGTAGCGCAGCATCTGGCCGGTCATCGTCTGCCATTTGCTGGTCTCGTTGCCCTGGCGGTCCTTGCGGCTCCACCAGCCCTCCTTGCGGGCCAGCTCGAGGGTGATCGTCTCCCCCTCCAGCACCTCGCCGGTGGCCTTGTCTGTCGCCACTGCGTGGCAGCGGGTGGGCTGCTCCTTGTTGTCAAACACGAAGCGCAGCGGCGAGAAGCGTCCGCTGGCATTCACCGTGGCGATCAGGAACTTGCTGCTCCAGGTGGGCCGCCCGTGGATCGGCGTCATGTTCTGCATCACCACCAGCGGCGAGAGGCGCATGCGGCTGGCGATCTCCAGGGCGATCAGGCTGTTGGCCAGCCCCTGCTGCCCCTGGTATTCCCTGGGCACCAGGGTCGAGGAGCAGAGGGCTTTGGCCATGCGCTGGGCGGCGTCAAAGGCGGCGATGCCGCTGAACACCTGTAGGGCTTCGCTGCTGGCGGCTTGGGCCGAGCCTGCGGGCGGAGCAGAGGAGGGCGCCAGTGCGCCGGTCGTGAGGGTGGAGTCGCTCATCAGAAGAAATCAATGGAATCCGGATCAATGCCTTCGCGTTCGGGAAGGCTGAAACCGCTGGACGCAGGACGAAAGGCGTGGCGGCCGTGGCTCGGCCAGATGCCACTGGCCTGGCACGCGGCGATCCGCTGGAAGGCCTCCTCCCGCCGCTGCAGCCCCGTCTGCAGGTCCTGCCCATCGAAGATCAGCAGGCTGCAGTCGATCGCCGCGGCCGGATCACTCGGCCACTCGAAGGCGATCACCCCGGTTTCGGCCGGTTCGCTGCCGCAGCGGTGCTGGTGGCCCAGGGCCAGATGGGCGATCTGCAGGTCGTAGGCCAGGTCCTTCGCTTGCCAGTAGAAGCGGCGCGGCACGGCGCTGCGGGTCTTTTTGAGATCGAACAGGCGGCTATCGGTGGTGACCACATCCGGCAGGCAGCGGCAGGGCCGGCCGGCCTCGTCATCCCAGAAGTGGGGCCGCTGGCTGGAATCAGGGTCCAGGGCCGCTAGCACCTCCCCCACCACCGGATCGGCGTGGAGGGCATCGCGGATGCGCAGGGCCTGCTCCACCATCTCGTGGCTCACCGGCGTCAGCCCGGCCGCCTCAGCCTCGGCGCAGTTGGCGGCACCGGCCTTGGTGTTGCGGGCGATCGTCTTGAACGCCGCAAAGCGCTCCTCGATGCGGAAGGGCGGGGTGAGCAGGGCATCGACCAGATCCCCCTTGACCATGTCCGGCGAAGGCACGAACGGCGACGCCCCCGGCCCGAAGCGATGCCACCAGGCCCGCATCGTGCCGGTCACCGCCGCCTTCAAGGCGGTGGGGGACCAGGCGGGATGGCGGTGGTAGTTCGCCAGGGTGAGGTTGCTCATGGCCCCTCCTCCCGGCCATGGCCGAGGACGAGCTGTCGTGCTTCCAGCAGCGACGGGCACAGCCCCGAATCGATGCCACCGCCGCCCGAGTGCAGGAGGGTGGCCACATAGCCGCCACAGGCGCTCTGGCGGAAGCTGATGGCGATGCCGTGGCTGGCCAGGGCGGCCAGGGATTCGGCATTGATCACTGGCCAGTGCTGCTGCCAGGTGGCCAGAGCTGCGGAGAAGGCAGCCTGGATCAGGGTGTAGTGCTCCAGATCGGAGCGATGGGGAACTCGGATCTCCAGGCCATCAGGAGGCCTGGAATCGGCATCAGGGGTGCCGCGTTCGGCGCGATCCACAAGGTCTTGCAGGTTGACGCCAAAGCTACCCCCGTTGCAACCCTTTCGGGAACGCTAAACTCTGGTATTCCGGCTGCGCATAATTGCTCTTCGGTAGTCATGGCTACGGCCGCGGTCTGGTTCCGCGTGCTGCTGCTGGATCAGGAGGAGGCCTCGCCTTCCGCGGAGAGCAGTGCCGGCGTTGCTTCTTTCACCCAAGCTTCCAGGGCCTGGCGAGCAATGGGCACGATGGCCGGTGCCAGCCGCTCGCCGGCGAAGAGGGCGTTCTCGATGGCGACCACCTGCTCCATCGGCAGATCACCGGCCTTGCGCAGCACTTGCATCGCTGCCGACACCGGGCGCATCCCGGCGAGCTCTGAGGCCTGTTCAAACAGCGTGCGCAGCCGCTTGGTTTCGCTTTCCGCGTCGATCTCCTCCTGCCGCGGCCAGAGCGCGGGAGGCCCCTCCAGCTTGCCGATGTAGCAGGCGAACCAATCCTCCGCGCCCCAGACGCGGCCATCGGGATGCCGAACAGGTTGGGCACGCTGCACCCGGTCACGCAGGGTGCGGTCCTTGATCGGCCCCCGGTCTTCCAGTGCCAGGCACTCGTTGAGCACCCCCAGCTGGATGAAGGTGCTGGGCTGGGGCTGCTGCACCTTGCCGTTCTCCAGGTTCCCCCACTGCCCCCCGGCCACCCGCAGAGGCCAAGGGATGAGGGCCGGGCAGGCCTTGGCCCAGTCCTGGGCGGTGGTCACCGACCAGTCGTTGCTGCGCCGCCAGTTGCGCAGGAACTTGCCGAACTGCACCCGTGCGGCATCGAGCTTGTGCTGAAGGCTCTGCAACGGGTTGCCGTTCGGGAACCCTGACTGTATGTCCCGCAGGTTTGCGAGCGACGAACTTTTGTTGGCTTTCTGCGTAAAGTTTTACTTCGCGGACCCGGGCTGGCCCGGGCCTCGCCACCTGCCAGCAGCCAGCACCCGCCCGTTGGCAGGTGACGGCACACCGGCCCTGCGCTGCCGCCCAGTCGAGCCGAGAACACTCCTGATCCCCACTGCGAGGCAAACCGACCCCATCCGCATCCATGCGCCAATGCCGTCTGGCGCACAACAGATCAGCCGCCTTCAAGGCGTGCGGTCGATTGCTGTCGATGGTCCTTGCGACCCCTGAAAAGGGCCGGGAAGCCAGCGGGAAACGCAAGTGGCGTCCTTGGCGGAAACCCCAGTCCACAACAGGCTTGTAGCCCCGCTGGCAGGCCCCGAAGTTTTTACCCAGTTTTTACCCAGCGACGCTTGTGAATCACAAGAACAGTTGCTGTCACTGGCTTGTTGTCAGCAAATGCTCTGCCTTCTAAGCAGCCGGTCGTTGGTTCGAATCCAACAGGGGGCGTCTTCAAAAAGCAAGCAACAGCAAGGGTTTTCCCTGTAGCGTGGCGATGCCGCTGAAGCTTGCCAGGGCATGTTGGCGCGATTCTGCGCGAAGCGTCCGGGCCCCTTGATGCTTCCTCCAGCCCATGTGGGGTGATCACCCTGCGCGATGCCATCAAGCGGGAGCACGGCCTCGGCTGGAGTGTGCGGGAGATGAGCGGTCGGATTCAGCTCACCCGTCGATTCGATGACGGCACGCGCAGCAGCGTGACCCTTGATCTCCCCTGGATCCTGGCCAGAACCACATCCACCCTCAGCCAGAGTAAGGAACTGCGCGAACGGATGGAGAGCGCCAGGCTGTCGATCAAGGAGGCCCAACTGCCTGGTGTCGTCCCCGCTGGCCCGTGCCAAGGGCCGCATCGACTGGGCGCTGGTGATGCAGCGGTTTGAGACGTTCAAGGTGCTCGACAGTGGCGATGTGGGGTTCCTCCGTTTCAAGGACAAGTCGATAAGGGTCACGCCATGACCATCAGACTGTCCATCGATGACCAACCCCACCAAAACCCGTCGCCGGTTCACTCCGCTCCAAAAGCAGGAGGCCATTGAGCTCTGCCCGCAGGAAGGACTCTCCTGCAATGCCGTCGCCCAACGCTGGGTCTCCCTCCAGCAGCCTGGCGCGATGGTTGCGCCAGGCCCGCGAGATCAGGGCCTGCTCAGCAGTGAGGAGCGCGCCGAGCTCAACCGGCTCCGCAAGGAGAACCGCGAGCTGAGGAGGGACGCGCGTTTGCCACTCGGCTCCCCAGGCACTGCGCTAAGAATCCCGTCGCACCGGACCGGCTGACTTCCGGCCGAAGTGCAAAGGTGGTGATGTAACCGTCGGACAAGTCCCAGGGCCCGACCGGCGACACCGAGATGTTGACCCCGTTCGGTTTGCCCGCGCCGGTCTTGGTCCACATCCCGGACACCGGACATGCGACCCATTCCTGGGGTTGATACGCCAACCACCCGCGGGGCCTGCGAAGCCAGGCGGCGGCCGCGGACGGGCAACCTGTGATCGTCCGCGCGGTAAGACTCGCGCCAACGAGGCGTCCCGCCGTTGGGCATGGCTCCAGCAGCAGATTCTTGAGGCTGACCCTCTGGCGGGACCGATCTGCCATGGCCCCGTGCAGGTCATCGCGCATTCCCGAACCCGCGTGGCGACTGCCCCCGCTGCCCTCTGGACGCGCCCCATCTACCCACCAGCACGCGGGAAAGCTCTGCCGTCGGCGGCCGTCCAGTCGGGACAGCCGATCGGACCCGTTGGCGTCGTCTCCTTGCAGGAAAGGCCGGCTGGCAAGACCATACGGCATATGATGTATTGTTAAAGTCTAAGGCTATGTGGCGGTCGCCACTGTCAGAGTCAACATACGCCACATACGTTTTTTCAAGACATCAAAACCCTGGATCTGGCTGAAGACTGATCTTTAGAGGAGCTAGCCATGCCCGTGGACCTGACTTACCCCGGTGTTTACGTGGAAGAGGTGTCCAGTGGGGTGCGAACCATTGCCGGTGTAGCGACATCCATTGCCGCCTTCGTGGGTTACACGCGAAAGGGTGTGCCCGACAAAGCTGTCACCATCAACAGTTTCGCCGATTTTGAGCGTGCCTACGGTGGTCTCGACCGCGACAGCCCCATCTCCTACGCGGTGCGGCAATTTTTTGCGAATGGTGGCTCGCAAGCTGTCGTGGTTCGCGTGGCCACAGGTTTCGCCTCCGCCGCGTGGGTCTTGCAAAGCGACGCGCCCGCGCCGGTGATCGACGTCACCGCGGCGAGTCCGGGCGTTTGGGCGAACGACCTGCGCATCACAGTGGACCGTGCCGGAGCGCGCAACCCCGACGCCGAATTCAACCTCGTGGTTTCGCAACTGCAGGCCGACGGAGTGACGCTCATGCCGGTGGAAACGCACCGCAATCTGAGCATGAATGCTGCCTCGTCGCAGTACGTTGAATCGGTGGTGAACAATGCGTCCTCGCTCCTCACGGTGGCGCGGCGCGCTGGCCTGGTGTTCAACCAGCCGGGCTTCGCAGTGAGCACGGCGGTGGTCTTTCCGCTCACGGCGACTGACCTGGTGATTGCGGGCGTGGCCAACGGCACCACGCCGTTCAGGCTGACGCTGGCGGGCGCGCCACCCAACAACATGGCCAACCTGGTGAACGCGGTCAACGCAGCCATCGGCACGGCGGGGTTGAACTCGGTGCTGAAGGCTTCTGACGCGGATGCCGGTGGCGGCGCGGGCAATGGGCACCTCAAGCTCACGTCCCTGGTCAGCGGCGAATCTTCGAGCGTGGTGGTGTCCGGCGGCTCCTTCGGTGGGCTCTCCGCCACCATCCGCCTGGGCTTGGCCAACGGCGGGCGCGAGTTCACGGGCCACGCGCAGCACCGCCCGGCCAGCGTTGCGAACGTGTTGCCGCCCACCAAGGGCGCGGACGGCACGCGCGCCGGCGCCACCGAAATCGTGGGCAGCCCGTCGCTCAAGACAGGTATCTACTCCCTGCTGGACGTGGACCTGTTCAACATCCTCTGCATTCCCGAGACCTTTGACATGACGGACCTTCAGGCCGGGTCCGTCATCCCAGCCGCGGTAGACCTGTGCGAAAAGCGTCGCGCCTTCTACATCGTCGACGCGCCCTCGGGCAAGAACCTCGGGAACATCGCCACCTGGGCCAATGATGTGACCCAATCCCGCAACGCGGCGGTTTACTTCCCCTCGGTCAAGCTGGCCGATCCGCTGGACGAGCTGCGGCCTCGAGCCATGGCACCCTCGGGCACCCTGGCCGGTGTTTATGCACGCACCGACTCGAACCGCGGCGTCTGGAAGGCCCCTGCAGGGACCGACGCCACGCTCAACGGCGTGCTCGACCTGGCGCTGCCCATCAACGACAACGAGAACGGGCTCATCAACCCAAAAGGCGTGAATGCACTGCGCAGCTTCCCCGCATACGGCCGCGTGGCCTGGGGCGCGCGCACGCTCAAGGGCTCGGACGCCCAGGCGGACGAATACAAGTACCTGCCGGTGCGCCGCCTCGCGCTTTTCCTTGAAGAGAGCCTGTACCGCGGCACGCAGTGGGTGGTGTTCGAGCCGAATGACGAACCTCTGTGGTCGCAGATCCGCCTGAATGTGGGCGCCTTCCTGCAGGGGCTGTTCCGCCAGGGCGCATTCCAGGGCCGCACGCCGAGGGAGGCGTACTTCGTCAAGTGCGACCGCGAAACCACCACCCAGAACGATATCAACCTCGGCATCGTGAACATCCTCGTCGGCTTTGCGCCGCTCAAGCCGGCCGAGTTCGTGGTGCTCAGGCTGCAGCAGATCGCTGGGGATTTGACATGATCCCCCGCAGCCTCGGCCGCCCCCCAAGCGGACAACATCAGTTCTTGGCTTTCTCTCATTCCTGATTTCCGAACCGGGACAACTTTCATGGCCCAGTTTTCCGTTAACCCACAGCGATTCGACCCCTACAAGAATTTCAAGTTCCGCGTGAAGTGGGACGGTCGCTATGCCGCTGGCGTGAGCAAGGTGTCAGCGCTCAAGCGCAGCACCGAGGTGGTGGAACACCGTGAGGGCGGCGACCCTTCCACCGGCCGCAAGTCGCCGGGACGCACCAAATACGAGGCCATCACGCTCGAGCGCGGCGTTACGCACGACACCGAGTTCGAGAAGTGGGCCAACAAGGTGTGGAACTACGGATCCGGCCTGGGCGCCGAAACCTCGCTGAAGGACTTTCGCAAGGACATCATCCTTGAGGTCTATAACGAGGCTGGCCAGGTGGTCCTGGCCTACAAGATCTATCGCTGCTGGGTGTCGGAGTACCAGGCCCTCCCCGATCTGGACGCCAACGCCAACGCGGTGGCCATCCAGCACATCAAGCTCGAGAACGAGGGCTGGGAGCGTGATTACGACGTGACCGAGCCCTCCGAACCGAGCTTCACGGAACCCGCTTGAACCCGCGTGCAGGGAGTTGACAGGTGAATGCTTCCACCACCAGCGCCGCCGATGAGCTCCTCGCGCTCTGGGAGCGCGCCGCGGGCACCGCGTCTTTCGACCGCGATGACGCGCTCCTGTCGTCCCTACACGACAAGCCACCCCTGTCGCTAGGCAGCCGCAATGCTGCGCTCCTGACGCTGCGGTCACGGCTGTTCGGGCAGGCCCAGCTGCTCCGCTGCGACTGCCCGCATTGCGGCGCGGTCTCGGAGTTCTCTGTCGATTGCGACGCTCTCTCGCATTCGCTCCTGCCGACGGCCGATGCGGAACGGCCCCAGCGGCTGGAGGCCGAGGGCTGGTGCGTCGAGTTCCGCCTGCCCAACGTGGCCGACCTGCGCGCCGCATCCAGCCGATCCGCCGACGAAGCGGGGTTCGTGCAGTCGCTGCTGCACCGCTGTGTCTCACGCTGCGAGCATGAGGGCGGAATCCACCCGGCGCATGAGTTGCCGCCTTCGGTAGCGCTGGCCCTGTCGCAGCGCATGGAAGCGCTGGAACCCGGCGCCAGCGTGAGCTTCGAGCTGACCTGCCCCGAATGCCAGCAGGTCTGGACCGCCCCGATGGACCCGGGCGCCGTGCTGTGGAGCGAGCTGCAAACGCGGGCCGAACGCCTGCTGCTGGACGTGGACGCCCTGGCCCGTGCCTATGGCTGGAGCGAATCGCAGGTGCTGGCGCTCAGCCCCACGCGGCGTGCGGCTTACCTGCAACTTGTGGGCGCCGGGTGATGGCGATGAAGCCCGCTGTTCTCTCCTCGTCGCTGCCATTCCTGGCACGTCTGGCGCCAGCTGCATTGAGCGCCGCGCCCAGCGTGCGCGCGGCGCTGCCTTCGCGCTTCGACTCGAAGGGATCGGCGGAAACGCTGGTCGAGCAAGTTGTCGAAACACCGGCCGAAGACCGTCGGCCCGCCCGGCCGGCACCGTCAGCGGCCGAGCCCGCCTCCGAAGCGGTGTCGCCAACCGTCACGGCCACGGCTCCGTCAGTCACGCCGAAGCAGATGGCGGTTATGCAGACCGTGGCGCGGCTCGATCCGCGGGAGCAGCGGGTCTCCATTGCCGACACGCCGCAGGTGCCCGCCGGCGCCTCACCTCTCAGCCCTGGCGCAGCGCCGCTCCCGCCTGTCGATTCGCCAGGCTCCCCCGCCTCGTTCACGCGGTACTCGCCCCGCGAGGAGCCATCTCGCCTGCCTTCCGGCAAGCCGTCGCTGACGGCCTCGCCAGAAGGGTTCGCTCAATGGTCGAGGCCTGCCGTCGACGTGCCTCCGCCGCTGCGCGAGTCCACCGTGGCGCAGCGCGCCACATCAGATCGCGCCGAACGGCAGGACGTGGTTCACGTCACCATCGACCGCATCGATCTGCGCCTGCCTTCCGCCGGCACTCCTGAGCACCGGGCCAACCCCAGGACGCGTCCCGCGACCTCGGTGTCGCTCGGCGACTACCTGCGCCAGCGCGACAAGCCGCGCCAGGGAGGGAACGGTTCATGAGCTCTCCATTGGCCGTCGGCGCCGTGAGCGCGGTGCTGCGCAACCTGCTCGACAACGGCCTCATCGATGCCGGGGCCGCGCTGGGCACCACCGTCAACGTGAGTGCGGTGGCGCCCGACACCATCGACCTGGAAAGCACCGACGAGCCGCCACGGCTCAACGTTTTCCTCCACCAGGTCACGCCCAATAGCGGCTGGCGCAACGTGGGGCTGCCCACGCGCAGCGGCAGCTCGGGCGAGCGGCTCACCAACGCCCCGCTCGCGCTGGACCTGCACTACCTCGTCACCGCCTACGCCCGCGCCGATTTCCAGGCCGAGATCCTGCTGGGTTACGCCATGCATCTCCTGCACGAGCGGCCGGTGCTCGACCGTGCCGCCATCCGCCGCGCGCTCAACCCTGGCCCACTCGATGTGAGCATGCTGCCGCCGGCCTTCCAGGCGCTTGCCGCCAGCGACCTGGCCGACCAGGTGGAACTGCTCAAGTTGACGCCCGCCTCGATGACGGCTGACGAGATGTCCAAGCTTTGGTCGGCCATCCAGACGCACTATCGCCCCTCAGCGGCGTACGTCGTGTCGGTGGTGCTGATCGAGGGGCGCAGCCCCGGCGTATCGCCACTGCCGGTGCTTTCGCGCGGGCCAGTCGATCCGGTCACGCAGCGGGACCGCGGCGTGGTGGTCAATGCCGACATGCTGCCGCCCCTGCCCACGCTGTTTGAAGCCGCGCCGCAGCTCAAGCAGAGCGGCGCGCGGCTGGGCGAGCCGGTCACGCTGAACGGGGTGCGCCTGGCCGGTAGCGGCCACCGTGTTCGGCTCACTCACCGGCTTGTGGGAACGCCCATCGAGCTGACGCCATCGGCAACCGACGCCACGGGCATGAGGCTGAGCTTCACGCTGCCCAACGACGCCGCCGCGCAGGCGAACCTGCCTGCCGGCGCCTGGTCCGTGAGCCTGCATTTCACGCCCGCCGGCGAGAGCGACCCGCGCGAGACCAACGCCATTCCGTTCCTGCTGGCTCCCGTCCCGGTGATCGCGGCAGACGGGCCGCTGGGCCTGCCGGCGGTGAACATCGTGCGTGGCGGTGCCCCCCCCCGGGTGACGGTGACCATCCACTCGCGTCCGCAAGTGCGTCCGCAACAGCGCGCCACGCTCATGCTGGATGGGTTGGAAGCCACGGCCCTGGCCCGCTCCCTGGCCACCGATCCGCTGATCTTCGAGTTTCCCAACACCGTGGCGGCTGGCACACACTGGCTGCGCCTGCGCGTCGAAGGCACCGACAGCGTGCTGCTCGACCGCAGCGGCCCCGCGCCGCTGTTCGATCCCACGCAGCAAGTGACGGTGCCCGTCTGACATGACCGCGCCGCCCCAATCCCTGCTCAGTAGCGAAAGCGCCGACTGGACTGAACGAAACCAGCGATGGCTTGTGCGCGAACTTGCCGCGTTGCGGGCAAGGCTCGACGCGCAGAGCGAAGGTGATGGCGAGAAGGCGGCCGGTGCATTGGAGACGCCGCTGCCGGACGTCGGTTTCGAATCCGCGCTCGACCGCTGCGCCAAGCTCTTCAGCCTGTCGCCGTTCGAACGGGAGCTGCTGCTTCTGACCGCGGGCGTAGAGCTCGACAACGCCCTGCGTCAGAGCGTGATCCGCGCGCACGGCCGCATCAACGAAGGCAGCCGCCTGGCGCAGCCCACATTTTCGCTGGCGTTCTCGGCACTGACGCAGCCGCATTGGGACGCACTGTCGCCGCAGGCCCCGCTGCGCCGCTGGAAGCTGGTGGAGCTTGACGGCCGCCGCAACCCGGCGCTGCAGCCCTTGTACGTGGACGAACCCGTTCTGCATTTCATCACCGGCGTGGCCGGCCTCGACGACCGGCTGATGGGCCTGGTGCGGTTTGTCCCCATACCTGAAGCCGCAGAGGCGTCGCCCCTGACCCAGCGCATCGCTCGCGGCCTGGCCGCCACAGAGGGCCGCCCGCCGCTCGTGGTGCTGGCGCAGGACCGCACCGACCTGGACACCCTGCACGCCGCCGCCAACGACACGCTGGCCGCCACGGAATGCCCGGGCCTGTGGCTGCTGGCCCGCGACCTGCCGGCCGGCGCCGCGGAACTGGCCGCGACCGCCCTGCTCTTCGACCGCGCAGCCGCCATGACCCGCGCGCTGGCCGTCATCGAGCTTGACCCGCTCGCCGAGAACACGGCCGAGCAGGAGCAGCGCTGCGTCGCCCTGCTCTCGCACATGCTCGGCCCGGCGTTGCTGCTGGGTGCCTGCGATCGCATGACGCTTTCGCGTCTGGCCCATCGCCGCATCACGCGTATCAACGTGCCGGGCGCGAAGGAGCAGGCCCTGGAAGCGCAGGCCCGGCTCGCCGAGCAAGGCGAAGCGCTGGCCCTGGCGCTGCGGCTAGCTTTGCAGCAATTCCATCTTTCAACCGCCGCGCTGTGCAGCGTGATCGAGCAGGTGGAGTCCGAGTTGCCCGAAGGCGGTGACGAAGCGGAAGCTGAGCTGGGCCACCGCTTGTGGGACGCCTGCCGCGACGCCACGCGCGGCGGGCTCGACGCGCTGGCGCAGCGCGTCGAGACGCAAGCCAGCTTCGACGATCTGGTGCTGCCTTCCGCGCAGACGCAGTTGCTCAGGGAGATCGCCGAGCAACTGCGCCACCGCCGCACCGTGTACGGCGAATGGGGCATGGGCGGCCGCACGACACGCGGCCAGGGCCTGTGCGTGCTGTTCGCCGGCGAAAGCGGCACGGGCAAGACGCTGGCGGCCGAGGCCATCGCCAATGAGGCGCGGCTTGACCTCTACCGTATCGATCTCGCCACCGTGGTGAGCAAGTACATCGGCGAGACCGAGAAGAACATCAAGCGCGTGTTCGACGCGGCCGAATCCAGCGGCGCCGTGCTGCTGTTCGACGAGGCCGACGCCCTGTTCGGCAAGCGCAGCGACGTGAAAGACAGCCACGACCGCTATGCCAACATCGAAGTGGCGTACCTGCTGCAGCGGGTGGAGGCCTACCGGGGCCTGGCCATCCTCACCACCAACTTCCGCAGCGCCCTCGACCGCGCGTTCCTGAGGCGCATCCGCTTCGTGGTGCAGTTTCCCTTCCCCGACGAAGCGGCGCGCGAGCGGATCTGGCGGCGAGAGCTGCCCGAAACCGCGCCGCTGTGCGAGGTGGATTTCCCGGCGTTGGCGCGCATGCAGCTCTCGGGCGGGCATATCCGCAGCGTGGCGCTCAACGCGGCATTCACCGCGGCGGGTGAAGGGTCTTCCATCGGCATGGCCCACCTGCGCCATGCCGCGCAGCGCGAGGCGGCAAAGCTGGAGCGGCCGCTGACCGAGGCATCGCAGAGAGGTTGGTCATGAGCGCGCTCGCTGGTTTCCGCTTTCCAAGTGGTGCGAGTGGCCGGACTAACTTGCATTCATCTCCCAGCGAGGGCAGCTGCCATGTCTCCGCCGCTCCGCCCAATGGGGGGCTTCCCCTCGTTGGACTGCGCTGTTCGGCGTTAGCCGAGCCACCACAACCCCGCACTTGGAGAGCACCCATGACGAAAGTCGTTGTCACCATCGGGCGTCTCGTTGTGCACGGGAAGGAGCCTTTCGCTTCTGAAGCGTTCGTCGAGCGGCTCCGGCAGGAGGTCGCGCATCGCATTGCAGGCGGCACTACGGCACAGGAGATCGCCCGGCAGTTGCAAGGCAATGCTCCAGGTGCCATGTACGGCCGCAAGGCAGGTCCTCGCAAGGCAGGGGCCAGCGGTGCAGCTGAAGGCGTCTTGGCCAGCGAAGTGGCAGGAAGGCTCTTCTAATGAGCTGCCACTCACCCTCCACCACCACGCGTGCGGCAAGGCAGGGCGTGCCGCTCGCAGAGCGCAAATTCGCTGGGACAACCAAGTCCTCCGAGCCGGAGGCACCGTGCGCGCAGTGCCAGGCCGATGCCGTTCACGCGGCTTCGGGCGCGCCCGTCGGCAATACGGCTCCACCACCACCCTCCCCCTCCAAGCCGGGCGGCTTCGAAATCGGCGCGCCGGACGATACCTACGAGCGCGAGGCCGACCGCGTCGCTGGCCAGGGGATGAACAGGGACAGGCCCGCCGCGACGCAACCCATTGCTCCCAGCACTTCCGGCCCGAAGCTGCAGCGCCTGCCCGCCGCAACGCCGAACGCGGCCTCTGCCCCGGCGCACGTGCAGCAGGTGCTCGCCACGCCTGGCATGCCGCTGGACACACGCACGCGGTCGTTCTTCGAGCCTCGCTTCGGGCGCGACTTCTCCAACGTGCGCGTGCACGCCGACGACGCGGCCGATCGTTCCGCGCGCGCGGTGGACGCACAGGCCTACACCATCGCTCACCACGTGGTGTTCTCGCGTGGCAAGTACGCACCCGCTGCCGAAGGGGGACGCCGGCTGCTGGCGCACGAGCTGGCCCACGTGGTGCAGCAGTCGCACTCCGCCGGCAGCGTGCCGGCCCTGCAACGCAAGAAGGGCAAAGGCAAGGGCCCGGGCAGCTGCGGGCTGCTGAGCGCAGCCACGGCCACCGTGCTGGGCGGCGCGGCGCACGTGCAGATCCAGACCAGGCTGTCTTCGCGCGGCATCACGCCGGAGCTGGAGATCCCGCGCGCCACCAAGACCAACGGCCTGTCGCGCCGTTGCCAGCCGCTGGGCACCGTGGCCGGCTTCGCCGATGTGGCCCGCGTCACGGCGCCGCTCATCAGCGTCGGTGAGATCAAGCCCTACTACATCGCCAAGGTGACCGGCCCGCTGGAGGCGCGGCACTACCGGCGGCGCGCCGAGCAGTCCAAGCAGCGCCTCACTCGCACCGGCACCTGTGGCAAGCGCAGTGGCCCGGGGCCCGACGACGTCGGCTTCCAGTTGCGCGTGGGCCCCATCTCGCTGGCTACCACCTCCATGCTGCTCAGCGGAGCCATCAGCGGCAATGAGAACTTCGGCGCCTTCTCGCAGGACCCGACCGTGGACCTCATCGCGCAAGAGGTGGGCGGCGGCGCCATCGGCTACTGGTGCCGGCAGAACGCCGCCGGCAAGAAGGCCGAAGAGGAAGAGAAGAAGAAAAAGAAGCAAAAGAAAAAGCCCAAGGGCAAGGGCGGCGCGGCCAACGTCGGCATCGGCATTTCCGTCGGCGGGTCGAGCGTGGGCGGCGCCAACGTGGGCGTGGGAGTCTCCATCGACAGCAACAGCGCCGCCGTGGGCACCGCGGGCGCCGGCATCGCCATCTCCAGCGACTCGGCCGCGGCGGGCGCGGCCGGGGTCGGCTCCGCGCAGAACAGCCAGAGCGCAGCCGCAGGCGCGGCCGGAGCCGGCACCGCGAAAGATAGTGAAGGCGTGGCCGCGGGCGCGGCTGGCGCGGGCAGCGCTTCGGGCAGCACGTCAGCCGGTGCCGGCGTGGCCGGAAGCGGCAAGTCGGAAGACAGCGTCACCGCGGGTGCCGGCACGGCCGGCAAGGGCGAGGTGAAGGACAGCGTGACAGCCGGCGCCGGAGGTTCGGGGTCCGGCAAGGTGGAAGGTCAGATGGGGGCCGGCAAGGCCGGCTCGCCGCCGAAGAAGCCCGTCGATCCGCAGGATGTGAGCGGCAAGGACGCCGAGAAGACGCCGGACGGCGACGCGGAGCAAGGCCGCAGCGAGGGCCCGAAGGGCGGAGGCGACCAGGACAAAGGCGACAAGGCGGGTGAAGCCGGGGGCGACAAGGAAGCCGGTGGTGGTGGCGGAACCCAGAGCAGCGGAGACAAAGGCACCGGCAGCAAGGGCGGCAAGGGAAGCAGCGACAAAGCCAGCGGCGACAAGGGCGGCACGGGCACCGGCGGCAATGCCAAGCCAGTCCCTGGGCCTGGTCCGGTCCCCGGCTCTGGCAAGGGCACCGGCGCCGCCAGCAACCCGCTGGGCGTCTACACCGTCATTCCGCTGGGCACCTCCGACGCCGAGCGTGAGCGCATCGCCGCCGAGGCCGCCAAGGTCTCCGTGCTGGTGCACAAGGCCTCGGAAGCGCAGAAGGACTTGCTGCGGCACCTGTCCGGCACGTCGCCGGACAAGCGCTACATGGTGCCCACCTCCCAGTGGGTGGAAAAGATGATGAACGTCACCAAGGGGCTGTCGGTCGAGGAGATCCAGTTCCTCAAGCAGCTCAACTGGACCCCCGGGGACATGAGCGAGGCGGAGCTGCGCAAGCGCATCGAGAAGCTGTTGGCCATCAAGCCCAAAACGCCGCCCAAGGGCGAAGGCGGCTCGATCAAGGCGCCCGACCAGCCTGGCGACGGCGGCGGCAAGGGTGGCGGCAAAGGCACCGGCGAAGGCAGCGCGGTCAAGAAACCGGGCGCGTCCGGCGGCACCCAGGCCGACGACGACAAGACGAAGAAGCCGGCGGCCAAGGAACCGGCCGACGCCACCGACCGCGTCAGCGACCCGCCCAAGGGCGCCAAACGCGACGTCGCGGGCGACTTCATATTTTTGATCTTCTCTGGCATCACCGCCGACTCCGATCTCAAGGAAGGCACGCCCGTGGTCTGCAGGATCCGCGTGCACGACATCAAGACCGAGCGCACGTTCGAGCTCGACGGCGTGAGCATCACCTTCCTCAAGCGGACACTGACCCCGGTCACGCTCGAAGGCACCAAGTTCAACCTGGTCAAGACCAAGCTCCACATCACGAAGGATTTCTGGTCCGACAAATACAAGTTCTACGGCCGGGGTGGGCCGGGCGAGACCATCGAGTACGACTTCGGTCGCAGGAAGGCCAAGAAATGACTTTCTCCCGCGACATCAAGCCCTCCAGCACCACGCCGGCTCCCCCTCGGCAGAAGGGGGACCAGCCGGTGCGTGCCGAGGAGGCCGCCAACCAGCTGGTCAGCCGCTCGGGCACGCAGTTACCGCCCGAGGTGCGCCAGCCGCTGGAAGCGCAGTTCGACGCCAACTTCTCGCACGTGCGCGTGCACAGCGACCGGCCTGCGGCCGAGGCTGCCAACGCCCTGGGCGCGCGCGCCTTCACGCTCGGCCGGCACATCGCCTTCAACCAAGGCGAATACAAGCCCGGTTCGGCCGGTGGGCGTCGGCTGCTGGCGCACGAGCTGGCCCATGTGTTGCAGCAAAGCGGCGCGGGCAACGGGCGCGCGGCTGTTGTGCGCGACACAGTTCAGGAACATCAGGCTGATGTGGCCGCGGACCGCGCGATGCAGGGCCGCTCGGTACAGGCTGATGCACTCGCTAAGGGTGGCGCGCCGCGCATCCAGGCCGAGGACCAGAAGCCCAACGCCGGCAAGACCGGCGCCGCCCTGAATGCCGCGGCGCAGCCCGCGGGCACCACGGTCACCATCGTGCTGCGCGCGCCCGACGACCAGTACACCAAGGACGTCACCGATTACGTGATGAACACGTTGAAGGAACAGGTGATCGAGGTGGACAACATCGAGGAGGCCGCCGACAAGGTGGCGGCGTACGCCAAGGCCAACAAGATCAAGGTCACAACCGTGCGCATCATTGGCCACGGCAGCACCACGGGCGGCATCAAGATGACGCCCAAGGGCGAGACCGGCCGCCGCTTCGTCAGCGCGGAGGAGCTGGAGAAGATGGCGGCTGACGACAAGGTCAAGGCAAAGGACGCCATGGCCGAAGGCTCGATCGTCGAGTTCTGGGGCTGCTACATCGGCGGCACCGACAAGGCCACCCAGGCAGTGGGCCAGATCTTCGGCTCGGATGTGAAGTCCCTCGAATCCGAGCTACAAACGGCGCACGACTCGTTCCTGCGCCAGGCCGACAAGGGCGAGACCGGCGACTCAGTCAAGGGCCAGCAGGGCAAGTGGCGCGAGGTTCCCTCCACGAAGGAGATCGACGACCGTGTGGCCAAGGGCAACAAGGCGCTGGGCGAGAGCTTCAACAAGTGGCTCATCGCGCAGGCCAAGACCCTGGAGGCCGACGGCGACCTGCCCCCGCAGCCTGACGACGCCGCGCGCATCGCCACGATGCGCGATCTCTTCGACCGTTCCGGCGGTAAGATCAAACGGTTGCAGATCAAGACTTCTGGCGGCGACAAGGTTCATCGTGGCGATAAGAAGAGGTGGCTGCAGCAGTGGAAAGTGAAAAAGAAGTGAAGCCCCCTAGGACATCGATATGACATTGAGTTCTTCTCCCCAGCTCATCAAGGGCGGCCTCGTGGTGCTGGCCCCCGGCGGTGGCCCGGTGCAACGCACGATCGCGCTGCAGTACAACCCTGAAACCCTGTCGCGCACCTACCAGGTGCAGGGGGTCGGTGGCGACGGCGGCGGCGAGCGGGCGCAGCCGTTCCGGCTGAAGGGCCCCGCCATCGAGTCGATCAAGCTTGATGCCGAGATCGATGCGACCGATCAGCTGGAGTTTCCTTACAACAACGCCAACGTGGTGGCCCATGGCATCGCGCCGCAGCTCGCGCTGCTGGAAGCGCTGGTGAATCCCAGTGTGGAGGAGCTGCTGAACCTGGCTGCGCAGAGCGAGAGCGGCACGCTGGAGATCTTGCCGCCCGAGGCGCCGTTGGTGCTGTTCGTCTGGGGCAGGAACCAGGTGGCGCCGGTGCGTGTGACCGACCTCGCCGTGACCGAGGAAGCCTTCGACCCCGGGCTAAACCCGCTGCGCGCCCGGGTGTCGCTGGGCCTGCGCGTGCTGAGCACCGACGACCTGGGCTTCAGGCACAAGGGCGCCGGCATGTTCATCAGCCATCTGCGCACACGCGAGACGCTGGCGGGCAAGGCCGGCGGTGCGAGGATCCCATCGCTGGGGCTCAACAATCTGCCGTGAGGAGAGGCTGATCATGACGACCGATCCCGTCCAACTGCTGATCGAAGCCGGCGCGATCCCCTCGAACCCCTTCGCCCAGAACAGCCGCTACCACTCCGTGCCGCTGGGCCGCCACGTGCGCGGCCCAGGCGATCCGGGCGTGCCCTACGTGCTGCGGCGCTTCATCCCGCAGCGGCGCGACATCGCCGTGGTGGCAGAGCACATCGTCGCCAGCGGCGAGCGCCCTGAACTGCTGGCCGCTCAGGCGTTGGGGGACCCCGAGCTGTACTGGCGCCTGGCCGACGCCAACGCTGTGATTGATCCGTTCGAGCTGACCGACAGGCTGGGCCAGCGCGTGGCGATTCCGCTGCCACCTGGCTTCTGAGGACGAGGACCCGTCCATGTCCCTCATCCAAGGCGGCGTCCAACTCTCGCTCCATATCGGTCAGGTGCCCATCGCGGCGCCGCGTGACGTGGTGGAGTCGCTCGTGCGCGCCAAGGTGGAAAACGGCTCGGGCGACACGCAAAGCGGCTTCGAGCTGACCTTCGAGATGCCGGCGAACTCATCGCTGCGCACGCTCTTCCTCGTGACCGGCGGCGGCTCAGTACCGCTGATCCGCGTCGTGCTGGTCGTCACCATCAACGGCCGGGCCGAATCGATCATCGACGGCGTGACCACCCACGTGGAGATGCAGCCCGGCGAGGGCGGCGTGGCCCGCCTCATGGTGAAAGGCAAGGACATGTCGGCGCTGATGGACATCATCGAGCTGCCGGGCATCCCCTACCCCGCCATGCCGCCTTCAGCGCGCGTGCTGGCGTGCCTGGCAAAGTACGCGGCGCTTGGCGTGATCCCCATGGTGATTCCGAGCATCCTCGACATCCCGCCGCTGCCCATGCAGCAGATCCCGCAGCAGCGCGGCAGCGACTATGCGTACGTCAAGCATCTGGCCGGCGAGGCGGGCTATGTGTTCTATCTGGAGCCTGGGCCGGCGCCCGGCACGTCCAAGGCGTACTGGGGGCCGGAAATCCGCGTGGGCGAGCCGCAGCCCGCGCTGACCACGAACATGGATGCCCTGAACAACGTGGAGCATCTGTCGTTCACGTTCGATCGGGAAGCCAAAACGATGCCCATCGTCTTCTTCCAGGAGAGCATGAGCAAGGCGCCAATCCCGATTCCCATTCCTGACATCACGCCGCTGAACCCGCCGCTGGGCCTCGTTCCGCCGCTGCCGCCCAAGATCGAGAAGCTCACCGACACGGCGCACCTCTCGGCGCCGCAGGCCTTGATGAGAGGCCTGGCCTACGCCAGCCAGCACAGCGACTCGGTGTTCGGCAGCGGCTCGCTCGACGTGGCCAAGTACGGCCGCCTGCTCAAGTCACGCGCGCTCGTAGGCGTGCGTGGCGCGGGGCTGCCGTTTGACGGCCTGTTCTACGTGAAGAGCGTGACGCACGAGATCGAGCGCGGTTCGTACAAGCAGAGTTTCACGCTGGCGCGCAACGCGCTCATCTCCACTGTTCCGTCTGTCCCCGTTTAGGCCATGAGCACCAACAGCCCCTTCTATGGCAAGTACCGCGGCACGGTCGTCAACAACATCGACCCGCTGCAGATCGGCCGCATCCTGGTGATGGTGCCAGATGTGGCCGGCTTCATCCCCGGTACCTGGGCCATGCCTTGCCTGCCGCTCGCGGGCATCAACAACGGCATGTTCACCGTGCCGATGATCGGCTCGGGCGTCTGGGTGGAGTTTGAGCGCGGTGACCCCGACTACCCCATCTGGGTGGGCGGATTCTGGGGCAGTGCGGCCGAAGTGCCGCTGATGGCCCGCACCGTGCCGCCCGGGGTGACCGGCATCACGCTGCAGACGCCGCTGAAGAACGGCCTGGTCATCAGCGATGTGCCCGGGCCCACCGGCGGCATCCTCATCCAGACGACCACGGGCGCCATGATTTCCGTGAGCGACGTGGGCATCGTCATCTCCAACGGCAAGGGTGCGGTCATCAACATGACCGGCCCTACGGTTGACGTGAACCTCGGTGCCCTCACAGTGGTGTAGGGGGAGACTGAAAATGCCCGCTCCTGTCCTTCATCTCGGCGCCACGGTGCTCTGCTCGCACGCCGGCCAGGCCACACCGCTGGCGCCCTTCCCGCGTGTGCTGCTCTCAGGGCAACCGGCCGTGACTTTGACGAGCCCTTACGCGGTGGCCGGCTGCGCCCTCACAGGCACGCCCAATCCGCCCTGCGCCATGGGCCAGTGGCTCAGCGGCGCCGTGCGGGTGATGGCGGGCGGCGCCCCGCTGGCCACCATGGCCGGCTCGTCCAGCTGCATCCCCACCGGCACGCCGATGCTGCCCATCGTGGCGCAGACGCGCGTGCTGGCGACCTGAACGAGGAACAGCATCATGGCCACCGAATTCCTCGACTTTCCCTACCGCTTCGACGGCCGCGGCCGCACCGCGGGGACGGGTCGCGATGACCACATCCGCGACCTCATCGAGCAGGTGCTGTTCACCGCCCCCGGCGAACGCGTGATGCGCCCCGACTTCGGCAGTGGCCTGCTGGCCCTGATGTTCGAGCCCAACAGCACCGCGCTGGCGGCCACCACGCAGATGCTCGTGCAGGGCGCCCTGCAGCAGCACCTGGCGCACCTGATCGCCGTGCAGGGCGTGGAAGTGCTCAACGACGACGGCGCGCTTCGGGTGAACGTTCGCTACCTGATGCTGCTCGACCGCAGCACTCACATCGCCAGCTTCTCCGCCCCCGGGAGCGCCGTATGAGCAGCACCAGGTTCCACTGCTGCGACCAGCGCCGGCTGGAGGTCATCAAGCTCAAGGGCAGTGCCAACGGCATCGAGTTCCTCGACGTTCTGGACAAGGCGTCGCCCCCTGGGGCGCCCCGGCAGCAGACGCTGCTCGTCCGCCTGCTGCGAACGGGCTTGGCGCTAACCCCCGACAACCTCAGGATCGAAGGCGGCGAACGCATCCCCACGGTGGGCATCGTCTGGTGTGCCACCGCCGACGCCCTGCCCGCGCAAGCCGAGTCGGGTCTGGTGGACTCGGTTGACGACAAGCCCCGCACGCTGGTGATTCGCACCGACAGCAACGGTGACCACTCCACCTACACGCTGAACATCGTCGCCAGCTCGGGCAGCACCAACCCGCCTGCCGGCTTTGACCCCAAGCTCTCGACCTGCGCTTTCTCGTTCAAGGCCGAATGCCCTACGGACTTCGACTGTGCCCAGCCCCCCGCCTGCCCGCCCACCGTGGATGCCCAGGGCGATATCGACTACCTCGCCAAGGACTACCAGGGCTTTCGCCGCCTGATGCTCGACCGCATGAGCCTGCTCGTGCCCGGCTGGCAGGAGCGCTCCGCTGGGGACCTGGGCGTGATGCTCGTCGAGCTGCTGGCGTATGCGGCCGACAACCTGTCCTACCGGCAGGACGCCATCGCCAACGAGGCCTACCTGACCACCGCGCGGCAGCGGGTCTCCGTGCGGCGGCACGCGCGGCTGGTCGACTACCTCATGCACGAAGGCTGCAACGCACGCGCCTTCGTGCACTTCAACGTCTCGGGCCACGATGTCGCACTCGCCAAGGGCACACAGCTGCTTACGCACACGCCCAAGCTCGCCACCACGATCAGGCCCGCCAGCCCTGAGCTGCGCGAAGCTTTGAACATCGGCGCTCTGGTCTTCGAAACAGCGCACGACGCCAGGCTCGACGAAGACCGCAACGAACTGCTCTTTTACACCTGGGGCGACCAGGGCTGCTGTCTTCCGCGCGGCGCCACGCGCGCCACGCTGCGCGGCCATGTCACGGGCCTCGAGGTGGGCGACCTGCTGGTGCTCGAGGAGGTGATGAGCCCCACAACCTTTCTCGCCGAAGACGCCGACCACTCGCACCGCTGGGCCGTGCGGCTCACCGAAGTGACATTCGCCAGCGACCCGGCAGGCGGTCTGTTCGACGATCCGCCCGTGAACGCGGCGTGCGACGTGACCGAGATCGGCTGGGGCGCCGCCGACGCACTGCCCTTCCCGCTGTGCCTGTCGGTGGTGGAGCGGCCGGGTCAGCAGATCAGCGTGGCGCGCGGCAACGTCGTGCTCGCCGATCACGGCATGACCGTCCCTGCCGAACCGCTCGGCACCGTACCGAGCTCCACGCTCCGGATCGCCGCTGCCACGGCCAGCGTCACCTGCAAGAAGCCCGACCCGGTGGTGGTGCCGCCGCGCTATCGCCCCGCGCTGGCGCAATCTCCGCTCACGCACGGGTTCGACCTCGCCGCGCTGCTTGCCGTACCCATGGCCGACGACGAGGCCTGGTGGCCAGCGAGTTCGCTGATGGCGATCGCGCCCCGCGAGGCCACGCCCCGCATCGTTTCGCTCACTGGCACGCTGGTCGCGGTGGCCGAGCCCTGGACGCCCCGCCGCGATCTGCTGGAAAGCGCCAATGATGCCGCCGACGTCGTGGTGGAAATCGAGGATGACGGCACCGCCCGCCTGCGCTTCGGCGACGACGCCAATGGCAGGAGGCCCGATCCGGGCACAAGCTTCGCTGTGACTTATCGCGTCGGCAACGGCGCGGTGGGCAACGTGGGGGCTGATGCCATCACACACATCGTCACGCCCTTGATTGGCACGTTCGACGCAGTGCGCAACCCCATGCCCGCGGCCGGCGGCGTGGAACCGGAGGACATCGAGTCCGTGCGCCGCGACGCGCCTGAGGCCTTCCGCAGGCAGGAGCGCGCGGTGACGCCGGCCGACTACGCCGCTGCGGCGGAGCGCCGGCCCGATGTGCAGCGCGCGGCCGCCAGCTTCCGCTGGACGGGCAGTTGGCACACGGTGTTCGTCACGGCCGACCGCTTCGGCAGCGGCAAGGTGGATGCGCTGTTCACGACCCGGCTGCGGCGGCATCTGGAGCGCTTCCGCATGGCAGGATATGACCTAAGGATGAGCAGTCCGCGCTACGCGCCGCTGGAGGTGGTGCTGCACATCTGCGTGAAGCCTGATTACTTCCGTGCGCACGTGCTGCAGGCGGTGCAGAGGGTTCTCTCCGCCGATGTGCTCCCCGACGGGAGCCTGGGTGTATTCCATCCCGACAACTTCACGTTCGGACAGGCGGTGTATCTGAGCCGTGTCGTGGCGGCGGCTCAATCCGTGGAAGGCGTCGATGCCGTGAGGCCAGAGGTGTTCCGCCGAATGGTGAATCCAGACCCCACTTCCCTCGACGAAGGCATCATTCCGATTGGCGATCTGGAAATCGCCGAGCTCGCCAATAATCCGAGTTTCCGTGAGCGTGGAACCATCAAGCTGCATGCTGGAGGCGGGAAATGAAGGCTGGCTTTGTCTGGCTTTGCAGGTCGCTCATGGCAAAGGCAGGGCGAAGAAACAAGCACGAATGTTTGAGCCGAATCGCAGCTTGTGCCCTTCCCGACCGATCCGAGCATCGCAATGAAGTCCTGCCTGGCAGGAGAGCACCAGCGGGGAGGCTGCGGGCCCGGGCTTGCCGCGCAGCCATGCCAGAGACGCAACAAGCAAGCCCTTCACCGGCAAGGAGGCCCACCCCATGAGCATCCCCACCCCAGACCTGAAGCCGCAGGTGCCTCCCCTCCCCGCCGGCAGCGAGAGCTGCGGCTGCTGCGACGGCATCACCATCCAGACCCCGCAGGGCGTGCTCAATCGCGACGGCCTATCCGCCATCGCCTACCGCATCGGCGACTACGCGCGGTTCCGCGCAAGCCTGCAGGCGACGCTCTCCTCCTCGAGATTCGCGCCGCTCGCCAGGCTGCGCACGCGCGACGATGACGACTTCACCATCGGCTTGCTCGACGCCTTCGCTTGCTCAGCCGACGTGCTCACGTTCTATCAGGAGCGCATTGCCAACGAGTCCTACCTGCGCACCGCCGTCGAGCGCGTGTCGCTGCAGGAGATGGGCAAGCTCATCGGCTACCGGCTGCGCCCCGGCGTGGCTGCCGAGACCTGGCTCGCCTTTGCGCTTGAGACGCCGCCCACCCCGCCGGCCAACCTGCCGCCCGAACCCGGCAACTTCGTCACTGGCGTGCCCACGAGCAGGTCACTCGACGCCGGCATCAAGGTGCAGAGCGTGCCGGGGCCGGGTGAGAAACCGCAGACTTTCGAGACGGTGGAGGCATTGGACGAGGCCCGCCCCGCATGGAACGGCATTCGAGCGTGGATGACCGACAGTGTCAAACCCGGCAAGAACGACACCCTCACCTACCTGACCGGCGTGCGCAACAGCCTCAAGCCCGGAGACGGGCTGCTGATTCTGGGCGACGAGTACTTGGCGAACAAGAACAACAACAACTGGGATTTCCGCATCATCGATAGCGTCGAGCTGCAGCCCGATTCAGACCGCACGCTGGTGTGTTGGAAGCGAGGGCTCGGCTCCATCACGCCTTTCAGCAACCCCGCGACGCAGAACCCGCAGGTGTATGTGCTGCGCAAACGGGCTGCCGTGTTCGGCCATAACGCACCGATGTGGAGCAGCATGACTGCGAACTTTCGCCACGATTACCCGGGTGGTCTCGACGCGGACAATCAGCTCGTCGGCGAGTGGCCTGGCTTCGTGCTTTCACCGGCCGGCAGCACCGCCGACGGCGGGCACGTTGATACGGACGTAGTCTTTTCCGAGGTGTCTAACGGAAGCTACGCCGTGCTGGCCAAGGGCGGCTTTAACTACGTGAACGCGCCCTCGCCGGCGGGCACCTACATCGAATTGTACGAGGTGGCTAACGTCGCTGAGGTGTCTCGCGCGGAGTTCGCCCTGTCGGGCAAGGTGAGTCGGTTGCGGTTGCGCGGTGACAACTATTCCTCGCAGTTCAGCACCCGTGTGCGGGAGACGGCGATGTTCCTGCAGTCCGAGGCGCTGGAGTTCGCCCAGTATCCGGTGTATGCAGACGTCGCTGGCAACCGCATTCCCGCGAGCGTAGCGGCGGACGGCCTGTTGCCCGGCCGGAGGCTCATCGTGCGCGGCACGCGGGCCTCGGACGGTCAGTCCGTCGTCGTGCAGGCCACGCTGGTCCACGCTCATCCCGTGAGCACTACGCGCTGCGAGCTGGAGATCACGCCTCCTCTGGCGGCACCTCTTCAGCGCGACAGCGTGATCGTGCATGCCAACGTGGCGCTCGCATCGCACGGCGAATCGGTGTCACAGGTGCTGGGCAGCGGCAACGCGAGTCAGGCTTTCCAGCGTTTTGAGCTCAAGCAGTTGCCCCTCACCCACCGCGCAGCCGGCAACGAAATCGGCGCCGCCGCCGAGCTGACGGTGCGTGTGGGGGACATCGCCTGGCATGAGCGCTCCACGATGTACGGCGCTTCGTCCACCGAGAGGGCCTACACGCTCAGCACCGACGAACAAGGTCGCCAGGTCGTGGTGTTCGGAGACGGCGTGCGCGGTGCACGGTTGCCGAGCAACACCAACAATGTGCGCGCCGTCTATCGCAGGAGCCTCGGGACCCAAGGCAACGTCGAGGCCGACACGCTGACGCAGTTGATGAGCCGGCCGCTGGGTCTCAAGAGCGTGAGCAACCCCATCGGGGCGCAGGGCGGCACCGACCCCGAAACGCAGGATGCCGCACGCCGCGCGATGCCGCTGTTCACGCGTACGCTTGGTCGGGCCGTCTCGCTGCTCGACTACGAGGACTACGCCCGCGCTTTCAGCGGCGTGGCCAAGGCCAAGGCTCAGGTGCTGAACCTTGCCACCGGCAAGACGGTGGCCATCACCATCGCCGGGCCCAAAGGCAACCCGCTCACATCGGCGAGCCCCGTGTGGCAAAACCTGCTGCATTCACTCAAAGACAACGGCGATCCGTTCGTCGCGGTCCAGTTGCTGTCCCACAGGCCCGGTACGTTCAGGCTTGGCCTTCGGGTCAAGCGTGACCGCGATTACGAGCTGGACACCGTGCTGGCCGGCGTGGAAGCGGCCCTGCGGGTGCACTTCGCGTTCGACGCGCGCGAACTGGCGCAGCCGGTTCAGCAGTCCGAGGTGATCGCCGTGGCGCAGACGGTGCCGGGTGTTGTGGCGATCGAGCTCACCCGGCTCTACGGCGGCACGCAGCCGCTGGCGCAGACGCTGGAATCCAAACAGATGCGGCTGCTGGCCTCGGGCATGCGCATGGAAGACGGGGTTGCCTTGCCAGCCGAATTGTTGACGCTTGACCCCGGCCCCTTCGACCTGCTGGCGGAGTTGACTTGACCACCCCCTTCGGCCTTGCGCCACCCCCTCAAGGGAGCAACACCAGCGGATCGGTGGAGCCGGATCCGCGGCGTTCCGCAGGGTTTTCTTTCGATGTCTTATGGAGGGCCATTCCATGAAGAGCCTTACGGCAGACCGGTTGTATTCGCTTCTGCCTGCGGTCTACCGGCAGCGTGACGCCGAGCAGGGAGAACCTCTGCGTGCGCTGCTCAGCGCGCTCGCCCAGGAGTTTGCCGCACTGGAAGAGAACGTCGAACAGCTCTACGACGACCAGTTCATCGAGACCTGCGCCGACTGGGTGGCGCCCTACATCGGCGATCTCATCGGCTATCGGCCGCTTCATGGCCTTTCTCCGCGGATCTCGTCGCCTCGCGCCGAAGTGGCGCACACCATCGCGTTCCGCCGCCGCAAGGGCACAGCGCTCATGCTTGAAGAGCTGGCGCAGGACGTGACGGACTGGCCCTCGCACACGGTGGAATTCTTCGAGCAGCTCGTCACCACGCAGTACATGAAACATGTGCGGCTGCATGCCCCGGCCCTGGCTGACACGCGCAACCGACGCGCCATGTTCGAGCTGGGCGGGGCCTTCAACCGTGTGGCGCACACGCCTGAAATGCGCCGGCCCGAAAAGGGTTCGGGCAAGTACAACATTCCCAACGTCGGCATCTTCCTGTGGCGCCTGCTCGCGCTGCGGCTGAGCATCCTGCCGCTTACGCCCGACCCGGGCGATGCATCGGGCCGCAAGTTCCGCGTCAACCCGCTGGGCGCGGACCTGCGTCTCTTTCGCCGTGCCAGGACCGAGGACGCCATCGACCACCTGGCCGAGCCCATCAACGTGCCGGAGCCCTTGAGTGTGCGGCTCATGGCGCTGGCCGTGCACGACGCTCAGCAAAGTGTCGTGCCCGCGCCAGATGCCCGGCTGGATGACGACTATGGCGTGGGCGAGAGCATCACGCTGTTCAGGCCGGGCAGCCCGCCCACGCCGGTACCAGTGGCTGAGCTGCGTGTGTGCGACCTCCGCGACATCATGGATGTCGGCGGCAACGTCGTCGGCTGGAACCACGAACATGCCGTACCCGCCGGCACCATCGGAATCGACCCCGAGCGCGGCCGCGTGCTGCTGGGCGCGGCCGCCGACGGTCCGCTGCTCGCCACGTTCCACCACGGCCAGACGCGCGCCATCGGCGGCGGCGAGTACGAGCGCACGCTCGAAGGAGACGACCTGGTGACGCAGCACACGGTGCGTGGCGGCAATGCCTTGCAGCCGCACCTCGATGCCATTGCCGCCGCCGGACGGCTGGTCATCCAGGACAGCCATACGTATGCGCAAACCCCGGTCTTCAAAGTCGACGCCGAAGTGCGGGCCAACGCGCCAGGCCGGTGCGTTGTGGTGACGGCGGCCAACCCGGCCCGGCCGCTGGTGGCCGCCAGCGGCACCGTGACGCTTTCCATCGGCGCACGGGGCCGCCTGGTGATCGACGGGCTGGTGTTCAGCGGCGGCATGCTGCACCTACCGGCTTCAGCCGACGACGAGCCATGTGAGCTGGTGCTGCGCGACTGCACCCTGGTGCCCGGCCGCACGCTCAAGGTCGACGGCAGCGCCAGCTCGCCCGGCGCGGTGAGCCTGCTGATCGAACACCCCTTCGCCAAGGTCACGCTGGAGCGCTGCATCACCGGCCCCATCCATGCGGTGGAAGACGCCGAGGTCGCGCTGCGCGACTGTGTTGTCGATGCCGGCTCCCCCGAGAACGCGGCATTCGCGGCCGACGCCGCAGGCAACACGGGAGCAGAGCTGACCGTCAACGCTTGCACTATCGTTGGGAAAATGCATGCGCAGGTCATGCGCCTGGCGTCCGACAGCATTTTTTTCGCACGGCTGGGCCAGCAACCTGGCGAAACGTGGAAGGCTCCGGTCCTGGTGAAACACAGGCAGGAAGGCTGCATGCGCTTTAGCTTCGTGCCCGGCGGGTCGATCACTCCACGCCGCTTCAAGTGCGTGCCCGAGGACAAGCAGCTCGACGTGCTGCCGCACTTCACTTCGCTGCGCTATGGCGACCCGGGTTACGGGCAACTGCGCCACGTGACACCCGAGGCCATCCGCGAAGGCGCAAGCGACGGTGGTGAGATGGGCGTGCTGCATTCCCTGTTCCTGCCGCAGCGCGAAACCAACCTTCGCATCCGCCTCGACGAATACCTGCGCTTCGGCCTGCGCGCAGGCGTCTTCTACGCCACTTGAAGAGAGCACATTCCGGAGAACCACCATGGCTGCCGACTTCTCACGAATCCGCCTGAACCCGCTGCTCAACTACGCGGGCGTCGAACTCAAGCAAGGCGGAGTGCTGCTAGATGGCGACGCGAATGAGCTGGTTGCCATCATCGATCGCCGCCTGCGTGCGCTTGCCAGCGACACCCTGGGCCGCGCCACCGTGTCGTCCACCACGCCCGACGCCTTCAAGATCACCTCAGTGGCGGGCGCGCTCCAGATCGGCAAAGGCCGCCTCTACGTCGATGGGCTGCTCGCCGAGAACCACGGCGCGGCCTCCACCGACCCTGCCAAGCGCACGTTCGATCCGCTGATGGGCGAACCCGCTTTCGTCGATAAAATCACTTACGAAGCCCAGCCTTACCTGCCGAGCCCCCCGGAACTGCCCAAGACCGGACGGCACCTGGTGTACCTGGATGTATGGACCCGGGAGGTCACGCACCTGGAGCGGCCCGACCTGGTGGAAAGCGCCGTCGCGGTGGAAACCAGCTCGCGCCTCCAGACCGTATGGCAGGTCCGTGTGCTGAAGGAGGACGCCGGCAGCGCCACGACCTGCGGCACGCCGGATGCCGGTGTGCCCGGCTGGGCCAGCCTCATCGCACCTTCCACCGGCGTGCTCAGCACCGGTAGCTTCGAAGTCGCTCCGGCCGACGAGCCTTGCGAGCTGCCGCCTACAGGGGGCTATCGCGGTCTGGAGAACCAGCTCTACCGGGTGGAGATCCACGACGCGGGCCAGCCCGGCCAAACCAATGGAGGCGCCACTTTCAAGTGGTCGCGCGAGAACGCCAGTGTGGGCAGCCGGGTGGCGAGCATGATCTCGCCTGGCGAACTGGAGCTGGAAACGCTGGGCCGCGACAACGTGCTCAGGTTCAACTCTGGCGACTGGGTCGAGATCACAGACGATGAGCGCGAGTTCTCCCAGGCCTCTGGAGAGATGCGCCGCATCACCGTTAACGATGCCACGCGGCGCATCACCTTCTCACCCGACCTGCCGGCGGCCATGCTCCCCGGGGGCTTCCCTGACAACGTGTTGCCGAAGCTGCGCAACCTGCGTGTGCGCCGCTGGGACCAAAGGGGCAAGATCTACCGCACCGACCCGAGTGGCAACCCTGTCCAGGTGCAGGATCTCGACGCCCTCGGCTCCAGGGGTGTGATCAACGTGCCTGCGGCCGGCACCACGCTGCTGCTGGAGAATGGCGTCACGGTGAGCTTCGCCTCCACCAGTGGGGCCGACGGCAAGGGCTTCAAGGCCGGCGACTGGTGGGTGTTCGCCGCACGCACCTCCGATGCGTCGGTCGAGATCCTCGACCGCGCGCCGCCGCGCGGCATCCACCACCATTACGCACGGCTGGGCATCTGGGACGTGGCCGCCGGTACGGTGTCCGACTGCCGCAAACCCTGGCCGCCCAAGGGGGATGGCACGGATTGCGGTTGCACCGAGTGTGTCACTCCGGAGTCCCACGCCAGCGGCCAGTTCACCATCCAGGCCGCGGTCGATAAGGTGCGCGACATTGGAGGGATTGTGTGTTTGCACGCCGGCCAATACGTGCTCTCCGAGCCGGTGCGAATCGCTTCTGCCCGCTCGGTGCGCATCACCGGCCAGGGGGCAGCGACGATGATCACCTGCCCGGGCAGCGCATTCCTCATCCACCAGAGCTCGGCCATCGCCATCGACGACCTGGCCGTCATCTCCCTCGGCATGGCGTCGGCCATCAGCGTGCGCAGGGTGCTTGGCCTGGCGTTGCGCAGGCTGTCGCTGGCCGTGTTCAGCGGCGGTGATACGTCGACTGCGGCCGTCTCGCTTGGCGACGTGGTGCTGGGCGCCACCATCGCCGATAACCTGATCCTTGCCCCTGACGGCGTGCAGGCTCTGGAGCCTGACGAAAACAAGAGACCGTCCAGTCTGCTCACCGCTGCGCTGCGCATCGACGACAACGTGTTCCTGTGTCGCAACACCGCCGTCAAGCTCGACGGCCCCGTGGTGCACGCCTTCGAGACGCGCCTGACCGGCAATCACGTTGTGGGCACGCATGAAGTGGGCTTGTCTGCCCAGGGCCTTGGCCTGCCCGGCACCAGCATCCGCATCGCCGATAACAGCCTGAATGTCCACAGCCCAGGCATCCGCTGCTCGGTGGACGGGGCGTCGATCGGCGACAATAAGCTCCGAGCCACGCGCGACGGTGATCGCGTGCTCAAGGGTTCGGGAATCGCGCTGACCACAGGTTTTGGCAAGGTTGGCAGCGCTCGGGCCCAGGTGCTGGCCAACCAGCTCCAGGGTTACGTCGAGGCTGGCATCTCCGTCGACGCCAAGGTGGCCGACCTGATCGTCAAGCTCAACATCATCGAGAAGTGCGGCAACGGCATCGTGATGACCGGATCCGCCGACGCTGGCTCGGTGTCGATCGAGAACAACCACCTGCGCGACATCGGTCAGGCGGCGAATGTCGCCACGGCCGGCAACGACGAGACCGTTGGTATCAGGCTCACACGCGTGGAGGCGGCCACCGTTGCCGGCAACACGCTGCGCCGGCTGGGCGTGAGCGCCGCGCAGGGCACGCAGCTCATCGCCGGCATCGCCATGCTGGCGGTGCGGCGCCCGCGCATCGGCGGCAACGAGATCACCGAGGTGGGCCCGCCGGAGGACTTCGGCGGCACGGTGGCCGGAATCACGATCCGTGCACCGTATTCCCAGGCCCAGGTTCACAACAACCATGTGGAACGCGACGCCCAGTTCAGCGACGCCCGAAGCGAAACCGCTTGGTACGCGCTCAACATCGATGAGCCATCCCCAGGCAATGGCATTCTCTCCCGACTGTTGCACTACTCGACAGTGCGCCTGAACGAGCGGCTTACGCTGGTGTTGGCGCACAAACGGGCATTTGTCAATGCTGTCAATGCAGCGGCCGGGTCCAACTCCTCGATCGTGGGGAACGTACTCATCGCGCGGGGCCGCGTGCCTGCTGTGGTCGTCGCAGCCAGCGGCGACGTGCTGTTCAGCAACAACCGCTGCGAGTTGCACGCCAACCTAAGCACCACTGCTGTAAGGCTGGATGCGCCAGTGGTCGTGATCAGCGCCAACCGCGTGCGCGGCGCCGAATCCTCCATCCTGGTACCCAATGAGGATGCCTTGGTCACGGCCATGGGCAACATCACCACGGCTTCCATCAAAGCACCACTCAAGGACGAGATGGTGCCCCTCAATCTCATCGGCTGACAACACATTCCACCATGCGCGTCATCCTCCTCAAGCAAGCCTCCGACTTTCAAGACCTGACGAGCCGACTCCTCGGCCGCAGGCCCGCCGGCTCATCGGCGGTCACACTCGACCATCTCAAGACACTCAACCCTCATGTCGATTTCAACCGCATCGAGCCCGGCACCGTGCTGCTGCTGCCGGACACTCCGGACATCAGGGCAGACGACAAGGACAGCCTCTCACCGGCCGACGACGCGTTCGATGACGTGGTCCGGCATGTAGACAACGGCTTTCAGGACGCCGCGGCGCAGATCGCCAAGGCGGTCGATGAGTTGTCCGCTGACCGCGTCGCCATCGGCCTCGCGGCCAAAACGGCTGAATTCAAGCGGTTGCTCGAAAGCGACCCGCTGCTGAAGAAACAACTGGACGCAGCCGCCGAGGCGTCGAACGCCGAGTTGAAGAAAGTCAAGGAAGCCGCCAAGCAGCTCGAAGTTCTGCGCAAGGCAGCGGGCGAAGGGCTGGCGGCACTCCGGCAGTTGCTGCAGTGAGCGGTCCAGGAGTGCAGTGGTCTTCTGCCATGGCAGGGCATCCGATCACAAGCCCGGGTGCTGCGAGCTGATCCACTCCAGCATCGACATGATCCCTTGCCGGCAATCCATCTGAGGAGACCAGCTGAGCAGCTTCTGCGCTTTGCTGATGTCGGCGATGAAACAATCCTGGTCGCTGGCACGGCGCGGCGTGTTTTCGAACTGGAGTGGAGGGATGGACAGGAGCTCCGCGAGCAGAGTCAGCAGCTCTAAAAGGCTGAGAGCGTTGGCAGACCCTCCCCCGATGTTGAAGATTTCTCCTGCCACCTGATCGCGACGTTCATAGGCTGATGTGTAGAGCCTGACCAGGTCATCGGCATGAAGCACATCCCGCACCTGCTTGCCGCTGCCGGCGATGGTGAAAGTCATCGGCGGAGAACCTCGCCTGAAGGTCAGCCGTTGCTCCAGTGCCTGACGGCAAAACCAACCGATCCAGCCCTGATCGAAGCTGGCGAACTGGCGGCCCCCATAAATCGAGGAATGGCGGAAGACCACCGTCTTCAGGCCATAAACCCGGCACCAGTCGCGGACGTACTGATCGGCAGCTCCCTTGGAACAACCATAGGGTGTCGAGAAGTCGAGCGGCAGAGTTTCAGGCAGTCCGTTCGGGTAATCCGGCAGGCTGTATCGGGAAGCAGATTCTTCATAGCGAAGCCATTCCAGATCACCGTAGACCTTGTTCGTGCTGCTGTACGCGAGGAAGGCCTGCGGCGATAGCTGGCGGGCTGATTCGAGCAGGTTGACCGTCCCGACGACATTGGTGAGCATGTCGCGGTGGGGATCCAGCAACGATGTGGTCATGGCCACCTGGCCACCAACATGTGCGATGAAATCAAATGGCCCATATCGCCTGAACACAGCGTGTACGGCTTCGTGGTCAGCGAGATCAGCTTGAACAAAGCTGATGGGAACGGCTGAGGGACGGTGTTGAAGCCACCGCAAATTAAGACTGGACCCATCCCTAAACAGAGCATCAATCAAGACGACATGATCACCCTGGTCTTGGAAATAAGCAGCCAGATTTGAGCCTAGAAAGCCACAGCCGCCCGTGATCAAGACATTCATTGGTGACAGCAGGTAGGAGTTATCGAAGTGGTCAGAAAGCAGTGCGCTTGTATCGGCCTTTTCCGAGGCGAAGAGGGACTCCTTAATCCGTCTGCAAGCCCTTGAGTTCAGAGGCTGAACCGCCCATCAGAAGCCACTGCTGCAGGGCGAAGGTACCGACACTTGTTGCCGGGACGAAGTCCATGCTGCTGACCGTGAACCGTGCCTGAGCCGGGCTCTGGTTGTCGCGCCTGATGAGTTCCTGTAAGAGAGCAGCCACGTAGCTGCTGAAGGATGTGATGTGCACGAAGCGTTTGAGCGTGGCAGGTGTCTGCACCGTGAATGATTGACGGGATTGGATGGCGCTGCGCATGGTACCCATCAACGAGAATGGGTGGTCATGACCACCATAGACATTGGGCGTCATGATGACATGGGAATGAAACTGGAATTTGGCTGTCAAGCAGTGGATGAGGCTGGATTGCATTGCTTTGGACAAGGAGTAGAAGCTTGTCGGCTGCTGAACCGGTTTCGGAACAGGTGGTTGCCTGATTTCGCTATCAGATAAGCATGTGCCAAAGCTCGATTGTTCGGTTTCCGAGCCGAGATGGATGAGCAGGCGAGATCGGGTGCGCGCAGCCAACCGGCATGCTTGATGGGCGATCGTCAGGTTCTGCGAAAAAATCTGCGGATCTTCTTCGCTTTGGTGGGCTACTCCAGCGGAGGCAAGATTCAGGACAAGATCGTGCTCATCTGCCAGTTGTAAAGGTAGGTTTTCCAGGCTTTCGCAGACAGTGCTGACTTGAGCGTTGAAGGGAGACAGAGGTCGGGAGGAGACGGCTGTCAACAAGAAGTCCGTGTGTTCGGCGAGAGCTGGAACTAGGTGTTGACCGATATAGCCACCTGCACCAAGAACTAATAGCTTCATCAGCTCTGAGAAGGTGATTCTGGATCAGAAGCTGATTGCGGCGACGATGGCCGCTGGGGCCAGCCTTGATCCGATCCGCCGGGGCTAGCCAGGCGTGGAACATTGATTCGATACTTCTCAACCACAAGTGGCAATTTCAACGAACGCTGGTTGAGGAAGCCGATGTATTCTCCGATGATTCCAAGTGCTGTCAGGCAAACTCCAAGGAAGAACAGGCCTGACACGGCAAGCATGGCCAAACCGAACTGGAACATTGCCCAAAACAGAAACTTGCTAACCAGAACGACGGACGATAGAAAGATGGCAAATGCACCCAGGCCGATCCCAGCGTAGGTGATGATGCGCATCGGTTTGCGCGAGAGGGTGACAATCCCGAGAACGCCAAAGTCGATTAAAAAACCCAGTGATGCATGGCTCTGGCCGCTTCTTCGATCATCGCTGGTATAGGGAACAGTTTCCCAGGCGAAGCCGATGGCACACACCAGCCCTTTAATGTATGGGTAGGAGTCGCTGCATTGTCTCAGGGCCAGTATAGCACTGCGATCGTAAATTCCAAATCCGGTTGTGTTCCGGACCATGGGGTAATCTGACAGGCTGGATAGTAGCGCGTAGTATATCTTCTTGAAGGCAAAAAGAAGGGCATTCTCCCTGCTTGAGCGTCTCACTGCAAAGACCACCTGACTACGGCCTCGGCGCCAGCGCTGAATCAGCTCAGGGATCAGCTCCGGCGGATCCTGAAGGTCGGACATCAGGAAAATATTTGCATCGGCATCGGGGCTTAGAAGGGCGTTGGCCGACGAGCGGACAAAGCCAAAGTTATTCACATTCTCGATCAGGCCAATTCGTGAGTCGTGTTGCATCAGCTCCCTGATGATCGCCACTGTGCCATCGGTTGAGCGATTGTCAGCGAACACAATCGAGAAGCGGTCGCTTGAGTAGCTTTCTAGAGCAGCGTTTAAGCGTTTGTAGAGGGGTTTAATATTTGCGGCTTCGTTGTAACAGGGAATACAGATTGCTATGTGACTGGACACCGGTACTGTTGGGCTTTGTCGATGATTATAGAAGCGATAGAGAATGTTGTTGCAGTTGTGTGCGGTTGATGAGGTGGGCGACCCCGACCGCCTGCGCGCGTTTGTGCCGATTTGTGGATCCTGGTCGGGGAGTTGTTCCCTTCTTGGCCTACCACTAGAGTGAAACAAGCCAACTGTAATCAGGTATGGAAGCTGATGATCGCCAGGCGATGGTTGGTGAAGGGGCCTCCAGTCTGCGAGGAATCCAGCGAAGACTGAACCCTTCTTTTTTATCTCAGCTTTTTGTGGTGATCAATTTGATGGCGATCTATGGCTATCTGTTCTGGGACTCTGTATCCCCGCAGGCATGCGCATTGACAGGCGGATCCCCGGATATGCTTTTTATGCGGGACGACCGCTTCATGGATTGGGTGAATACCTTGCGCTCAGCAGCCCTTGCCCTTCCCTATGCCAATCAGGGGCAGGGGGCGATGCCTGTGTACCCACCCTTCTGCTATGCCGTGCTGAGGCCTTTGGCCCTGCTATTGCAGGGCTCTGCCGCCGGCACAGGTTTGGTCAGGGCTGTGTGGATTGGATTAACGGGGATCGTGTTGTTGGAAGTCTGCAGGAATGTTGACAGGCTCTGCACGTCTCTGAATGCTCGGCGCTCAGATCAAGGACTTCTGCCTCTGCTGGTGCTGGTGCTTGTGAGTTATCCTTTCCTGTTCGCTTTTGATCGTGGCAATCTGGAGCTGATTGCCTTTGGTCTTGTCAGCTGGTTTGTGGTGCGTCTGTTCAGCCCTGGTGCTGAGTCTTCTTTGCCATGGGGTGTGCAGCGCATTGTGCGCAGCAGTTTGATTCTGGCGGCTGCGGCCTCAATCAAGCCTTATACATTCCTGTTCGTCTGTCTGGCGGCAGTGGCACCGGATTCGGGATCCCACCGCCAGCGGTTGGGACGCCTGCTGCAGATCGGCCTTTGTACCCTTGGCTTTGTGCTGCTGTTTTCGGTTCTGAGCCTTCTTTGGCTTTATCAGGGGGATTTCGCTCAGGGTATTCAAGACTATCGCTATTGGCAGGAGCAATTCAGGAAAAGCTATGTCCTGGGTGGGGCTGGCGACCAATTCTTTGTTTCCCCTTATGTAGCCATCAAAAGGGTTCTGCTGGCATTCGCTGGCCCGGCCCCGGGTTCTGTCCTGCGGCTTTTCAGCAGGATTTATCCGTTGCTTGCGTTGTTGGTCAGTGGAGCTGTTCTGCTCAAGGCCTATCACCTGTGTCGCCGCCGGCCGAATCCAGTGATCAGCCTCACGGCCATCTGTTTTGGTCTGCTGGTGTTTCCGTACAATGCTAATGAGTACAAAGCCATTTATCTTCTTCTGCCCTTTCTGCTGTTCTTGCACGGCACTGGATCTGAGTCTGATTGTCTGTCTACTGTTCAGGCCGCCTGCCTGGACGCGGGTGGATCACTCTGGCGAGTCTTTGGGGAATTGTTGAGGAGCCATGCGGTTCTCTCGTTTGCTCTTTGTTTTGGTCTTTTGTTGAACCGCTATGGAATCCTTGGCCATCAGTATTGGGCGTCCAGGCTTGGCTCGCTTCTGCTGATTGTGTTCCCAGTGTTCTTCCTGTTCCCCCGCGGCGCCAGGACATCGCTCTGAGATGTCTGCACCGGAGGTGGCAGCGGGCTGTGAACCTTCCGCAGTCGCTGCCGACTGACTCGCTTGTTGGTGTTGCTTCTGCCGCACTCATGGTTGGAAGCGCCACACGAGTCACACGGTGACCTGGTCTGCTGAACCCTCGATCTGTTCGACCCTGCATGCCCTGGGCAGAGCTGCCGCTGTCTGTTGTCATGAGCGTCTTCTCCAGCCCCTGGCCTTTGGGGCTCCGGCTTGCCGGCGGGCTGGTGGTCCCGCCTCGAGGAGTCCGGTTGTTGGACCGCCTCAAACCGCTCGAGGCCTGAGAATGCCCCCATGGCGTCCAAGCGCACCCTCAACGCCCGTAACCTGGAGGCTCTGGGTGCGGCGGCACTGGCGGAGCTGCTGATCGAGGTCAGCGCGGGCAATGCCGTGATCCAGCGACGTCTGCGGCTGGCTCTCGCGGCCGCCGGCGGGGCCGAGGGCGCCGCCCAGGAAGTGCGCAAGCGGCTCGCAGCAATCGCCCGCTCCAGCACCTTCATCGATTCCGCCAGGCGCAAGGCCCTGCTCACGGATCTGGAGGCGCAGCAGCAGGCGATCGGTGGTCCGATTGCGGCGGACAACCCGGCTCTGGCCCTGGAGCTGCAGCTGCGGTTGCTGGAGCTGGCGGAGGGCGTGCTGGAGCGTAGTGCCGACACCACCGGCGCCCTGATCGGTCTGTTCCGGCGGGGGGTGAGCACCCTCGCCCGCCTGGCGGCCGAGGCGGGCTGTCGCTCCCAGGTGCTGGTGGAGCCCCTCGCTGAGCTGTTGCAGGAGAACGGCTACGGCCAGTTCGACGGGCTGATCCCGGCCCTGGCGCCGGTGCTGGGGGAGTCGGGGCTGCTGCGGCTGCAGGAGGACCTGCTGGCCCGGGGCGGTATCGATCGCCTGGCGATGGAGCAGCTGGCCCTGGCCCGGGGGGATCTGGAGGCCTATCTGGAGCTGTTCGAGCCCTCCCAGTTGTGCTGGCCCGCCACCGCCGCCAGGGTGGCATCCCAGTTCCTGCAGGCCGGCCAGGCCGAGCAGGCCCTGGTGGTGCTCGACGCAGCCGCCCAGGCGCAGACGACGATTGAGGTCGAGGGTTGGCATGCCACCCGCATCGCCGTGCTGGAGGTGCTGGATCGCTGCGAGGAGGCCCAGCAGCACCGCTGGCAGGCCTTCTGCCGCACGCTCTCGATTCCGATGCTGCGCGATTACCTCCGGCGGCTCGATGATTTCGCCGATGTGGAGGCGGAGCAGCGGGCGTTGGCGGTGGTGGAGCAGCACCCCGAGCCGTTGGCGGCGCTGCAGTGTCTGGTGTTCTGGCCCGCCCTGCCCCGGGCTGCCCGCTACGTGATCCAGCACCGGCAGGCCTGGGATGGTGACGCCGACGCCATCTATGAACCGGCGGCCGAGCGCCTCAGTGCCGACCATCCCCTGGCCGCCAGCCTGCTGCTGCGTTCGATGGTGGTGTTCGCCCTGTCGATGGACCGCTCCAGGCGCTATCGCGATGCCGCAGAACACCTGCGCCAGTGTGACTGGCTTGACGCCCGCATCGACGACTGGCAAGGGGTGGAGCCCCACACCAGCTTCGTCGGGCGCCTGCGGGAACGCTTCGGCCGGAGCCGGAGCTTCTGGCAGTGGCTGGAGCGCTGAACGGGGCCGCCCATTCCCCTGAAACCGCCTAAATTGTTGTTCTGCTCAACGGTTACCCCATGAACCTGCGTGGAGTCCTTCTCGCCGCCGGTCTGATCCTGGCCAGCGGTTCCCCGGTCCTGGCCCGGACGGTCTGCCCCGTTCCCACCCCCGACTGCGCTCTCTCCGGCATCCAGGCCAACAGCCCCGAAGCCGAAGGCGTCGTTGGCACGGCTCAGCAGGGCGAGCTCCCGGCCACCGCCGTCGGTCAGCGCTGAGTCTGCCCCGCCAACGTTTGTCCGGGCGGCCCGTCCACGGATCCTTGGAAGGGTCCTGGGGCGGGCCGGTTTTTTGGCTCAATCCTCCGCCTCCAGCTCCCGCCGGGCCTGCTCCAGCTGTTGGCGAGCCTCATCACTGAGGGTGGGGTATTTCAGTTTCAGCTCGATCAGGGTGTCGATCAGGGCGGCGGCCACCACCAGGCGCGTGAACCATTTGTGGTCTGCCGGCACCACATACCAGGGGCTGGTTGGCGTGGCCGTGTGCTGGATCATCTCCTCGTAGGCCACCATATAGTCATCCCAGAAGGCGCGTTCGCGCACGTCGGCCGCGGAGAACTTCCAGTTCTTCTCAGGGTGATCAAGCCGCTCGAGGAAGCGCTTCTTCTGCTCCTTGCGTGAGACATGCAGGAAGAACTTGCGGACGATGATTCCATTGCGGCCCAGGTACTCCTCGAAATGGCGGATGTCGTGGAAACGTTCCCGCCAGATCTCCTTGCCGATCAGAGGCGCTGGGATCTTCTGCCGCTGCAGTAGTTCGGGGTGCACACGAACCACCAGCGTCTCTTCGTAATAGCTGCGGTTGAAGATGCCGATCCGGCCCCGCTCCGGCAGTTCGCGCTGGCAGCGCCACAGATAGTCGTGATCGAGGTCGATGGCGGTGGGCGTCTTGAAGGCGCAGACCTGACAGCCCTGGGGGTTGACCCCGCTCATCACATGCTTGATCGTTCCGTCCTTTCCGGCCGCATCCATCGCCTGGAAGATCAGCAGCACCGCCCAGCGGTCCTGGGCGTAGAGACGCTCCTGCAGTTCCGCCAGGATGTCGACTCCTTCCTGCAGTGCCGCCGTCGCCTGCTGTTTGTCGGAGGGGTCGAGGTGCAGGGTGTTGCCGGGATCCACCTGGGCCAGGCGGAAGCCCGCTCCATCGCTGATGCGGAACGGTGAGCAGAAGCGATGGGCGCGCTCGAGGATCTGCTGCTGGTCCATGGGAGTTCCTCAGGCGGCGTTGGTGCTGCGGCGCTGCTGCACCGCCATCCCGGCCGCGCCACCGATCAGCAGCAGAACACCGCCGCCAGCCAGGAAGGCCAGGGTGAGCAGCAGGCCCAGCAGGCTGCCGAGCAGCGACATCTTCACCCGCAACAGGTTCGATTTCATCAGCAGGATCAGCAGCACCACCACCGTGGCCCGCAGGCCGGCGACGCGGGCGGCCGTGAGCGGGCAGGGCAGCACGACCGGGAGGGGCAGGGGCAGCACGGAGACCGCGGACGATGGTTCCTCAGTCTGGCTGGTTCCTGTGGGTGCTGATGCGCGCACGGGGGGGCTGCGGTTGCCGGAGGAGCCGCCACACCCAGCCATGCATGGGCCCGGCTCCGTCGGTTCCGCGCAGTAGCTGCCGGATCTCGGGGCTGTCTTCTGGACCGTCCTGCCGGCAGGACACGATCCTGTTGAGCGGATGTTGCGCCGGCTTGGGCCAGGGCCTGTCCGTTCAGCGCGTTCCTCTGCAGCTGGTGCGTTCCGGGCGCTCCCGTTGCCCTGTGTCCCTGGCCCTGTCCGTGGATCAAAATTGGGGTGCTGGTCGCGCCTCCAGCCCCTCCCGTTGGCAGGCCCGGGTCCACAGGGTTGACGGCTGCACCCCAGGCCTGCGAGGGTGGCGAGGCAAATGCGACATCCCTATCGCAATTGCCCTGCAAGATCTATCCCAAGTCACAATTTCCCCCGTTGGCATCATCTGGTTGACCGGACGTGGTGGGGCTTCCGCGCTGCCACCACCGTTTTTGTCAAGTTTCTGTCAGCAAAGGGTTGGTGGCTGGGCGTGATTTTAACTTTAGGAGGCACGGGTGGAGACGACGACAGGATTGGATGGGCATCAGGTGCGGGCGTCGGCTCCGCTGCCGGATAAGGCCTTTGCCAATCAGATCGAGATCCGGGTCATCGGTCAGATGCGAAGCGGTAATCATGTCATCGTCGATTGGCTGAGGAGTCTTTACGGACAGCGCTCTGTCTGCTTCCTTAATAATATCCTGCATGGCGATTGCGATCCTTTTCTGAATTGCGAAGGGTTCGACCATACGCATGCCGTAAGGCCGATTAAGCGTCGTGATCTCAAGGCTGTTGATCGCGATGTTTTAATCTTGTCCTATGAAGACCGCAAGTCGCTGGATCAGGGTGATGTCGACCTGCTGACGAGTGTTCTGGGGCAGGAGTATGCGCAGGGTCTCGCGGCCTATGTCGGCAATAGCCGCCATCACTTTGATGTTGTGATTGTCAGAGATCCGTTCAACTGTCTGGCAAGCCGCCTCGCTCTCCTGCGCCAGCGCGGCGGCATGGGTGGTCTGGAAGACATCGGCATGATCAAGCGCCATTGGAAGGAGATCGCCAGGCTGATTCATGCTCCTGCGGTCAAGGGCGATCGCGAGCGCGTTGTGATCAGCTATAACCGCTGGCTCGTTGATCAGGCCTACAGGTCAGATCTTGGCGGGCGCCTGCTGGCCACGGCGGAACAGGGGATTCCCGATCAGATTTCCCGCTACGGCGGCGGCAGCTCTTTTGAGACAGAAACTCAAAGCGTCACTCCACTCACGTTCGGTGATCTTGTCCGCAAGGCGCCGAAGCTCTTGAGCCTCCATCGCTGGAAGTATCTGTCGCTTTACGCCAAGAGGCTTCGCCGCAAACCAACTGCGAACACCGATCAATTCCTGAAGCGCTGGCAGTTGATGACCGCTGACAGTGAGTACAGAAAGTTGATGGCTGATCAGGAGCTACTTGAATTGTCTGAATCAATCTTTGGAGAGATTCCCGGAACCCGCCAATTTGTGGCCGAAGCGATCCAGGCCACCAGCTTGGATCAGCCTTCGTCTGCCGCGAACTGATGGATCACAGGGGCCAGTAATTTCAGCCCCTGCGATCAGCCCAGCCTGATCACCCCACTGTGGTCAGCCCACGTGGATGTTCCCCCCGCTCAGGGCGATGGGGGCCAGGCTTGTTCCGGAGGAGAATCCGGTGCTGAACAACAGCTCACCCGACTTGGCCAGCAGGCTGAAGGCGAAGGCATCAACGTCGGTGCTGAGTGGCGTGCGGGCGGAATCAAAGCCGATGGCTTTGATCAGACAACCCGACTCAATCGGAGCATTGTTGTTGTTGGTGTCAAACATGTTGGCTTTGGCTGTGAACTGGTACAGCCCCTCGCTCTGCTTGGTGAGCGTGTCGGTGGCATTGCTCTTGATCAGGTAGGTGTCGATGTCGCTGTCAGCATCGAAGTAGCCGCGCACCAGCACGGTGGTGTTGCCAAGCAGGTTTGTACCTGTCTTGTTGTATTTGGTGTTGAAGCCGAAGTTGAGGAAGCCGATGGACTGCTGGCCATATTTGCCAAGGTAATTGCCGGTGATCAGGTCTTTCTTGCCGATGGTGCCACCACCTCCCATGAAGCCGATGCCGCCGTTCTGAATCACGCTGACCACGGCCAGGCTGCTGAGGGCTGCGTTGGCTGTGCTGGTGTTCGTGTTCAGCGACGTTGTGCCGCTGGCATTGCCGGTGTAATTGCCTCCTGCCTGCATCCGGATCACATAGCTCTGGCTGGTTCCGCCCGAACCCAGGGCACTGAAATAGGAGCTGTAGGCGGTGTCGGGCGTGGTGGTGGACAGCAGCGAGGTGTTCTGCCAGGGCCGGGAGGTGTCAAAGGTGAGGCCTCCATCGGAGGAGATATCAAACTTTGCCTTTGCCGTCAGAATGGCGCCAGGTGCTGTGGAGTCCGTGTCGGTCAGGAGTCCTTCCATGATCACATCGGCCGTCGTGATCTTGGATGTGGCTGTGTAGAAAGCCGATGCCCCCGTGTACTGGAGCAAAGCATCTTCCTGGGTCACGGTGAGGTTGCTCGAGACGCCTGTTCTGGCATCCGCTGCATCGCCTGCAGCGAAGCGAATGGTGTAGGGCTGGCTGGGGCCCTGGAAGCTGGTGCCGGCATAGGCATTGAAATCGGCCTTTCCGCTCAGCGTCCAGCGATGTTCCTGGGTGAGGCTGTTGTAGCCGGTATAGGCGAAGCTCAATCCCGAACCGATGGTGCCGGCATCCGCGAGCGTGACACTGGCTGATGGTGTGGCCGTACTGAGGCTCACGGCAGCAAAGCTACCGAGCTGGAGGCTGCCGATCAGAGCGCCATGGTCCACATCCTTGGCATAGAACTCCCAGTTGCCGATGTCGTCTGAGTATTGAACGGTGCTGTTGCCCGGCACGATCCGTACATTGGGACTGTCGTTCGTTCCGTTGATGGTGACGGAGATAGTCTGATCGGCACTGGCGCCGAACTCGTCGTTGACGCGGGCCGTGAACGTTTCGGTGACGATCTGGCCTTCCTGAAGCGCCTGGGTCGCGGCCTTGCTGTTGTCGAGGCTATAGATCCAGACCCCTGTTGAGGGGTTGATGGCCATCGAGCCATAGGTGGTGGACGGCGGGCCCACGATCGACCAGGTTTTGGTGGCGTCGCGATCGACATCGCTGGCCGTGAGCGTACCCGTGGCCGTGGGAGTGCCCGGAACCACGGTGCCGTTATCGAGATTGCCGGCTTCCGTAACAGTGCCGATGCGGCCCGCGGCGTTGTTGGTCACGACGGGAACGTCGTTGCTGCCGTTGATGGTGACGGAGATGATCTGCTCGGCGTAAGCGCCGAAGTCGTCGGTGACGCGGGCGATATAGGTCTCGGTGACAGTCTCGCCTTCCTTCAGGGCATCGGTTTCGGTTTTGCTGTCATCGAGGCTGTAGGTCCAGGCACCGCTCAGTGGATCAATGGCCAGGGTGCCGTAGGTGGTGGAGGGCGCTCCCTGGATGGACCAGCTCCGGGTTGCGCCGCTATCGACGTCGGAGGCGGTGAGGGTGCCGCCGGCGGAACTCGTGCCAGCGACAGGAGTGCCGTCATCAAGGCTGCCGGCCTCGGTCACCGAACCGCTGCGCGCGGCGGCGGTGTTGGTGACGACGGGGACGTCGTTGGTGCCAGTGATGGTGATGGTGATCGTTTGATCGGCGGTGGCACCGAAGTCGTCAGTGACGCGCGCGGTGTAGGTCTGGCTGACGGTCTCCCCTTCCTTGAGGGCATCGGTGGCGGGTTCGCTGTTGTCGAGGGTGTAGGTCCAGACGCCAGTGGAGGGGTTGATGACGATGTCGCCGTAGGTGGCCGACGGTGTGCCCACGATCGACCAGGTCTGGGTGGCGCCAGTGTCGACGTCGGAGGCGGTGAGGGTGCCGGCGACGGAGGGTGTGCCGGCGACCACGGTGCCGTCATCGAGATTGCCGGCCTCTGTCACCGTGCCGGCGAGGGCGGCGGCGGCGTTGGTTGCGGTGGGTGCATCGTTGACCGCGATGCCGGTCATGACCTTGCTGCCTGTAATGGGGGCCGCGACACCATCGCTGACTGAGGTGGCGATGGAGAAGGTGCTGTTGTAATTCGCGCTTGGCGTGAAGACAAGAGCCGCCAGTAGAGTGTTGACATTGGCGATGGCGCCGCTGGCTGTCCAGACACCATTGACGAAGGTTGATGTCACCGCTCCAGAGGTGCCGGTACTTAG
>Ga0315900_10000342_pt1 | contig 83316 bp, 52 predicted proteins | sample LakEriMetagenome_FD_203521 | JGI IMG/M metagenome (GOLD analysis project Ga0315900, IMG submission 203521) | Freshwater fungal communities from buoy surface, Lake Erie, Ohio, United States - Buoy 12 MA114 | ecosystem: Environmental > Aquatic > Freshwater > Lake > Lake biofilm | place: USA: Lake... | reverse complement strand
AGCTGCGGGTGCATTCGAATCGCCACCTGCAGGGGCAGCACCAGCTGGAGCGGCTGGAACCGCGCCACCAGACGCTTCAGCGGCAGGTGCGGCAGCGGCTGGGACACCAGCAGCCGGTGCTTCAGCTGCCGGTTGAGTTCCGTCGGCTGGTGCTACTGGATCCGTAGTAGGAGCGGTTGAGTCCGCGGCATCCACGCGACCCACATTTTCTAACTGCGTTTCAGCAGTCACATTTTGAAGTCCAAGTTTATTCATGTCGACCGGATTGAACATGTAAACAACTCCCCAGATTTCAACCGGTAAGTCGTACGTCTTAGCGGAACCTGCTACCGCTCCGCCACCACCTAGCATGCCCATCATACCTCCGGACTCACCCATGTCGGCCGATGCCGATCCACCCGAGCTGCTTGACGAAGGGCCACCCATGCCACTGGCCGATGGAGATCCACCGCCACCGAAAAGAGCGCCCATACCACCACCCATGCCGCCCATACCACCGCCAGCAGCAGCTGCTGCGGCTGTATTGATGCGTACTTGACGGATTTCAAGCATTAAGTCGGCGTTGCCGCACTCGGCCAACAGTCGGTTTACTTTGCGCTGGTCCATGATAAATCTCATACGAACCGGTACTCGTTTAGCAACTGCCAAAGGGGCATCGGTAGGATCCAAAGCGCCACTGGTTACGACACTTCGTAGTTTCTCACCCTCGATCGGCTGAAACGCCGTATCGACATAACGACCCGATGCAGGATCTGGCGGGCCGGTCTCGGCAGCCGCACCCTCGCCACCCTCACCACCGCCGCCGCTCGAGCCGCCGGCTGGACCAACAGCCGCACCCGGATCGGGCATGCCGCCTCCGCTGGAACCGCCGGGCATTCCCTCCATAGAACCTTCCATACCAGGCATACCAGAATTCATTCCGCCGGTCATAGAACTGGTGCTCGCAATGCCGCTAATCTCCCCAGCGCGTCCCACTGCTTGCTTACCGATGCGAATGAATTCAATTTTCTTGATTGCTGCTTGAAAGTTCTCTTGGGCATCTCCATTGGTGGATTTGATAATGTTCATCAAGCCTTCGAGAATCCACAGGTCTTCCTGGGTGTAAAGAATTTCAAGAGTCGACGGCGCTTTGTTGGCGTTGTGCCACCATAGGACGTTTTGCATCATCTGCTTCTGAGCGGTTTCATCCCAGTTCACCAAATACTTCGATCCGATAGGTAGAGCAGCGTTCGCGCCACCAGAGCCGCCCGTTAGTCCTCCCATCATCGAGCCGTAACCGCCCGAGCCTGGACCTGCTCCTTCACCTCCCATGCCTGCCATACCACCGCCACTTCCGCCGCCCCCCAAATCCTTGGTCGCTGCCGTCCAATTTGCCCCAATGATTTTCGCTAGCCTAGGGAACAAAGGATCGACGTAGTCGCGATAACGTTCTCGAAGTGGAAGCCCCAAGGGATCTTGACCGCTTGGCAGTGGAAATGTGAGCGACTCAATCGGCCGATACTTTTCCACCCTGTCAACGAAGTCCTGACCCAATTCGTTGGCGGGCCACTGCATCAGTTTCACTTGACGGTTGTACTGAAGTTCCCAAGCCTTGCCCACATCTTCGGCCAACTTAACCGCAATCGCATCCATCTTTTCATGCGAAGCGCTGTTGGGGTGCGTGGATGCTTTCGAAGCGACCTCTTTGACACTGTTGTACTTGGTGTCGAGCGATGCCGTATTCGCTTTCAGCTGACTGGACAACGAACTTGTCGTCATCCACCAACTGGCAATACTCATCAAGGTAACAACCCCGATCAGTACCCAAAAATACTGCTTCTTGAAAAACTCAATTACCGGTTTGAGTTGATCCATGAAAAGCTACCTCGACTTCTTGAATCGGCAATTTTGAGGATAGAAAAAATAACTCGAGTAACGATCGAATTAGTAACAACAACACTCTGACAAACTATCGCGAATTCAAAAACTTCAAGCTCAAGGAACACCAGCCGCCGCAGAATCTTCCACGGCTGGTGCAGCACCAGCAGCTTCATCAGCTTTCTGCTTTGCCTCGGCCTCCGCTTTCAATCGCTCTTCGACTCGTTTCGACAGCGGCTTTTCAAGCCAACAAAACTGAACCACAAATTCATATTTTTCAACATCGAAGGAAGGAGGAACAACTTCCCCTTTCTCGTTCTTCACTACGCCGGTAACACCGCCGCTTCCACCAAGACCGCCCGAGCCACCCGAAGCGCCGCTACCTTCGCTGCTGCTTCCACCTTCATCCAGACCTGCAGCTGCCGAACTGTTGCCACCGCCCGATGCAGTACCTGGTGTACCACCACCGCTGGATGCAGGACCCATCGCCATGCCACCGGAGCCTCCCATCATTCCACCACCTGTTTCTGAACCCGGCATTGGTTTGCCTGTCAGGCGATAATATTCGGGGTTGGGAATTTTCACTGGCGTTGACTTGCCCGAGATCATCATCGGGAAACCAATACCAAGCTCTTTGAAAGTAAAGGTGGCTCCAGTGCCCGCCAAATCGGCAGGAAGAACCACAGAACCATTTTCGATGTTTTCCAAAAGCGTTCTTCGAACGTAGTTTTGCTTCTCCCAGTTGGCTCTTTCGGTCGGTTTCATTCGGTCATCGCGATAGTAGTGATAACCTTTCAGCTCGATGACCCAACCTGCACCTTCTGGACCTTTGACTTCACCTTCCGCTCCCTCTCCACCTTCGGCTGGAGCCGCGGCAGTATCGGCTGCAGCACCATCAGCTGGAGCTGCGGCAGCGTCACCGCCAGCAGCAGCCGCATCACCACCAGCTGCGGCGTCACCACCGGCAGCCCCGCTCGCTACGGGCGCGGCAACGGCAGCGGCCTTGAAATCGCCTGCTTGATTGCCGAGCAATTCACGGCGACCGTTAAAGTCCGCAAGATATTGTTTCTTGCGTTGCTCATCAAACCATGTCGTGAGATCATCGAAATACCTACTCTCGATGGTCTCGACATGAACGTCTTTTCGCTGAGCGTAAGGAAACTCGTTAGCCGGAGGATAGGGCTTGCCGGCGAATGCTGGATCGCGAGGAACCGCGGCATTAACGGCTCGCAATAGCTCAAGCCACATCAGTCGTCGATCCGCATTACCTGCGACCTCGGAACCAATTACCGAAAGCAAATTGATTCGAACCTTCTTTTCTTCGTCGGTCTTGATCTCCGTATCGCTTTGGCTCTTTGTCTCATCTGCTTTGGCCATTGCCCCTTTCCAAAAATCAGGGTGCACATAATGCCATTGGCGATACAAGAAATAAATGTTCGCCAGCATGCCGAGCATCAAGAGCGAAGCAGCAATCACAGCCCAAGGCTTCTTCGCCCGAATCATGCGTTCGGTAACGATTTCCTTCGGGATCAAGTTGGTTTGAACTGGACCGAGGCCTAGCAATTGCAAGCAGAGACCGTACACAACTCCGAACGCGAGTTGGTGTTCCTTGAACGCTGGCGAATTAAGAACTTCTCCACCCTCTAGCTTCTTGAAGGTGTCGCAAATCTCTACTTCGTAACCGAGATTCTTGTTCAAGAACGGCTGCAAACCGGGCAGCTTAGTCGAGTTACCTAGCAGCATCATGCCTGCCAAATCAGACTTCTTATTCAAGCTCTTATAAAAGCTTACCGAACGCTGGACTTCAGTGACCATGTCGTTGAAGACAGGCTTCATCGCTTGAAACACAAGTTTCGGATCGTCCGCTGCCATCGCATTCTTTTTCAGATGCTCTGCTTTAGCAAACGTCAGCTTCAAATCTTTGGTGAGTTGGCGTGTGAAGTGATTACCACCTAACGGCATGCTGCGTTGCCATACTCGGAATCCGTTGGTGACAATCAAGTCGGTTGAGTCAGTTCCCATCGCGAGAACGACGGTCGAACTTGGTGGTGCTTCGGAGTCAAAGGTTTCTGTCTTCAATCGTTCATCGAAGCGGTCATAGGCAACCATGTTATAGATCGCCAACGGCGCTAGTTGGACAACATCGATTTCCAAGCCTGCTGCACGTAGTGGTTTCAGCGCGCGATAAACCGCGTCGCGTTTCATCGCGAATAAGCCAACTTCCGCTTCGAACGCAAAGCCTTCTTCGATCATCGCACCAGGCATGCGCTGGTAATCCCAAATAACTTCGTTTAAGTCGTATGGGATTTGCTGCTTCGCTTCGTACTTCACAATGTCCGGAATTTTCTTCGCATCCATCGGTGGCGGTTTGAAGAATTTTGCCAAACCGCTTTGACCCGGAACCGAGACTGCGACCTTGCAGCCCTTGGTCTCGTTGCGCGATAGGAATTGCTCCAACGCCTCCGCGATCAGCTTTTCCGGTTCAGCTTCCGGTTGGCTTAGGATTTTTGGATACTCGATAAAATCAAACGCATCGGTCACCACCTGCTCGCCTTCCAAATGGCATCGCATCGCTTTAAGCGAACTTTGACCGATCTCAATTCCCCAGACGTTCTGCGCCTTGGCCATGTACAAAGATCCTGCAACAAAGATCCTGTGGAAATCTATTTCTAACTAAAGCTGATATGACTGTTTTATTTGTCTTGATGCGAGTTCAATCGAAGCGTTAACGCACCATCATCGCACCAATAAACGGACAGGAAAAATCCCTGTGCGTAGGCGCGTGCCGGCATAACGTATCGAATTCTTTTGTTGAAAACGACCCGCCCATGACAATAAAACGCATTGCAGCATTCTTACCAGAGTGATGACCGCCCGCCTGAAAAGCAAGCCACCTCTCAGGGAATACAGCCAACATTCCGCTCCAAGCGGCCGTTTAAGACAAACCAGACAAGTAATGACAGTCTTCCAGACCCACCGAAAAGAACAAGTTAATACTACCCCTTAGCAGGCTCGAAAGTCAACTTTTTTGCAGAGTACTTTGCCGTCTTAACCTTCGTTTATTGACTAGCCTTTCAAGCCGCTTATGGCTTCCAGATAGGATTCCTAGGGCCATCGATCGCGTCGCTATCTAGTATCGCTTCCCAAAGCTGATCGACCGTCTTCGGTTCATTGCCACTGCCGGTCCCTCTTCGCATCTTTGACGCGACAAAACAGGCTGGGCCACCCACTTCCAAGTTGCCGTGAAAACCAGCGATTCCCAAGGCTTCGGCTCCTTGAGTTGTCCCCAGCTCAAGAATTGACGACGGATGGATTCCCTTAAAACAACGCCGTATTTCCTGTAGTTCCTTCCACAAATTCAGGTCGGGCGAAGACGCTCGTGAGTCGGTTCCCACACAAACGCGAACCCCGCGTTGGAGCATTTCCTGCAGTGGATAGGCAGAGTGACCAAAGTGGCGATGAGTTCTAGGGCAAAACACAACACTCATGCGTTCCCGGTTGGCGGCTAGGAAGTCCCAGTGCTCAGGTGCAAGATAGTTGCCATGGACCACCAAGCTGCGTTTTGACATTCTCAAGGCACGCAGGTAATCCGAAACCGCTGGCCAGCAACTTGTAGAACTCTTCGTATCAATACCCATGGAATTTAGCAGTTCAGCAAATGGACCATTTCGCGTCTCGATCCATTCGATCTCCTCCAGCGTTTCCGCAAGATGCATCGCCAGCAGGACACCACTACGAGCAGATTCCTCAACGCACCACTGGATCAAATCAGGTGAAGTGCTGTAGGGAGCATGAGGAGAAATACCCCAGGTAAAATTTATGCAATCGCTAAAATCGTTACTCTCCTCTTGGCGTTTCATCTCGCCATACCATTGCTGAGAGCTTTCCTGTCGAGTCTTAGCCCAACCGAGCATCTCCCCTAAAGCGATCAAGCCACCTCCACAGTTGAAAGGTGGGGGCAAAAGTTCGGATTTGTTTTCAAAAGGAGTGGTAGCAGGTGACTCATCGAGTACACGGTCGTTTACCGGCATACCGCTACCGAATGACGATCTTTGTCTTTTCTCCTCATCGCTCGGTAAACTCAATCGATAAGGTGCGGTCGCAATATCTGCCACCCATGCGGAGCCAGTTTCCAGCGACTCTCGCCAACCATCACGAAGGAATCGTTCACGTGTTTCTCGTAAAGCATCTCCCTCCCCCTGCTTCTGTCGATATTGCACGACTCGCTGAACCCATCGCGTAAAGCCACCATCTGGTGAAAACGGATTTTGTAGCCCACTAAACTCTAAGTGCGTATGAGCATTGACCAATCCAGGCAAAACGATTTCGTCAAGCCATGCATGATCGACAGGACCTTGAGGTTTTTTTTCGATAGCCGCAATACGTCCATTTTGCACCAGCATGCATCCACCGCGAAGCGGTTCGCCTTGAAGCGTGATCAGCCAACCTGCTTGAATGCGATAAGGTTTCAGATGCTGATGAAGTATTTGCGACATCGACGATTATCTTTCAAAGGTATTCGCCAAGGACAATAGTGCCTAGTGTCGAGTCCTATCCCTACACCAGCTTTGTGATCCTCCGCGGCTATCCGCATATTTCAACAAACTTTCACAATTCTCATAACTAAAAATGTGTTCGCTGAACTGCAAACAATAAAACCATTTTGGGTCCGAGCGATAAGATGTTTTTAATATGCTCATTGAATTCTAGAAAATAGGTCCAACTTGATTGACTTCCAAGCGAATGAAACAAGAGCTTGTATCACCAGATTTTTTTGATCGCTCGCCAGCCATAGTAGCCCGAGATTTACTCGGCATGCACCTTTGTCGCAAACTTGGGACAAGCTTACTTCGTTCGCGGATCACAGAAACGGAAGCTTATCTTGCGGAGGGCGATGCCGCTAGCCACAGTGCTGTTGGGGTGCGGCCCCGAAATCGCTGGATGTTCGGCCCACCGGGTTCACTTTATGTCTTTACGATCCACGCTCGCTTTTGTCTCAATGCGGTAACCGAAAGCGAGGGGATCGGATCTGCCGTTTTGATTCGATCGCTCGAACCACTGGAGGGAATCGAGCTGATGAAGCAGCGTCGACAACGCGAGAAAACTCGTGAATTGACATGCGGTCCGGCTCGACTCTGCGAAGCTTACGGGATCGATCTTTCGCACAATGGTCTTCTGCTCTACCAGCGAAAGCAGCTATGGCTCGAATCCCCTAACGTTTCTAAGGTGCAACCGACTGAAAGCGTGGAAGCGACACCAAGAATCGGTCTCTCAAAAGCAAAAGAGTTGCCTTTGAGGTTCATTCTCAAGGGCAACTCTTTTCTAAGTCGTTCCGGCTGATAACTAGATACCGAGCTTTAGTCCGCTTTTTTGCTAGAGAATTTCAAACTTGGTTAATCCCTCGGTTTCCGCGGCAATACTGCTGCCGTCTGGCGTTTCATCCGAGTCGCGTTCGAACCATTCGTCTTTGAAGCGAATAAAGCCAGCTTCGCCACGAATGCTTTGATTGATCGCCACATTGGTGGTCAAGGCAATCACGGCGTCTGCCATCGCTACTTCGGGATAGCACTTCGGTTTGTTTTCTTCCGAGCGATTGCGAATGCACCAGGCCCAGTGCTCGATTTCTTCGGTGTAGCCACGGCTGACAGGTCCTTCCGCGGCAGCTTTCGCTGCACCCGCTGCGGAGTAATTACCGCTAGCTTGGGTATCTAGAGAGTAGCCTGCCCCATCGGCCTTCACGCTGACTTTCGTCGAGGTATTGGACGATTTGTAGAGCATGACTTCTTGTTCGCGTTCGAGAATCAAAGTTCCCTTCGTGCCCATGACCACCTCGCCATAGCCGCCGAAACCGTTGCCGTTAATCGACGAATACGTCACGGTGATCTTCTTGTTAGGATCCACCGAGTAAGGATCAACACCCTTGCCTTTTTGCGGATAGTTTTCCGCATCGCTGCGATAGCCGATATCAAACTTCGCATCGTATTCAGGACCAGGGAATTCATACATGCAATAGACATGGTCTTCCGCTTCACGATCCACAGGGAAGATGTGCCGTCCGCCGCAAGCATGAACGCTGATCGGCCGGGCCTTTTTGCCGTCCTTTCGCAAGGCACTGCAGAAAATACTTGCAGCGTCCAATTGATGGCTTCCAAGTTCCGCCATCAAACCACCACCAGTTCGCGACCACAATCGCCAGCGGCATAGCTCTTCCAGAGCCGAGACAGCACGCTGACTGCTTGGCAAAGTGAAATCGCGATAGCCGTACTTCTTGGCGTCGATCGACTTATCGGAATCCCAAGCTTCCCACTGAGCAAGCTGGGCTTTGAAAAGTTCCAAGCGGTCAGGATTTTTTTCCGAAGAGATCTGCTTCTGCAATGATTTGATTTTCGACATGATTGGATCGACCATCTTTTCCTTGCCGTCCACCATCGTCATGATGCCACCAGGCATCGGTTGCTGCCAACTATCGTTGCCCGGCAGGTTATCGCGGTGCCACTGAGCGCGTATGTGATGTAGTTGGCCCAGCATCCCCCACTGAATCAGTTTAACAGCGTTATCGTAAAGAACGCTGTAATGGCGCTGGTGACCTGTTGCCAAAAGAAGATCTTTTTCTTTCGCAACGCGGGCCATCACTTTGCACTGAGCTACGTTGTGGGCCATGAGTTTCTCAGTCAAAACGTGCTTGCCTCGAAGCATCGCCTGAATGGCGATCGGAGCATGCAGATGAAGCGGCAACGCGATAATTACAGCTTCAATGTCCTTGTCATCTAGCAAAGCCTTGATGCCACCATTGGAGCCGTCGTAAACCTTAACATTTTTCTTCGCTTCATCGATGCCTGAATAACCGACCTTCTTGATCAAACCAGGTCGAGCATCCATCGCCGTAGGAGAAGCCCAGTCGCCATGGAAAGCGCGATGGATGTTGTATGGACGGATGTCCGCAATCGCAACGACGCGGACATAATCCGGTGTGCAACCGCCGATCAATACGTTTCCTTCATCTCCCGTACCGATGATTCCAACGCGTACGGGGTCCGTGACTTTCCCGTACTGGAAATACATCGCTCCCAAACCTGCGCCCGATACAGCACCGGCAGCGATTACACCCTTGAGAAAATCACGTCGCGTAAAACCGACCGCCTCATTGAAGTTATCGATTCCAATGTTTTTGTCTTCTGCGCTCAATTGATCCATATCACACTTCGTCCTGTGTCAGGAAGACCTTAAAGGAAGTTGGTAAATTTAGGTTTTAGCAGTAGCTTTTTTGGGCGCACTGGCAAACTGCCAAATGCTCCAAGGAATAAAATCAAGTCCAGCAAATCGGCCAGCGTCCGTTGCAAACAAAACCAAACAGGCCAGAACCTCGACCGCTTGGAAATAAGTAGGTTGCGTTCCAGGGAATCCAGGAAATTGCGATAGAACTACCGACAACAAGAACCCTGCTGCAGCAAGAGAGGCAACACGGGTTAATAGACCAACGATCAACAAAATCCCAATCACCATATCAAAGATCGGAATGATCTTGTCGACCATGTCAGATTGTAGTGGTAACGAACCTGGCTTCGGCAAAGATACTGGGGCCGTGACGGCCTTCTGTTCTTCCGTCGCTAATCCATTAAGCTCGCTTTCCTGAGATGCAATGATTTTGTCGATCGTCGATAAAGCAGGACGAACCGATGCGAGGCGATCTGATTCGATTTTGTCTTTCTGATCACGCATGGAAGAAACAAACTGCCGCATCGGATCCTTGGCCATCGCTTCGATCCGAGCTGTTCCTTCACCAAATTTGTAAATGTCTTCTTCCCATTCAGAGTAAACCTCGTCAAGCTTCTCGATTCCAAGCTTGGTAATCTCCTCGGCCTGTTTGCTTTGCTCTGAAGTGAACTTGTACTCGTCGGTCGCATTCTTACCGAGCTCTTGGAAGAGTTTGGTCATCTCTTCTTTATTGAGACGTACCGCCCCGCTGCTGTCCCAAATCGCCTGCTTGTACAAGGGGGCGAGCGGGCCCTTCGCCGCTGATAGAAATCCCTTCGACGAAAAATCGCCTTCTTTTACTTTGGTTTGACCTTCCATAAAGAAGTGCCAACCAACGCCCAGCCGCAAAAGCACCAACGACCATACGGCCATGCGACCAATCTTGTAATAAGGTGACATACCTCAAAGCCTTTCTACCGAACAAGACATCGCTCTTGCGGAGAAATGTAGTTGCAGGAATCCTCTCGACGCTTCGAGCATGAACCGTGTTACAAGCGTCAATGGATCTAACAGGGGGAAACTTTCAAGCACCGATTATTGCTCATCATGCTCCATAAGCCAAGACTTAACTACCCTTCTCCGGTCGTGACGCCCTTTTTTCAGCCGTTAATACAACCGCACTACCCCGCTTAACCGAAGGGCTGGGTAAGCCATAACAGTCGTAAAAACGGTCAATCCTTCTTTCAAGAATGAACCTAATTCTCCCAACTGTGATCTTTTCTGCAGTTCTCTGGTACAAAGCAGTAAGGGATTCTCGCGACGATCCTAAATTTCGCGACTATTTCCAAACGCCTAGACAATCGCGGTAAACCTTCTACATTGAGAGGCCGCGGCCGCCTCGGAATTAGATAATACCTCGAAAGGTTGTCATTCGTTTTGGTGGTGTCGTTTTGTGACTACACAGCATAGGCCCGGTAAAACGTGAAGCGATATGATTCCGTTTCGGGAGCCGAAGACGATTTAGTACAAGTCCTTGGCTACCTTAACTTTTCCTCCGGAAGATCCGATCCAAAAACGCTGGAAAGCTTGAACCGTCTCTACGGTCGAGCGATCTGGGGGAGCCCTTACGCCGGTATGCCTCCCTGGTTAAGCATCCAGCAGTGGCTCCAGGACGCGCTTCTTCGCCTTGCGGCCGAAAATCCAGCGTTTCAAAAGTCCAGTCAAGCCAGTGAAGTCTTGCAGTTGGTTTGGCGACATCTGTTGCCTAGCTACCTCGACTTTCATCGAGATCTACTGTTCCACCAAGAGCCGGAAGCTTTATTCAATGGCTTTTTCATTGGTCGAGCGATGGAGGCGATATTGCAGCAAGGCTCGCCTTGGGATGAAGTCGAAAGAATTATTCCCGCTGCCATTCAGAGGCTCAACGACTATGTCGGTTTCCGTCCCGTGGCTGTTTTGGAGGGGCGTCGCTTAGAGCCGTATCCGCATGAGTGGGTTCGTCCTATCCCGCTTTACATTGCAGGTTCGGGCGTTACTCAAGGACCTTATCACGATGTTGTCGAGCAATCCTTAAAGATTCTTGCAGAAGCCAATCCTGATATTTTGCAAAGAGCTTATCTCGACTTAAGCCATCTCGATGAATTATCCCTCGATCCAAGAGCTTACGATTTTGATCATCCAGTCAATCGTCGACCCAATTATCATTTCGGGCAGTGGGATCCGCACTGCATTGATGGTCAGGGGTATTATCGTCGCTTCGTGATTCAGCAAGTGACATTGGATGCACTGCTGGCAAGGCAACGCCAAGAAAAACTGCCTAAGGAGCAGCTACTATTCGAGGCAGCAGCGGTTTTGGCAGGCACCATCTTGATGGCCTCAGGTGTCAGCGGAAGCGGCCCCAATACATTTGCTTCAACCATCAATTTGGCGACCCTGCTCAGCGGTATCGCTGCTTACCGAGATGAGTTCTACGATCAATTGCTCGAACGTATGCAAGGTCCGCATGCCGAGCGTCTGAAAGTGGAACAAGGGATTCGCCGGCAAGCTTTCGGTGGTGCAAGACAGTATCTCAACCAACAGCTCGCGCGTCATCGTGCCAGCCAACTGGAGCATGTGCAACTGGCGAGATTGTTCGCACGCATGGGTAACGCGGTAGCGGCAAAAGATGAAAGCGATTTCGTACCTGTCCCTGCCGCTCGTATCCTTTGCCGCATCGACTGTTTGCTCACCGGTGGATCACAATCGCTGCAGCAAGGAGACCTCAAGGCAGCGGCTGCCGTGCCCAACCAGATATTGGATTTGCTGAATCGAGGGATTGATTGTGGTGCCATCGTTGATCCCTGGAATATCCTTGGATTTGCTGGGAATTTTAGCCGTTTCCATGGACCTGAAAGCGCTGTTCGCGATCATCGCGTCGACGATTTAGTGTCGCTGATGGAAAGCATCTTCTCGCTGCAGTCACGCATTTGGCGCGAAGCTGCTGCGAGAAATGAAGAAGCTTTGTGTCTAACGGTATCCAAACAGTTCAAAGAAATTGCCGAATGGTGGCGTCGCTATGCAGCGCACGAAGTTCCTGATTTGGAAGCGACCGATCCGATTGAAAGTTTTAAATCCGCATCGTTGGTTGCTGCCGCACTGAGGCTTTGGCATTCCGGGGGAGCGGCGGCCGGGGATGTTAAATTCTGGGCGCCTCACGCCGAGATGTTCGATTCGCCCAAGGCATATGCCTTGGTGATCGAAGCTCTACTGGAACGCGAGGATTTCGTCGCCTCGATGGCGCTGCTAGTGCACTGGTTGAGTCAAGCAGAAAAAGTGGGACTTCAAAGTGGTACCGTAACATTCTCGGTGCTAGCTCAGCAGTGGTTACAGCGACTGCAAATTCGTTTGACGCGAGGAGAGAAGTCTCCGAGCCTCGGATGGCCTTTGGTTTCCAAATTCTTTGATTTCCTCGAAGCCAATTCAGAAGCTTACTGGGCACCTCCAACCTTCCAGCTTCTCAATCGCAAGAAAAATACCAAGCCTCCAGCCGAAGCAGCTACAGGTAATGGTGGAGGTGAGATCGAGCCTGAAGAGGATAGTACCTTTCGAGCTGCCTACGAAAACTTTATTTACAAAGACAGTACCGATGATGGGCTCGACAGTTCGCTTTTCGAAGAAGAGAGCGAAACCGAAGATGAATTGATGCAAGAGTCGCGCAGACTCGAACAGCATCTTTCGTTTCTCAATGCCATTGCCCAGATGTGGAAACAAGTTGCGATTTATCCGCTTCTGAGAACTACAGAGACCGATGACGCAAACGCCAAGCCTACCGATCTCTCTGCTTTAAAGCACTGGTGCGATCAAGCGGAGATCAATGGCAAAGGCCTAATGCAACTGCTTGAAGAAGTGCATGGCCATCGTATTCCGCGAGGTGGATCCGATGCAGATGCGATGGCCCGATACGACCGCAGACGGTTGACGAAGGAATCACTAGTCGATCGAATTATCGGTACGATCGTCGAAACATCCGATGCTCGGTTTCTCTTATTAGCGACCCTATGCTCAAGCCTTCAAAATGGCGATTGCCAACGACTGGAGTCTGACGAGCAACTTCCTGAAGATGATCGCTCAGCCGTCCGTGTCTTCTCGCATCTCATGAAAGGAGATGTCGAGGAAGTTAAGAATGAATTCCCGAATTTGGTGCGAGCTTTTTGGTCCAAGCCTCTGCTGTATGTACCGCTGTCACGCGGTGGTGAACCTCGTTCAATATGTGAAGTGCGATTGCGTCGACGGGTAATGACGCATCTGCTGACCTGGTTACCGCGAGCTGGACTCTATTACCAAGCCGTCGAATTGGTAGAAACAGCTCGGCACATGGAAAATCGAAACCCGGTCGGTAACGGTGCTGTTACTGAATTCGATGATCTCTACAAAATCGCTTACAAATCTCTGGTCCGTTCGCTGATTCGAAACGCTTACGCTTGGCAGAAGCAAATCCCGGCGAAAACGACTCCTCTTAAAGCGTACGAAAACCGTGCCTCTTATCCTGTCCCAGATGCGATTGTTATCGACCAACTCGATGAAGTGGACATCAAAGGTGTGGTCGAACCTCACAGTGACCTGTTGATCCCGTTCCTTGAGCATCTGACCAAAGTGATGCTGGGTAGTTGGCTCTCGCACAGTCGAACGCTTCGGCTAAGCATTTTGGAAACCGTAGAAAACAACAATGCTTGGGGTAAGCTAGTCGCTTTCATCAAGCGTTTTGGTAGCGCTATTTTTACTCAGCAATTCCTGCGGCTTAGCAACGTCCGAGCCATACTTCATCAAGGTGTGGGTGCTTGGCTTGATCATGTTCAAGAAGATGGCGGTCAAACCGAATTGCAGCCACTGTTGGATGAACTAGAGGCAGGCACAGTCACTAGAGCAGAGGTTGAGAAACAGTTGTCGATTGTCCTTGAAGGGATCATTGATCACTACGCGGAGTATCGCGACTACAACAGCACAACGACCCAGTCGGATCGTGGCGAGATGCTCTATATGTTGCTCGACTTTTTGCGACTGCGGGTGCGTTACGATCGAGTTAGTTGGAACTTGCGGCCTGTCTTTTGGGCGCACGAAATTATGGTGCGAAGCGGATGTCAGAAAGGGGCGACTCAGTGGCGACGTGCTCTTTCTGAACGGATCGGACGTGAAGCGGAACTCTACCTCGACAATCTCGCCAAGCTACAAGAAAAGTACGCAATGCGTATGCCGACGGTTGCCGATCGGCTGAGTGAACGATTTATCAAGCCGATGACCGTGGATCGCATGCGAGCTTTGATACGGCCCGCTATTCGACAAATCCGACTTGGAAAAAAGACACCAGCCTTTGATATGCTTCTTCAGGAAACGAAAACGCTCACTAAAGAACCGACGGGTGTAGGACTCGACATCCCCGCATGGTTGCTGGCTCTGGAGGAAGAAGTCGATCAAGCTTTGGAGCATGAACGATACACGCGAGTTGAATTCAATTACGACGCCGCAGTTCCTCTAAGACTCGTTTCGATGGCTGACTTGGAAGACCAACTCAATACGGCCGAACGACAAACCAATCGCTTTCTCGACCCTCCCACTTCTCCTCCTCCTGCACCTTCTTCTTAATCGAGCCCATCTGCGCGGGGGCTAGCTATGCAGCGTCGCAACTTTCTTTGTCGCTTCACCTCCTTATGCGCGACTCATGTTGCCGCAGTTCAACTTACTCCTTCGATCGCATTCAGTGCAGCTAATCCACAAGAAGCCTCGGTGAACGAGACGGGCGATGTCGACCCTCGCTTCGGATCGTTCGATCAGTTGATGAGGTCAATGATCCAGGAACATCAAGTTCCCGGAGCGGCGCTGGCCGTTTCTCGGCATGGAAAGATTCTCTATCAGCGAGCCTTCGGGTACGCCGATCGCGACAAGCAGCAATTGGTACAACCCGATTCCCTGTTTCGAATTGCCAGTGTTTCCAAACCTCTGACGGCAGTCGCTATCCTCAAGTTGTATGAACAGTCGAAAGTCGATTTAGATGAGGACGTTCTCCCTATCCTTCAAGATGCACTCGATGAAAAGCTCTCACCGAGTGATTCCAGGTGGAACGAGATCACGGTGCGGAAATGTTTGCAGCACACGGGAGGATGGAATCGCGATAAGTCGTTCGATCCGATTGCTCAACCGAGACGAATCGCAGAGTATCTTCGCAAGAAGACGCCCGTTTCGCAGCTCGATATCGTTCGATTTATGATTAAACAGCCACTTGATTTCGAGCCGGGAACTGCAAGTGCCTATTCCAATTTTGGTTATGTCGTGCTTGGAAGAATCATCGAGCAGAGATCGGGGATCAACTACGAAGATTATGTCCGCCAATCCGTACTTGCTCCTACCGGCGCGGAGCGAATGAAACTTGGCAAGGCGCGAAAAATGGACTGCGCTCCTGGTGAAGTTTGTTACTACGATCGGGAATCTCGAAAAGCCAAGTCACTTTATGAACCAACTGAAACAGAGGTCGACTTGCCTTACGGAGCGGAAAACTTTGAAGCGTTTGAAGCGCACGGCGGTTGGATCGCTTCCGCTCCTGATCTACTCCGCTGGACGCATGGCCTTTTGCCAAATAGCTCAACGCCACTTCTTAAACCGGAGACCATCGAACACATCAAGCAGAGGCCTGAAGGGATGCCTGGACTAGAGAAGGATGGCAGTCCAAGAAAAGCTTATCAAGGGCTCGGTTGGATGGTGCGACCTATTGAACAAACAGCCAAGAGAAAGGATCAAATTGCGGATGCCCCTTTGGCCGATGCCTCTTCGTCTCAGGCCCTGCAAGCGAACCTATGGCATGGCGGTTTTATCGCAGGTACCGAAGCCTTACTGGTCTGCCGCTGGGATCATGTTCACTGGGCTGTGCTCTTCAACACCCAATCGTCACCTTCCAAAAAATCACTGGCGCAGATTATCGATCCACTGCTTCATCGAGCCGCTGCTGAAGCTGGTTTAAATGAGGCACGCTAGTAAACGCTTTAAAGCAATTCCTCAGGCCGCTCGCCGTTGTAGAGTTCGATAAAAACCAAATGATGGTTCGTATCGCGACGTTCGTCTGTAAGCAATTTACCTTATTCACTTGATGCGTTTGAACGTTCAATCTGAATCCAAGCGATCCAGTTGTGCGCGATCGATATCGATAATGAACACTTGATTGAATAGTTCCTCTCCATGCGTCGTAGGAGCGACGAAGGCGATGCGATTCCCCGCTGGATTCCAAACGCAGGCTTCCCCTCGAGGCGAAAATCGCTCGTTGAATGAATCGGTCAAGCGGATAGTTTTTCCGGAATTACAGTTGGTCACACATACCGAGCGGTCCATGATGTGAGCAAGCCATTTCCCATCACTGCTTACGGTAAAGCACGATGTGATACTAACAGGATTGTTCGACAGTTTCTGCAAGCCACCCTCGTTGATGTCCGCGCGCCAGAACTGGACGATACCCTTGGGATCTTTTTTTAAAATATAAATCCACTTTCCATCAGGCGAGGATCGCGGCCAAAAGCGAGGCCCCTGAATACCGGGCAGCGAAGTATCGGCTGTGTAAGTAAGGCGTCGCGCTTGAATCCCGGGAGGTGGTTCAAGTCGATGATGCATTCGATTGCAATCCGCAGGCCAATGAGTTTGGCAAATCGACATGAGATCTTCGGGTAGATCTACTACAAACAACTCAGTGAATAATTGTCCCAGCGAACAACGGACATCTCCCAGGAAGGCCAAAGCTCTCTTCTGCCTGCTGCCATCGGGTTTGATATAACCGTTGCTTCCGATCCATGTCTCTTCGTAAGCTTTGGAAATATCGTCACTTCCGTGACGCGGCTCATCGCACGTTCGACTGACAATTGCACAGAAATGAGAACCGGATTGATTGCGAGGATGTCGCGGTAAGACTGAAACGTAATGATTTGGAATCGCGACCCCAATGTTCCGTTGATTGGTGTGAATCTTCGTGCTGCTGGATTGGTCTTGTTTGATACGAGCGAGGTAGTCATCCTCGTACGTAAAACTGATCCATTCGCCCCACGGATCAAATTGATGAACATGAGTCCCACCTCGCAACGCTCCAGCGGTAAACGGTGGACAAAGGTCTCGAGCGTCGAGCAAGGAGGGATTGCTGCCAAGAGTTGCTGGACGTTGAGTATCAAAAACCACACCACTTCGTCGAGTCATCCCGTAATCCCACTGGGGGCTAGGATGTTCGGGGCCATGGATAAAGACGATATCAGAGCTTGTCGGTGATGTGAGCACGACACCGCATTTTGCTTTGGCATCGGAGCGATAGATCGTTTCCACTAGACCGCTTTCGGCATTCACCCGCTCGATAGCCGAGCCATCGAATCGACTTCCCGCCGGATCGCTGCGCAAATCGAAATAGATCCAGGTGCCACAGGGTGACCAAACGGCAGCATTCGACAAAATATGACCAGTGGGTTCCCAGGTGACTCTTCGCAGCTTGGCCCATCGATTAGAATTGGGGTGACTCAAATCAACCTCCACGGAAAAAGCTCCAGTCTCTTGTCTTCTTCTCGCATCCGAATTACGCCCGCAACCGTTTTTGAAAAACGTAACCAAGCTGTTTTTCAAAGCACAGTATGCTTGTAAACCGTTCGCTGTGAGACGAATCCTACCAAGGGATTGGGGTATCATCTACAACAATGGTCACGAAAGTTATCGATAAAAACCTGTACTCAAAAATGTAGGTATGACACCATGTTTGATCGTCGTCAATTTTTTCAGGTCAGCGCCGCCGGGACCGCTGCCTTGTCGGCCGCGGTATCTACTGCGGATGAAGAGAAGAAAGAACCCCAACGCGTCGTGATTGGAATCATGGGATGGTCGCGAGGACGCGATCTGGCGAACGATTTAGTCAAGATGCCTGGAGTTGAGATAAAGTATGTCTGCGATGTTGATCGCAATCGAGCCTCAGCGGCGGAGAAGTTCTTAGCCGAAAATGGTTCGGCTGGAAAATCAGTTTCCGATTTTCGCAAGATACTCGATGACAAAGAAGTCGACATCTTGGTTTGCGCGGCCCCCAATCACTGGCACGGACCAGCCACAATAATGGCGTGCAAGGCAGGAAAGCATGTCTATGTTGAAAAGCCCACCAGTCATAATCCTGCCGAAGGTGAATGGATGGTTCGCGCCGCCAACACCTACAATCGGTGCGTTCAAGTAGGTAATCAACGCCGCAGCGCCCCGGAGATTCGGCAAGCGATGGAGAAAATTCATCAGGGCGTTATCGGTAAAGTGTATCTTGCTCGATCTTTCTACAATCGAATGCGAGGATCGATTGGGGCTGGTATGGAAAGCGATCCTCCACCCTATCTCGATTATGAACTTTGGCAGGGACCAGTGCCAAAGCGACCTTATCGCAGCAACGTGATTCACTATAACTGGCACTGGTTCTGGCATTATGGCAATGGCGAGTTAGGCAATAATGGTCCCCATGGAATCGACCTTTGTCGCTGGGGTCTGCAAGTCGATTACCCTCTCCGTACTGTCAGTTCAGGAGGACGCTACTGTTACAAGGACGATCAAGAAACTCCTGATACTCACATCGTCGCATTTGAATTTGCAGGTGGTAAACAGATTACCTTCCAAAGCCTTTCTTGTTCGCAAACCGCCCTGGGGCCATTCACTGCCTTTTATGGAACCGAAGGTTATTTGGAACTCGATGGCGATGGCAATTACAAAGTCTTCGATGTCAAAAATAAATTGGTCGAGGAAGTTAAGGGAAGTGGTTGGGGCCAAAAACAGCATCTTGAAAATATGATCAGCGCGGTTCGCGCCAACGATTCTAAAATGCTCAATCAACCTATCTTGGAAGGTCACAAGAGCACCCTGCTCTGCCACCTCGGAAATATCGCTCATCGTTCCGGGGCGACCGTGCAAACCGATGGTACCAACGGCCAAATTTTGTACGATGAAAATCAACAAAAGCTGTGGCGTCGACAGTATGATCCCGCGTGGGAAAAGCTGATCACCGAAATATGAACAATGCATTTCGATCTGCCAGTTTTGGTCTGTAGGGGAATTTCTCAGCAATTCCTGACGCACTGGTTAAGTGGCTATAGAAAAAGAGGCAATCATCCATCAACGTATCATTCCGGTCGTCGTATAGAATGCTCATGCCGAAAACGATGAAACAATAAAGACTTTCGACATGGTCGAATAGGAAGAAGGATAGCGATATGACGCGAAGCAAATACAGTCGCGAGAGAATTGGTTTGAGCAGAGTTTTTAGTTGTGTCGGATGGTGTATTGTTTTTTTGCTAGGTTCATCATACGTGCGCGGTGAAGTAACTGCGAAGCAACCTCCTAACATCCTCATTATCATGGCGGATGACTTAGGATATTCGGATCTCGGATGTTATGGATCGGAAATTGAAACACCTACACTCGATGCTCTTGCTGGTCACGGTTTGCGATACACTCAGTTCTACAATACGGCAAGGTGCTGGCCAACGCGATCGAGTTTGTTAACAGGCTATTATCCACAGCAGCTGAGGGCTGATCCACCCAAGGGAAGTCATCCCGCTTGGGCAAGCATATTGCCCGACTATTTGAAACCGAAGGGCTATTCTTGTTTTCACAGCGGCAAGTGGCATATTCCTGGTGCACCACAACCGTTGAAAAATGGACACTTTGACCACTCTTACACGCTCGACGATCATGATCGCAACTTCTATCCCAAACAGGCTCGTTTGGACGACCAAAAAATTCCAGCTGTTGAACGAGGATCGTCATATTATTCGACAACAGCCATCACCGATCACGCTCTGATGTGCCTGGAAGAGCATTCGAGTTCAGGTAAAGGGAGTCCCTTTTTTTCCTACATCGCGTACACCGTTCCACACTTCCCTCTGCACGCTCAGCAAGCCGATGTGGAACGCTACATGAAGAAATATGCAGGGGAGTCTTGGCCCGGTCTGCGTCAGAAACGGCTTGCCCGACTCAACAGTCTTGGTATTTTCGATGAGAAGGCATTTTACATTTCGAAGCTTTCGGATCCTGAAGCCAATGTGCGGGCTCCCAGCGGTCGCCCAAATGATGCTGACAAGCTAGGGGCAGCGGAAGTTTTCTATGCGGTTGACTGGAATACACTCAACGAAGAACAACGCTCGTTACAGCTCACCAAGTTAGCGATTCACGCTGCAATGGTCGACTGCATGGATCGAGAGATAGGTCGTGTGGTGCAATTCCTGCGCGACAGCAAGCAACTTGAAAATACTTTGATTTTCTTCTTGGCTGATAACGGCGCGAGCGCTGAAATCTTGGTTCGCGGTGATGGTCACAAGATGGATGCCAAGCCGGGAAGCGGTGAAAGTTATCTCTGTCTTGGTCCAGGCGGATCGACCGTCTGCAACACACCCTTTCGTCGACATAAGATCTGGGTGTACGAAGGAGGAATTTCGACGCCACTGATTGTTCACTGGCCAAACGGTATTGCAGCTCGTGGCGAGCTGAGACGCCAAAGTGGTCACGTAATCGATGTTGTGCCTACGATTTTGGATGTGGTGGGGGGCGATGCCAGTGATCGTCCCGTGAAGTTGCCCGGAATAAGTCTCGTAGATTCGTTCAAAGAGAATAAGCAACAATCCCGAGAACTCTATTTCAACCATTCCGGCAATCGAGCTCTTATCATGGATGATTGGAAGATTGTATCTGCAGCTGATAACGGTGGCTCTTGGGAACTTTACGACCTTGGAAAAGATCGTATCGAATCAGATAACAAGGCTGAAACAAATAAAACGAAACTTGAGCAAATGACATCGCGGTGGGAAGCGTTGACCAAACAGTTTGCTAACGAAGCGGGCGAACCCTAAGAATTGAAATCGGTAAGCTTGAGGGAGTGCTTATTGCAGAAGCAAAAGCACGCCCCAGCTTAAGGTTGTTCGTTGGCAAATCAGTGACTGAGATCGGTGGTTCTCAGTTGTAGCGATCTGGGCTTAGAAGTGTCAGATCGATAGAAGGTTTCTCTCCTGCAATGATTTCAGAAGTAAGGCGACCGGTAATTGGCGCAAGGCTGAGCCCCATCATCGCATGACCTGTTGCTACGACAAGATTATCGTAACGTTTGGTTCGGCCTAAGTACGGGAGACCGTCAGGTGAACAAGGACGCAGTCCTCGCCATGGGGCGATGCCATCGAAGTCGGAAGTCTGAAACGCAGGATAGTACTTAGGTACCGATTTAATAATTCCTCGTACTCGGCGAGGATCGATATTCTCGTTGACTCCAGATAATTCCATCGTTCCACCAAACCGCAAGCTTTGGCCCATCGGTGTAATTGCCATTCTTGCCTCGACAAAGATCGAGCATATCGACGGAAGTTGTCGAGGGTTGGGTAAAGTGAGGCTGTAGCCTTTACCTGCTTGCATAGGAATTCGCAGGTCTAGTTGCTTGGCCGTTTCCGGTGACCAGGCACCTGCGCAAAGAACGAAAATGTCTCCGCGAATTTCTCCTGCTGTCGTTTCGATTGCTTTCAGTTGCCCATTTTCAATGCGCCAGCGATTCACCGTCGTGTTCCATAGCAACTTGCCACCTCGTTCCGCAATGGATTGCTCTAGACCTTTCACGTAAAGTTCAGGTTGTAAATGACAATCCAGTGGAAAGTAGACTGAACCTTCGATGTCCATGGTAACATTGGGATCCAGGCGAGCAGTGGCCGACGCATCGAGCACCTCGGCTGGTACGCCAAGTTTTTTCGCCTGCTCGGCCGTTGCTGCTTCCTCATGCAAGGCATGAGCCGTTTTGCAAAGCATGAGCAAACCTTTACGCTGCAATCCACAGTCGATGCCACTGCTGGCGAGTTCTTCGTAGCAAGCGCGGCTTGCCAAATTGAGATCACGTAAAATGGGAGCAGCCGCTGCGACTTTTTTCGCTGTACCAGCTTGCCAAAATTTCCATCCCCAATCGAGCAGATCCCAACTGAGTCGAGGCTTGACATAAAACGGCGACTCGGGATTCCACATCCACTTCAATCCAAGTGCGACCATACCGGGCGCAGCCAAAGGGATAAAGTGACTGGGTACAATCATACCCGCGTTTCCAAATGAGCAGCCGTCGCGCAGTTGTGGTTGTCTTTCGATCACCGTGACTCGGTAGCCGCGTTGAGCGCAGTAGTAAGCGACACTCAATCCGATAACACCACCGCCGACAATCACTACATCCTTTATGGATTGCACGCTCATCCTCGAATTCCCCAACAAAACGGATCGCTTTCGTCAAATAGCAACGTGGCTTCGGAATTGACGAATGCCCGGCCTTCAATAAATGGAATGATGCGTCCCTGCTCGCGATCCGACCAGTGATACCAACCTATGAAATGACTTCCAATCACGCTCTCTTGAATCCATCGCTCATTCTCTGCCAGTTTGCCTTCGGCTGCTAGGCAGGCAAGCTTCGCGCTGGTACCGGTACCACATGGAGAACGGTCATATGCTTTACCTGGGCAAAGGACAAAGTTACGCGAATCGCCACCATTGCGACCAGGTCCAAATAATTCGACATGATCTACTTCGGGATAGCCTTGTTCGTTGACCGCTTTTCGAATCCGCCAACTGATATCCGTCAGTGTATCAACTTCAGAATGTTGCAGTGAAACATCTAGAGGATCGGCCAAAAAAAACCAGTTGCCTCCCCATGCGATGTCGCCCGTTACGGAACCAAGTCCAGGCACATCGATAGACACTTTCGAAGCTTGGCGAAAGCTAATCACATTCCGCAAAGCGACAGTATGGTCAGGTTTCAATTCCGCTTCGACGACACCTACAGAAGTTTCAATGCGATGTCGACCTGGCAAGAGTTTTCCTAGATATTCAAGCGTCGCTACAACTCCGATGAGTCCATGTCCACACATGCCGAGATAGCCGACGTTATTGAAGAACATTACGCCGGTGACACAATCTTTGTCCTGCGGCGGACAAAGCCAAGCGCCTACTAAAACATCGGAACCACGCGGTTCATTGACGACCGCTGATCGCCAAGCATCATATTGACGGCGAAACAAATCCAATTGGTCTTTAACGCTAACCGTGCCGAAATTAGGTCCTCCTTCGATGACGACCCGCGTCGGTTCACCACCCGTGTGTGAATCGATGACTTTGACAGATTTCACTTCGATCATTCCTTACAGCAGAGGCTGAGTTTTAGTTGCTAATTCAAGCGGATCGCACGTTGGATGCGGATCGGCTTTTCGAGCAGTTGCTCTTTGGCGGGAAGCGAGTGGATTTTTTCGACGGTTTCCATTCCCTTGGTTACGGTTCCGAAAGCGGCGAAGCCTTGGCCATCAGGATTGCGTTTGCCGCCGAAGTCGAGTTCCGGTTCGTCGTCCAAGCAGATAAAGAAATGGTGTTGAGCTGTATTGGGTTCCGTTCGAGCCATCGAGATAGTACCGCGCTGATGAGTGAGACCTGTTTTGTTGGTTCGTTCCAAAGCGATCGCGGGAAAAAAGTCGTTGGCACGTTTAGAGCTTGCTTGTCCCTGGAGAACCGAGATTTTAACTTGGTCTGACGCTTGATTATCATCCCGCACAACTCTAAAAAAATCACCGTCGCTGTAAAAGCCTTCATGAACGTAACGCAAAAAGTTCGCGACTGTGTCTGGGGCCGCTTTGTAATCGAGTTTCAACTCGATGTCGCCTATTTCTGTTTGGATTAAGACTTCCGGTGAATCGGGAATGGGTTCATCACGCCAAACGAATCTTGGTGTACGATCGATATCGAAATCCTGGAGATGTGCTCGATCTTCGGCTTTACGAAATTGCGGCTTTTGATACTTCCAAGAAATATCTCCGACGGTCTCTTCAACAAGTGCTGCAAGTCGCGGATCGTACTTGCGAAGCTCTTCACGTGTGTTGACGTGATTATGCAGGGCATCGTTTTCACGATTGTCATCGAACCAACATTGAAATCCTTCGGCAAAGTATTCATGTCGATTGCTATCTGCATAGGTACCTTTCCAGAGACCTTCTTTTCTAGCTGCTTGAAAGGCATCCTCAAGCCGCTGATCGAAGGTCGAATCGACTCGATTCATCCCGGTGTCGTGTATCGCATGAGCAAATTCATGAATCAAGATATTTTCAGTGGAATAGGGATCGTTGCGATAACAGAGAATGTTTTCCTCGGCACAACTAACCACCGGTACCGCGGGCGAAGCTCCCAATCCTCTCGCTCGACGATCCCAATAGACCCTCGGCTTCAAATTCGAATGCTCAGGAAGGTCTGTCGTGAATTCTGAATAGGCCATCACGGCGAGTCGTACCTTTTGCGAAGTCATCGCGTCGAGAACCTCGGGCCGATGGCCAATTACGCGCGCGACTATCCACGCTGCCTCTCGCATCGCATCGTCAGAGACTCGCTTTGAACCAACAATCGCAAATCCGCGCACAGAAATATGCTTTTGGTAGAAGTCAGACAGATTCCATTCGGCTCGTAATCGATCTGGGACTTTTTCAACTGGACTGATCCATGTCGGATCGATGGCTGTTTCGGCTTGTGCGGCAGCGCTAAGCAAAACGATTGCAATTGCGGCGTGAGCAGCAATGGTTGAAAGGAATCGAATCAGACTGCTTCCGACTTGATGGGCTCTGTATCGAAGTCGTTCCGCAATTGCTTGTCCAATCGCTTGATAATGACGCGATTCAACACTCCTGGATATCGCTGCGAGGCGAGGATGTCTTGTTGCAATACTTTCACGTTTCAAGGTTCAATTCCCTAGTCCTAGGACCTGATGCCAAACGGACAATATATTCCCCATCAAATCTGTGCGAGATAGGATGTCACAAAAAGCGAAACAATTCGGCCATCTTCGGGTTAAATACTACCAAGGAATGTACATGGATACCTGTAAGAGAAGATCGACTTTAAGCCGCTTTTTTACTAGCTAGCATCTGATTCGCTATTCACTTTACGCTTCATCTCAGCTTAAGGTAGCTTGCATACAATTCGAAGTTTCAGACAAAGGTAAAAGTCACGCTTTTTGCCAACCATAAACTTGGTTTCCGACCATATAGTTTTTGCGGCATGATGCGATTCTTATGGAATCCCTGAATCGCTAGGATTGCAAGGAAGCAGACGTTCAATATTTGATTTAAATGATCTGATATTCACAGGCGGAGGTGAAGATAATGAAAAAGACATGGATATTTTCGGCTTTAATGGTGATGGCCGCTGGGGCCACTGGTTATGTCATTGGGCAACCTCCCTATGGCAGCGGACGGCAGCCTTTTCCTGTTCCTATCGATAGGAACTTGGCATATGTTCCTATGAATGGACCAAGTGGGCCGTATGTTGCGATTCAAGAGGTTCCAGGTCAGCAACAAGGAATAAGTTCGATACAAGTTCCTGGCCCACAGAACGGTCCTGGCCCACAGAACGGTCCTGGCCCACAGAACGGTCCTGGCCCACAGAACGGTCCTGGCCCACAGAACGGTCCTGGCCCACAGCATGGTCTTGGTCCACAGCATGGTCCTGGTCCACAGAACGGTCCTGGCCCACAGCATGGTCTTGGTCCACAGCATGGTCCTGGCCCACAGCATGGTCCTGGCTTCATGCCGCCTCCTTTTCAGCCAGGAGGCATGCCTCCTCACAGTGTATGGGGCGCACCACCTCAACCTACTCATGAATTTGGTAATCACCCTCCCATGCCTCCAGTGCCATCCTGGGGTCCATCTTGGCAGCGATCTCCTCGCGGCATGATGCCTGGGAATGGAAGACGTATGCGTGGCCCTGGTATGAATGGAATGAACAGGAATGGTGGTCGTAGGATGCGTCCCGGTATGCCGATGATGCCCGGAGTACCAACTCCAGGCAATCGAAATCCGGGAATCGCCAATTCTCCATTCGCGATGCCACTGCCTCCATCACCTGTATTTATCGTTTTGGACACCAACAAAAACGGAGAGATCTCGGCTGACGAACTCGCGGCCTCTTCCGAGAAGTTAAAGGGACTAGACAAGAACAAAGATGGTAAGTTGACGCTTGATGAGGTTTCGCCAACGCCACTGGCAGTCAAGCGGATTCAAGGTAGCGGAGTTGGAAAGTGGTCCGTTCCAAGTCCATCTTCCTTTCCAAACGTACCACAGCCACCAACGTATAGCGGCGCTCCTTTGCCACTCATGATTCCTCCACAGGTGAGTCCCGCAATGCCATCTACGCCAGCACCTCAAGCAAATCCAGGTCGTCGTCCTGATGGTTTTGTTCCTCCGATGTCCGCTCCGCGAGGTACGGGTGGAAATGGGCCAGTGTATGTTGCCCCCGGATTTCCGCCCGGTGCAATGCCTATGACACCGCTCAATCCAGAAACGATGTTGAACACCGTGATGAAATTTGATCGCGATGGTGACGGTAAACTGAGTCGCGAAGAGTTTCTTGCTTTCGCGCGTCAGATGACCAGTCGTTCACCCGAAGCCAGTGAAGGAGATGCACGAGGTGGCGCTCCACGAGATTCAAATCCACGAGATCCAAGAGGCAGTTCCAATACACGAGGCACCACCAATCGTGAGCCGCAACGTGACTCCGCTCCGCAGCGAGAAAGAGGTCGCCCTGATGCATCGACCGATCGTAAATCTGAGGAATCGAAACCAGATGCAGCAAAGCCAGATGCACCAAAGCGTGACGAAAAACCTGAATCTGTCGATGGTGAAAAGAGATCGCAAGGTGATGATAAAGATGCTTCTGTCAAAGTCGATGGTGTCGTGGAAATCAAGACGGATTCAAGTGAATCTGCTGTGACAGTCGAAGCGATTGTGCAAAACGTGGCCAATCCCGAATTAGCCACAGCGAAACTGACTCCGAATATCCCACCCGCTGTCGAGGCTGCGCCCGCACTCGAGGATGTGATCGCTCCAGTGATCCCACCAGTGACAGTCGAACAGGATAAGGATTCGCAATAGATCAGATCGGTGAAAAATCGTTAGGGAACTACCGCGTCTTCCTGCAGGTGAGACGCGGTAGTTTTGTAGCAGGGCATTATGCGTATCCTCGTCGTGGAAGATGAACCCGATTTGCAGAACTTACTGGCTCGTGCCCTACGAGCTCAAGGTTACGCTGTCGATACAGCTTCCGATGGCGAGGAAGGACTTTATAAAGCAAAAACCTGGGATTATGACGCAATTGTCCTTGATTGGATGATGCCCAAGCTCAGTGGTCTTGCAGCTCTCAAGGAGTTGCGTTTCAAGAAGAAGACACCCGTTTTGCTGCTCACGGCAAGAGACGCTACCGACGATCGCGTTCAAGGGTTGGATGCCGGAGCCGATGATTATCTCATCAAGCCGTTTGAAATCAAAGAGTTGCTGGCTCGCATAAGGTCGATCATTCGTCGCAGCACGGGAAGTCCCAGCAATGTAATCACGATTGGTGATGTCACGATCGATACGGCCGCTCATTCTGTTTATCGTGGTGGGCAACTCGTTTCGCTTACCGCGCGAGAATATGCACTGATTGAATTATTGGCTCAGCGCAAAGGGAAGATCGTCACTAGACAAACGCTTTACGAGCATCTCTTTGACGAGAACGACGATAGCTTGTCGAATCTCATCGAAGTGCACATGTCGAATCTGCGTAAGAAGCTTGGCAAAGATCTCATCGCTACTCGCCGCGGCTTGGGGTATGTGATCGATGGCTAAATCACTGCGCAACCGTATTTTGATTTGGCATTTGGTGACTTTGGCTTGCGTTTCGCTCACCCTGAGTGCGACATTTTATTTTAGCTTGCAGCGATCAAGGTATCGTGAAATCGATGCCGAGATGGAAGGAGCAGCTCAGTCGCTGATAGCGATACTTAAAGCGCTGCCACCGTTTGAATTGGATCCTGCGACCCGAGGTATGCCGAGGCCACCCGAGGATCGTATGCGTGGGAGACCACGTCGACCTTCTCTAGGAGAAGGTGCGCAGGGGGCGCAAGGCCTAGGAGGTCGTGGAGAAGGAAATAATATCCGTGGAGGTTTGTCCACACCCCAGTCGCAAACGACCGATTTGCCACCTCCTTCCCCGCCACCTCCTCCTATGCGAGACCGTCCTGGACCTGAGGGAGGCAGGCCTCGAGGTCCAGAGCATTTGATGCGTTCGCTCGTTCTTCCACCGACATTCCTCGAAAGACATCGCCGATTTCAGCAGGCCGAGCCTTACTTTGCCATTCTATTGCATGATGGTTCGCGTTTCGCAGGAACTCCCCAAGCTCCTGAGACCTTGGTTGAGCCAAAAGGTCCTGCGTTAACGATAAGGCCGCTTGGCCTAGGTTCACGTTTTCCAATTAAGCAAGAAGGTCCTTGGCGCGAGATGTGGGTCGCTGGACCCGAAGGGACCAAGGTCGTGATTGGACGAAGCACGAAAGCGGAAGATAACGAACTGAGAGGTTGGTTGTTAACAATCTTCGGTTTTGCACTCGGAAGTTTGCTCGTAAGTCTAGTTGGCGCAGCTTGGATGTCGCGAAATGTACTGAAGTCGCTCGATAGAATAAGTCTACAAGCTGCCAAAATGTCGCCAGATCAGCTGAATGCGCGAATCGATTTAGGTGGTGTTGATCGGGAATTGCAACTGCTCGCTCAAACACTAAACCAAACATTTGAGCGATTGGGAGAAGCATTCCAGCGACAGCGACGTTTCACCTCGGATGCTTCTCACGAACTGCGAACACCACTTTCGGTCATTCTCGGTAATCTGGAATTGTCGTTGGCTGATCCAGATCTCAATCCGCAACAGCAGGAATCGCTGGAAGCTGCTCAGCGAGCCGCAAAACGTATGCAGAACCTGATGGAGCATTTACTCGTCTTGGCTCGAGCCGATGCGGGGAAACTGGATCTGAGAAAAGAGGAAGTCGATCTTGCACAATCGGTTCGAGATTGCTGTGAATTGTTACAACCACTGGCTTTGGAAAAAGATGTCACGATTCATTTGAATCTCAAACCGACAAGACTACGTGGTGATTCAAGGCTATTATCGCAAGTTGCGATCAACCTCGTATCCAACGCGATTCACTACAATCGCGCAGGTGGCGAAGTTTGGATTTCCGTAGAGCCCGAAGGCAATGAGCAGGTCCTCAAGGTGCGTGACTCAGGCGAAGGTATTCCCGCAACCGCGTTACCTCATATCTTTGAACGCTTCTATCAAATCGATCCTTCTCGCAGTCGTCTCAGTACGCAAGGTACCGAGATTAAAAGTCAAGGATTAGGGTTGGCAATAACCGAAAGCATTGTCAAATCACATGGAGGATCGATTTCAGTCACCAGCGACTTCGGGAAAGGGAGCGAGTTCGTCGTTCGCTTTCCGATTTCTCAGGGTGAGCAAGCTAAAGTCGGCACGGCAACGAGTTGAAACAGCGTAAATCCCGAATTACTGCCTCATACATTCGTCGACGAATGATGATCGCAGTGGATTATTTTCTTTCGATGTTGAAGTAATAGGGGCCATCGCGGAACGAATCAGGCAGTCTCAGTCGTTTAGTTGCTACCGGTGGGGCGATCATCGCAGCTCCATAAGCGGCATTAACTGCCATCGTTCCCTGAGCATCGATTTCCCAGGTACAGTCTTTGAATCGCTCCAGCGTCGTAAGGCTCAGAAGTGCTTCTGCAATATCGAAGACCTGGAGGGAATCAAGCGTTTCACCAATCAAATAGAGCCGGCGATGAAATTGGGTGACCGCTTTCTTATCGCCTGGCCATGATGTCGAGCCAACACCGCGCGGAAGGATGGTAACGATCGCCGTTTGATCATCTCTTAAAAAATCCTTCCACTTTTGAATCAAGGCAATTTTATCATCCAGTTGATAAACTTTATTCGGTGTTGCGCTTGAACTGAGTTGTAGCGACTTGGAGATGTCGTCAATCTCTTGTTCCGATGGCACATAGACTTGAATATTCTTCAGTTCCTTAGTCGTAGGGGATGTGATCAGGCCAATCTCCAATTCGAATTCAGGATCTGGTGACCACTTCCAGGTTTGTGCATTAAGGATAGGGCCCCCATCACCCAATTGCAGTTGTTGTGTTGAGTTTTCTGTAAGTGGGTGAGCGATTGGATCGCGTGGCCAATTGCGAAATGGGCCTTCGCGTAAAGACTTCCTATTGTCACTCTTCCATGTTGCAAGCGCTGAGGCGTCGCTCGGGGGAAGAGGTGGAGTTGCCTTGTCAACAAACCATTCCTGTACGGTGGTGTTTTTCTGATCGGCTGGCAACTCCTTCAGTACTTTCAGTTCATCCGGTGTAAACAGAGGCTGAGCCGCGTTAGGTATGACTGATTTATCGTTCTTCAGCTGGGTATTAAACCAACGAAGCGCATGAACCTGCAATTCCTGTGTATCGACATGCTCCCCTGCCGTGATGTTCAATCCAAGCAGTTTCGGGTTGCCTTGCTGTCGGTAGATATTACGGACACCCTCATGAATACGGACAACACCTTCAAGTGGAAAGATTGCATCTCGGTCTGTGTTGCTGATCAATAGTGGTCGCGGAGAAACCAGGGAGGCTACGGCTGTGTAATCCCAGCGATACTTATTGACGAAATACATGCAATCGCAATGACCTTGAACACAATCGTCAATCACGTGGTTATGCAGATCGGTGATTCCAGCGACCGGTACGGCACAGGCCACGCGTTCATCGAGAGCGGCCAACCACCAGCTATATGCGCCGCCACCACTACGACCAGAAACGCCAATACGACTCCCATCAACTTCCTTTCGTGTCAATAAATAATCAACACTGCGGATTGCATTCCAGGCTTCGACTCCAGCGGGCGTGTATCCTCGATTGAGCCACCACCACATATCGAGCTTGTAGGTGCCGTGATGGATTCCCTCGATCTCACCAAGTTGTACGGTGTCGATCGTCAAACAAACGTATCCATTTTTGGCGAGCCATGCGCCGTGATGTTGATAGTGAACTTTGTTTCCATAGCTCACACCGTTTCGTTTTACTTCGCCATGTCCACATAAGTAGACGATAGCTGGGAGAGGCTGCTGGACATCGGTCGGTCGATAGAAATTAGCGGTGACATATAGACCTGGACGAGATTGAAACACGATGTTTTCGACAGTGACTCCGTCGCGCTCATGAGTCGCAGTGATCTGTGGCTGTAAGTCCCTCTTTTCTGGAAAGGGTTTGAGTCCGAGCATCTCAGCGAGCTGGTTTCGAAGCTCAGTTTGATACTCGCGCCATTTGTCGGGCGCTGGTTGCTTAGCGATCCAGTCGTTTTGTATCTCTTTAACACGACGGTCGAAATAGCGACGCCACTGCGGCTCAGATGCATCTATGTAGGAAATGCTTGAAAGCAGGACTAATGCGAGGAGTAGAGATTGCTGCAGAGATGCGAAATGAAAAAATCTGTTCATCAGGCTGGTTCCAAGTTGGCGAGATAATTCTTGGCTGGGCATGAGGAGGTGGGGCAACAAGTTGATGCTACAGCTCTTTTTCATGTTAATCTTTTTCGAGAGCAAAGAAAACTCGCAGTCGTAATTGCCTCCGGTGGAGTTCGTTAGCGACTACCGCGAAAAAGCATCGAAATCCTCTCAGCTAAAAGTCAGCTGCAGTTTAAACAAATAAACCGCATAAATCGATGAATCCGTTGAAGGTTCGTATAAGGCGAAGGGAACGGAGAGTTCCTGCAATAAATTAAAAAATAAATGAGTACTTTGATTGGATTGGCCCGGCAGATCTAGTTTTCAAAAAGGTTGTATTCCTTCGCTCGCGCGAGGTAGACTATGCTAGGCAGATAGTATCTGCCACACGCCCCCCTCCCCTCCCCTTTGCAGCAGCTTGGAAAACGACGCCTATGCCCGTCCCAGCGATGTTGTCAAAAAATCTATTTCAGGCTTATTCTGGAATCGTTCTATTTGCGGCCCTACTGATTGGTGCTGTCGATTCACGACTTTACGCACAACAGGAGTCGACGTCTCTACCTGCGGCGGTCGATCGCGTGGTCGATTTTAGTAGCGATGTACGACCGATTTTTATGGAACGCTGCGCAAGCTGTCATGGTGCTCTGAAGCAGACATCGGATTTAAGGCTTGATTATCGAACGGCTATTTTGCAAGGCAGTGGCAGCGGAGAAGTCGTGAAGGTGGGTGACAGTAAGGGGAGTCGTCTGATCGAAGTGGTCAGCGGTATCGATCCCGACTATCAAATGCCACCCGAGGGAGATCCACTGAGCAAAGAGCAAATTGGAATTCTGAGAGCTTGGATCGATCAAGGTGCCAAGGGGCCAGACGATATGTCCCAGTGGCAAAAAGCGTTGCCTTGGAGTTTTCAAGCGGTTGAGCGTCCAGAGGTTCAGCCAGGACCCACTGCCATCGATGGATTGCTGCTGAAGAGACTTCGGGAAAATGGACTTGAGTTTTCATCCCCCTCGAATCGTTTGACTTTAATTCGACGACTTTATCTGGTTGCCTTAGGCGTCCCACCTACTGCGGATGAGATCGAACAGTTTCGTAACGATCCCGATCCTCGAGCGTACGAACGCTTGGTCGATCGCATGATGGCTAGTCCTCGTTATGGCGAACGTATGGCTCGTCATTGGTTGGACGTTGTTCGATTTGCGGAATCAAATGGATTCGAAACCAATCGCGTTCGCTACAATGCTTGGCCGTTTCGAGATTATGTGATCGAATCGTTTAACAGCGATAAACCCTACGACCTTTTCGTCACCGAGCAGATCGCGGGTGATGCCATCGGCGATGAAACGGGAACTGGTTTTTTGGTTGCTGGAACTTACGATTTGGTAAAGAGTCCTGATATCAACCTTACCTTGATGCAGCGGCAGGACGAATTGGCGGATATCGTCAATACAACTGGAACTACCTTCATCGCTTTGACTCTTGGTTGCGCTCGATGTCACGATCATAAGTTTGATCCGATCTCACAAAAAGATTTTTATTCCCTCCAAGCTGTTTTTGCAGGAGTTCGGTTTGGAGATAGGTCTTTGCGACGCCAACGTACGCCTGCAGAAGAACAAGAATTGAAGTTGCTCGAAATGCAGTCGTCGCAAGCCGATAGCGAATTGAAATCGCTTCGAGACAAAGCGTTAGCGATGGCATCCAAGAGCGATTTGCGAGTGCCTGTGAATGCTAAAGTCAATGAGGAAGCGATCGATACGATCGAAACGACGGCGGTGCGATTCACCATCCAAGCGACCAACGCCGGCGAGCCGTGTATCGATGAGTTGGAAGTCTATAACCAAGAAGGAAAAAATATTGCTCTCGCATCCTTAGGTACGAAGCCGTCCGCCTCTGGCTCTCTCCCAGGATATGAAATTCACAAGTTAGAGCATCTCAATGATGGGCTGACCGGCAATGAGCGAAGCTGGATTGGTAACACATCGGGTTCAGGTTGGGTGCAGTTGGATTTTCCTGCTCCACAGCGAATCAACAAAATCGTGTGGGGGCGTGATCGCAACGAACGGTTCAAAGATCGGATCGCAACGGCGTATACGATTGAAGCCTTGAATTCGTCTGGTAAATGGAGCGAAATCGCATCGTCTAAAAACCGGAAAGCGTTTTCGCCAACAGATAGTTCCATAGAAATTCAGTTTCTTGAAGCGGCGGATCAGCAGAAGTTCAAAGAACTAACTGCGAAGAAGAATCAAATTACTGCTCGGTCTTCCGAATTATCCAAGGGGATATCGGCTTGGCTCGGTACCTTTGCACAACCTGGCGAGACACACCGCTTATATCGTGGTGATCCTTTGCAGAAACGTGAGATGGTCGCGCCAGGTTCGGTGGCTTCGCTGGATGGCTTTGAGTTGGCCGCCGATGCTCCTGAGCAATCGCGACGAGTCGCTTTGGCGAAATGGTTGACGCGTCCAGATCATCCGTTGACTGCGCGAGTGATGGTCAATCGTCTATGGCATTACACCTTCGGGACTGGGATTGTGGATACGCCAAGCGATTTCGGAATCAATGGAACCAAGCCAGTCCATCCAGAATTGCTGGACTGGCTGGCGGATGAATTGATTCGAAGCCAGTGGTCGCTCAAGCATGTACATCGATTGATACTGCTATCGCAAGCTTTTCAGCAATCCTCTGAACCCAATAGCCAAGCCTTAGCGATCGATGCTGATGCGAGACTTCTATGGCGATTTCCTCCACGAAGACTTGAAGCGGAAGCGATCCGCGACAGCATGTTGGTCGCTTCGGGAGTTATGGATTGGAAAATGGGAGGGCCTGGATTCTTTCTGCAAAAGGTTGAGCAGGACAACGTTTATCGATATTTCCCGAAAGAGGAAGTTGGGCCCGCTGAATATCGTCGCATGGTTTACCTTAATCGCGTTCGTCAAGAACAAGATCCTGTCTTCGGTGCCTTTGACTGTCCCAGCGGCAATCAGGTTATTCCGAAACGGGTTCGATCGAATACTCCTTTGCAAGCGCTCAACCTTTTCAATAGTCCATTCGTGATGCAGCAATCGGATTTGTTAGCAGAGCGATTAAAACGCGAGGCGAGTAGTGAGGCGGAAGAGGAAGTGAAGCTTGCGTTTCAGTGGATGTTCGGCCGGGAGCCGGATGACTATGAAAAGGAAATTTCCATGGATTTGATTGGCAAAGAAGGTTTAGCTGCGTTTTGTCGCGCGATGCTTAACTCGAGCGAATTTCTCTTTATCTTCTAGCAGAGGGATAAGATGTCTTTAGGTAAGTTCCAGCAATCGATTCCTCTGCGTCGCGACTTTCTTTCCCAAAGCGCGACAGCACTTAGCGGTATTGCTTTGGCTCAGCTTTTGGGTAGAGATGGCCTGCTTGCGGCTGAATCCGGTAAGCAACCGATTCGCCCTACGATCGAATCGGCTAATCCCAATCGCGCGCGAAAGCCGCACTTTGAAGCCAAAGCAAAACAAGTACTGATGATCTTCTGCGCTGGTGCTTGCAGTCATCTCGATACGTTCGACTACAAACCTGAATTGATCAACAGGCATGATCAACCGATGCCCGGCGCGGATAAATTGATCACGTTTCAAGGTGGTCAAGGTACGCTGCAGAAGAGCCCTTGGCAATTTCGGCCTCGCGGCGAAAGTGGCAAGATGATCTCTGATCTTGTAGGAAAAATCGGTGATTTAGCCGACGACATCTGCTTCATCCACTCGATGACCGGCAAGACCAATACGCACGGTCCTGGCGAAAACTTCATGAACACAGGTTTTACGCTAGATGGTTTTCCAAGCGTGGGTGCGTGGACTTCATACGCATTAGGAAGCGAGAACGACAGTCTGCCAGCCTATGTAGCGATTCCCGATCCTCGCGGTAATCCGCAGTCGAGCGGTAATTGCTGGAACCCAGGTTTTCTTCCAGCTGCATTTCAAGGAACCGATTTCAACGCGGCATCGCCCGTTCGAAATCTTGCGAAGCCCGGTCGATGGAGTGACCAAACGGATCGTGCGACAAGAGATTTTCTCGGCAATCTAAATCGGCATCATCTCGAAAAATATCCGGGTGATACCGAACTTGCAGCTCGTATTTCAAGCTACGAATTAGCTGCGAAAATGCAGTTGTCGGTTCCCGAAGTAAGCGATTTATCGAGTGAGTCAGCCGAAGTGCTGCGAGAGTATGGGGCCGACCTCTCAGGCTCACCAGTGCTAAATACCAAAGCTGGTTACGCTCGTAATTGCATACTTGCACGCAAGTTGCTTGAGTCGGGTGTGCGTTTTGTACAACTATTCAACGGCGCCTATCAAGTGGGTGGTGAAGGGACCAGTAACTGGGATGGTCACAAGATTCTAAAGGATCAATACACGATCCATGGAGAGATCTTTGATCAACCGACAGCTGCCTTGCTGAAGGATCTCAAGCAGCGTGGGTTACTTGAGCATACTCTGGTTGTATGGTGCACCGAGTTCGGACGGATGCCTACCTTTCAAGCTGGTTCTAAGGGGCGCGATCACAATCCAGCTGGCTTTACCGCTTGGCTTGCTGGTGCTGGAGTGAAGGCACCCTTTTCGTATGGAGCGACTGACGAATTTGGTTACAAATCGATTGATAAGGTAGCCACGGTTTACGATTTTCACGCGACGATTTTGCACTTGTTAGGGCTGGATCACGAGCGATTATCCTTCTACCACAACGGTATAGAGCGTCGGCTGACTGACGTGCATGGTCACGTTATTCGCGATATCCTCGCTTAATTGCTTGGTTTATCGACGTTGTCCCAGGAATTATCTGCATTTAAGAGGAATTCCTTCACGATTGGATTGGTAGTTGAGGATGGGGTATCATAAAGCAACATAATTCGGCAAGTTTCATCAGGAGATTGGAACCGTGATGGGAAACCAAAAACATTGCTGCAAAGGTCCGAGCACACGAAGAGTGTTTCTGCAGACGGGCGCTTCGTTGATTGGCGGTTTGAGTCTAGCTGATGTTCTGCGTCTCAAGGCAGTCGCGGCCAGTCCAGACCGACCTACTGAGGATACTGCTGTCTTACTGGTATGGTTACCGGGAGGCCCTTCGCATATCGATACCTACGATATGAAGCCGCAGGCATCATCCGAGATTCGTGGAGACTTCAGGCCGATCTCAACAAATGTTTCGGGGCTTGAAATTTGCGAACTGTTTCCTAAGCATGCAAAGATCGCGGACAAATACAATATCATCCGCTCAATCGCTCATACCTTCGCCGATCATGGTGGCGGTCACAAAAGATTTTTGACGGGCCGACTTCCTAAAGAGCCGACCGGTTTCGTGAACGACGCGCCATCGGTCGCGTCGATCGTTGCTCATGAAAGAGAGCGCGTCTCCAGAGGGATTCCCAATACGATTTTGGCAACCGATGCGGGACGAGATCAAGTCGATGTCTTCTCGTTTGGCTCCGCTTACTTGGGGCCACGCTTCAATCCATTTTCCATTCCGGGTGACCCGAGCAAAAAAGAGTTCAAAGTACCTAATATCAACTTAAGCGATGAGCTTGCGCATCGGTTGGAGGATCGTAAGTTACTGCTTGCTCAATTAGATCGTTTTCGTCAGCAGGCTGAGGCGTCGGCCGAGTTTGCCGCGTTGGATACGTTTCAGCAGCAAGCGCTCAATCTCATCACGAGCCAAAAAGCGCGCGAGGCATTTGACCTGAGTCGCGAACCCGACAACATTCGCGATCTTTATGGACGGCACGCGTGGGGACAGCGTGCTCTGCTGGGAATGCGATTGGTCGAAGCTGGCAGTAGCTTTGTAACTGTCGTCCTTGAGAATCCCACTCTGCCCGGCGACCAGCTTCCCTTTGATTCGACGTACAACTGGGATTCACATGCCGTGAATTGCCACATCTTCAAAGACTCTCGCTATCGCTTCCCAATCTACGATCACGTAGTTCACGCTTTGGTGACAGATCTTTACCGACGTGGTTTAGACAAGAAAGTGATGCTGATTGTCACCGGCGAATTCGGTCGCACGCCACGCATCGAATATTCGGTCGGTACTCAGACGAAGATCAAGCAACCAGGGCGAGATCATTGGCCCAGCGCCATGTCGATGCTGATCACGGGAGGTGGTATGCGAACTGGACAGGTCATCGGTTCAACCAACTCTAAGGGTGAAGTTCCACAGGATAGGCCATTAACGCCAAACGATCTTTGGGCAACGGCCTATCGCCATCTGGGAATTGATTTTCACAAGTCGATTCTCGATCTAACTGGGCGTCCCATGCCTATTCTTCCCTTCGGTGATGTCATCGAAGAACTGCGTGGATAAATGTTCTCGGCGCGGAATCCTCCGTTTCTCACGAGCTAGAAAGTAACTAATCGAGATGTCTTGCATGCGTATTGGCAGTTGTTGGTTCCTCGTTGTTTTGCTGTTGAGTCTTGTGAGTTCAGGGGCGGCAGTTGCTAAATCGCCTAATGTCTTAGTGATTCTGTGTGATGATCTCCGTTGGAATGCTCTAGGCTGCACCGGACACCCTTTCGTCAAGACGCCCAATATCGATCGCTTGGCACGCGAAGGCGTTCTTTTCGAAAACGCATTTTGTACAACAAGCCTCTGCTCACCGAGTCGTGCTTCGATTCTCAGTGGTCTCTATGCACACACACACGGTGTCACCAATAACTTCACGGAATATCCACAAGCTCTCCAGAGCTTTCCTAAAAAGTTGCAGGCGACAGGTTACAAAACAGCCTACATCGGCAAGTGGCATATGGGGGAAGGGAACGATGAACCAAGACCTGGCTTCGATTGGTTTGTCACTCACAAAGGACAAGGGAAGTATTTCGATACCGAATTTAATTTCAACGGTAAAGAACGCAAGGTTGTCGAGGGCTATTACACCAACACAGTGACCGACATGGCCGTTCAGTGGATCGGAGAACAAAAGCCTGACAAGCCTTGGTTGTTAATGCTTGGTCAAAAAGCTCCGCATAGTTTCTACACACCGGAGAAAAAATACGAGAACTCGTTTGACCATGTCGAAGTGAACTATCCTCATTCCGCCTTTCGACTCGAAGGGAAACCGGAATGGATTCGGCAACGAATGTCGACGTGGCATGGCATCTACGGACCACTATTCGAGTTTCGAAAGAAGTTCCCAGATAACTCAGCTGCTGCGGTGGTCGATTTCGAAAAGATGGTTCGAAGTTATTGGGGTACCATTCTCAGTGTCGATGACAGCGTAGGAAAGCTTTTCGACCATTTGCAGAGGTCAGGACAACTTGATGACACGATCATTGTGTTTATGGGGGATAACGGATTACTTGAAGGAGAGCATGGAATGGTCGACAAGCGGACCATGCACGAAGCGAGCATACGAATTCCGCTGATCGTTCGTTATCCCGGCCTGACTGGAACTGTTGGTAAGCGAATCAAAGAGCAAGTGCTAACGATCGATATGGCCCCGACCATTTGCGAACTGGCCGGTGCCTCGCCGCTGGAAAACATCCATGGAAGTTCATTTGTAAAACTTGTTCGAGAGGGTGATAACGATTGGCGCAAGGCCTGGCTGTATCATTACAACTACGAGAAGCAATTCCCTTACACCCCGAATGTCAGAGGTATTCGCACGGAACGTTGGAAGTATATCCATTACCCGCACGGTGACGGCAGCCCCGATCGACATCTTTCTGAACTGTATGATCTCCAAGCCGATCCCGAAGAAAGGAATAATCTCGTTGCTAAGGAGGAGCAGAAAGAGACGATCGCGCAGTTGCAGGGAGAATTGCGGCGGTTGATGAAGCAAAATGGAATCGAAGAGGATAAAATGCCTATCGATGAAGGTATTCAATCCCAACTGCCAGATCAGTCGATTCGATAATTTCGAGCAACACCCACCATCGATTACCCGTCTCTTTACGAGAATCGCCTCATGTTGATTTCAAATTCTGTTGCGAGTTTCGTAACTATTGCACTCGCACTTGCATTGCCCCGTTGGGCGGTCGCTTGGCAAAACGCTGCGGATATTGAATTCTTTGAGGCAAAGATTCGTCCGGTGCTGATCGATAAGTGCTATCGCTGCCACAATTCTGTGGATACCGCGGAAAGTTCATTAGTGCTTGATACTCGAATGGGTGTTCTCGCCGGTGGTGACAATGGCAAGATTGTTGAACCAGGCAAGCCGGTAGAGAGTCGCCTCTTAGCCATACTCCGGCATGAAGTACCTGGTTTGGAAATGCCAGATGATGGCGAGCGATTGTCGGACACGATTATAGCCGACTTCGAAAAATGGATTGAAATGGGGGCACCCGATCCACGTGATCATCCCCCTACAAAAAGCGAATTGGAAGCTTTGAACTCGTGGGATAAAGTACTTGAGGAGCGAAAAAAGGGATGGTGGAGTTTTCAACCGATCACTCAATCGGCAATTCCTGAAGTTAAGGATTCCAGATGGGCTGGTCATCCAGTTGATCGATTTATCTTCTCGAAAATGACCGAGCAGGGGCTTACTCCAGCCAATCGCGCAGAACCATCCATCTTAGTGCGCCGGTTGTTTTTGGTTTTAATAGGTCTTCCGCCAACTGCAAACGAGGTGAATCGTTGGAGCGACGAGCTTACAAAACCAAGCGGTTTGGAGCGACTGGTGGATCATTTGCTCGGACGGCAGGAATACGGTGAGCGTTGGGCAAGACATTGGATGGACTGGCTTCGGTACGCCGATTCTCACGGTTCCGAGGGAGATCCAATCATCGAGAATGCCTGGCAATACCGAGACTATCTGATTCGAGCACTCAATGCAGATATCTCATTCGATCAGTTGGTACGAGAGAACTTAGCGGGTGATTTGCTTCCCGAGCCAAGGATCAATACGGATCTTGGTATCAATGAATCGATGATTGGACCATCGCAGTTGCGTATGGTCTTTCATGGTTTTTCTCCCACCGATGCTCTCGATGAGAAGGTACGGTTTATCGATGATCAAATCAGCGTAATGTCGAAAGCGTATCTGGGAATGACGGTTTCTTGTGCGCGTTGCCACAACCATAAATTCGATCCGATTAGTCAAGAAGATTACTATGCGATGTTCGGTGTGCTGGCATCCTGCCGACCAGGTCGTCATTCAATTACCGTATCATCCGATTCGGAAAAGAATTTAAATGAGATGCGGCAACTGAAAGAATCAATTCGCCAATCGATGGCCAAGGAATGGTTGCAGCGACTCCCCATGCTATCACAGCAGTGGAAAAAGGATGCTGAATCGCTAACTAAAATCACTCAACCCAGCGATGTACGCTGGCCGTTAGCCGCTTTGCAGCGCGATTTGGCCGCAGGTGTTGATTTTGCACAAGCTTGGAATCATCGGCTCCTGGAACGAGCAGGGGAGACAAAAGCTCAGGCTGACTTCGAAAAGACGAATAAGTTGGTCGACTGGAATCTTGGCGACCAAGCGGCGTACGCGGAATGGTTTCGAGATGGGAGTGGATTAAAAGAGCAAAGTGCGAGTGGGGGAGAGTTTGCGGTCGCCGTGCAAGGAGATCGCGCGTTAACCGGGATTTATCCCGCAGGCGTGTATTCGCATTTGGAGAGCGATAAATCACCGGCTCGTTTATCTTCGAATTACTTCCATCTAAAGGGGAAGTATGATCTTTGGTTGCGACTGGCAGGAGATGGCAGTTCGCAGGTGCGATTTGTCGTGCAGGATTATCCTAGAAATGGCGTTGTATTTCCAACGGCTGGAATTGGTAGCGGTTGGCATTGGCAGAAATTTGATTTGAGCTACTGGGATGGCGATGATGTTCACGTTGAATTGGTAACCGGACGTGATGCACCGGTGTTGGTTAACGCGAGTGACCGTTCATGGTTCGGGGTTACCAAAGTACTAGCGGTGCCAGCCGGTAGCCCAGCGCCTCCTGAAGTATTCTCACAACAGCTTCCCTTCTTCACACTAGCTGAGTCGAAGAAGCCAGAGTCCATGGATCAAGCGATTGATCTTTATATTTCTGCATTACAACAATCGATTGAAGCGTGGCAGCTTGGTAAATGCGAATCTTCTCAGGCCGAGTGGCTTGATCTAGCCATGCAACAGGGTGTGCTGGTCAATCAGTTAGATCAGTTAGAGGAAACTCGCAAGCTATTGGAAGCTTATCGTGCCATCGAAAGCAAACTGCCTGTTCCCGTTCGTGTTCCTGGTGTCGATGAAGCGGTGCCACGCGACATGCCGTTGTTCATTCGGGGCAATCACAAACAACCCGGAAAGACGGTTTTTCGAAGATTTCTTCAGGCGATTGATAAAGCATCGTATGGAAATGAAGACAGTGGCCGATTGAAGTTGGCAGAAGATATTTTGCGCGAAGACAATCCATTGACTCGTCGCGTGATCGCTAACCGTATTTGGAATCACCTCTTTGGTCGAGGCATCGTGCTGACCACCGACAATTTTGGAAAGCTAGGCGCGAAACCTTCGCATCCGGAGTTGCTGGATCACCTTGCGATTCAGTTCCAAGAGAATCGCGGTTCAATTAAAGCGATGATTCGCTATTTGGTTACGACCGAGGCATGGCAGTTATCATCACGTCCCAGCGAAAAGTCGCTCCAAGTTGATCCAGAGAATCAATATTTAAGCCATGCAAATCTGCGGCGTCTTGAGGCGGAAGCGATCAGGGATTCGTTACTGACCGTCAGCGGCCAATTGGACCCCGTTGTCTTTGGTCCTCCCGTCGACAGTGGTTCGCGACGACGGAGTATCTACATTCGAGTGCAGCGTAATGCGTTGGATCCATTCCTGCGAGCGTTTGATTTTCCAGAGCCTTTTAGTTCAGTGGGGAATCGCGATGTGACGAATGTTCCAGCTCAGTCGCTGGCGTTTATGAATGATGCGTCTGTTAAGACCTGGGCAAGAGCTTGGGCCCAATCGTTATTACGGCAAGCAGAAGTAGCAGGCGATAAAGATCGACTCGATCTTATGATGCGCACAGGTATCGGACGATCGCCTACTGAAAAAGAGAGAAGTGATCTTTTGTCATACCTGAAAGCATCGCTGAAGTATCAAGAGGACCTTCGGAATCAGAGGAAGGAATTAGATCAGCGAATCGATCGTATCAAAACAGAGATCGGCGATGTTCTCAGGCCAGCTCGAGCGGCGATGATTGAGTCGGCTTCCAATAAGCAAGTTACCATTGATAAAGATGCACCGTTACCCGTTGATCCCATCGCACGCTGGAACTTTGAGAAGGGATTGCAGGATGATGTCGGAAAACTGCCATCGGAGTTAAAAAATGGTGCGACTCTTGAGAATGGTGTATTGCGAGTTGGGCCCGACGGTCATGCGATTTCTGTTCCTTTAACGCGGGACATTAAGGCTAAAACGCTTGAAGTATGGGTGCAATTGCAAAACCTCGATCAACGTGGTGGTGGGGCCATGAGCATTCAGAATCGAAGTGGCGATGTTTTTGATGCGATCGTGTTCGGCGAACAGTCACCAAAACAATGGCTGGCAGGTAGTAATGTTTTTGAGAGGACTCAGCCCTTCGGCGGTCCAGAAGAGAACGAAGCGAATCAGCAGCCTGTTCACTTTGCCATTGTCTACCACTCAGATGGAAAAATTATTGGCTATCGCAATGGCCAGCCGTATGGTCAAGCTTATCAATCAAACGGCCCGAGGGAATTCAAAGCGGGAGACACCGTGATTGGTTTTGGAATCCGACATCTACCGGCCGGAGGAAATCGAATCCTTACTGGCTCAATTTTCAAAGCTCAGTTGTACGATCGCGCCTTGAGTGATGAAGAGGTAAAAGTAAGTTTCCAGTCCTATCCTTCCGCCTTTACCACCGATATGGTGATTGCTTCTTTAAGCAGTGACTTGCAGCAGAAGATTCGTGCTGGGCAAAGCGAATTAGTTCAGCTTGAGGCGGAGCGAAGATCGTTGGGACCCTCGGCCGAGCAATCGGATGAAGAGTTTGCTTGGGGAGAGATCGCTCAAGTTATTTTTTCGCTCAAAGAGTTTTCTTTCCTGCAGTAATAAATAGCGAGGATCGAATATGCAGAAGCATCCATCGAAACAATCCAACATGGAACGCCCTATGTGGTCTCGCCGTCAATTATTGCAGCAATGTTCAACTGGTTTTGGGGCTGTGGCTCTCTCGGGGATTCTAGCTAAATCCTCCATCGCTACCGCTAAAGAATTGCCCAAGGGCGCTGCGTTAAAGGAGACCCATCATAAGCCCAAAGCGAAACATGTTATTTTCTGCTTTATGTCAGGTGGGGTTTCGCATATTGACTCGTTTGATCCTAAGCCTAGGCTTCAGCGCGATCATGGAAAGCCAATGCCCGTACCGGTTGAACGAACCATGTTCAACAACAATGGAAATATTATGGGCAGTCCTTTTACTTTTGCTCCCGCAGGTAAAAGTGGCATACCCATCAGCGATATGTTTCCGCATCTAGCCAAAGTTGCTGATGAGCTAGCTGTGGTGCGATCGATGACTTCTTCGGTGAATGAACATGCACAAGCAAACTTTTTTATGCATACCGGTTTTCCTATTATGGGGTATCCGAGTGCAGGTGCTTGGGCGACGTACGGGTTAGGTACCGAGAACGAGGACTTGCCTGGCTATGTGGTGCTTCAAAGTGGATCGGCAGTTGCACCACATGGAGGCGTAAGTCTTTTCAGCAATGGATTCTTACCGGCGCAGCATCAGGGATCGATCGTGCAAGCAGATCGGCCCGAACCGATTAGAAATATCAAGCCGAGCGATCAGTTGGCTCTGCAGCGACAGCGATTGAAAGCGATCAAGGATTTGGATTCTTCTTTTCTAAGTCAAAGCGGTAGCGATGCTCAGGTCGAAGCGGCGATCGAAAACTTTGAAACGGCATTTCGAATGCAAAGCGTTGTACCAGATCTATGCGATATTTCTGGCGAGACCGAAGCGACGTTGAAAATGTATGGTCTCGATTCTACGGATAAAGAAAAAGCGGCCTATGGGCGGCAGTGTTTACTCGCCCGGCGCCTGATCGAAAGAGGTGTTCGTTTTATTGAGCTGAGTTGTTTGACGAAATCCATCGGTGCTGGCGGAGCACCGAATCCTTGGGATCAACATGGCGATTTGAGAAATGGTCACGGTGCGATGGCGTTTCAAGTGGATCAGCCGATCTGGGCGCTCATCGAGGATCTACGGGATCGCGGTTTGCTCGATGAAACATTAATCGTTTGGGCAGGGGAGTTTGGACGAACTCCATTTTCGCAAGGTAGCGATGGTCGCGATCATAATCCATACGGATTCTCGGTCTGGTTCGCGGGAGGTGGAGTCAAGGGTGGGACGATTTACGGAGCGACCGATGATTTGGGTTATTATGCGGTCGAGGATAAGTGTACGATCTACGACATGTGGGCAACCGTTTTGCACCAGATGGGGATCGATCACGAGAAGCTGACTTATCGTTATGGCGGTCGAGACTTCAGGTTGACCGATGTTCATGGAAACGTGTTAACGAAAATTCTATCTTGATCGCACGGTCAATGAGTGGTTGTCGAGCGACCTCACAATCGAATTGTACGGACTTTAAGTTTTATAAAAGGGAATGCAGATGAACACAAAAGATTCATTGAAATTGGGTATCGATACTTCAGATATGATTTGTAGCAGCTATCTCGGAGATCTGAATGATGCCGAGATGATGCAGCGTCCGCATGCTGAGTGCAATCATTTGAACTGGCAGTTAGGTCACCTGATTGTTTCTGAAAATCAGATGATGCAAGCCGTGCCTGGAAGCAATATGCCCCCGCTGCCAACTGGGATGATCGAGATGTATGCGAAGGAGACCCAGGGGATAGGTGACGCGACGAAATTCATGCCTAAGGAAGTGTTGATGAAAGTCTTTAAGGAGCAGCGAGCCGCGACTTTGAAGGCACTAGCTGAGATCAGCGAAGCAGATTTGGATAAGCCAACCGGTATTTCGTATGCACCAACGGTGGGTTCCATTTTCTCCATGCAAGGGAGTCACTGGCTAATGCACGCTGGTCAGTGGGTTATTGTTCGCCGCAATTTAGGCAAGCCTGTTTTGATTTAAAGTCGATCGTTCAGTCGACGCAAAGTAGTTAAAACAAACCATCCCTGATCGCCTGGACATAGCGATCAGGGATGCTCAATAGGGGCATGGAGTGACTCACTGAATGAGTTACAGCACTCAATTCTGGATACCGAGTTCCTCGAAAATACATTGCGCGGCGTTATGGCCGGGGATTCCGCTGACAGCTCCGCCTCGGTCGGCGGAAGATCCAGCAAGATAGATGCGAGCATGTTCGGTTTCTACTCCCCATCGATTTTCTTTCTGTGGATCGTCGGTGAAAAACCATGTCAGTTCGTTGTGGAAAATATTACCTAAATCGAGACCGACATCGTTCTCTAGGTCGATCGGTGATTTGATTTCGATACATGGTTGACCTTGGCGATCGGTAGCGAGGCAATCTTCAAAGGGTTCATCGCAGAGTCGATTGAGCCCCTGGAGGTAACGGCGTTTGATCTCCTCTTTTCGTAAATCATGGTCTTTCTCGAAAAGTCGGTAGGGAATATCAAGACCGAATAAGGTCAACGTGTGATATCCGGCATTTTGCAAATCATTCGATAAGATCGATGGATCGGTGAGTGTGTGGCAATAGATTTCCGCTGGTGGCTGTGTTGGAATCTCTCCCTCGGTAGCCTGTCGAAAAGATTGTGCGAATTGCGAATAGCCCTCATCGATATGAAAAGAACCGGCGAACGCATCTTCGCTGCGAATGCCGCATTTAAGTTTCGGCAGTCGGCGCAGTAGCATGTTGACTTTCATGACCGAACCTTCGTCAGCCGAACGAGGGGAGTAGGCTTGCTTCAACAGTCGATGATAAACCTTAGGTGTTGCATTGATCAGTACGCGAGTTGCCGAGATCGCTCTGCTTGTTCCTTCGAACTCAAAGGTAATGTTGTGGTGTGGAGTTCCTATCTCGATATTCGAAGCAGGGGAATGTGTGCAATATTCGACTCCTGATTTATGTCCTTGTCGAACCAGTGCATCGACGAGTGCTCGCATACCTCCTACTGGAACTCGCCATTCTCCTGTTCCGTTACCAATCACATGGTACAGAAAGCATCGGTTTTGGAGCAAGCTTGCATCATGAGCATGGGAGAAGACGCCGATTTTGGCATCGGTCAGCAGGAGTCCGCGCAGCGCATCATGCTCGGCATATTTTTCGATCACTTCGCCTACTGGGCGCTCTACGAAGGCATGCCACGCTTCTTTGGTAAGTGGATCGGTGAGCTGCTTTTCAAAGTGTTTTCGCGATTGTAGTTTGGAGGTTAGAGTGGGCCAAGCGATGGCTGCGATTGCCTGTTCCAAGGCCATCAAATGTTGATATTTGTCCCACGCTCGTGATGATCCACACATTTCCAGCATCGACTGCTGCGAATGACCGCTATCGACATTGGACAAGAGCAAGCCACGATCTTTACCCGCCGAGTCGCGATAGGGAGTGAACGAAGCAATTCGGCGACGTCTTGTTTCAAAAGAGATATCAAGTTCGTCGATGATTTTAGGTGAGAGCAAGGCGATCAAATAAGAGTATCGCGATAACCAAGCATCGTAGTCTGGGAAAACTTTCTGCGATGCGGTTGCTCCGCCGATGTAGTCATTGCGTTCCAAGACCAGCACCGATTGTCCTGCTTTAGCAAGATAAGCAGCAGCGACTAGGCCGTTGTGGCCACTACCTATGATGACGCAATCGTAATGGGTTTTCTTAGGCAATTGAGAATAATCCATCATGGCTCTCGGGCTTGGGGATCATGAACGATTCAATGAAAAGATTTTAGGTAGAAACGATCTAATGCGGCAGGCATCGATTCACGATTGCCATAGGGGCCGGGTTGATATCGCGAACTCTGAACACCACGTTGAGTTAGCTCGGAGACCCGCCAATCTTCTCGATTGGTTCTGTCCCAGAAATCGATGGCATCGAGCGGATTGAAATCCTGCAAATCAAAAGAAGCTTTTGCGAAAAACCAATGACACTCGATATTTGTTTCCAGCGGCGATACAGGGGTGAGCCAGTGGATCATCACATAATCGGGATGCAATGAAAGTAGCATCTGCGGAAAGCAAACATAGTAATACACACGTTGCTTTTGGTCGGAGGTTAGTTCGGGAAGATAACTACCACAGCGTTTACCGCTACAGGACATCGAACCACCAATCTGGCGAATGTCCATGTAACCTCCCATGACGGGACCATCGATTAAGTCGTTTCCACCCGAGGTCGGTGGCGAAAGTTCGATCAATTGCGGGTGAACTGGCGCGCAATGATAACACTCGCTGTAGTTCTGTAGGATCATTTTCCAGTTCGCAGCGACTCGATAGTTGCGTTCACCTCCGCGAACCAGTTCACGGATCTTCCAGCGATCGAATCTGCCGACGATGGAACCATGTGACTGCTCGAAGGGTGGAGGATCTGTACCCAAGTGAACCCACACCAAACCATCAGAAGTGGTCAATGTGACTGGGTGCAACCCATGTTGATCTTTAGAGAACTGATTGAACTCCTTTTCATCAGGAACTCCCAGCAATCGACCGTCAAGGCTGTAGGTCCAGGCATGGTAAGGGCACTGCAGCGTCTTACCGACTTTGCCGCATTTGGCATCGGTAAGTTGAGTTCCGCGGTGGCGACAGACGTTGAAGTGTCCACGCAGGATTCCCTGAGAATCTCGGACAAGCAAAATCGATTCACCACCAAGTTGAATATTGCGATAAACCCCTGGTTCGGAGAAGTCGCTCTCATGCGCTACGCAGACCCAGCGATTGCGAAAGATTACTTGCTGTTCGCGTTGAAAAACCTCAGGCGAAAGAAAATATTCAGCCGGAAGAGTCTTCTGTCCTTGCGATCCGATCTCAATGCTGGAGAGAAAAGATTCCATCGTTTTAGGTTCTCCGCGCAAGCCACTTCAAAACGGTGCGTACCCAAGGCGTCAATCGAGTGCGTTGGTATTGGTCACCCAGTTTGCGAAGTCCATCCGTGAGGGTGGGATAGGGTTGCAGTGATTCAGAGAATCGCTTCAAGCCAATTTTTCGAGTTATAGCAAAGGTGACAAATCCAATCAATTCACCAGCGTTTTTTCCGGCGATCGACGCTCCGAGAATCCTGTCCGTACCATCTTGGCAATAGATTCGAATCCAACCATTCTCCAATTGATCCATCACGGCGCGGTCGATATCCCGGTAATGTACTTCGTAGGTTGAAAACGGAATCTGTCGTCGAGCTAGTTCCTCTGCATTCTGTCCAACCTGCGCGACTTCCGGATGAGTGAAGGTGCAATGCGGTACGATCAGGCGGCTGACTCGCGATCTTCCAAGGAAGAGTGCATTTCTAAGAGCGATTCGAGACTGAGCATCCGCGGCATGAGTGAAGCGCACGAACGAGGTGCAGTCACCCGCCGCAAATACATGGCGATTGGTGGTCTGCAGAAAGTCATTCAGAATAGGTTCGCTATTATCGGTCAACTCAATGGAAGCGAGCTGAGGTTGCAGCGATTTCCAATCGCTTTTTCGGCCAGCGGCAACGAGCACTTCATCAAACACGAGGGAGTGAGAAGATTGGTTATTCTTAATGGCTGCGCGATAAGCATTGTCTTGCTTTGTTACCTCCGTTACTTCGCTAAGCAAGTGGACTTTGACTCCTTCAGCAGTCAATTGCTTTTCTACAAGTTCACCTGCGGCTTGTTCATCTTTGGGGAGGAGATTCGGTCCCACTTCGACCAAGCAGACCTGCGAGCCAAGGCGGTTGAATGCTTGGGCCATTTCGCATCCGATCGGGCCTCCCCCGATCACAAGCAATCGTTTGGGCAAACGTTTCAGCGAGAAAAGTGTTTCGTTGGTAAGGTAGCCTGAATCGGCGAGTCCCGGAATGCGAGGAATGCTGGGTTTGGTACCAATCGCAACGATTGCTTTTCGAAAATTAAGAGCCGTGCCATCTACCGAGATAGAAGAATGCGACGCAAACGAGGCTCTTCCAAAGAAGAGATCGACACCAAGCTTGGTGAATCGTTCGACGGAATCGTGGAGGCTCAGTGTATCGCGAGCGTTATCGAGGGCTCGGATTACATCTGGAAATCGTTCCGCTCCGATCGCGTAACGTGCTTCGGCATCAGCGAGATCGGCAGAGCGATGAAAAATGTCAGAGGCTTGATGCAGCAATGCTTTGGAGGGAACGCAGCCAAAATTTAGGCAATCTCCACCTAGGCTGTGTTGTTCGATCAGGGCGACTTGGGCACCGAGTTGTGCGGCACCTGCGGCAGCGACCAGTCCAGCGGTTCCTCCACCGATTACGACTAAATCATATTTCGATTTAGCAGTTGGATTGGAGCGTCCGTCGCCTCGAACCGAGTTAGGCCACTGTTGTCGCGAGTCCAAAGTATCTGATTTCCTTGTCGATCACTTCAAAGGCGAGGCTTGCCAAACATAAACTCGCTGGCGATACGAATCGACCACCGTTTTCGAAACGGGAATCGTAGCATCCCAGCGAGTTTTGGACAATCAAACCTCGGTAATCGTCTGAAGTTCTATACGCCGAGGACCACTGGTCTACTTTGGATTAAGGGGCTGCGGGCAAAGTCTCGGGTAGTACTTTTACTGGAGTTGTTAAACGAAGCGGTACAGGGCCACCGATGTCGTATTCGCATTGGATGAATGAAGCATTCCAGCCCTCCTTCGGTGTCGTTAATTTCACTTCATAGATTCCATTGCCGTTTTCTTTGAGAATTTCTGGTTTATAGGCTCGTCCGATGGTGTCGACGCGGAAGTCGCGGGCTTCCGAGTTGTGAGCTTGCCACAGAGTCACTTTGGATGGCTTGGTTTCACTCCGTACTGTGATTCCATCCTTTTCGACGCTCCACTCAACTTTCGGACGAGGAATGTTGTGGACTACGGCGTAATGAAACGCGATCAATGTGTCCAACGCGTCGGTGTCTTTCAGTGAATGCTCGGAATTGGGAACGTAGCAAAGATGTTTTTCGCCCGGGAGTTGGTCGAAATAAAACTGCGAAGAGTCGGGACAGAAAAACTGATCGCCCGTCGCATTGATAATGCATTTGGGCATCGTGAATCGATCACGATAGGCGAAAGGATCTTCGATCTTAAGCAATTCGATATATCTTTCTTCATGACGTTGATCCATGATTTTGTGATGCACGTAATCGTCGATCGCAGGTGCCCAGAAGCCGTACGCTGAATAGTGATGTTGCATCGATTTGTCGACATTCAGTACGTCGATAACGATGGGAGCGATACCGATCACTCGTTTGTCAACCGCTGCTGTCATCCAGGTTGTCCAGCCTCGTTTGGAGCCACCAGCAACGACGAACTCATTCACTTTTAAGCCACCAGCTTGCTGGCTGGCCATGACAGCCGAAACTGTGTCCATCGCTCGCACAGCGGACTTGACCATTGGGAGTCGAGCGGGCCAGCGTTCATCGCCGGTCTTGATGTAATGGTTCCAGGTGTAGGCGATCAAATCATCTTCAACTCGAGGTTGGCCATCACCGTGGAAGATCAAGGGTTGATTTGGGACTTGCTTAAGTTCAGCGACTACGGTTTTGGTCGCCTTGGCAATCATGGCGACGCGCATATCAAGATTTTTCGGTGCTTCGCCGCCGTTACCTCCGCCGCTGATGAACATCATCGCGCGATTGGAGGTGACCTCCTTGGGGCGATAGATCATGAGCCAGTGTTGCCAAACGGTGCGGTTGACTTCTTCCGGCTTCAGCCACGTTTGACTTTTCATGTCGACGACAAACAGAGTCCCACCTTCATCGGTAATCGTATTGACGATATCCCATTTGTAGGTGCTATCTGGCGTGGCAACGTATTTGTCCAGTGCCGTAAGTTCCTCGTTCAGTGGCGTCTCCATCGCTTTCAATCGCTCTGCCGCTGGCGGTTCTGCAACGGCAGTCGCTTCTTGGGCAGACAGCGAAGAAAAGGCTGCCATGCTCAAGGCAAGCAGGGGAAGAAAGCCGACCTTCTTACAGCGGAGCGTGAATGGATTGAGCAAGGTTGGAGAAATCAATTTCGCAGGGTTGAAGAATGAAAGTTGCATGAGGGGTTTCCGGCTGTGACAATTTGAGTATGTAGAGCTTCGAAGGCCACAAGGTTGCCCCCTCGTGTAATTTTAGAAAGGGGCCGCGGTTGGCGAGTTCCGAAGTCCTAGTTATTGTGGACTTTTCCCAAGTGAGGTTCAATCCGCAGAGATTTTTCTCCCTGGAGCTCGACCTTTGAAAGAGTGGAATATCTCGAAAAAACCATGCTTTCGAAAAAGGATCTGTTGGGCGAATTAGTTCTTCCGACTGCTAGATCAGAGCCTTAGCCAGGACAATGAGGTCTTTTCGCTGAGAAATTCTCGCTCAAGCCCTCTGAAACATTTCTCGAATTACCAAGGTAGTGGCTGCGGACGAGGGGTCATATGCGTATTAGAATTAGGTAGTTGGTCATACGGCGGTTCTAACTTGCAGTGTTGGTTACGCAGCTTCAGGAAGTGACAAATCGTGAAGTAATCTTTTGTTAGCCAGCAGTCGCGGAATCGTGTTTTCCACATGTTTTTAAAGCGTTTTTGAACAGATTTCTGGAAGCCATTAGTTAAGAGAGCCTATATGGGAAAGACGTTTTTTGGTTCGGGGCGAATCGGCGAGTTGTTTCGGTTTTGTTCGACGATCGTTCCTGCCCTTTTCATGGGATCTTTGATTGCCGTATCGGCTGTCGCACAGGAAAAGCCCGCAGAGGCACCCGCACAGCCCGCAGCCGCACAGCCCGCAGCCGAGACTAAGCCCGCCGAAACTGCTCAAGAGGCTAAGCCTGCGGCACCAGAAGCACCTAAGGCAGAAACTGCCAAGCCGGAAGCAGCCAAGCCTGCTGAAGATAAATCGAAGAAGCCAGCCGAGAAGAGCGAAACGCCTGCACCCGCAAATCAAGTTCAGGTGATTGCATTAAGTGGTGAGTATGTTGACTTGATGGGTGGTGCAAGCTTTGATCCATTGAGCCTAGTGATGGGTTCTGGACCTGCCAAACAAAAATCATTCTATCGTCTATGCGATTACCTCGATGAACTGAGCAAAAATGAGAAGGTAACGCATGTTGTGTTTGATCTCTCCGATGCCTCGATCGGTTTCAACCTCGCCCAGCTTGATGAACTATTGCGACGATTGTCGTTGCTCAAGAAGTCGGGCAAGAAGATGGGGGCTTGGTTAGAGAATGCCTCTTCGACTCATTTGGTGATCGCATCGGCTTGCGACTTTGTAGCATTAGCTGATTTTGGTGGCATCGATATGCCGTCGAAAACGATGCAGTCGATTTTCTATCGCGATGCAATGGATTTGGTGGGAGTGAAAGCTTCGGTTGTTCGCGCTGGTAACTTTAAGGGAGCGGTTGAGCCTTACTTGAATTCCGTGATGAGCGATCACCTGCGAAATCATTATCTAGAAATGCTTAAGACGATGAACGATGCTGAGGTATCGATGATCGCGAAGGGAAGAGGCTTGACCACTGAAAAAGTACGTGAGTTGCAGAAGAAGCGTGTTGTTGTACCGAATGAAGCAATGGCTGCTGGATTGGTAAACAAACTTGCACCCTATGGATCCATGAAGGAAACGATCAACGAATGGATCGGTGCGCCGGCCGGATGGATTGAGACCACGGCCAAGCCGAAGAAAGAGGTTTCTCTTTTTGAGTTGATGGGCAAAGTGATGTCCGGCCCGCAAGACACGGCGACACGAGTTAAAGATCCGTCCATCGCTGTGATGCATCTTTCTGGAACGATCACCGACGGCAAGAAGGAAGCTGGTGGTTCTATTGTTTCTGGACCGACGGTCAAAGCGATTCAGGACCTAGCCAAAGACGACAAGGTTAAGGGCGTTGTGGTGCGTATCAATTCGCCAGGTGGTTCAGCGACGGCCAGCGAAGCGATTCGCCGTGCTTTGGTCGATCTGAAAAACAAGAAGCCGGTCATTGTTTCAATGGGCGACGTTGCTGCATCGGGTGGATACTGGGTGTCTTGCATCGGGGTTCCTGTTTATGCGGAACGTGGAACCTTAACCGGTTCGATCGGCGTATTCTCGATGAAGTTGAGTTTTGGAACGTTGATGAAACGAGTCGGTTTGCATTTCGAAAATATTGCCTTAGATGAATCGGCAAATGCTTTCTCACCTGACCGCGGTTGGTCGGACGAAGACCAAACAAACTTGCAGAAGTCGATCGACGAAGTTTACGGCAAGTTTCTAAGTCTGGTAAGTGAATCGCGAGGTATCTCGGTTGAGACCTTACAAGATCTAGCGGGTGGACGTGTTTGGTCGGGGACTCAAGCGAAACAGGCAAAATTGGTCGACGAGATCGGTGGTTTGGATGACTGCTTGGCGATCGTAGCCAAAAAAGCTGGCCTGGATAAATACTCGATCATTCATCGTCCTAGTGTTACCGGCGGTTTGGATCTCTCCTCGATTTTGGGAGAACCAGAATCCGATGAGATCCGTCTGATGGGGCTGTCGACCGATGCGTTGAAGGTATTGCAACTGCGGGGCTTGGGGCTGAATGTCCTGAATCTTCTTTTGCGGGATTCCTTCAATAACAATTCGGGTAGACCTACCATTTGGGCGATTGGGCCAGCTGAATTGTCGATCAAATAAAAAATTGGCCGGGCCTTTCCGAACCGCTATAATCAAACAGTGGCAGTCATATTTTCTATGAAGATATGGCTGCCATCTCATTTGGGTTTCCTGCTAGTTGCCTTTTCCAGGCGAAGGTAATTCCCGACAGCAAGCGTGTCCGGAGGACTTGCAATGACTCTTCAATGCGTTGGGCCTACGTGTCGGGTTCGACATTGGCTAATCTATTTTTTTGCGATGCAAGTGATGCTCACGGCACTTGGCACACAGCGACTCGCAGCACAAAATCCGGCTGCCGGAGATAACCCAACGGAAGCGACAGCCCTCTTTGCTGGTGGTTGCTTCTGGTGCGTTGAGTCAGCATTCGAGAAATGTCCTGGGGTAACCAATGTCGTTTCTGGTTACAGTGGCGGAAGGTCGCAAAACCCAAACTACAAGAATTATGCCGCGGGCGGGCATCGCGAAGTGGTGCTGATCACCTATGACCCTCGCCAAGTGACTTACTCAGGACTCGTCGAATTTCTGATCAAGCACATCAATCCATGGGATCGCGCCGGATCATTTATTGATCGAGGAAAGAACTACAGTCCCGCCATCTACTTTGCCAGTCCAGATGAGAAAGAAGCGGCTGAAGGGGTGATCAAGGCGATCGACCAGATGAAAGTCTACAAGAAGCCGATCAATGTTCCTCTCCTAGCTCGAAAAGCCTTTTGGCCAGCAGAAGACTATCATCAGAATTACCACATTACTAATCCAGGTAATTATACGACCTATCGTCAAACTTGCGGCCGGGATCCCTTTATCAAAGAGCACTGGGGTGAGAATGCTGATCGCCTAACTTTACCTGGCGCATTTCCCAAAGATGCTAAGAATCAGACAGGTAAATCGGATGCCCCGACTGGAGATAAGAAAGACGATTCCGGTATTTCAGAGGATGGTGGTGGTGATGTATCCGGAAAATCTGAAAAGCCCTGGCTGAAATTTGTGAAGCCAAAGCCCGCCGAGTTAAAGAAAAAACTTACTCGACCTCAATATCAAGTCACTCAGGAAAACGAAACGGAACTACCATTCGCCAACGCTTTTTGGAATAAGCATGAAGAGGGGATCTACGTGGATGTGGTCTCAGGTGAACCTTTGTTTTTGTCAGTCGATAAATTTGATTCTGGAACAGGTTGGCCATCGTTTGTGCGAGGTGTTGATGAGAGCTGTTATGTGACTCTACCTGATTACACGCACGGCACTCAGCGGGTCGAAGTGAGATCTCGAATAGCCGACAGCCATTTAGGCCATGTCTTCGATGATGGTCCACCGCAGGAAGGTGGGCTGAGGTTTTGCATTAACTCTGCATCTCTCCGGTTCATTCCACTTAAGGATATGGAACGTATGGGATACGGAGAATACCTTAAGCGATTCGAGAATCGTCCTCGCAAAGCGAAGTAGTGCTGTCGCTTTACTCAAACTTGCAGCCGTTGACTCTGTAAATTGCTAGGGTTTGGCTTCATTTGGCTGAGTTTCATGGTCGGTGGGCCAAAGAAGCCACATGGCGACAACTCCAATCATCGGTGCCCAACCGACCAGCATGATGCCAGTGTCAAACGACCCGGTTTCATCGGCAAGTCGTCCGAAGTACTTGTGCATCGGGGCCGAAACGAGCCAACCAATTGCCGAGAGAACACCTGAAGCTTTGCCAATGTGTTTGGCATTTAATTCTTGACTGAATGAGTAGTAGCAAGGAAACAATCCCAACGTTGCTGCGCCAATGACAAGGAGTGTCGAAAGTAGCAGCCAACTCTGTGGAAGGACGGAGGCAAGCGTGGTCAGCGTGCAGGTTAAAGCGCAAATGGTGAAGACCCATAATCTAGCGCGATGCACGTTCCAGTTGCGACGAGCCATTGCCATCACAGCCGCTCCAGCCACCAAGCATCCAACATCGGTAGCAATGTAGTAAGCGGAGTTGAAAGTCAATGCAGCGGTTTCCGAATAGTCTCGCCCTTGCTGTAGAAATTTTGGAAGCCATGCGCGAATCAATTGCCAGGAGGTGTTGATCGAGAGCACGGTCAGCGCTAACGCCCAGAACCGAGGACTCGCAAAGAAGCGGACCAACCACTGAAAAGGAAATGAATCGGGTTCGATTTTCTGATCCTGATTGTCGGGCTTCAATTGATCGTTGTTGCGAATCGTAACGAACCAGAGTACCGCCCAGGCGACGCCCACGGCGCCGATGATAAGGAAGGGAGGGCGCCATGCGTCGGGAGCCATATTCTTTCCAACCATCGCCAGAATAATGATCGGTGTTACGATAGCTCCTACGCTCGCGCCGCTTTGCAAGATACTGTTGCCCATCACACGATCGCCGCGCGAAAGAATCGCATGTGTAACGACTAGTGCGCAGGGCCAATGTCCCGCTTCAAAGAATCCCAATAATCCACGACATACGAAGAGACTTTGAAAGCCGGAAGTAAAGCCGGTCAAAAATCCCATCGCCGACCAAGCTAAAAGCACAAAAGGATAAAGCAAACGAACAGGAACTTTATCAGCTAAGGCTCCAAAGACGATCGATCCAATCGCAAAAGTGACACCAAAAATAAATTCCAAATCGCCATATTGTTCTTCTGACAATTCGAACTGCTTGGTGATACGTACCGATAGATTTGCCAGCGTTTGGCGATCCATGTAATTGATCATGGTCGCTAGAAGAAGCAATGCTGCGACCCACCAACGCCACCACGAAAGACCTGTGTTAGTTAGCTTCATAAAGTTTCCTGAGTAAGTCTGTGGTGGAGGGATTTGTTAAAAGGTAGTGATTTGCGAAATAAGGTAAGGCTAGGGATAGTCGTACCGGCGGGGGTCGCGAAGAAGGTCTGAAATTCAATCGGAAGTTGCTGACGGGGAGCTTGAAGATGCTTATCCTAATGGATTCGCGGACTACTTCCACATAGCCTGTTCGCAAATCAGACAAGTTCTTGATCGCATTCTGGCAGTCGGGGACCGCGTCAGAATATAAAATCGAAGCGGGTAAAGCTTTCTCCGCAAAACGTGTCGCTTTGGCGGGTTGCTAAAGAAAAATTGGCAGCGATTTATTCAGTCACAACAAGGAATCAATTCCCATGACTCAAATGTCCCGTCGGCAGATGATTGGTACTTCGCTGGCTGGTGCAGCAGCAATCTCGGTTGGTATGCAATCGATCCTGACAACGGAAGCAAAGGCGAACGCTTTTCGCAAGCCACAGCGAGTTATCGATACGCACCAACATTTGTGGGATCTCGAAAAAGTGAAGCTGCCATGGCTAGAGTCTGCCCCTGATGTACTTCGTAAGAAATACTGGTTGGAGGACTATCGTGAAGCATCGAAGGGATATCAGGTTGAAACTATCTACATGGAGGTCGACGTTGCAGAAGACCAGCTGGATAAAGAAGCTGAGATCATTTCAGAAGTAGGACGCGACAAGAGCAATCGGATGTTGGGCGCGATTCTGGGAAGTCGACCCTCCTCGGACGATTTCGAAAAGTATGTTGACCGCCAATTGGATCGCGGTGTTGTCAAAGGGTTCAGAAGAGTGCTGCATGGCGGTAACACTCCTGCAGGAGCGTGTCTTACCCCAGAGTTCGTACGGGGCATGAAGATTCTAGGTGAAAGAAACCTTTCGTTTGATCTCTGTATGAGACCCAAAGAACTGCGCGACGGATATCAACTTGCCAAGCAATGTCCAGGGACTCGGTTTGTCGTTGATCACTGCGGTAATGCTGATCCGAAAGCTTTCGGGCGATTAGCAAAAGAGAATTTAAATCCTGCTCATGATGCGAATGATTGGCGCGTCGCAATGAAGCAACTAGCGTCACTGCCAAACGTCATTTGCAAGATCTCGGGCATCGTGGCAAGTGCGCCAGAAGGCTGGACCGATGAGGATTTAGCACCTATCGTCAATCACTGTCTTGATTCGTTCGGAGCAGATCGGGTTGTTTTTGGGGGCGATTGGCCTGTTTGTCTTCTCGGCGCACCACTGCTCAACTGGATGGACGCATTGTCGCGAATCGTTTCTTCCAGACCACAGAAGGAACAGGATCAGCTTTGGTATGAGAATGCTGCGAAGTTCTTCTCTGTCGGTTGAAATCAAATCGCATCGAAAAAATACTTTTCGAATATAAATTAGGGCGAATCGACTGTAATAGTATTAACAAAGTAGGCTCGGAATAACTCTGCAAGCGTCGAGGGGTTAAGGTTCCATGGCACGTAAGATAGTTGCTCTGCTTCTGATCTTAACGCTCGTCGCTTGCTGTATGGGCTAGAGCTTCATCGGGAGAAAATGAAATCGAGCCTAGCGATTGTTTTAGGAAGTGATTTGAAGATCGACGCTATTTCTGTGGACGAAACCTCGGAAGCTTTGCTTGTCGTCTTTAGTTGGAAAATGTTTAACGATACCGCAGGATCATTTCGTCGATGTACGTTCTAGCATTGCTTGTTCTTTTGTTGTTGCCGGTAGCTACAGATACCGATCCGTGTGAGCAAGATGCGCCGGAGAAGATGGCAAAGCAACTTGGTATCCGCTTGCCTCCTCGACCTTGGCATCTGGCGAATATCTGGTGGGATTTCGAGGGACCGGTGCCACATTTTAATTCTTTAGAAGTTGATGTCACCATCGATCGAGATGTTCCCGAATCCTACAACCTTTACATATCACCGTGCGGAATCGCGGAGATCAACGGTCTTCAGTTTTATGGAGGGATTCAGAGCAATATCAATGGTTGGCCCAACAAAGAAAGTCGCGAGCGCGTGCATCCGGGACGGGGAGCGATTTTTTCTCGTTGGTCGGCCGACAAGAAAAAACCGATCGGATTGGAGCATGTTGAAACAAGCAGTCCGGATTGTTTGGTCGAGAGCGCAGGTTACGAAGGTGAGTTTGCGAGTGTCAGGCGTCCCTTCCCTTGGAAAAAAGGAACCTACACATGGAGTATCAAAAAGGGGAAAACTGTAGAGTACAAAGGGGCCAAGGCGACTTGGTTCGTCTGTCGTGTTCAGCAGAAAGACAGTAGCGAACCGTTTGAAGTTGGAAGCTTACTTTTTGAAGGAGAGGACTTTACCTACTGGCCTCGACACTCTGCCTTTGTGGAGGTGTATTCCACTTCGAAGATCCCTAACTCAAATATTCCTAGAGTGAATGTTTCCTTCGGTACTCCACGTCTCAACGGCAAGAAAGCATCGATCAAAAGGGTTAGCGCCTACTATCCCGATCCGGCGCGAGGAGTTCCAGGATCGCCCGATTGCGCCAAGATTCGAGGTGAAGGTGATCAGTGCATTGTCGAAGTTGGAGAGATTTTCAAACGCGACGAGAAAGAGCGACGCCATTCGATCGAACTTCGCCAAGCTGAATAGTACGAAGTTGCTAACTCATACGGAATCTTTTCGTGGATATTGATTGTTTTCTACGGGGCTCGATCAAGGTTGCTTCGGCAAGTTAGCTTCCTTCCACTGCTGTGCCATGCGGATGCGCTGCACTGTAGTTGGGTGGGATGAAAACAGGAATGGTAGCCACGGTGGGGCAGCCACATTGGATTTGTTGGCGATCGCCATATTTCTCTGGCACTCGATAAAGATCTCTGGATTCCTCGCCAGTTCCAGCGATGCTACGTCCGCCTGGATCTCAAACTGGCGACTGATCATGTTCTCTGGGATTAGCACAAGCAGATTTCCGAGAGCGAGCAATTGTAGAATCAGCCACATTCCTGCGGGGTCCGCGGTGCTTTGCATATTCAGCGGCTTAACACCGACACTCGATCGGAGGATGACGTCGAGTAGCCAAAAGCCGAGAAAGGATGCTGCGATACCAAGTAGAATCCCTTTAACGATATGGTCGTGCCGCCAATGACCAATTTCGTGCGCCAGTACCGATTCAACTTCCTCGGGAGAATGATTTTTCAACAGAGTATCGTAGAGTACGATCTGTCGCGAAGATCCGAAGCCTGTAAAGTAGGCGTTGGTGTGACTACCTTTCCGTGATGCTTCCATCACTAAAATTTCTTTGACAGGGATCCCAGCGGTATCGATCAGTTTTTGGACTCTTGGTTGCAGGTCGCGGTACTGAGATTGATTCAGTGGTTCGAATCGATTGAATAGTGGATCGATCAGCAAGGGAGCCAGAGTGGCATAGGTTATCCCAAGAACTCCACCTACTAGCGGTGCGAGGAACCACCAGACTTTCGGGAGCCAAATCAGCATCGCGTAAAAACCGCAGACAATAATTGCTTGGTACGGCAAGTTAACAGCAATTCCTAGGGCGTAGTCGTAGAGCCAATTAGACAGCGTATATTCGGTACTATAGATCCCAATACTTTTTAGCCAGTTGAAACGTACTAGGCCAAACGGGAGTCGTAAAACGAAAGTCACCGCGAGGTAACCAATTCCAAGCAGTAGGGCTGCGGGAATTCGGTATCCTCGCGTCCATTTCAAGGCCAGATCGGCACTGCGCCGCCCAAGGGGTGTCAAAATTAAGACGAAGAGCAGAATCGCTGACAGCGGCGTTTGGAACCAATAAAGAAGTTGTGAATAAAACGAAATAGATTTGCCTGTTTGAATCTGATCATCCGAAAACCCAAACGCTTTCGCCTCATCGGTTGCGGGAGCGTACGGAAGGAAGGAGACAATACAAAAGAAAGAGAGGATGATAATCGTCAAAAAGACGTACAGATCATGGCGTTTGCCCATAGAAGTCTCCCTCATTGCATTGCAAAAACCTGAAGGTCAGCTAACAGGAGTTGCGATAGAGTCCATTCAAGTTTTTGCAGTGTAGGAGATGGTCACGCGCAGAGCAACCAAGTTGGCATCGGCAGGATGGCTGATGGACAGAGGTTAGCGGAGCGAGCAGAATGAGAAGCAAGTGGGTTGCCTGCAAATTTTTTGGATGAACCCGAGCAAACGTCTAAAGATTACCAATAGGTGTCAGCATGTCTCGAGAGAGATTGTGTCTTCCCGTAAAGAGACCGATAAGAGTTTTACTTCTTACAGTTGTATGGTGCTCTTTAATTTCTTTTCAAGTGTTGGCACAGTCGCTGGTGCCGCTCCGATACAACCAGGCAGATCTTCATGTCGATCTAGGGGTTGGGCTATGGGCTTGGCCGCTGCCGATGGATGCGGATGGAGATGGTGATTTCGATTTATTGGTTTCCTGTCCTGACAAGCCATCCAACGGAATTTGGTTTTTTGAAAATACAACGGGTGACACTGCTAAGAATCCGCTACCCATATTTAAGCCAGCTCGTAGGTTGAGTAGCACGGTGCACTATGTGATGCCCAGTTATGTAGGTGGTCTAGTTCGAGTGCTGAGTCCTGGACACGAGTATTCCAATGTCGCTGTATCGGGACTGGCACAGCGTACCGCTTTACCGATCAAGGCGAATTTCTATCAACCGCGTGGAAGCGAGCCGAAAGGGCCGAAGGTACGACACAATCAATGGCGCTATGTAGATTACGATGCGGATGGTTTGCTCGATTTAGTGGTTGGAATCGAAGACTGGAGTTTTTACGGTTGGGATGATGCTTGGAATGAAAAGGGGCAATGGACTCATGGTCCGCTGCGAGGTTTCGTATTTCTGTTTCGCAATGTAGGTAGTGCGGAGAAAGCCTCTTATGCGGAGCCAGTGCAATTAGAAGCAGGTGGAGTTGTGATCGATGTCTTTGGTTGTCCTTCGCCAAATTTCGAAGACTTCGATCATGATGGGGACTTAGATTTGCTGTGTGGTGAATTTCTTGACAGCTTTACTTATTTTGAAAACATCGGTTCGCGCAGTGAGCCTCGGTATAAGAAAGGTGAAAAGGTTCATGCTGCTGATGGCAGTCCATTGCGGATGGATTTGCAAATGATTGTGCCGGTGGCCTTGGATTGGGATCGAGATGGCGCGATGGATTTGATCGTTGGTGATGAAGATGGAAGAGTGGCCTGGATCAGAGGAGTGGGAAAATGTGATGATCGGCGAGTCCCCTTGTTTGAAACGCCTCGCTATTTTCAGCAGCAAGCCGACACTCTGAAGTCGGGCGCCTTGGCAACACCATTTCCTTTTGACTGGGATGGCGATGGGGATATCGATTTACTATCGGGAAACACTGCTGGTTACATTGAGTGGTTCGAGAATGTTGGCAAAAGCAGTGATGACGAGGTGATATGGAATGCTCCGCGAAAGATCATGGTCGCAGAAAAGCCATTTCGAGTGATGGCGGGGAGTAATGGAAGTATTCAAGGACCGGCCGAAGCGAAGTGGGGTTACACGACGATTGCTGTAGCGGATTGGAATCGCGATTCGTTACCAGACATTGTCTATAATTCGATTCTCGGAAAAATCGAATGGCTCGAAAATATTGGAACTCGTACTGAGCCCAAGATGTCGGCACCTAAGGAAGTTGTGGTTGCTTGGGAAAGTGAGGCGCCGAAGCCGAAGTGGACATGGTGGAAGCCGGGGCCTGACTCGTTGGCGACCCAGTGGCGGACAACACCCATTGTGAGAGATTTCGATGGGGATGGATGGAACGACTTAGCGGTGCTCGACCCCGAGGGCTACCCGGCCCTTTACCGACGAAGGAGTCAGGATGGAAAACTTCAGCCACCGGAAAGGGTTTTCGTTGATAAAGAAGGGCAGCCGCTGCGGTTTACCGACCGAGTTGCCGGTGGTAGCGGAAGACGCAAATGGTGTATCGTGGACTGGGATGGGGATGGCATTGAGGATTTGTTGCTGAACTCGAAAAATGCCGATTTCTACCGAGGATTAGGGGTGCGAGGGGGGAGTTGGGCCTTTGAATTCGCTGGAAGTCTTGCCAATCAGAATATCGAGGGGCACGACGTAAGCCCATCTACGGCCGATTTTGACGGTGATGGCGTTCCTGATTTCTTGGGAGGGGCCGAGGATGGAAGGTTTTACTACCTGCGCAATTCCCGGTCTCATTGATTAATCTATATTGGTAACAGTTATGAGGGTGAAACTCGTTAGGCCGTCCAATAGAACGGATCTCATGCAGATCGTTTGCTTGGCAGGTTTCACATCTCGATAGTTCGTACCGTGGATTGATCCGAACAGAGAAAGATAATTAGTATGCAGGCTGCCCTCGGTGTCTTCGAAGTAACCGGATTTACTCCGGCGATGGTCGCCCTGGATGCGATGGAAAAGGGTGCAAAAATCGAAGTAGTTCAAGCGGAGCTGAACGACTTTCTGGGGACCGTGATCAAAATCTCTGGAACGGTCGCCGATGTTCGCGCTGCCTTAGCATGTGGGGAGCAGGCGGCGCAGCGCATGGGGGCTTCGCCCATTACTTCAGTCATGTCGCGTCCAGAGCCACGAGCATTCGCGAAAGGTATCATCAGTAAACAAGAACGCAGTCCGCTGCTAGAGCAGAATGTCGTTCTAGAATTTCGTCAAACCAATACGGGATCCGCATCGGATACCCATGCTTCAGTTAAAGGATCTACTATGAGTTCAGCACATTCTTTCGCTTTAGGTTTTATTGAGACGCAAGGTTTTACGGCAGTATTTGAAGCGATCGACGCAGCTTGCAAGGCTGCCAACGTCGAAGTGATTGCGAAAGAGAAACTGGGTGGTGGTTACATCACGGTCGTCATCCAGGGAGATGTGGCGGCGGTGACTGCAGCGATCGAATCTGGCAAGGCTCGTGTTGAAGGGCTAGGCAAATTAATTGCAGCGCATGTGATTGCTCGCCCCAGTTCCCAAGTAATGAATCTTATGCCCAAGTAGTAGCGGATAGTGACCAATCTTTTAGATTCTACCTGTAGCAATTAAGGTGGATTGCTACAGGAGAAGTGCTCAGTGTCGCTGGAGCTTTATTGGGGAGAGTTGATCGCCGATAGTAAATGGTTGACATTCGCCTTCAATCTCTGTTTTTGAGATGGAAAAAATGTAGAACGGATTTTGGTTTCTGGAAAACATCGCACGAGTAACTTGTTAGCCTTGCATACCCCAATCGATCGATGACGCGAGCACCATGGAATGGAAGGCGATCATCAAATTCTTTACAACGCAACTTACGCTAACTGATTGCGAAAAATTGGTGCTCTTAGGGGGTTCGCATGCAGGATGTTGGCGGAAAATAATATCTGAGAATAGAAAAGATCAAAAAAATCTACTTCTCTGTCTGGAACGGTTCGGTGCATCCTGTCTACTGTTACGGTAATCGTAATCCCACCACCTAATCCTTCCTTCTAATTCTCAGGGAATGTAGCGATGGCAATCGGCGACCGTAGAACGTTTCTTACCACTTCGGGTCAATGCGCTGCGGCGATCAGTGCGGCTGGTGTCTTGGCCAAGCAATCCTCCGCAAATCTGGCAGCCAATAAAATCCGAGTTGGGATCATCGGATTGGGAGGACAGGGGAAAGGGCATCTTGGTTCCTATCGCGGCTTGCAGGATGTTGAGATCGCTTGGCTATGCGACACCGATGAAAAACGTTTGAAGGATGCTTCGGCTTTAGCACCTGACGCTAAGACAACGGGCGATCTAAGAAAGATCCTTGACGATTCGACGGTGGATGCAGTTTCGATTGCAACGCCCGATCATTGGCATACACCTGCTTCGCTATTGGCACTATCTGCTGGTAAGCATGTCTATGTCGAAAAGCCTTGTTCGCATAACGTTCGCGAAGGACGTATGTTGGTCGATGCCGCGAAGGCCTCTGGCAAGATTGTTCAGCATGGTACGCAAAGCCGTTCGGCGGTGTGGATTCAGGAAGCGATGGCAGCGCTGAAAAGTGGCATTATCGGAGAGATCATTGTTGCCAAAGCTTGGAACGTTCAGTTTCGTCCACCCATTGGTCATCAGCAACCTTCCGAACCACCTGCCGGATTCGACTACGACACTTGGGTTGGCCCTGCACCGATGATACCTTTCCAGGGTAATAGGCATCACTACACCTGGCATTGGTGGTATGACTTTGGAACCGGAGATGCTGGTAACGATGGCGTTCACGAAATCGATATTGCGCGTTGGGGATTGAGCGTTGAGACACACCCAAGCCGCGTCGCTGTCGTCGGAGGCAAGTATGTACATGATGACGATCAGCAATTCCCCGACACGATCACGGCCGTTTATGAGTATCCTGCGGAAGAAGGTAAAGGGCCAACAAAGCAACTTATCTTTGAGATGCGACTCTGGAGTCGTTACAACCCATATGGAATCGATAACGCCAATGAGTACCTGGGAACGAAAGGTCGGATGCTGCTGACAAAACGAGGGAAGGTTCAGTTGTTCGATGAAAAAGGAAAAGAGATCGAACTGAAAATTACCAGCGATCGAACTGTTGGACTTCCAAGTCACCACAAGAACTTTGTGGACGCGATTCGTGGTGAAGCAAAGCAGAATGCCGATGCAATGACGGGGCATCTTTCCTCAACGCTTCCTCATTTAGCCAATCTCGGTTGCCGCCTTGGTCGCAGCTTTACATTTGATCCCAAGAGTGAAACGATTCCAGGTGATGCCGAAGCGAATAAATACTTAGGAAGAACCTATCGAGAAGGTCATTGGGGTGTTCCTGTTGCTGCCAAATGAAACGCAGTAGGTTTGTTACGTTTTGCTTTGCGCGATGGAAAGGCGAGACTCCGCCTGATTGAATCACTCCGTTATCCCGTGAAAGATATCTGATGAAAAAAAGTCTTTTGATGGCCAACTGGATTGCTTGCTGCTTTTTGATTTTCGCAACTTCGCAGGCGGAAGAAAGAAAAGCTGCGGGAAATATCGTGCGATTCGTGGAAGAGCAGGGGAGCGTAAGAGTTCGAATCGGAGAGCGGGAAGCTGCCAAGTACGTCTATGGTGACCCTGCTGTAGGTCGTTCTTACTGGTGCGAAGTACGCACGATCAGCGGGACACCTGTGACTCGCAATCATCCACCTGTGAAAGGTGTTGATTTAGACGATCACGTTGGTTTGCACACAGGCATCTGGATGTCGTTTGGTGATTTGTCTGGAAATGATTATTGGCGTCTGAAAGCTAAGACGCGGCATGAGAAATTTGAAGTATCGCCTATGGAGGGAGAGAAGGAATCGCGATTTGTGGTCGTCAATCACTATCTCAATCAAGATGGAAGTGAAGCGATTGCTCGTGAAGTCAATGAATTCCGCTTTGTGGTTTTGGGTGATGATTATTTGCTGGATTGGAAGAGTCGATTCGAGCCGGTGAGTGAATCGATTTATTTTGGGGATCAAGAAGAGATGGGGCTTGGAATACGCGTTGCCAAACCGTTAGTGGTTGATAGTAAGCAGGGGGGGCGAATGCTTGATTCTGAAGGGCGTCGCAATGGAAAGGCCATTTGGGGTAAGACGGCCGCATGGTGTGATTATGCAGGGCCAAGCGACGGCAAGTGGGTGGGGTTGGCGGTCTTAACTTCGGCTGATAACTTCCGTCCTTGCTGGTGCCACGCTCGCGATTACGGTTTTCTAGCGATGAACCCCTTCGGTCGTAAAGCGTTCACCCAGGGAGAAGCGAGTAAGGTTGAAGTGAAGAAGGGTGAGCATCTCCAATTGCGTTACGGCATACTGGTGCATCAGGAGAATGACGAAAAAGAATTTCGTATCGACGAAGCGCAGAAGTATTTCAAGTAAGTGTGAGCAATAGCTGCGGTGAGCGATCCTAGGAGGAGGGTTTTCCAAACCTATCGATCTGTTATCGCTTCGCACAAAGGATCGAGTTATCCCATCGACGAGATATATTTTTCTCTATTACTTTTGTCACCATCGGGATGATTGATGATGGCACTGCGAGGATGAGAAGGGTTTTCTCAGAATATCGCTTCTTCTTAAAACGTCGCATTATCGCTTTCTGCTTTTCGCCTTTGGCTTTTGCATACGTTCGCGATGGCTTTCGATGTGTGCCTTAAGTTCTTCGGTAGCCTTTGCCACCCGGCCTTCTTTGAGCAGGTCGAGCAAATGTTGGTGGCCTGCGACTGCTTTGGTCCACTGGACCGCTCTGACGCTTTCGCGAAAGCGGAGAAAGAAGATTTGCAGCAGATCACCGAATGCGATTAAAGGCGATAGGCCGCTGGCTTCTAGTAACTTGCGATGAAACTCGATATCCAAATCGATCTTTGCTTCGAGCGTTTTAGCGTCTCGCAATTGATGGACGACTTTCTGCAAAGCTTCAGCAATTTCGGGATTCTGTTGGATTCTCTGCGATACAAAAGGTAGCACACCTGTTTCGACCACGACGCGAGAATCGATCAATTGCTGGGCATCAGCCGCTTGCAGGGCAGGGTGGAAGCCGAGATGATCGGTCATTCGTCCGATGTCGAAATGACCAACTGTAAGTCCGACTCCTGTTTTCGATTGCAGGATGCCGAGAAACTCGAGTGATTTGGTGGCCTCTCGCAGGCTTGGTCGACTGACACCAAAGCGCTGTGCTAGTTCTGATTCGGTTGGCAAGCGATCGCCAGGCACGAGTCGTTCAGCGGCGATCAGAGCCTTAATTTGCTGAGCGATCTGGTCGCGCAAGTGTTGCCGGGGAAGCGGCTTGGAAGCCGGATCCTTTTTGGTCAACATTACTTTGGTTTTGGTTATTTTCGTTGTCACTTGCAATCCCTTCGCTCTGTTTGTTAGATTATCTGACAATCGCTCCTCCGTCAAGAAAAAACGACGGTTCGAGATGTCTCATCTTTCACCTGACTTGCCACTTCTCTCCCTACTGAGGTCTTACGCGATGCCAACTGTCGCTATCACGGACTACACATTTAAAGATTTAGAAGTAGAACGAAATATTCTTGAACCGTTAGGGTTCGAAGTGAAACATGGTCAGTGTAAGACCAAAGATGCGTTGATCGAAATCGTGCGTGACGTCGATGCTGTCATCACTCAGTTTGCCCCGGTCAATGCTGAAGTTATCGATGCGATGAATCGTGCAAAGGTTATCGTTCGTTATGGGATCGGGGTCGATAACGTCGATCTGCAAGCGGCGGCCAAGCGAGGAATTCCGGTTTGCAACGTTCCCGATTACTGTATTGATGAAGTAGCTGACCATACGTTGGCTTTCATCTTGGCAACAACTCGTCAGGTTGTTCCTAACTCATTGCACATTCAGTCGGGTAAATGGGGCTTGGCAACAGACCTCACCCAGATGCGAAAACTGCGCGATCAAGTTGTCGGAGTGGTAGGCTTTGGAAGAATTGGTCGCGAGGTCGTTGGAAGGCTCAAAGCATTTCATGCTGATGTGCAAGTTTTTGATCCGGTCGTGGATGCCTCTGTCATAAAAGCTGCTGGTGGCCGCGCGGTATCGTTAAATGAACTGCTTTCGACAAGTGATATTGTGACGCTGCATTGCCCCTCGACCGCAGAGACAAAGAAACTGCTGCGAGCCGAAACGATCGCGAAGATGAAGCCTGGTGTTATCGTCATCAATCTGGCTCGCGGTGACTTGATTGATACCGCTTCGATGATCGACGCCTTGCAGAGCGGAAAGTGGGGAGGAGCAGCCCTCGATGTTTTTGATCCTGAGCCACTTCCAGCGGACAGCCCTCTACGCAACATGCCTAATGTGATCGTTGCATCTCATATTGCGTCAGCCAGTGTCCCTGCCGTTCGCAAGTTGCGTGAAACGGTGGCGCGACATGCTGTTGCTGCCTTGACTGGCCAGCCACTCACCAGTGTCGTGAATGGCGTGAAAGTTAGCTGAGCTTTACGGATTCATCGTATTTCAATTTCAGATATTTAGCAGTAATTTTGTGGAGCGTTTTATGGCTAAGCCTTTGTTTCGCGGTGTATGCGCGTCATCGATTACGCCTTTTAAAAGCGATGGAAGTCTGTGGCTTGAAAGGCTGAAGCCACATCTTGATTGGTTGATCAGCGAGCGAGTCAATGCGATCTCGCCATTGGGGAGTTCGGGCGAATTTGTCGCGATGGAGTGTGAGGATCGTAAACGCGTACTGGCTGCGGCCATTGAGGGAATTGCAGGTCGTGTCCCAGTGGTGGCGGGAACCCATGACTATTCAACGCGGCGGACGGTTGAGTTATCGAAGTTCGCAGAGAGTTGCGGTGCCGATGCACTGTTGATCGTTCCTCCTTACTACATGGCTCCAACGCCCAGTCAGGTGATGACACATTACCGACGAATTGCAGAAGCGGTCTCGATTCCAATTGTTGTTTACCACAATATTCCGTTGACCTGCGTGGATTTGAAGACGGAGCATTTTTTGAAGTTGTTTGAGGAGAAAGCGATCGGCGGAGTCAAGATGTCGAATCCTGAGCCGGATCGAATCTGTGAATTGCTGCAAGCGACCGATGGCAAGTTCTTTGTTTACGCTGGAATTGACACGGTAGCTTTTGAAGGATTGTGTCATGGTGCTCACGGTTGGATTTCCGGAATACCTAGCACTGTACCTGGAGCAGCACGCGATCTTTACGATGCGATCGCTGAGAAAAAGGATTTGGTATTGGCCCGCCAGCTTTGGAAAAAGTTAGCTCCTTTGATGCGACTTCAGTTTCAGGCTTACCATGCGAAGGGTGATGGGGCTCATTGGTTCAGCACGATGAAGTCGGCTTTGAATATGATCGGTCCTCCGGTCGGAGATCCTGAGCCACCTGTGTTACCGTTACCAGAGAGTCTAAAGCCTACTCTAGTGAAGCTTTTAACAGATCTCGGCTACAAGATTAACAGCTAAAGATCCTTTTGGCGAAGTTCGGTTTTGAGGAGCGATTATGGTAGCAAGTCGTGTGGCGGTTAGTGAATTGAAGCAGTTCGTGATGGACTGCTTGATTGCAACGCGTTTAAGTGAGGCGCACAGTCGAATCACAACGGATGCGCTGGTGACAACCGACGAGATGGGAGTCTTCACGCATGGCACCAAGTTGTTGGTGGGCTACTTGCGTAAGTTGCTTGGAGGTGGCTACCCCGTTAGCGCGACTCCTGTCGTCGAACGTCAAGGTCCTGCGTGGGCGTGCGTTGACGGTCAAGCGGGGTTAGGACAAGTCGGTTGCTATGAAGCGGTACGATTGGCGATAGAGAAAACGCGGCGGTGTGGTGTAGCCTATGTGGGGCTCAGAAATACTGGGCACATCGGAGCGGCTGGCTACTTCGCTTCGCTTGCTGCGGCTGAAGGCATGATCGCAATGGTTACGGGGAACGATATCCCGAGCGTCGCAGCACCTGGGGCACGCGGCGCTGTGTTGGGGAGCAATCCACTGGCGTACGCGATACCATTTGGCTCAGGCGAGCCCATCCTGCTGGATATGGCGACCGCGGCAGTCGCTGGGGGAAAGGTTTATGCTGCATGTCAGAGAGGCGAACCCATTCCGTCTACTTGGTTGATCGGACCCGATGGATTGCCTACGACCGATGGAAGTCTGTATCCCGCGAAGGCATCGCTGGCTCCGATGGCAGGCCACAAAGGGTATGGTATCGGTTTGTGGTGCGAAGTTTTATCCGGTGTTCTTCCTGGTGGCTGTGTGACGTGGCAGGTCGGTAGCTGGATGTTCGATCCCGCCGATCAATCGTCACGACATAATGCATCGTTTACAGTGATCGATGTCAATGCAATCGCTGAGCGGTCGGTGTTCGATGAAAAACTTAAGCGATTGATCGACGAGATCCATGCTGCCCCTGCTGCGGAAGGTGTCCAAAGCGTTTTGATTCCCGGCGAACGAGAGTGGAAACTGAAACGCGAAGCGGAACAAATCGGTATTGCTCTGCCAGAAGATGTGATTGAAAAGCTTCGGCAAGCAGGGGCGATGGTAGGTGTGGAGCCGAAGTTCTTACGTTAACCTTATTTCGAGATAACTTTTCAAGCAAACCTTTTTAATAATGAATGAGACACATTGAGGATCGACCATGAAAATTGTTCGCTTTGAAGCAGCTAACGGATCAGTTCACTATGGCAATCTGCATGCGGACCAGAGTGTGACGAGGTTGGAGGGGGAGTTGCTAGGCTCGCTGCGAGATACAGGCGAGAAAGTACAGATCAAGAAATTGCTCGCCCCGCTCGAACCACGCGACATCATGTGTATTGGTCTGAATTATCGCAAACATGCCGCTGAGGGGAATCAACCGATTCCAGAATTCCCCGTGCTTTTTATGAAGAACAGTGGCACGGTGCAAAACCCTGGCGATCCAATTGTTCTCCCACGCAAATTGCGAAGTGATAAGGTTGACTATGAGTGCGAATTGGCAGTGATCATTGGCAAGACATGTCATAATGTTCCGAAAGAGAAGGCTCTCGATCACGTTCTTGGGTACACCTGCGCGAACGATGTCAGTGCGCGAGATTGGCAAATGCAGTTCGGCGGCTCGCAGTGGTGCCGCGGTAAGACTTTTGCAACCTTCTGTCCACTTGGCCCATGCTTAGTGACCGCTGATGAAATCAGCAATCCCAATCAATTAGGTATTCGCACCATTCTCAATGGCGAAACGATGCAAGACTGGAATACCAATGACATGATATTTGATGTTCCAACTTTGATCGAATTTCTCAGCGGCAGCACGGTCTTGCGACCTGGTACGGTCATCTTGACGGGTACGCCACATGGTGTCGGTGGTGCTCGAAAGCCGCCAGTGTTTCTCAAAGGTGGCGATACCGTCACGATTGAAATCGACGGCATTGGCGCTCTAACAAATCCAGTGATCGAAGAACGCCAGTAATCGGATGGGATCGTGCGCAGAGATAGCCAGTCTGCGGCAATGTGTAAGCCAGAACGGGTGAGCAAAGATGAGTGAAGTGGTGTCGTAGTGCAAAAAATACTCGGCCTAGATATTGGATCCACGTCGATTAAAGCCGCAGTGCTTGACCTTTCAACAGGCAAGTGCTTGAGGACTCGATCGTTGCCCTTCCCTGCTCCGCTGGAAGGATTGCCGGCCGGCGAGGTCGAGATGGATCCAACGGCGGTGATCGAAGCTGTTGTCGCATTGGTCAACGATTTGGGGAAGGATCTCGAGCACGACTTTGATCTCTGGGTCTGCGGCCAGATGGGAGGCTTGATCCTGGCGGATGATCGAGGGCTCGCGCGATCGAATTATATTTCTTGGCGCGATGTACGATCGACGAAGGAAGCAGTACTCAATAAAAGCTATCTCGATCGGATTCGTGATCGTTGGCCCGAACCGATCATGATGAGCCTCGGTCGAGAGTTACAGGCTGGTTCGACTTCCGCTCTGCTCTATTGCCTTGAGGACAGTAACGATCTTATCGATGGCGTAATGCCGCTTTCTATTTCCGACTTTGTCATCAGTCAGCTTTGCCGGCAGCCTGGTCGAATGCATGTCACCACAGCGATAGGCTTACTCGACCTGACGACCAACGATTGGCATTACAAGGCGATGGAAAAAATAGGGCTGGGAGATCTCTGGTGGCCCGAGTTGATCCAAGGAATCGAAACGATTGGTATTTGGAAAAATGGTTCGCGATCCATTCGTGTTCATGGCGCATTTGGCGATCATCAGACCGCGTTGTATGGAGCTGGCCTTGGCCGTCAGCAATTGTCGGTCAATATTTCAACCGGTTCGCAAGTGAGTATGCGGACTTCAAAGTTTCAGTCAGGCCCTTATCAAACAAGATGTTACTTCGAGAACGATTGGATCAACACCATAACCCATCTCCCTGCTGGTCGATCCCTCAATGCTCTTGTCGATCTCTGTACGGAGTTGTTCGCACATGAATCGATCGATTACAAAGAGTTATGGCAGCGCATCGCTGACAAAGTAGAGAACGCTAATGATAGCCAGTTGCAAGCGAATATCGCTTTCTATGCGGGACCTTTGGGTTCGACGGGCAGCTTAACGAATCTCACCACCGATAACTTAACTATTGGCAATGTGTTTTTGGCAAGCTGCCGGGCGATGGCGAATAACTACTTCGCGGCTGCATCTAAATTAGACGGCACACGCAACTGGGAAAAAATTGTTTTATCCGGAGGTTTGACGCAAGCCTTGCCAAGGCTCACGCGACTTCTGGAAGAACAATTCTCTTTGCCGATTCAAGAGTCGGTCGGTGAAGATACTTTGTTGGGACTTTTGAAATTGGCGCAATCTCATCCATCCTCTTCTTGAATTGTAGGAACTCACCGATGAAAGCGAAGATAGGCCACCTAAAACAACTTTTCAAGTTCTCAATAGCAGCTTCTTTGTTTACGGCAGGTTTGCCATGTGTGGCGCAGCAAGGTGAGAGCAGTGCTCAGAAGACGACGTTTGTTGATCACAGCTTATTGATTTCGCAAGACTATCCATCGAACTGGCCAACCCATCCCTTTCCGAAATTTCAGATCAATCATCAATCGGTGATTGGTTTGGTGAGCCCCTACAACATTGATTCGTTGTTGATCGATGGAAATACGGGGACGCAGCTCGACACACCTCCGCATTCGGTAGCGAGACCGGAGCTCAAAAGAGAGAAGTCTGGACCATTAGGTTTGGCCTACACCGACAAGATTGAGGCGTGGCAATTCGGCGGCGAAGCTTGCATCGTAGATGTGAGAGATTTGTTGGATAAAGCACCCAAAGGTGAGAGTCCATTGGTGCAGCCGGAGCATGTGCAAAGGTTTGAGAAATTACATCGGCCGGTACGCTTTGGTGACGTCGTTTTATTTCGCAGTGACTACTCCGATAAGTATTATCGTCCTCTGCCCGAAGGCTCTCGATTTATTTCCGATGTCGTAGATCGTAAGGTGCCTGGGTACCCTGATCCGAATCCGGAGACAATGGAGTTTCTTGCACAGCGCGGGGTCATGGCGCTTGGTACGGATAGTCCCAGCATGGGGCCGATGCCCGATATGGCTGAGCCAACGCATTATGCTGGTTTGCGTCATGGGATGATTTGGACGGAAGGTGCAACACAATTAAATGCGTTGCCTTCGACGGGCGCTTTTTATTGTTTCCTAGGACCCAAGCATGAAGGTGGACCGTATGGCGAAGGGCGAGCGTTCTCCATTGTTGGAGGAGAACTACCTCAGCGTCTGATTGAATCATGCAGGAACAAGCGTGCGATCGATCTTTCTCCGACTTTAGCACCGCGGTTTCCTTTGACCGATCCAGGTCGAAACACTGGCGAGCATCGTCAGGTATATTTGAAAATCGATTTTCTTTACAACGATTATCTCGATATGTGGCATCATGGTCACATGCTCGATTCGATGGCCGGTACGCATTTAGTACCACCAGCTTATGCTTTGCCACCTGAGGGAAAGCAGCCGCAGTATGCTCCTGAGGTACGCGCGTGGCTGGAAGAGTACGAAGGAAAGTATGGGAAACGTGGGTTCAGTGATCGAACGACTGAGAAGGTGCCGCTCGATTGGACCTGTGGTGCTGCTCGGGTGATCGATGTCACGAAATTGCAGGGAACGACCAATGAGTCGTCGTGGCCTGCAAGTCCGACGATTACTCCAGAATGGATTCAGGCTACAGAAAAAGTTGAAGGGGCACTTAAGCCTGGTGACGTTGTTCTCTTTCGAACCGGCTATCTTGATCGCTATCTGAATTCCGCTCCCGATAAGGCTGGACAGATTGGAGCGACGATGTGGAGCGACGCTTACAAAGGCAAGAGTGAAGGTTGGCCGGCGTTGAGCGCAGATGCTGTGTTGTATCTGCAAAGCAAAGGAATTCGTTGCGTGGCCACCGATGCTCCTAATCTTGGTGGCGTCGATGCAAAGTCTTCATTGATGACCTATTGGGCTTTGGGCTCGCGCGACATGGTAGGCGTTGAGTATTTAGTGAACCTAAATCAAGTTCCCAAGAACGCTTATTTCCTATTTGCCGCATTAAAGATTGCAGACTGTCATGGTGGGCCAGGACGAGCGATTGTTTTGTACTAAAGATAAGTCGAGCGAAATAAAACAATTCGTTGTTAGCGATGCACTCGAGTTATGCCGAGTTGCATTAAGTAATTATCGATGCTTTGAAACCTTTGCTCAAAATGGTTTCGAGATGGGACAAGAAAAAAACATTCAGTCGAGTTTCGGTGAGATCATTTTTAAGATCCGGCGGTTTGAAAGGTTGTGCTGATGACTACGTCTGAATCGACTGAAGCTAATGCTCAGTCTGGAAAGATTCCAGATTGGACGATCGGTGAATTGCCGGAGCCGAAGCCATTGAGTTGGCGCAACTGGGCCAGTTTTATTGGCCCTGGCATTGTGATGATGGGAATCCAAATCGGTGGCGGTGAATGGTTGCTGGGACCTGCAGTCACGGCGAAATATGGAGGAGGATTGATGTGGATCGCGACGATCGCGATCATCCTTCAGGTGTTTTACAACATGGAGTGCGGCCGCTACGCGATGTACTGCGGCGAGCCGATTTTCACCGGGTTCATGCGTTGTTTGCCGGGACCTTGGTTCTGGGTCAGCGTGATGATGCTCCTAAATATTTCCGCGCTTGTACCAGGTTTATCGACTCATGGAGCGGCGATGATCGCCTCGCTGTATCTGGATAGGCCGCCAACAAAAGACGATGCGTGGTTGGTCGTTCCTTTAGCCTACGCGTGCTTGCTTGGTGTGGCCTTACCGGTGATTTTGGGCGGCAAAGTGTACAACCTTTTGCAGGGCGTGATGACGGTAAAGATTATTGTTGTCTTGGGATTTTGTTTCGGTTTAGGAGTTACTTGCGTTAGCCCCGAGAATTGGTGGAATGTTTTTAGTGGCTTCGTCAAGTTCGGTAATGTTCCGGTTTCGGATGGAAAAGGTGGTGAGATCGTCACCAACTCTTTTTATCACTTGTGGCAAGTTGGCGAATGGCCTGTCGTATCGACTGCAAGTTTGATTGTGGTGGGAGCATTCGCAGGTTATGCAGGTGGAGGTGGACTGGCGAACTCAACCTATTCAAGTTTTGTCCGGGACAAAGGTTGGGGGATGGGTTCTCAAGTTGGTGCGATTCCCAGCGCGCTGGGTGGTCGCAATGTAACATTGAGTCATGTCGGAAAGATATTTCCGATCACCGATGACAACATGCGGCGTTGGCGTGGATGGTGGAAGTACATTATCACCGACCAGGTGTTTATATGGGCACCAGGATGCTTCGTCGGTATGGCACTCCCTGCACTTCTCTCGATGCAATTTGCCAAGCACTCAACGATCACTACGGAGCAGATGTCGGTAGCCCAAGCGATCGTAACCGCCGATGGTCTTCGCAACGCAGGGTTCGCAGCTGATTGGGCTCAATTGCTCTGGATCGTTGCCCTGCTGACAGGTCTGTGTGTGATGCTGCCAAGTCAAATGTCCGTGCTCGATGACTTTAGTCGACGCTGGACCGATGCGATTTGGACCGCCAATCGACGCGTGCGCAATACGATGAAACCCGAGCAGGTGAAGTATATCTACTACACGATTCTCGCAAGCTATGCACTGTGGTCGTTTCTTTGTGCATATTTCTTCAGTCAGGTTCCCAAGCTGATGACGGACTTTATTGCCAATTTCAACAATTTGGCGATAGGTGTTACATCGTTCCAATTGCTTTGGATCAATCATAACTTTTTACCACGAGTATTGCGTCCACGTTGGTATCAGTCGTTTGGCTTGGCTGGCTGCGGTTTGTTTTATCTTGGATTAGCTGCCTTAGTTTTTGTTTTTAAAATCGTGCCGTACTTTATTGGTTCGTGAAACTTGAGAATGAGAAGTGTTGGTTCATGGTAAACGAGTTATTTGATTTAACGGGACGCGTCGCAGTGGTCTCCGGTGCGGCGCAGGGGCTTGGCCAAGCTGCCGCGATGGCTCTTGGCGAAGCAGGTGCGGCACTGATGCTGGTCGATCGTAACTTAGAAGGTGCTATGTTGACGGCCAGTCGGCTCAGCGAGATGGGCGTTGACGTGCGCTGTGCCGATACGAATGTCTCGGACCCTAAAGCGATTGCTGAACTGTTTGCGGAAGTGGATCGAGTTTGGGGGCGCGTTGATTTTTTGGGTAACATCGCTGGAGATGGGTGTTTATCAACGCCGGAAGATTTGTCGATCGAAGATTTGCAGCGTGTCTTGCAGAATTTGGTTGTGGGGCGATTTGCGATGTGCCAAGAGGCGGGGCGTCGCATGCTCAAGCAGCAACGTGGTTCGATTATGAATATTGGATCGCTCGCCAGCACAACGGCTTTGGGACGTGGTCATATCGCATACAGTATTGCGATGGGTGGTGTGGTTCAGATGACTCGTGAGTTGAGTACCGAGTGGAGTCATCGCGGTGTGCGTGTCAATGCGGTTCTACCAGCTCAGGTGGTCAATCCAAGCCTGAAAGCGAGAATGGAGCAGGATCCCAATCTGGAATCGCAATTCCTAAAGGGCATTCCTGCCGGCCGGTTAGGTCAGCCTTCGGACATCATGGGCTTGACGGTGTTGCTTGCTTCCGATGCTTCGTCGTGGATTACTGGGGCATTGATTCCACTGGACGGAGGAAATCTCGCGTTAAATGGTGGAGGTACTCCAGGGCATTTGCGAGGATCGGTTCAAAGTTTTCGTGCTGAGCGATCTCAAAAAGGTTAGTCACAATGAGTCAGAATACAAAGTGGGAACGTTCATTGATCCTTTCCTTGTATCGCACGATGCAGGTGATTCGGCAGACCGAGGAAGAGCTAGCACGCTGCCATCAGAAAGGATTGATTCATGGTGCTTGCCATACTTATGTAGGCCAGGAAGCGATTGCGACTGCGGTTTGTGCTCACCTGAATTCCAAGGATGCTATTTTCAGTACCCATCGTGGGCATGGACATGCTCTAGCCAAGGGGATGTCGCCACAGGAATTGATGGCTGAGTTGTTCGGTCGTGAAGGTGGTTGTTCACGCGGTCGCGGTGGAAGCATGCACTTGTTTTCACCCGAGATTGGGATGATGGGAACCAGTGGGATCGTAGCTCCTTGTATCTTGCAGGCATGTGGCGGCGGGTACAGTTCGAAGCTGCTGAAAAATGGATCGCTCGCTGTCGCGTTCTTCGGCGATGGCGCAGTGAACAATGGAGCCTTTCACGAAGGCCTCAACATGGCAAGTATTTGGAAGTTGCCTGTGCTGTTCATTTGCGAAAATAATCAGTTTGCGACGGAGGTTCCTTTTGCTTATGCCAGTGGCAATCCGAGTGTAGGTTCGCGCGGAGCGGCCTATGGGATCGCTGGTTATGAAGTCGATGGAAATGATGTTCTTGAGATTTATCGTATCGCAGGAGAAGCGGTCGAGCGAGCTCGTCAGGGACTTGGGCCCACCTTGATCGAATGCAAAACCTATCGCACGCGTCCCCATGCAGAAGGTATGGGTGATTTCACTTATCGAACGAAAGAGGATGTCGAACAGTGGAAGACACGCTGTCCCATGTTGCGGCTGAAAGAGAAAGTGCACAACTTAGCCAAAGAGAACGCATTGGTCGATGGTGGTGTTCAGGCAGCGGACTTCGAGACGATTGAATCCGAAGTTCGTGATTTAGTTGCAGCATCCCGACAAAAAGCAGAGTCGAGTCCCGAGCCTCAGGCGACAACGGCAACGGAGTTCATTTATTCTGAATCGAAACCGACGGTCGTCAACGAGCTACCAAAGCGGATGCGAGCGGAAGATAGTGTTTTGACTTATTCGCAGGCAACGCTGGAAGCTCTGTCGGAGGAGATGGCAAGAGATCCCAATATCTTCGTTATGGGAGAGGGGATCGGTGTTCGCGGTGGGAACTTTGTGACGACTAAAGGGCTCTACCAGCTGTATGGAGCGGAGCGATTATGTGATACGCCAATTTGCGAAAGAGGCTTTGTGGGCTTGGCATGTGGAGCTGCGATGACCGGGACCCGACCGGTGATCGATTTTATGTTTGCCGATTTCGTGTTGGATGGATTTGGTGAGATCATTAATCAGATCGCCAAGATGCAGTACATGTCCAGTGGTCGACTGAAGATGCCGGTGTTGTTGCGAGGTTGTATCGGTATCGGTCATTCGGCCGCAACGCATCATTCGGGAAGCTATTACGGGATGTTCGCGCAAGTTCCAGGGTTGCGAGTTGTCGTCCCTTCGATGGCTGCAGATGCTAAGGGATTGATGAAGCATGCGCTACGTTGTAATGACCCAGTGATCTTTTTAGAGCATCGTGAGATCCTGCAGACCAAGGAGCTTGTGCCTGCGGATGATTATGAAATTGAATTCGGTAAGGCTCGTATAATACGTGAAGGTAAGGATGTTACTGTCGTCGCTTTAGCGCGGATGGTTCACTTAACACTTTCAATTTGTGATGAATTGGCGTCGCGCGGCATTTCGGTGGAATTGATTGATCCGCGGACGGTGAGTCCCTTGGACGTCGATTCGATCTTAGCTTCGGTTAAAAAGACGGGGCGATTGCTGGTGGTGGATGAGCCACCGGCGCATTGCGGATTTAGTGCGGAGATCGCAGCGCGGGTTGCTGATATTGGTTTCGATGAACTCGATGCGCCGATTCGCAGATTGACAGGGGCGTTTTGTCCAACACCGTACAGTCCTTCGTTGGAAAAGATGGTGGTCCCCTCAGCGGCTGATATACAAAATGCGATTTGCGAATTGATAGAGGAGTAACTGTGGCAGCAGAGATTCGTTTCCCGAGACTTGGTTGGTCGATGGAAGAAGGTCGATTCGTTGGATGGCTGCAAGGCTCAGGGAAAGAGATTGCCGTTGGTCAGCCTCTGTTTGAGATGGAGGGTGAGAAGGCCGTTCAAGAGATTGAAGCGGTAGAGGCTGGCAGATTGTATATCCCCGCGAATTCTCCGAAGCCGGATACAGTGGTAGCGGTAGGGACACTGCTTGGATATTTACTAGCGCCGGGAGAGATGCCTCCGGATGAAGGTACTGGTAGCGGTTCTGCAACGGCCGAGGCAACTCCCGAGGTAACGCTGTCAAACACTGCCGACACGCAGGGCGAAAGCGAATCGCCCCAGGTGAGTACCAGCGATACTGAGCGTCATGAAATTGTGGAGTATCGAACTGCGACTCCTCGCGCGCGAAGGGCGGCTGAGCAGTTAGGAATCGATTGGGAAAAACTTTCAGGCTCAGGACGTGGCGGACGGGTGCGCGAACGAGATGTTCTAGCGTACGATGCTCAGCTTGATACACCGCTCAGCGAACCTAAACCGGTTGCCCTATCATCGTCGTTATCGCCGCGACGTAAGGTGATTGCGGAACGGTTGAGGAGAAGTTTGAGTCACGTGATTCCAGTGACTTTAACGACGAAAGCGGATGTGACCAAATTGGTTGCGATGCGCGAGCAGTTCAAATCGGCGCAGGCGAAATGGGTGCCCTCGTATACGGATATGGTCGCTAAATTGCTAACGGGCGTATTGAGCAAGCATCCGCAGGTATCGGTGCGTTGGAATGAAGAGCGATCGAGGTTGATTGCGGTTGGTGGGGATGCGGTTGATATCGGAATCGCGGTGGATACGGCCGATGGGTTATTGGTACCTGTCGTACGAGGAGTAGGTACGCAATCCTTGGTTAGCATTACGCAGCAGACGCAGGAGTTGATTGGTCGTGCGAGAGCAGGGCGATTATCGGGTCGCGATACCGGAGGAGCGGTGACATCGCTGACGAATTTAGGTGCTTATGGAATTGATGCATTCACACCGATCATCAATTTCGGTGAAGTAACGATTTTGGGAATGGGATGTATTCGACGCGAGCCGGTATTTAGCGTTGGTGATCGAGTGGAATCGCGGCAAGTAATGACCTTGAGTTTGACGTTTGATCACGCGGTTGTGGATGGAGCGCCGGCCGCCGCTTTTCTGCGCGATCTTGTTGCGGCGATTGAGGATGGATCAGGCTTGATTCCATAGTCGCCGTTCAAGTCGTGTTCGTGCTCGAAATTCGGGAATTGAGAACCCCGCACAATCGCCGGTACCATCAATTACGTTTCGAAATCAGTCATTCTTGTCCTGTCAATCCTCGCTTTGCGACGTCGTTCGAGCACGAGCACCGCTGCGCTGAGCAGGGCGATCCTGGAATCCCATTGAAGTCGCGTTGTTGCTCCCTAGTGAGCAAGTATCATCGATCCAATCAGTTCTCTTTTTAAGGATCTCTGAAAGCGGAGAAGTCAAATGTCCAATCCATACGAGTCTCCAGTTCTACATCAGGAAGAGCGAAATGCCAAAGCGATTGTCCAGGGGCCAGCGATCGCGTTGATTGTTGTTTCATCGATCGCGATACTTTTGGGATTGCTGGCACTGGGATTGGATATCGTCTTAATTGCCGTTGGGGCTATTGAGAGACTGGAGGCGATGAATGAGGGAGCAATTTCGGAGTACACGCAGATTGCGATCAGATCGATATGGGGTGTCGTGCTTATCATTGCCTCATCGTTCGTGCTGTATGGAGCAATTCATATGAGGAATCTTAAAAAATACGAGATCGCTCGAGCGGCGACTATTGTCGCTATGGTTCCGCTGCTTGGCCCTTGCTGCATCGTTGGGATTCCATTCGGTATATGGGCTTTTATGGCCCTAGGAAAACCTGGGGTACGGAATGCTTTCCGGTAGGCAATCGATGGATCTTGATCGCTTCGTTTTTTAGCGAATGCTTTCTGGATACAATTGAAATGCTTTAGCAGAACGATAGGCTACTTTCAATTTCGTTAACCGGTTCGTTAGTCGTCGAATGTAGCACTGTTGGTTTCCGTCGAGTTTTGATTTCCGCACTGAGAGAGTCGTTGGAAAGGAATGCTGGAAAAGCGTTAGCAGTCTACGAGCAAAGATTGGTAAACACATTGGCCGATGGTGGCAAAAAATATGAGATGTTTGGTAATACTACTTTGTTTCGGCGAAATTTTCCCCAAACTAATGCTCTAGTGCTTATTCGATCCCAATCGTTGTCAGTTGCTTCGATGCGATGGGACATCCTAGTAAGAGATTTGAGATAACACCCTATGCTATACCATTTTTTCGTGAAACGATTGGTTCGGCAAAGTTTCACGCACGTCAATGAACGGAACTGGGATACGCTCTTATCTTCGATTGCGTCGAATGTTCATCATCGTTTTGCGGGAAATCATGCCCTGGGAGGTGAACGGCACGACAAAGAAACTCTGCGGCGATGGTTCGAACGTGTTGGACGCGTTCTTCCCAATCTTCATATCGAGGTCAAAGATATTTGGGTCAAAGGATGGCCTTGGCATACTACGGTCTTTGTGCAGTGGGATGGTACCGCGACGCTGCTCAATGGGGATAGTTCCTACTACAACCGTGGGCTGCATGTGATTACTTTGCGATGGGGTAAGGTACATGCTCTAGACGTTTTTGAGGATTCCCAAGAGGTGGTTCGCGGCCTAGCAGCTCAAGCTGCCGCTGGTATTAAAGAAGCGATCGCTGAAAAGATTGAGAGCTAGGGAAACCCCATCGTTATCGGGCTGTAGCGAACATTCGGGAAAAGTCTTGTGAGGGAAACCAAGGATGTGATTACATGGAAAGGGAATTTGGGATTGAAACTCTTATTTTTGTAAGCAGGTAATATTCCTAGGAATCGATGATTGCATCTGTTAACGGTATTCGTTGTCAAAACATCCGCAGGGATGATTGTAGTTCGAAGGAATTAACCTGATCACAGGGTAATTTGTTTGCGGAAAATTTGTGACGATTCCGCCGGGTTAGCGCCGGTCGACACCCATCGGAATAAGCTGAAGTGAATGTTGCTATACAAGACAGTCGCTTGTTCCTAACTGCGTGCACGGATCGATGGTGATAGTGACGACTTAGTCACTGATGTCAATTAAAATAGAAAAAAAGAATAAAACATACTACGAATTCTGATTGTGGCATTCTCAACAGGTTAGCTTCTTCCGATTTGGATAGCGGGAAACACATTCCTAAATGTTATCCAAACAGAGGCATGGCCTGCGTGGAGAGGTGAGCATCCCGTCAATAGTTTTCCCTTCATCCGTTTTACATCGCAATCATTCGCGTTGGCATGTGCGTGGCTTGCTGCAGTGGTGGCTTGGTGGTCTTGGCGATTTGCCAGTCTCCAACATGTCCCTGCTGCCGTCCCTAAAATAGGAAAAGCGGAATCAAGATAGACTCCAGCGGTATGGATGTTTTTCGTTGACAAGGTACGACGAAAAAATGAGCTTCGAGTGTCGGATGTTGTAGTGACTTTTTGAAGATGATGGGTTGCTGTATTTGCGATTAAAGCCGGTTTGCTTTAATCCGTAATTTAATTTTCTTTGCATTTCCCACCCATCGTGCTCGAATAACGCTGCAAACCGTCCGTCGACGATACGATAGAATTTTATTTGGTCCCCCTTTTTTTGATCTATGGGTGAATGCGGTTTGCGACTCCCGCAATTCGAGCACCGCTGCGCTGAGCACGAGCACCGCTGCGCTGAGCACGAGCACGACCTCGTGGCAG